>Ga0075433_10000498_pt1 | contig 25613 bp, 20 predicted proteins | sample RhiMethybrSRZTD2_FD_75299 | JGI IMG/M metagenome (GOLD analysis project Ga0075433, IMG submission 75299) | Populus rhizosphere microbial communities from Tennessee, USA - Rhizosphere MetaG P. TD hybrid SRZTD2 | ecosystem: Host-associated > Plants > Roots > Rhizosphere > Soil | place: USA... | reverse complement strand
CACCGATGGCGTGCCAGGCGAGGATCCGGGCCAGGCCAATGGTGCCGAGCACGGCACCAAGCGCGAAGCCGGCGCCGACCTCCCGCCGCAGCACTCTCCACCAATCCCGCAGCCGGACCTCCCCGAGGGCCATGGCGCGGATGACGAGGGTGGTGGCTTGCGAACCGGAGTTGCCGCCGCTCGAAATGATCAGCGGCACGAAGAGGGCCAGGACCACCGCTGAGGCGATTTCATTCTCATAGTGAGACATCGCGGTGGCAGTCAGCATCTCGCCCAGGAACAGCGCGGCCAGCCATCCCGCTCGTTTCTTGATCAGTGCCGGCAGCGGGATACTGAGGTAGGGCTCGTCGAGGGCCGCCGTACCACCGAGTTTCTGGACGTCTTCCGTGTCCTCTTCCCGGACGACGTCGGCGATGTCGTCGTAGGTAATGATGCCCTTCATGCGACCCGCGGCGTCGACGACCGGGAGGGCCACGAGGTCCTGTTCCAGGTACACGCGTGCCACCGACTCCTGGTCCATCTCTTCGCGCACCGTCACCAGCTCGGTGTGCATGAGGTCCCGCACCAGCGTGTCGCCGGGCTTCTGAAACAGTTCGCGGAACGAGACGACGCCGCGCAGGTGCTGCTCGTCGTCGAGCACGTATGCGTAGTAGATCGTCTCGACCTGCGCCGCCTGTTTGCGGAGATAGCTGATGGCTTCATCGACCGTCATGTCGGGCCGAATCCGCGCGAAGCGCGGACTCATGAGGCCGCCCGCGGCGTCTTCCTCGTACGCCAGGAGCGCGCGCACTTCGCGCCGCGTGACGTCGTCCAGCAGCTCGAGCAGCGACGGCCGCTCATGGTGCGGAATCGCCTGAATCATGTCGGCCGCATCATCCGGTGCGAGCAGGCGCAGCCACAGGCGGCGCTCACCCGCCGGCAGCGCGAGCAGCAGGTTGCCCTGCTCGGCCACGTCGAGACTGAGGAAGAAATCGTCGGCCTCGTCGTGGGGCAGCGCCTTGAACCGAGCCACGCGCTCGGCTTCCGGCAGAGCGGGCCATTCTTCCCACAGGTCGATCGCGGCGGTCGGGGTGAGCTCGGTCATCAGGACTCCCGGTCGGTCTGTGATAAGGCTACACCGGCCCGGCGAACGTTCCAACGGGCGAAGGTCGGCGCTATCTTTGCGGACAGATGCGGAACGACGGACTCACGGACGGCCTCGACCGCGGCGACACCGCCGCCCTCGCCCGAGCCATCAGCCTCGTCGAAAACCAACGGGACGGCTTCGAGCGCGTGCTGGCCCACGTCCACGAACGGGTCGGCCGCGTCGGGACGCGCCGCATCGGCATCACCGGTCCGCCGGGAGCAGGGAAAAGCACCCTCACCGACCATCTGACACGCGCCTTCCGGGCCCGGGGCCTGAAGGTTGCGGTAGTCGCCGTGGATCCCACGAGCCCCTTCAGCGGCGGCGCTCTCCTGGGCGACCGGGTCCGCATGGAGTCGGTCAGCCTCGACCCGGGCGTATTCATCCGCTCGATGGCGACCCGGGGATCGCAGGGCGGATTGGCCATGACGACGGAGGAAGTCTGCGACGTCCTGGACGCCTTCGGCTTCGACCGCATCCTGATCGAGACCGTGGGGGTCGGCCAGACGGAGCTGGACGTGGCGAGCACCGCCGAGACGACCCTGCTCGTCCTCGTGCCGGAGTCGGGAGACGGCATTCAGGCGCTCAAGTCCGGCGTGATGGAGGTGGCCGATGTGTACGTGGTCAACAAGAGCGACCGGCCGGGCGGGGAAAAAATGCAGCGGGAGGTCGAGGTGATGCTGGGGATCCGGCGCGGCAACGCATTCCGGCATGTCGGTCCCCATCATGCTCCCTCCGCGCGGGCCAGGTCGGATCGACGAATCGTCGGTTCGGCGCAGGACTCATCCGCCGTTCCGCCCGAATGGGATCCACCCGTCCTGCTGACCGTTGCCTCGAAGGGCGAGGGCATCGACGCGGTGATCACAGCGTTGGATCAGCATCGCGCGTACCTTGAGGCGAGCGGCCGGTTGGAGCGGCGTCGCCGCGAGCGTCTCGCCGAGCGGACCCGCGCGGTCGTGAACCGGGCGCTGCGCGCGTGGGTCTGGGAAGCCTCTCCCGCGGAGTCGATCCTGGAGCAATCGCTGGATGACATGACCGCTGGAAAAGAGAGCCCGTATGAGGTGGCGGCGCGGATCGTGAACCAGGCGAAAAGCGGGGCCATGCAATGACGATCGAACGCAAGCCGGTGTACGACGCCGGCGATCTGGCCGGATGGGATCCCCAACGCCAGCTCGGGGAGCCGGGGACGTATCCCTTCACGCGGGGGATCCACCCATCGATGTACCGCGGACGGCTCTGGACCATGCGGCAGTTCGCCGGGTTCGGCACGGCCGAGGATACCAATCAGCGCTACAAGTTCCTGCTCGAGCACGGCCAGACCGGGCTCTCGGTTGCATTCGATTTTCCGACCTTGATGGGGTACGACTCCGACCACCCCCGCGCCGAGGGTGAGGTAGGCATGTGCGGCGTCGCGATTTCGAGCCTTGCCGACATGGAGGATCTGTTTCGCGGCATCCCGCTGGATCAGGTGTCTACGTCGATGACGATCAATGGGCCGGCGGCGATTCTCTTCTGTTTCTACGTCGCGGCGGGGGAAAAACAGGGCGTCCCGATCGAGAAGCTGCGCGGCACCGTGCAGAACGACATCCTGAAGGAATACATGGCCCAGCACGCCTGGGTCTATCCAGCCGAACCCGCACTGAAAATCATCGTCGACATGTTCGAGTGGTGCACGACCCATACCCCGCTCTGGAACACCATCTCCATCTCGGGCTACCACATTCGCGAAGCCGGCGCGACCGCGGCGCAGGAGCTCGCCTTCACCCTCGCCAACGGCTTCACGTATGTGGAACGGGGGATTGCGCGCGGTCTCGATCTCGACGAATTCGCGCCGAGGCTTTCCTTCTTCTGGGACATCCACAACGATTTCTTCGAGGAGATCGCGAAGCTGCGCGCCGCGCGGCGTATCTGGGCCCGGCATATGAAAGAACGCTACGGGGCCCGGAACCCGCGTTCGTGGATGCTGCGGTTTCACAGCCAGACGGCCGGCGTCACGCTCACGGCCCAGCAGCCGATGAACAATATCGTCCGCGTCGCCTATCAGGCGCTGGCCGCGGTCCTCGGCGGCACGCAATCGCTGCACACCAACTCGCTCGATGAAACACTCGCGCTGCCCACCGAGCAGGCGGTGCAGGTGGCCCTGCGCACCCAGCAGATTCTGGCCTACGAGAGTGGCGTGCCCGGAGTGGCCGACCCGCTCGGTGGATCGTACTACGTCGAGGCGCTCACCGATCAAATGGAGCGCGAGGCCGAAGCCTTGTTCGCGGAGATCCAGTCGATCGGCGGGGTCGTCCAGGGAATCGAGTCCGGCTGGTTCCAGCGCCAAATCGCGCGCTCCGCCGCCGAATTTCAGCGGCACGTGGAAGAGGGAAGCCAGACGATTGTCGGGGTAAACGATTTCCTCTCCGAGGACGACCATCCCGTGGAAGTGCTCAAGATCAACAACGATGCCGAGCAATCGCAGCGGCGGCGGCTGGCCAAGCTGCGGGCCGAGCGCGATGCGACCCTGGTGGAGCAGCGGCTGGCGGCGTTGCGTGAGGCGGCGGAGCAGGATCGCAACGTGATCGGCCCCATGCTCGATTGCGCGCGCGCCTACTGCACCCTGTACGAGATCCGGCACGCGCTCGAGCGCGTGTTCGGCGCCTATCGGGAGCCGGTGTTCTTCTGAGCACCACCGTACAACCGCTGTCTCCTGGAGCGGCGACGGTGCACGATACCCTGGCGCGGCTCGGCGCCCTGTCGTCGGGCGCGGGCCCCGTCGTTTCGTGCTACCTGAAGCTCGAGCCGCGCGACAAGACCCGGGGCAAATACCTCATCAAGATGAAGAATCGGATCCGGCAGACCGTCGACGAGTTGTCGAAACGGTCCCTGGGCCGGGAAGATCGCGAGGCGGTGGCCGGCGATCTGGAGAGCATCCAGCGCTATCTCGAGGACCCGGGCCGCTTACCCCAGACGCGCGGCGTCGCGTTGTTCGCGTGCCAGGGGGCCGGCCTGTTCGAGGTGGTCTCGATGCCACAGGTCCACCGGTCGCGGTTGGTCGTGTCGGAGACGCCGGCGACCCGCGAACTGGTCTCGCTGGAGCGCGAGTTCGGCACGATCCTTGTGGCGGCATGCGATCGTTCGGGGGCCCGGTTCTTCGATGTGGGCGCGTTCTCCATCGTCGAGCGTCCTGGGGTGATCTCCCCGGCCTCGCGGGGCGGCAAGTTCCACGGCGAGCGGCAACAGGTGCGGGGCGGGGTGACGGGGTCGATGGGGGAGCACGGGTACCACGCGCGGATTCGGGAGGAAAAACACCGGCATTACGCGCGGGTCGCGGAAGAGATCTTCCGGATTCACTCCCAGCAGCCGCTCACCGGTCTCGTACTGGCTGGAGTTGGTGTGGATGCCGCGGCGCTGGTCCCGCACCTCCATACCTACCTCCATGACCTGCTGTTCGGCGTCGTGAGGCTGAACCCCAAGACGACGTCTCCGTCCGAGGTGCGCGAGGCCGTCCTGGCTCTGCGCGAGGAGCGGGAGCGCGCCTGGGAGCGGGCCCACGCCGAGGCCGTCAAGGACGGATTGGGGACGGGGTGGGCGGTCAGCGGCATCGAGCCGACCCAGAAGGTGCTGAGTCGGGGGCAGGTCCGGCTGCTGCTCGCCGACGGCCATGGCGACGATCCCCGCATCGACGACGCCGTCGAAGAAGCGTTGGCGCAACGCGCTCAGGTGGATGTGCTCTACGACCTGCGGGCGCGCCGGTCGGTGGATGGTCTGGCGGCATTGCTGCGGTTTCGCCGCGCATGAGGCCCACGATCGCCGTACGAAAGCGCCGGCCCATCCGCGTGCTCGTCGCCAAACCCGGACTGGACGGCCACGACCGTGGCGCGAAAGTGGTCGCCGCCGCGTTGCGCGATGCCGGCATGGAGGTGATCTACACGGGGTTGCATCAGACGCCCGAGATGATCGCGCACGCCGCCATCCAGGAAGACGTGGACGTGGTCGGTCTGTCGATTCTCTCCGGCGCGCACATGACGTTGTTCCCTCGCGTGCGGGACCTGCTGGTCCAAGCGGGTCGGGCCGACGTGTTGTTGACGGGCGGCGGGATCATTCCACCCGAGGACGTGGCGCAGCTCGAAGCCAAGGGGATCGGGAAACTGTTCGGTCCCGGGACGCCCACGACGGATCTCATCAAGTACATCGAGGAGTGGGCGGCCGATCGGCCATGAGCCGCCTCGCGACGCTGGCAGAGGAATACCGCGCGCTCGCCCTCCGTCTGGAACAGGGGGGCGGGCCGGAGAAAGTCCGCCGGCAACACGAACAGGGGAAGCTCACCGCCCGCGAACGGGTGGGAAAGCTTCTGGACAGCAGCAGTCCCTGGTTCGAGCTCGGGCTGCTGATGGCGCACGACCAGTATGACGGCCAGGCGCCCGGCGCCGGCGTGGTCACCGGACTGGGTCGCGTTCACGGCCGGGGAGTGGTCGTGGTGGCGAACGACGCGACCGTGAAAGCCGGCTCCTGGTGGCCGGAGACGATCAAAAAAATGCTGCGCGCGCAGGAAGTCGCCATGCGTCAGCGGATCCCGATCGTCTACCTCGTGGATTCGGCCGGGGTCAATCTGCCCTATCAGGGCGGCGTGTTCCCGGGTCAGTACGGAGCCGCCCGGATCTTCTATTACAACTCGATCATGCGACGCTACCTGCGCGTGCCGCAGATCGCGGCCGTCATGGGGCCGTGCATTGCCGGCGGGGCGTATCTGCCGGCACTGTCGGACGTCATCTTCATGGTCGAGGGAACGTCATTCATGGGACTCGGCGGGCCCAATCTCGTCAAAGGAGCGACGGGACAGACCGTCGATGCCGAAACGCTCGGGGGCGCGACGACGCATACGTCCGTCAGCGGCGTCGCGCACTATCGCGCGGCGAACGATGCGGAGTGCCTCGCCCGGATGCGGGAGTACATTGCCCGGCTGCCGCACACACCGCGCGCGGCGCCGAAGCCGGCCGCCCGGGCGAAACGAAAGTCGCAGGATCTGTACGACCTCCTGCCATCCGATCACCGCATGAGCTACGACGTCCGCGCCGTGCTCGAGTGCCTGCTCGATGACGGCCGCCTCGATGAATTCCAGCCCGATGTGGGGCACGAGATGCTGTGCGGGCATGGAGCGATTGCGGGCTACCCGGTCGCTCTGATCGCCAATACGCGCGGGGTCATTAAAGGAAAGCAGGGGCAGCCGCCGCGTATCGGGGGCATCGTCTATACGGAAAGCGCCGAGAAGGTGGCGTACTTCATCGAGAACGCGGACCGCGAGCGGTTGCCGTTGTTGTTTCTCCAGGATGTCTCCGGCTTCATGGTCGGGACCGAGGCGGAGCATTCCGGGATCATCCGCGCCGGCGCGCGTTTCGTGGAGGCGATGGCGACGGCCACCGTCCCCAAGCTCGTCGTGACGCTGAATCACGCCTCCGGCGCGGGGTACTACGCGATGGCCGGGCAAGGATTCGATCCCGATTTTCTGTTGTCGTGGCCCTCCGGGCGCATGGGCGTCATGGAGGGGGAATCGGCGGTGCAAGCGGTGTTCGGCAACGACGCGGGGAAGGCGGAGAACGCCGCCGCCGTCGAGGCGATGCGCGCCGACTACGATCAGCAGCTGGATGCCCGCTTCGCCGCGGCCCGCGGCTTCGTCGACGCGATCGTGTTGCCCGAAGCGACGCGTGACACGCTGGCGTTTCTGCTCGAGGTCGCCTCGGAGTTCTCGGGGCCCCATCTCGGTGCATTCTCACTCTCAGCGACTTCATGACGACACATCGGATGCTGTGGTTCGTTGGCGTGCTGGCCGCCTGTGCCCGTGCGACATCCACTCGCCCCGCGCCGCCCGTTCCCGCGACACCGGTTCCCCCTCAGGTCGCGGCGGATGCCGCGCCGGTGGTCGCCGTCCCGCGTCCCACGGAGCCCGTTGTCCCGCCGCCGTACGCCTTGCTCGCGGGACTGATGCCGCTGCGGAGCACGGGCATCGAGCAATTCCGCCTCGCCCACCCGACCTACGATGGCCGGGGAGTCTTGATCGGCATACTGGACTCAGGAATCGATCCAGGAGTGCCCGGCCTTGTGGTGACGAGCACCGGCGCTCCCAAGATCCTCGACCTGCGGGATTTCTCCGGAGAAGGGCACGTCGATCTCGGTCCCGTCCGACCGGAAGCCGGGACGCTGGTGATCGGAGGACGGACGGTGAGCGGCGCGGCGCGAATCGGCCGGCTCGCGACCGGGACGATCTGGTACGCGGGGACATTCCGGGAGCTGCCGCTCGGGACGCTCCCGGCCGCGGACGTGAACGGGAACGGGACCAATACCGACGAATTCCCCGTGGTCGTGGTGAAGGCCTCGGACGGATGGGTGGTGTTCTTCGATTCCAATCTGAACGGCTCGTTCGAAGACGAGCAGCCGCTGCACGACTACCGGGAGGGTCGCCAGACCATCGCGCTGGGACGCCAACCGGTGACGCTGGCCGCCAATTTCAGTGAATCCGAAGGCGTTCCGCGGCTCGACCTCTACTTCGATACTCAGGGTCACGGCACGCACGTCGCCGGGATCGCGGCGGGGCACGCGATGTTCAACCTCGCCGGGTTCGAGGGCGTGGCACCCGGCGCCCAGGTGATCGGCTTGAAGATCGCCAACGACGCCCGCGGAGGAATCTCGGTTACGGGAAGCATGCAACGGGCTATGAACTACGCGGTACAGTTCGCCGTTCAACGGGGACTGCCGCTGGTGCTGAACATGAGCTTCGGCGTAGGGAACGAGCGCGAGGGTCGTGCGGTGATCGACTCGGTGGTCGATGCCTTCCTGCTGGCCCACCCGGATGTGGTGTTCACTATCAGCGCCGGGAACGACGGTCCCGGCCTCTCGACGGCGGGGTTCCCGGGGTCGGCGGACCTGGCGGTATCCGTGGGCGCTCTGGAACCCGGGGCCTTCACACGGGCGCCGCAACCCGGCCCGCCGCCTCCGGACCGGATGGGCTGGTGGAGCTCGCGTGGCGGTGATCTCGCCAAGCCCGACTTCGTAGCGCCGGGTGAAGCGTTCTCGACCGTGCCACGGTGGAATCTGGGGGACGAGATCAAGACGGGCACCAGCATGGCCGCGCCGCACGTCGCCGGACTGGTCGCGTGCCTCCTCTCGGCCATGACCCAGGAGCGCCAGCCGGTGATGGCCGCGGACCTGACGCAGGCGCTGCGCGCCACCGCCAGCAGGCTGCCCGGCTCGAGCGTCGTGGACCAGGGCGCCGGTGTGCCGAAGATCGAAGCGGCGTATCGGTGGCTCGTGGCCGGCCATCAGGGCTCGCGCTACGAAGTGCGCACCACGACCGGGTCCCCGGCCGCCTTCCGCCGCAACGGGTTCACGGGACCCACGGACACGGTGCAGCTGTTTACCGTGTCGCATCTCGATGGCCTGCGGGCGGCCCAGTTCCGTCTGACGAGCGACGCGCCTTGGCTCACGACCCCGGCGCTGGTGACTTCGCAAATCCGGGGTACGCCGGTGCCGCTCGGGTATCGCCCCGGAGTACTGACGCTCCCCGGTGTGTACGTCGGCACCGTGACGGCGCGCAATCCCACCGATACGGCCGCCGGGCCGTTGTTCACCATCATCAACACCGTCGTGATTCCCTACGATCTGTCGGTTCGCCCGCTTTCCGATTCCGGCCGCCTGGTCGCGCCGGGTGGCGTGCAGCGGTATTTCCTGCGCGTTCCCGTCGCCGGCACCACGATGCGGGTCGACGTCGGCGTATCGAAACCGGACGATGGAATCCTCGTGCAGGTGTACGACCCGCGCGGGCGGCCCGCGAGCGGCAGCACGGACAGTCTCGTGGAGCTGGGTTACGGCAAGACGGCGCGGGCCTCGATCGAAATCCCGGCGGAAGACGTCGAGATGGGCGTGTACGAGCTGGACGTGTTCAACCCCGGGACGAGTCGCACGACCGTCAGCGTTGCCGCGCGGCTGGCGCCGGTCGCGCTCGCGTCGCGGAGCGACGGGGTGCTGGAGGTGTCCAACGCCGGGTCGGCGACCGCCACGCTGGCGGCGCGCGCGGAGCTCGTGGGGGCGGAGCAGCGCGTCACGATCAAGGGGCGTGGGGCGCCCGCCGAGAGTCTCACGGTGGAGTTGCCGATCTGGGCGTCGCGAGCTGAAGTGGTGGTCGAAATGGCGCACGAGCAATGGGACCGATTCACGGATTTCGGGCTCACGACGTTCGACCGCGTGGGCCAGCAGGTGGAAACCACGCCGCTGAATTACGCGCGCGGGCGGTCCGCGTTCGTGATCACTCCACGCCTGGCCGGGCAGCGCGTGCTGTACGAGCTGTTCCCGGCGTTCGCCCGGCCCGAACTCGCGCGTCCCTGGGAAGCCACCGTCCGCGTGCGGCTGTTCAAGGATGCGCCCGAGCCTGCCGGATCGGATGTACGTCTCGATGTGGTCTCCGGAGGTCGCGCCTCGCTGCCGGCGGTCACCCCGCCTCCGATCGTCCTGCCGGAAGGGTTCTTCCCCTTGGTCGAATGGCGCCTCAGGCCTGTCGCCAGCTCGGCGCCCGATGCCGTGACGTACCAACCGGCTCGCACGCCGTGACCACGCCGCTGAGAATCGCCGCCGGTCAGGGGTTTTGGGGAGATTGGCTCGAGGCGCCCTGGCGGCAGGTGATGGGCGGGCCGATCGATTTCCTGATGATGGACTATCTGGCCGAAGTGACCATGTCCATCATGCAGAAGCAGCGTTCCCGCGACCCGTCCCTGGGCTACGCCAAGGACTTCATTCCCCTGATGGAGCGGCTGCTCCCGGCGCTGGTCGAGCGCGGCGTAAAGGTGACGACAAACGCCGGCGGGGTGAACCCGCGGGGCTGCGCCGAAGCCGTGGCGTCGGTCGCGCGCCGGCTCGGCCTGCGTGGCAAGCTGCGCATCGGCGTCGTGACGGGGGACGATCTGCTGGGACGCGTCGACGAGCTGCTGGCGGCGGGACATCAGTTGGGCAACATGGACACGGGGCGACCACTCGAGGACGTGCGCGATCGCCTCCAGTCGGTGAATGCCTACCTCGGCGCGGCGCCGGTAGTGGAGGCGCTCGCGCGCGGGGCGGACATCGTCATCACGGGTCGCGTCACCGATACCGGCCTCACGCTGGGGCCCATGATGCACGCGTTCGGGTGGACCTCCGACGCGTGGGACCTGCTCGCAGCCGGGACCGTGGCGGGCCACACGGTCGAGTGCGGGGCGCAATGCTCCGGCGGCAACTGCTTGATCGACTGGGAAAACATTCCAAACCTGGCGGACGTCGGCTATCCGATCGTGGAAGCGTACGCGGACGGCACGTTCGACATCACGAAGCATCCCGGCACCGGCGGGCGCATCACCGTCCCGGGCGTGACCGAGCAGCTCGTGTATGAAATGGGCGATCCGCGTCAGTACATCACGCCCGATTGCATCGCGGACTTCACGACGATTCAGCTGCGCGAGACCGGCAAGGATCGCGTGCGATTTTCCGGCATCCGGGGGCGACCCGCGACGGACAAGCTCAAGGTGTCGGCCGCCTACTTCTATGGATACAAGGCGGTCGGGACGCTGGTCTACGCCTGGCCGGACGCCATCAAAAAGGCCCGGGCGGCCGATCGCGTGCTGCGCCGCCGGCTCGCCGATCTGGGGCTCGAGTTCGAGACCATCCTGACCGAGTATGTCGGGGCGGACGCAACGCACGGTCCCCTCGCCCTGCAGGATTTCGATCCGGCCGATCTGCCGGAGGTCCAGCTGCGCATCGGGGTGCGGGCCCGGGAGCGGGCTCCGGTGGAGCGCTTCACCCGGGAAATCGCGCCGTTGATTCTCAATGGCCCGCCGAGCGTGACGGGGTTTGCCGGTGGGCGCCCGAAGCCCGAGGAAATCGTGGCCTACTGGCCGGCGTTACTGGACAAGACTCAAGTGCAGGCATGCGTCGATCTCGTCGCAGTGTGACCCGCCGCGCGGCGAAGCAGGTGCGCCTGGTGGATCTGGCCCACGCGCGCTCCGGCGACAAAGGGGACACGGCCAACATCGGGCTGATCGCCCGCCGCCCGGCCGATTATCCGCTCCTGGTCAAACAGGTCACCGCGGCGCGGGTGGCCCGTCACTTCAAGGGCATGCTCCGTGGTCCCGTAGAGCGATTCGAGCTCCCCAACCTGCACGCCCTCAATTTCCTGCTGCATGGCGCGCTCGATGGAGGCGGAACGATCTCCCTCAAGACCGACGCGCAGGGGAAGGTCTTTTCCACGGCGCTGCTGCGCATGGAAATCGAGGTGCGGCGATGAGCGACCGCGTGGTGGTCGCTCTCGAGGGGGGCATCCTCAGCGGCACGCTCAATCGTCCCGACAAGAAGAACGCGATCGACAGTGCGATGATCGACGGGCTGTACGCTCTGCTCGAGCGGGCCGACCTCGACGCCGCAGTGAGGCTCGTCGCCGTGCGAGGCGCCGGGAAGGATTTTTGCGCAGGAATGGATCTGGCGGAATTACTCGCCTCCGCCGACCGGACCGTCGAGGAGAATCGCGAGGCCGCGCTGCGGTTCGGAGGGCTCTTCACCCGTCTGCGGGCGTTGCCGAAGCCGGTGGTGGCCGTGGTGCAGGGCCGGGTACTGGCGGGCGGCTGCGGACTCGCGACCGGCTGCGACCTGGTGCTGGCCACGGAGTCGGCGCAATTCGGGTATCCGGAGGTGCAACGGGGGTTCGTGCCGGCGTTGGTCATGAACATGCTGCGCCGGGCGGTGGGCGAAAAAATCGCCTTCGACCTGGCGGCGACGGGCCGGCTGGTGACCGCGCCGGAAGCGGAGCGCATCGGGCTTGTGTCCCGTGTGTACCCTGATGGTGTTTTCGAGGAACGGGTTTCCGAAGTCCTGTCGGCCCTGGCGGGACTCAGCGCCAGCGCATTGGCGCTCACCAAGCAGCAATTCTACGCGCTCGACGGTGTGTCGTTCGAAGACGGCATTCGACTCTCGGCCGACGTGAACGCCGTGAGTCGAACCACTCCCGATTTCCGTACGGCGATCGCCGCGTTCCTCAAGAAGTCGCGCTAGGCAAAGTCTTGGGACAGGTGTCGTGCACGTAGCAGCGATCTCAGCTTGTCCAAACGCTCATTTTTCGTGCGGTGAACGCAACAGGCGCAGGTTATGATGCGGCTACCGTCGGTCGTTGCACTAAAACAGGGCATGTTCGGGGTCGCCTTGATCGTGGGAATTGTCGGTATGGCCCTGCAACTCCGGTGGCTCGTGTGGGTAGCCGCTGGCGTTCTTGCAGTTGCGTTTCTGCTTCGTTTTGTGAGTCGCTCGCGCGCGGCTCCGTAAGTCCTTCCCCAATCCTTGCCGTCGGCCAGGCCGCCCGGCCCGCAACTTGCGCCAAATCTTGGCTGTTTCGACACCCCGGGACAGACGAGAGAGGAGGGATGTATGGGGCCCACGGTGGTAGGGATAGGTGTGGCGGTGGGGGGATTGCTGGTGTTCTCCTGGTTGCTCGCCTATCTCGTGCTGCGCGATGTGCCGGCCGGAGAGATCCGGCTCGTGGCCTGGCCGCTGGAGGGCCGGCGCATCTATCGCGGACCGACGAAGTCGAAGGAATTGTTCCCGCTGACGTCCGCCACCACGATCTCCAGTAAGCTGATCACCGTCGAGCTGGATCTCAGCGATCAGGTCGCGGACCTGGACGCCGAGGGCGCCCGGCGATCGATCCCGGTGCACGTCCTGGCGACGGCCATCGCGTCGGTCGGCCAAAGCGACCTGATGGTCCTCAAGGCGGCGACGGAGTTCTTCGCGTTGACCGAGCTGGCGCAGGGCGGCACCGTGAAGGGCGTGATGACCGGCGCGTGTCGCAGCGCGCTCAACCGGATGACGCATGATGAGCTATTCTCGGAAAACACGGCCATCTGGGATGTGACGGACGAGCTCGACGCGACGGATTCGGCCGATGACGCTGCCGACCACGCTCCGGGCACGACTGCCGACGCGGCGACCCGGATCCCCGACCACCCGCTGCCGATGATGGTCGGCAAGCTCTGCGCGCGCGAGCTGGCCGATCTCGGTTTAGTGCTGCGATCGTTCAACATCACCGCGCTGCAGTCGGATGTGTCGGACGCACGTTGTCGCCGGGCGACGGCGGAGGCTCGCGCGGACGCGGACATTGCCATTGTCGCCCAAACTCGCCGCACGCGGGAAGCCGAGCTCGATTCGGAGCGAATCATCTCTGAGAGGGAGCGCGATCTGGCCCAGGCGCGCGCCCACAATTCCGCTCTGATTGCCGAGGCCACCGCGCGACAGCAGGAGATCCAGGCGCGGGCAGACGCGGAACGCGTCCGCATCGAGGCGGAGGCCGCGCAACAGGCGTTGCGCGGAGCCCAGTTCGGTCTCGCGCTGGATGAAGCGCTGCGCATCACCAAGATCGCCGCGTCGCAGGCGGAAGGGTTCCGCAAGGTCAACAACGCCATTCGCGATGGGGAGGACAGCTTTTTCCGCTACCGACTCATCGAGATGTTGCCGCAGTTGACCCCGGCCATCGCGCACGCGCTCGCGAGTGCGAAGGTGATCTCCGGGGGGGGGGCGGGAAATGCCGCCGTGACGACCGAAAACATCAACAGCATTGTCCAGGCGGCGCTCGCCCAGGAGCTCGGGGCAGCGAAGGTGTCGCCGGAGGAAACAGGGAATGGGGGAAATGGCGATGGGCTCAAAGGCGTCGTGCGCAAACGGGAACGGAGGATGAGCCCCCGCCCCAACGAGTAGTTTTGGAGCCCGATGCGGGGGCGGGGTGTTACCTTCGGGGGTGTAGCCCGTTCCCGAAGGAGTCTCGAATGTCCGGCCTGAATACCTTCATGTACGACCCCAAACTGGTGCAACCGATGCGCGAGGAGCTCACGCGCATCGGCTTCGAGGAGCTGCGAACGTCCGCGGCCGTCGACACCGCCTTGGCCGCCGAAACCGCACCGACGCTGGTCGTCGTAAACTCAGTGTGCGGCTGCGCCGCCCGGTTCGCCCGGCCGGCCGTGGCGCTCGCCTTGCAGCATCCCAAGCGACCCGCCAAACTCGTGACCGTGTTCGCCGGCCAGGACGCCGATGCGACGGCGCGAGCCCGGGAGTATTTCACGGGAGTTCCCCCGTCATCCCCGCAGATGGGTTTGCTGAAGGACGGAGCGCTCGTCTTCATGCTCGAACGGCGCAACATCGAGGGCCGGCCCGCCACGGACATCGCGGCGGATCTGGTTGCGGCGTTTGACCGATTCTGCTGAAGACCCCTCGAGCCCGGAAGGATCCTCGAAACGGTTGATCGTCGTCGGCGACCGGGTGTTGATCACACCGGAGGAGGGGGAAGAGCGTACCAACGTGGGGTTGTACCTCCCGGCCACCGCGCTGGAATCGCGTCAGGTCCAGGGCGGCAAGATCGTCGCCACCGGTCCCGGGACGCCGATGACCGAGCCGGCCAGCATGGACGACGAGCCGTGGAAGATTCGCCTTCCCGATGTGAAGTACCTGCCGATGCAGGCCCGGATGGGAGACTACGCGCTGTTCTTCCGGAAGGCGGCGGTGGAGATCACGTTCGAAGAGAAGCAATACCTCGTGGTGCCGCAGGCCGCGATTCTGGTGCTGGTGCGTCGGGAGGCGCTCGAGCCGGAATAATCCGCCCCTGATCGCAAGAAAACGACCCCGGTTTTTTCTCCGGGGTCGTTTGTTTTGTACCCCGTGAGCGCCCACTCGTTGTACCAGGCTCGCACCGTGCTCGCAGAGCGGTTCGGCTACCAGCATTTCCGCGCGGCGCAGCTCCGCGTGCTGGCGCCCCTGCTGCGGGGCCGCCATGTGCTGGGCGTGCTGCCGACGGGGGCCGGGAAGTCGCTCTGCTATCAGGTGCCGGCCTTGCTCGATGACGGGATGACGGTCGTGGTGTCGCCGCTCATCTCCCTGATGCAAGATCAGGTGGCCGGCCTGCGACGCCGCGGCATCGCGGCGGCGTACCTGAACAGCACCCTCTCAGCGGCCGACCAGCGTACCATCCTCAATCTGGCACTGAGCGGGAAGGCTCGGCTGCTCTATTGCGCTCCGGAACGGCTCGTCTCGTTGTCCCGCCTCGTGCGCGATTCGTCCGTCCAGGTCCCACTCCTGGCCGTCGACGAGGCGCACTGCATCGTTGAATGGGGCAACACGTTTCGGCCGATCTACCGGCAATTGGGCGAATTCCGCTATCACTTGCGCGAGCCGCGCACCCTGGCCCTGACGGGCAGCGCGACGCCGGCCGCGCGGCAGGAGATCCTCACGGTGCTGCGCATCCCGCGCGCGGAGGTCGTCACCGCGTCGTTCGACCGGCCCAACCTGCGGTTCCGCGTGCAACAGGTGCGAGACGATCGCGAGCGCTTCGCCCGCATGGTCCGCGCGCTGGAGGAGCATCCAGGTCAGGCGATCATCTACGCGCCCACGCGCCGGATCACCGAGCTCGTGACGCGAGCGCTGCGGTTTCGCGGGGTCGTCGCCGCCCCGTACCACGCCGGGCTCGATGCGGACATCCGTCGACCGGTGCTGGGCGCGTTTCAGAAGGACAAGGCGCCGGTGATCGTCGCCACCAGCGCCTTCGGCATGGGGATCGACAAGCCCGACGTGCGCCTCGTGCTGCATTGGGGCCCCTCCCGCACGCTCGAGTCCTATTACCAGGAGGCCGGGCGCGCGGGTCGCGACGGACGAGTGGCGCAGTGTCTGATGCTGTGGCGTCCGGATGACCTGCGATGGGGGGAGATCACGCCCGAAATGAAACGGTACATCCACGTGCGCCGCTGCCGGCGGCGGCAGCTGTTGGAGCATTTCGGGGAGCAGCTGGTCAAGTGTCACGGGTGTGACGTGTGCGGGTAGCCTGTACCCCGTGGGTGCCTTTACACCCGGCAAATGGCCCCGGGTGGACCCACCCAGGCCGCATTAAACCCCGGGGCATGGCCCCGGGGTTAACCCACTCAGGCTGGTATGTGCCATAAGAGACTACACAAGGCCACTGGGCTTTACGCCCACATTACCTGGCACACATGGCGCAGGCATCGGTCCGTCGCCGCCTCGGATGTGCCTGCTCTGAAAACGGCGGTCATTGCGGCCGCCGAGCGCACACGCATTCGGATTCATGCCCTTGAAGTCCTGAGTGAGCATGTTCACGTGGTCGTCAGCTATCCATCCGATGCCAGGATCAGCGCGTTCATTCGGGAAGCAAAATCGGAGTCTGCGCGTCGAGTCAATGAAGCAAAGGCCAACGGGCGCTTGCGCTGGTGTCGCGGCTTCTACGCCAATTCCCTGAGCCGCAGTCACGTCCGTGCCGCGAGAGTCTATGTTGCATGTCAGCGTCTCCGACACCCCGATCGCTTACCAGAATGAGTGGGTTAACCCCAGGGCCATGCCCTGGGGTTGACGGAACCCAGGGAGCAATGCCCCGGGGTTGACGCAACCCGGGCACGGATTTCTCCAGGGCAAGGGGCAACGCTACGAATGGGCTTGGTATATTCCCGCTCATGCACGACTCCCTCTACTTCAGCGAACAACATCTCCAGGTCCGCGACATGGTCCGCGACTTCGCGCGCACCGTCGTGAAACCCAGCGCCCGTCGCTACGATCTGGCGTCCGAGTTTCCGTGGGACAACGTGCGACAGATGGCCGACCTGGGACTGCTCGGCATTCCCTGGCCGGAAGACCTCGGCGGGGCGGGGATGGATACCCTCTCCTACATGATCGTGATCGAGGAGATGGCCAAGGTCGATGCGAGTCACGCCATCACGATCAGCGCCCATACCACGCTGGGCACGTCGCCCATCATGGATTTCGGCACCGACGAACAGAAGCGCCGGTTTGTCCCGCTCCTGGCGTCCGGGAAGGTGCTCGGCGGATTCGGGCTCACCGAGCCCGGCGCCGGATCGGATGCCGGGGGCACCAAGACCGTCGCGGTCGACAAGGGCGACCACTACGTCCTGAACGGCTCCAAGATCTTCATCACGCATGCCGGCGTGGGGGAAATCTTCGTCGTCACGGCGCGGACCGATCCGCGGGCCAGCAAGACACGCGGGATTACCTCGTTCGTGGTCACCAAGGACACGACCGATCTGGACGAGGCGAAGCGGGTCGGCGTCGGCCATGATGCCGGCCTGCCGAAGACGCCGGGCGTGGCCGCAGCCAAGAAGGAAGACAAGCTGGGCTGGCGGGCGTCGGACACGCGTGAGCTGGTGTTTACCGACGCCCGAGTGCCGAAGGAGAACATGCTGGGTCCCCTCGGCAACGGGTTCCGCCAGATGCTGCATACGCTCGACGCAGGCCGGATCGGGATTGCGGCATTGTCTTTGGGAATTGCGGGGGGAGCGCTGGAGGAGTGCCTCGTCTATACCGGTCAACGCAAGCAGTTCGGTCGCCCGATCGCGAGCTTCCAGGGCGTGCATTTCGCGCTCGCCGACATGGCGACGGAGATCGAGGCTGCGACCCATCTCGTGTATCACGCGGCCTGGCTCAAGCAGCACGGACAGCCGTTCAAGAAAGAGGCGGCGATGGCGAAGCTCTACGCCTCGGAGCTGGCCATGCGGGCCACGACCAAAGCGGTTCAGCTGCACGGCGGATATGGGTACACGACCGAATATCCCGTGGAGCGCATGATGCGCGATGCGAAGATCTGCGAGATCGGGGAAGGGACGAGCGAGATACAGCGCATCGTCATCGCCCGGCAGCTGCTGGGCAGTCTGATCGACTAGATCTCCGGCGGGCTATAGGGACCAGGGTCCGCGGTTTTCTCCTCGGGGTGGGCCACGCGCCGGTGCAGGTGCTCGAGCAGCTCGAGTTGGCGCTGCTGCAGGTGCCACAGCTCGTGCCACTGACGATTCCGCAGGCCGTCCAGCTTGTCGTGCAGGTCACGGATCTCCATCTCCGCCATCAGGTTGATCTGATAATCCTGATTCGCCTGCAGGCGGTCTTTTTCCGCTTGCCGGTTTTGGCTCATCATGATCACTGGAGCCTGCAACGCGGCGATGGTGGAGAGCACGAGATTGAGGAGAATGAAGGGATAGGGGTCGAAGGGGCGGCGCACCAGGATCCAGGTATTGATCGCCATCCAGATGAGTAACACCCCGCCGAAGATCAGGATGAACGTCCAGCTACCGCCGAAGTGCGCCACCTTGTCGGCGACGTGCTCTCCGAAGGTCATGTGCGCCTCGTACTCCTGATCCACGAGACGGGCGATCTGCCCGCGGCGGGCGATCTTGGTGACGACCGTCCGCTCCATCTCGGAGATCTTGTCGTACTCCTGCTCCAGGTAGGAGAGCAGCTTCTTGGCGCGATACTCGTCGTGGCAATGCGGGCAGATCCCGCGGTTCCCCGGCCATTCCGGGCGCTCGCGCTTGATCAGGTCGTATAACGGCAGCTCCATTTTCTGGGCGGAAAAGAGGGTGCGAGCGTCCACCATCGTCTGGCATAGCGAGCAGGCAACCTTGGCCATCGGATCTCCGGTTCGTACCTAGGGCAGTTGGGGATGGAGGTCGAGCGCGCGCACCAGGAACGCCCATCGATCAGCCTCTTCCTCGATGAGCTTGGTGGTCGGCTTGCCGGCGCCATGCCCGGCCTTGGTCTCGATTCGGATCAGGACTGGTCGATCGCCGGCCTGCGCCGCCTGCAGCGCCGCCGCGAACTTGAACGAGTGCCCGGGCACGACGCGGTCGTCGTGATCCGCCGTGGTGACGAGGGTCGCGGGGTAAGCGGTTCCCGGCTTCAAGCGGTGCAGCGGCGAGTAGGCGTACAAATACGGAAACTGGCTCGCGCTGTCGGCCGATCCGTACTCGGTGACCCAGGCCCAGCCGATGGTGAACTTGTGGAACCGCAGCATATCCATGACGCCCACGGCGGGGAGGGCGGCGCCGAACAGTTCGGGGCGCTGCGTGATGGCCGCACCCACCAGCAAGCCCCCGTTGGAGCCGCCGCCGATGGCGAGTTTCGGCGTCGACGTATACCGCTCCGCGATCAGGTATTGCGCCGCTGCAATGAAGTCGTCGAACACATTTTGCTTCTTGTCGTGCATCCCGGCTTCGTGCCACGCCTCCCCGTATTCGCCGCCGCCGCGCAGGTTGGGAACCGCAAACACGCCGCCCAGCTCGAGCCAGACCAGGACGCTGGGGGAGAACGCCGGCGTGAGGTTGATGTCGAAACCGCCGTATCCGTACAGGTACGCGGGATGCGAACCATCCTTGACCAGATCCCGGCGGTGCGTGATGAACATCGGGACGCGCGTTCCATCCTTGCTGCGGTAGAACACCTGTTCCGTGACGTAGGGGGCCGGGTCGAACGACAGCCGCGGTGCCTTGAACACCGCCGTGCTGCCGGTCGTGAAGTCGTGCCGGTAGATGGTCGTGGGAGCGAGATACGAGGTGAACGAGAAGAACAGCTCGCTGTCCTGCGCTGACTCCGCCGAGAGCTCTGACGCAGTGCCCAGGGAGGGAAGAGCGATTTCCCCCCGCGCCGTTCCATCGGTGCCGAACAACAACAAGCGCGAATGCGCATCGTGCAGATACGTCGTAACGAACGTGCCGTGGACGAGCACGACGCTCTCGAGCACGTCCTCCGCTTGCGGAATGATCTCCCGCCAGGCCCCCCGCTCGGGGTGGCGCGTGTCGATGGCGATCAGGCGGCCGCGCGGGGCATCGAGGTCGGTGCGGAAATAGAACACCGGGCCATCATTCGCCACGAACCCGTAGCTTGCATCGAACTCATCCAGCAGCTTCACCGGGGCGGCGCCGAGATCGGGGTGGGCCGTGTCCTTCAGATCGGCGTAGTAGACGCGATTGCGGCGATCGGTGCCGAGCCAGAGGTTGAGAATGAGGTAGCGGCCGTCCTCGGTGACTTCTCCGCCCACTCCCCAATCGGGCTGGTCGAGGCGCTCGAACACCAGACGATCCGCGCTCTGTTCGGTGCCTACCCGGTGGTAGTAGAGCTTGTGAAACCGGTTCACGGCGAGCAACGGATTCTCGTTGGCGGGCGTGGGGTAGCGGCTGTAGAAGAAGCCCACGTGATCGTGCGTCCACGACAGTCCGGAGAACTTCACCCAGCGGATAACATCGGGCAGGTCGCGCCCGGTGGCGACTTCCCGGATGTGGACCTCGTTCCAGTCCGACCCACTCGCCGCCGTCGCATACGCCAGGGAGCGGGCGTCGTCGGAGAGGTCGAGGGTCGACAGCGCGACCGTGCCGTCCGCCGACAGGGTATTCGGGTCGAGCAACACCGTCGGCTCGGCGACCGGCGTCGCCTGTCGATACAGGACGGATTGGTTCTGGAGACCGTCGTTCTTGAAGAAGAAGTAGACCCCACGCTTCTTGAATGGCGTGCCGTAGCGCGGGTAGTCCCACAGGGCCGTGAGGCGTCGCCGGATCGCATCACGGGTGGGAATGGCGCCGAGGTACGAGAAAGTGAGCGCGTTCTCCGCCTCGATCCACCGCCTGGTATCCGGAGCGTCCACATCCTCCAGCCAGCGATACGGATCCGGCACGGGGGTTCCGAAGTAGTCGTCGACCTGATTGCCGCGACGGGCCTCCGGGTAGTGGAGCTGCTGGGCGGCAGCGGGAAGATTCGATCCGAGCATGGTGGCGGTGGCCAGCAGCATGGTGGCGAGTGGGGGCAGGGACGGGAACAGGGGCGACGGGGTCATGGCGAGCACCGGAATCGGGGCACGGCCATAAGTTACGGTGCATTGACCTAAGTCACAAGCAGCCTTAGATTTACAGACATGTACCGGATGGTGGCGCTACTCGAATCGCTCACAACCCCCACAAAGGGTGGGGCGCACCGTCCTGGTCGGATTCCCAACGGCACAAGCGATTGCTGGCACACTAACGGGATCCCCCGCGGCTGTTGGCCGCGCGGGATCGAGGGTTCATGCTTTGAAGCGCGAGATTTTGATCAGTGGAAGCCCGCGGGAAACTCGCGTGGCGATCCTGGAGGACGACCGTCTTGTTGAGCTCCTTGTCGATCGACCCGATGCGCGGCGGTCCGTAGGCGATATCTACCTCGGTCGCGTGGAGGCGGTGCTTCCGGGGATTCAAGCCGCCTTCGTAGATATCGGGGCGGAGAAGAGTGCGTTTCTCCACGCCTCGGATCTGGTCGAAGATGAGGATGAGGACGACTCGTCCGATGGGGACGATGACGACGAGGATACCGGCAACGGCAATGGCTCCGCGGATCGCGGGCGCAGCCGTCGCCGCCTGCCCAACGTCGCCGACGAGCTGAAACGCGGCGAAACCAAGCTCGTTCAAGTCATCAAGGAGCCGATCAGTACCAAGGGACCGCGCGTCACGGCGCAGGTGTCCCTCGCCGGCCGGTTCCTGGTATTCATGCCGTTCGCCTCGAAAGTCGGGGTTTCCCGCAAAATCGAAGGACGCGACCAGCGCGCCCGGCTGCGCGACATGGTGAGCCGTCTCGTGCCCAAGGACGAGGGCGGCTGGATCATCCGGACCGTGGCCGACGATCTGACCGAAGACAAGTGCCGGCGCGAGATCGATCACCTGCTGGGCACCTGGAAGAAGATCCGCAGCAAGTCGGGATCCGCCCGCGCGCCCGCGCTGCTGCAGCGGGAAACGAGCCTCACCCGGGGCATCGTCCGCGATCTGTTCAGCGACAAGGTCGATTCGCTGCTGGTCGATTCGCGCCAGCTGCACAACGAGATCGCGCAGTACCTGAAGCAGATCGACCCCGAATTGCTGGAACGGGTGAAGCTGTACCACGACGAAACGCCGTTGTTCGATCAGTACGACATCGAAGCCGAGATCCGGGGCCTGTTCCAGCAGCGCGTAGACTTGCCATCGGGCGGGTATCTCATCGTGCAACCGACCGAAGCACTCACTTCGATCGACGTCAACACCGGCCGCTACACCGGCAAGAAGGATCCCGAGAGCACGATTTTGCGCACCAACATGGACGCGGCGCGCGAGGTGGCGCGCCAGCTGCGGTTGCGCGACATCGGCGGCATCATCGTCGTGGACTTCATCGACATGGAAACGCGCGGCAACCGCGACCGGGTGTTGCAGGAGCTGCGCACCCACCTGGGACGGGACCGGGCGCGCACCAAGGCGTTCGCCGTGAGCGAGCTGGGCCTGATCGAAATGACGCGGCAACGCGTGCGGCCTTCGCTGCTGCAATCGATGACCACGTTGTGCCCGACCTGTTCCGGGACGGGGCGCGTGTTCCGGCCGGAAGTCGTGGTGCGCCGGATGGAGCGGTCCTTGAAACGCGCCGGCGCCGATCACAAGGAAAAGCAGCTCGCGGTGCGGTTGCATCCCGAAGTGGCGCTCTACCTCATCGAGCAGGAGCCTAACTTCTTGCGTCAGTTGGAGAAGCAAACGGGCCTCGGACTCGAGGTCCGGGACGATCCGATGATGCGACTGGATGAATTCCGGATGATGGCGCAGCCGGCGGGCCGGGATGTCACGGAGCAGTACGCGGTCGCTTGACCGAACCTCAAGTCCCGATTAGAGTTCCCGCCCTATGACGTACGCCATTTTCGTGTCCGGCGGCCAGCAATTCCGCGCCGAGCCGGGCAAGACGATCAAGGTTCCATCGCTCACTTCCGAGCCGGGCGCCAAGGTCACCTTCGACCGGGTGCTGCTCACGAGCGACGGCAAGAAGGTCCAAGCCGGTCAGCCGCTGGTCAAAGGGGCGAAGGTGACGGCGGAGGTCGTGCGGCACGGCAAGGGGACCAAGGTGCGCATCTACCGGTTCGCGCGCCGCTCAGGCTATCGCCGGCACGCCGGGCACCGGCAGCCGTTCACCGAAGTCAAGATCGCCGACGTGATGGTCGGCTGAGGCATCCATGGCTCACAAGAAGGGTGTTGGCTCCTCCCGCAACGGCCGCGATTCCCAGCCGAAGTACCTGGGCGTGAAGCGCTTTGGCGGCGAATTCGTGACTGCCGGCAGCATCATCGTGATGCAGCGCGGGACCAAGTTTCATCCCGGCACCAATGTGCGGCGTGCGTCGAACGACTCGTTGTTCTCCGTGGTCGATGGGCACGTGAAGTTCGAGCACAAGAGCAAGAAGCGGTATCAGGTGAGTGTGTATCCGAAAAGCTGACGGTAGGGGACGGAAGGAGACGGAAGGAGACGGTAGGGGCGGTGATCCCCTGCCGTCTTTCGCGTTTCTGGAAATAGGGTCGCGTGAAATGGATACAGGATCAACAGGTGACGGTTCCTATGTTCGGTTGTGCTTCCCTACGAGCGTCTCACCGCGTGGCAGGTCTGCTACGAGTTGGTTCTCGAAGTCTATCGTGCGACCGAGTGCTTCCCGAAAGCCGAACTCTATGAAATCACTTCGCAGGGTCGACGAGCCGCATTCTCCGTGGCCGCGAATATGGCGGAGGGATCGGCCAAACGAGGACCGCGCGAGTTTCGCAGGTTTCTCGATATTTCAATCGGATCGTTGGCCGAGCTTGCCTTTATTCTGCGGCTGTCTCGGGACCTGGGCTACCTGAACGAGGAGACTTGGGAGCGACTTGAAGGACTGCGACGCCGTTCCGGGTTCCTCGTGTGGCGATTGTATCAATCCGTGAACAGGAAGGGGCGCTAGATCCTTAGAGCGCCCCCACCCCCTACCGTCTCCTACCGTCTCCTACCGTCCCTAGTATGTAGGCGGCAGGGTTTTATACCTCTGAAGCAACTCCCCCTGCCGGCTTGTCAGCGGAATCTCCTTGCCGCGAATGATCACATGCTCCACCGCCGTCGAGAACTCGAACGGATCTCCGCTCCACACCACGACGTTCGCGACCTTCCCGGGTTCGAGCGACCCGTAGCGACCGGCGACCCCGAACACCTCAGCCGGGCTCAGCGTGATCGCCCGCAAGGCCTCATCCCACGTCATGCCGTACGACACCGCGTTCCCTGCCTGCTGGCGCAGGTTGCGCGAGTTGTGCGTATCGGTCTCGAGCAGCACGACCTTCACGCCGGCCTTGGCGAGCAGGGAAGCGTTTTCGTAGCGCACGCCGAGTGCGTCGTAGGATGGGATGTTGTCGAGCGGCTGCACCAGCACGGGGACCCCGGCGCTCGCGATCTCCGCCGCCATCTCCCAGGCCTCCTGCGCGCCCGCCAGCACGAGGCGCAGCTTGAATTCGCGCGCCAGGCGAAGGGCGGTCTCGATGTCGCTGCGGCGATTCGCCAAAACGATCAGCGGCAGCCGCCCGTGCAACACGGGCAAGAGCGCTTCGAGATCCGCGCTGCTCGCCGACAGTGGCTGCATCTGCGCTCGGGTGAAGTCCGTCTTCCGCCGCTCGTATTCCAGCGCGTCACGGAACACGTCTCTCAGCAGCTGGGATACAGCGGCACGGGAGCCCCCGCCTTCGTCCTTAGCGCCTTCGGAGAGATCGGCCACGATGCCGACCGGCGATTGGGCGGTCATCTCCTCGATGGTCGCTCCGGTCAGGTCGATCAGGACCGCCTGGCCGCTCACCAGGTGGCCGGCCGGGGTCGCGAGCGTCGTTGTGATTCCCTCGATCCGGGTCACCGCGATCAGCTGCGAGGCCGGGTTGATGCCTTCGGTGACGTTGAACGAGGCCGCGATCGTGTCGCTGCGCTGAGCTGCTTCCCGCGTGCCGCCCACCGCGCTGATCTCCACCAGCCCCATCTGTCCGGCCCCGTCGATGAATCCCGGGGTCACCCATTTCCCAGTGGCGTCGATGCGTGTGGCATCGGCTGGAATCGTCACGTTGGCGCCGACGGCGGCAATCTTACCGTCGCGGATCAGGACGGTGGCCTGCTCGATCTTCGGGCCGGACACCGGGTACACGGTCCCACCGGTGATCGCGATGGTCTGGGCCAGGATGAGGGCGATCATCGATCGGCTCCGGGGGCCGGCTCTTGCCCCAGCTCGAAATCGGTGCGGGGCTGGTGCGCGGGATCGTTGCGATCATACACGAGCCAGCCGTCGTTGTAGACCTGCAGCGCCTTGGCATATACCGAGAACGGATCCGCCGACCAAACCACGACGTCCGCCATCTTGCCGGGCTCGAGCGTGCCGACCAGGGAATCGATGCCCAGGACCCAGGCCGCGTTCGCCGTGAACCAACGCAGGGCCTGGTCGCGGGTGATGTCGATTCCCGCGCGGCGGCCGTAGTACATCGCCTTGCCGGCTTCCTGGTTGAGGCGCTGGATGCCGCTCTCGCTGTCGGAGTGAATGGTGGGACGGCCACCCGCCGCCTGCACCAGCGCGGCATTCTCGTGAATTCCGTCCATCGCCTCTTCCTTGAAGCCCCACCAGTCGGCCCACACCGCGACGGCGGTGCCTTCGCGCGCCAGCAGGTCGGCGATCTTGTACGCTTCGACGGCATGATGGAAGGCGCGAATCTTGAACCCGAACTCGTGCGCCAGGTCGATCATCTGCGCCATCTCATCGGCCCGATAACAGTGGTTCTGCACCAGGATATGGCCGCGCAGCACCTCGGCCAGGGTCTCGAGCTTCAGGTCGCGCTGTGGCGGATCACCCTGATGATCGGCGTTCCACTTGTCCCAGCGC
>Ga0075433_10000496_pt1 | contig 25626 bp, 27 predicted proteins | sample RhiMethybrSRZTD2_FD_75299 | JGI IMG/M metagenome (GOLD analysis project Ga0075433, IMG submission 75299) | Populus rhizosphere microbial communities from Tennessee, USA - Rhizosphere MetaG P. TD hybrid SRZTD2 | ecosystem: Host-associated > Plants > Roots > Rhizosphere > Soil | place: USA... | reverse complement strand
TACGCCTCGGTGTACTCGTCCCAGCAGTCGCGTTCCTTCCAGTCGTTGGGATTGAGCTTCCAGGCGTTCGCCGGGTCCTTCTCGCGCTCGAGTAGGCGCTCCTTCTGCTCGCGCTTGGTGATGTGGAGGAAATACTTGAGCACGATCGTGCCGTGCTCGGCCAGCATCGCCTCGAAGTCGGCGATATGGTCGTAGCGCGCCTTCCACAGCGCCTTCGGCACGAGCCCGTGCACCCGCACCACGAGCACGTCCTCGTAGTGCGAGCGGTTGAAGATCGCGAACTCGCCCAGCCGCGGCGCGTGGCGGTGCACGCGCCACAGGAAATCGTGGTCGCGCTCCTCCGCGGTCGGAACGCCGAAGGACACCACGCTCACCCCGCGCGGGTTGAGGTATCCCGCGACGTGCTTGATGGTGCCGTCCTTGCCGGCGGTATCGCGGCCCTGGAGGACGACCAGCACGCTATTCGCCCTGGACGAGAACAGCTCGTCCTGCAACGCGAAAAGCTCCTTGCCGAGCTCCGTCAGCCGCGGCTCGGCCTTTTCGCGCGTCATGGTCTTCGGCGGCTCCGCCGAGATGTCGTCGAGGCGAACCTTGCCGCCTGGCCGGTCGAAGAACGCTTTGGGCATGGCTAGGTGATGATTGCGCCGCCGAGGCACACTTCGGCCTCGTAGAACACGACCGATTGTCCCGGCGTCACCGCCCACTGCGGCGCCTCGAAGTCGACCCGGATCTCGCTCTCCAGCACGCGCCCGAGCGTGCAGGACGCGTCGGCTTGTCGGTAGCGCGTTTTCGCCGTGACGCCTTTGTTTTCCGGCGCCCTTCCCGCGACCCAGGTCGCTTCTGCGGCAGTCAGGGCCTTCTTCATCAGCAGCGGGTGGTCGTGGTCCTGCACCACGATGAGCTCGTTCGACTCCAGGCGCTTGTCGGCGACGTACCACGCTCCCGCCTTCATCTTCGCCAGGCCGCCAATGCCGATGCCCTTCCTCTGCCCGATGGTGTAGAAGGCCAGCCCGATGTGCTCGCCGAGCACCCGGCCTTCCGGGGTCTTGATCGGCCCGGGCACCCTGGGCAGGTAGCGGTTCAGGAACTCGCGGAACGGCCGCTCGCCGATGAAGCAGATGCCGGTCGAGTCCTTCTTAGCGTGGTTGGCGAGGCCCGCTTCCAGCGCAAGGCGCCGCACTTCCGACTTCTTCAGCTCGCCGACCGGAAACATCACGCGCGCGAGCTGCTCCTGGTTCAGGCGGTGCAGGAAGTAGCTCTGGTCTTTCGCCGTATCGTTTCCCCGGAGGAGCCGGAAACGATTTTCGGAAAAACCGGTCCGGGCGTAATGCCCGGTGGCGATTTTCGAAGCGCCCAGGCGCATGGCGTGGTCGAGAAACGCCTTGAACTTGATCTCGGCGTTGCACAGCACGTCCGGGTTGGGCGTGCGTCCGGCGGAGTATTCGCGCAGGAACTCGGCGAACACCCGGTCCTTGTACTCGGCCGAGAAGTTGACCGCCTCGAGGTCGATACCGATCACATCGGCGGCGGCCGCCGCGTCGATCAGGTCCTGCCGTGTCGAGCAGTACTCGTCGTCGTCATCGTCCTCCCAGTTCTTCATGAAAAGCCCGACCACGTCCCAGCCGGCGCGCTTGAGGAGGAGCGCCGCGACGGCGGAGTCGACCCCGCCCGACATGCCGACCACGACGCGCTCAGGCATATTCGCTGGAGAAGATCTCGAGCGGGAAGCTGCGCCCCGCGAGGTAGTCGTCGACGCAGCGCTGCACGAGCGGCGAGCGGTGCTGCGCACGCCGCTCGAGGAGCTCCTCGCGCGAGAGCCAGTGCAGCGCCACGATCTCCCGATCGAGCGGCCGCTCCTCGACGCCCTCGACGCGGCCGCGAAAGCAGAAGCGCAGGAAGGTCACGTCCTTCGGGGCGTAGTGCCAGCGGTAGATGCCGACGAGCGCGGTCGGCTCGAAGCGGTGCGCCGTCTCCTCGAGCACTTCACGCCGGCACGCGGCGACGAGCGACTCGCCGGGGTCGAGATGTCCGGCAGGCTGGTTCAGCACCAGCCTGCCTTCGATGCGCTCCTCCACGAACAGAAAACGGCCGTCGCGCTCGACGACGGCTGCGACCGTCGCCGACGGCTTCCACATAGTCATGCGGCTTTCTTGGTGTTCTTCCGGATGAACTCGGCCATGCGGGCGACTCCGGCCTCGATCGCCTGCTTGGAGGCGGCGTAGGAGAAGCGCACGTGCTGCCCCTCGCCCGGGACGCGCGAGCCGAAATGGATGTCGGCGAGCAACGCGACGCCCGCTTCGTTCAGCAGGCGCTTCCTGAACTCTTCGGAGTCCTGCGCCCCGACCAGGCGGCAGGCTTCGGTGAGGTTCGGCCAGACGTAGAAGGCCCCGCCGGGCTTCAGGCACTTCACGCCGGGGACCTGGTTCAGAAGCCCGACGATGAGATCGCGCCGCTCCTCGAAGCTCCTCTTCATGGCTTCGGCCGCGTCCTGCGGGCCGTTGATCGCCTCGACCGCCGCCCACTGGCTGATCTGCGAGGCGCAGGAGTCGGTGTTGGTGATCCAGCGGGTGAAGACCGGCGCGAGCGCCGGGTTGGACGTGAGTCCGATGCGCCAGCCGGTCATGGCCCAGGTCTTCGAGGCGCCGTCGGAGATGATCGTGCGCTCGTACAGGCCCGGGACCTGCGCGATCGAGAAGAACTCGCCCGAATAGGCGAGGCGAGAGTAGATCTCGTCCGCGTAGACCCAGACCTGGGGATGCTTCTTCAGAACCGCGGCGATGTCCTCGAGCTCCCGGCGCGAAAGCAGGCCCCCGGTCGGGTTATGCGGGTAGTTGAGGATGAGAAGCCTGGTCCGCGGCGTGATGAGCCGCTCGAGCTCGGCGGGGTCGAACGAAAAGCCCCGCGCCTCGTGCAGGTGGATCGGCACCGGCCGCGCCCCATGCGCCAGGATCTGCGATTCGTAGATCGGAAAGCCGGGATTGGGGTAGATCACCTCGTCCCCGGCGCCGTAGTCGGTGGTTGAAAGGATGGCGTAAGCAATGAAGGGCTTGGCGCCGGCGCCGACCACGATGTCCTGTGCCCGGATGGGCAATCCGCCGCGCATCGCCGCCATGTATCGCGCGGCCGCCTCGCGCAGCTCGTCGATGCCGGCGGAGGGCGTATAGCCATGCTTGCCGCCTTTGATGGCGCGGATCGCCGCCTGCTGCACGTTCTCGGGGGCGGGAAAGTCCGGCTGGCCGATGCAGAAGCTGATGATGTCGCGCCCCTGGCGCGCGAGCGCGTTCACTTCCGCGAGCACGACGAAGGCGTTCTCGGTGCCGAGGCTGCCGGCGCGTTTGCTGATCTCGGGCATAAATGGGGTCAGATCAAATTTTCCAGAGCCCGCGATTGTAACGGGGTAACATGCGGCGCCAAAGTCGATTTGCCCATTCATGCTCATCAACTGCGTCGTCTACCAGGAGGGCCGCAAGCTCGCCGACATCGACTTTCGCGAGATCCACAGCTATCTCGCGCGACCGGGCTGCTTCGTCTGGGTCGCGCTCAAGGATGCGACCGACGCGGAGCTCGAGCAGATGCGCGAGGAGTTCGACCTGCACCCCCTCGCGGTGGAGGACGCCCGCCACGGCCACCAGCGGCCCAAGATCGAGGAGTACGGCGACCAGCTGTTCGTCGTGGTGCACACGATCGAGGTCGCCGGCGACGAGTTCAACGTCGGCGAGGTCAACATCTTCGTCGGGCGCAACTTCGTGTTGTCGGCGCGCAGCCGCACCGAGCGTGGCTTCTTGGAGGTACGCGCGCGCGCCGAGCGCGAGCCCGAGCTCCTCAGGCACGGCGCCGGGTTCGTGCTGTACGTCCTCATGGACGCGGTGGTCGACCGCTATTTCCCGGTGCTCGACGCCATCGAGGCGCAGCTCGAGAAGATCGAGGACCGGCTCTTCGTCAGCAGCTCGCCGCGGGAGAACATCGAGGCGCTCTACTACGTGAAGCAGAGGCTGGGCACGCTCAAGCACGTGGTGGCGCCGCTCCTCGAGAACGTCGGCAAGCTCTACGGCGGACGCGTGCCGATGGTCTGCACCGGCCTGGGCGAGTATTTTCGCGACGTTTACGACCATCTCATCCGCATCAACCAGTCGATCGACGCCGCGCGCGAGACCGTGAACACCGCGATCCAGGTCGCGCTCGCAGTGGTCAACATGGGGCACGGCGAGATCACCAAGCGCCTCGCCGCCTACGCCGCGCTGGTGGCGGTCCCGACGATGATCGCCGGGGTCTACGGCATGAACTTCAAGCACATGCCGGAGCTCGACTGGTCGCTCGGCTATCCGGTGTCGATCGGCCTGATGGCCGGGATCGACGCTTTCCTCTTCACCCGCTTTCGCAAGGCGGGCTGGCTGTAAGGATCAACCGACGGTCTTGAGGACCTCGGCGACCGTGCCGAACATCCGGTCGAGGTGCTTCTTCTGCGCGATGAGCGGCGGGCAGAACGCCACCGAGTCGCCCACCGGGCGCACGAACACGCCGCGGTCCCAGCATTTCTCGAACGTCTCGTAGCCGCGCTCGCCGACAGCGCCCGGGCGCGAGGCGAGCTCGATTGCGCCGATCAGGCCGAGGTTGCGGCAATCGACGACGTTCGGCAGCCCCTTGAGCGAGTGCACGCCCTCCTCGAAGTACTTTGCCTGGAGCGCCTGGAACAGGTTCTCTTCCTCGTAGGTGTCGAGGGCGCCGAGCGCCGCGGCGCAGGCGAGCGGGTGGCCGGAGTACGTGTAGCCGTGGAAGAACTCCATGCCCGCGGCCTGCGAGCCCATGAACGTCTGGTAGATGCTGTCGCGCACCAGCACGCCGCCGAGCGGCACCGCGCCCGAGGTGATGCCCTTGGCGAAGGTGATGAGGTCGGGCTTGATGCCCAGGTGCTGCGCCGCGAAGGTCGCGCCCAGGCGTCCCCAGCCGGTGATCACCTCGTCGAAGATGAGGAGGATGCCGTGCCGCGTGCAGATGTCGCGCAGCCGCTCGAGATAGCCCTTGGGCGGAACGAGCACGCCGCCCGAGGCCGCCACCGGGTCGACGATCAGCGCCGCGATGTTCGAAGCGTCGTGCAGCGGGATGATGCGGCTCTCGAGCTCGTCGGCGAGCTCCGCGCCGTGGTCGGGTTGTCCCCGGGAAAAGGCGTTCCTCGAAAGATCGTGGGTGTGCCGCAGGTGGTCCACGCCCGGCATCAGCATGCCGCTGTAGGCCTTGCGGTTCGCCGCCACGCCGCCGACCGAGGTGCCGCCGATGTTGACGCCGTGGTACGAGCGCTCGCGGCCGACGAAGCGCGTGCGCGTGCCCTGGCCGCGCAGGCGATGGTACGCGACCGCGATCTTGAGCGCGGTGTCGACCGCCTCGGAGCCCGAGTTGGTGAAGAACACCTGCTGCATGCCCTGCGGCGCGATCGCCGCGATGCGCTCGGCGAGGCGGAAGGGCAGCGGATGGCCCAGAGCGAACGACGACGCGAAGTCGAGCTCGGCTGCCTGGCTCCTGATCGCCTCCACGATGCGGGGCCTGCCGTGCCCGGCGTTGACGCACCACAGCGTCGCCAGGCCGTCGAGCACCTCGTTGCCTTCGACGGTCGTGAAGTACATGTCCTTCGCGGAAGCGATGAGGCGCGGCTTCGCCTTGAACCGCCGGTTGTCGGTGAAAGGCATCCAGTAGTGCTGGAGGTTGACGGAGCTCATGGCCTTCAGGTCGGCGCGTGCGTTCATGGTGCCACCCTACGCTTTCTTTTTGACAGCTAGAGGGTCCATTCTGCGCGCAACACCTCCCAAGGAACTAGGACACGGTTGTCACTGCCGCGCAGGATCACCCCCAGGGCGGACAACTGTGTCACATCCGTATGCACATTCTTGTAGTCGCGCCGCAGCCGCTTCGCCAGCTCGTAGATCGAGAGGGGTCCCGAGCGCCGCAGCGCCTCGAGCAGCGCCCAGCGCGCCGGGGACAGGGCCTGCACCAGCTGCGGCAGACCTGGCAGCGAAAGCACGTTCAGCGTCTTCACCGGACGACCCTCGGCGCGGCGGTTCCATGCCGCCTCGAAGCGGTCGAGCGCGTCGGCGGCCGGGCCGATTCGAAGTTCGAGAACCTTAGGCAAGCGACCCTCCGGCGGCGCGCACGTCCTCCTCGAAGTCGTAGCGCAGCTGCTCGACCGACCTGAACTGGTACGGCAGCCATTTGCCGCCGCGCACGCGGCGGCGCCCGTTCGAGTACTCCACCAGATCGCCGTAGCGCAGCCGATAATCAGATTCGCCGTCGAATTCCAAGATTAGAAGAGCGTCTCGGAGCATCACGGTTTCGCGCACCATATATGGCTTATCGTACCATATATCGGGTGCGGTAAAATGCGCCGGTGAAGGACTTCTTCAACCTGTACCGGCACGGCTTCGCGCGCGTGGCGGTGGCGACGCCGATCGTGCGCGTCGGCGACCCGCGGCACAACGCCGAGGCGACGCTCGAGCTGATCGAGCGCGCAGCCGCCGAGCGCACCGCGCTGGTGGTGTTCCCCGAGCTCGGGCTCACCGCCTACACCTGCGACGACCTTTTCCACCAGCGCGCGCTGATCGACGAGGCCGAGCGCGCCCTCGCGCGGCTGATCGAGCGCACGAGGAGGCTCCCGATCGCCGCGCTGGTCGGACTGCCGGTGACGGTGAACGGCCTGCTGTACAACTGCGCCGCGCTGCTCTGCCGCGGCCGGCTGGTGGGCGTGGTGCCGAAGACCTATCTGCCGAACTATCGCGAGTTCTACGAGGCGCGCTACTTCACGCCGGGCGACGCCGCTGCATGCGCCGAGATCGAGCTCGCCGGACAGTCGACCGCGTTCGGCACCGGCCTGCTTTTCCGCGTCCCGGAGCAGCCCGGTTTCGTTTTGCACGTCGAGATCTGCGAGGACCTGTGGGTGCCGACGCCGCCGTCGTCTTTCGCGACGTTGGCGGGCGCCACCGTAGTCGCGAATCTTTCGGCGTCGAACGTCGTGATCGGCAAAGAGGGCTATCGCCGCCAGCTGGTCGGCAACCAGTCGGCGCGCTGCCTCGCCGCCTACCTCTACAGCGCCGCCGGCATGGGGGAGTCGACCACCGACCTCGCCTGGGACGGGCATGCGCTCATCTATGAGAACGGCACGCTGGTCGCGGAGTCCCGCCGCTTCGCCGACACGCAGCAGCTCGCCGCGGCCGACATCGACCTCGGACGCCTCGCGGCGGACCGCATGCGCCAGAACACCTTCGGCGATGCGGCACGGCGCCATCAGGAGGACGTGCGCCGCTTCCGTACCGTCGATTTCTCGCTGCCTTCTCCGGGCGGAAAGCTGCCCCTGGAACGACGCGTGGATCCGCTGCCGTATGTTCCGAGCGATCCCAGAACGCGCGATGCCCGCTGCGAGGAAGTGTTCCGGATCCAGGTGAACGGGCTCGCCACCCGGATGCGCGCCACGGGCGGCAAGAGGCTGGTGATCGGCGTCTCGGGCGGCCTCGACTCGACGCACGCGCTGCTCGTGTGCGCGCGGGCAATGGATCACCTCAAGCTGCCGCGCAAGAACATCCTCGCCTACACCATGCCGGGCTTTGCCACCTCGAGCCGCACCAAGAACCAGGCCTGGCAGCTCATGCGCGCGGTCGGCTGCAGCGCCGAGGAGATCGACATCAAGCCCTCGTGCATGCAGATGCTGAAGGACCTCGGCCATCCCTACGCGAAAGGCCGCAAGGTCTACGACATCGCCTTCGAGAACGTGCAGGCGGGCGAGCGCACGAGCCATCTCTTCCGGCTCGCCAACCAACACGGCGGCATGGTCGTCGGCACGGGCGACCTCTCCGAGCTCGCGCTCGGCTGGTCGACCTACGGCGTCGGCGACCACATGTCGCACTACAACCCGAACGGCAGCGTGCCCAAGACGCTGATCAAGTTCCTGGTCGCCTGGGTGGCGGAGTCCGACGAGCTCGGCCCGGACGTGAAGCGGGCGCTGCGCCGGGTCCTCGAGACCGAGATCAGCCCCGAGCTGGTTCCGGGCAACCAGGCCACCGAAAGCGTGGTCGGGCCCTACGAGCTGCAGGACTTCAACCTCTACCACGTGCTGCGCTTCGGTTACGCCCCGACCAAGATCGCGTTCCTCGCCTGGCACGCGTGGCGCGGCAAGTACAGGCTGCGGGAGATCAAGAAGTGGCTCGGAGTGTTCCTCAAGCGGTTCCTGGAAACCAGCCAGTTCAAGCGCAGCGCCGTGCCCAACTCGCCGAAGGTCGGCTCCGGCGGCTCCCTCTCGCCCCGCGGCGACTGGCGCGCGCCGTCGGACGGCAATGCAAGTATTTGGCTGAAGAACCTCGCCGAAGTCCCTGACAGGGATTAACAGCCGCCGAGGCGCCGGTCAAAGAGTTTCAGTGGCGCCGCGCTTTCGCGACTTTGGCGCGGGCCCCTCACACATCCTGACCCCGCGCCACGCTCCGATGCGGTCCAATCGCTCGCCATGGACTGCATCGCCAAATTTCGAGCCGCGCTTCTGATCTTGGCCTTCGTCCCGTCGCTCTCCCGGGCAGCCGACCCCTGGGAAACCACCGATTACGCCCTCGCGGGCGCCACCCTCGCCGCCCTCGCGGTCGACTGGGGGCAAACGCGCTACATCGCGAAGAATACGCACCGCTATAACGAGACGAATCCGATGCTTGGGGCCACGCCCTCGGTCGGGAAAGTCGACACCTATTTCGTCGGCGCCATGGTCGGCACCGTCGCCCTGGCGCACGTGCTGCCGAGCGACTGGCGGACGCTGTTCCTCAGCGGTGTGTTGGCGGTGGAGATCGGCGCGGTCTCGCAGAACCGCTCCATCGGCATCAAGATGGCGTTCTAGGTTTTCAAGCGCGCCCTAGTCCTACCGGACTATGGCGTGTCGTAGACGTGTAGGACACACATGCCGCATGATGGCTACCTGTGTAGATCGCAGTCTACACAGCGACAACCGGGCGGCCGTCACGCTGTTACCAGCCCCAGTTCGAGAGACCGATCCACGATGCAGTCCGAGGGACCGGTCCACGTCAGGGCCAAACAAGGTGTAGTCGCAGTTGATCGCGCTTCGCTTCACGGAGGGCACGACTAGCGGTCGTGCCCTCTTTCTTCTACCTGCAGTTCCTCGCCGCGAAAAGATTATCGGCTGGCCGCCGGCGTGCCACTATCGTCGGGCGCGGGTTCGTGCTGTCGCGATCCTCGGAATCGGAAGCGGACCGGCGTCGACACCCCGTCGCCGGCGGGGGTGACACGCGAACGGGATGACCTTACACGCCGGCGACGAGAAAACTGCGAGCGTTGGCAAGGACTTGAATCGATGCCGCGGCGCGAGATGATTTCCCGGCGCGCTTCGCGTACGCTGATGCCGCGATGCGCAAGGTTTTGAAGGACCGGTCGGCACCCGACCGGAGCTTTCGCAGTCCCCCGATCTGGATCCACGTCTCCGAGGCCGGCAGATGGCTGCTCGCCCCGCGCGAAGCGCGAAGACGGGCCGTGATCCGGCTTCTCGACAAGGTCGAGAACGCGGCACCAGTCCCGCCGAAAACCGTAACCTAGGCCGCCCGGCGCGCGAGCTTCGGCAGCTCGCCGATCGCGGTCTTCACCGCATCCTCGACCCGCTCGAGGAAGACGAACTCGAGCTTCTTACGCGCTTCCGCCGGGACGTCCTCGAGGTCCTTCTCGTTGCGCTTGGGCAGCATCACCGTGCGGATGCCCGCGCGCAGCGCGGCGAGGGTCTTTTCCTTTACCCCGCCGATCGGCAGCACCAGGCCGCGCAGCGAGATTTCGCCGGTCATCGCCACGTCCGATCTAACCGGTTTTTCCGTCAGCAAGGAAACCAGAGCCAAAAACATGGCGACCCCGGCGCTCGGGCCGTCCTTGGGCGTCGCGCCCGCCGGAACGTGGATGTGCACGTCGGTCTTGTCGAACGGGTCGCCGAGGAAGTTGCGCGCGAGCGTCAGCGCCGCGGTGGCGGACTCCTTCATCACGTCGCCGAGCTGTCCGGTGAGAATCAGCTTCCCGCTGCCGGGGACCTTGGAAGCCTCGATGAAGAGGATATCGCCGCCCACCGGCGTCCAGGCGAGCCCCGTGGCCACGCCCGGCACGGCGGTGCGCTGCGCCACCTCGTTCTCGAAGCGCCGCGCGCCGAGGAGAGCGTGCAGATCCTCCGGCTTGATTTCCAGCTTGCCTGAAAAACCTTCGGCGATCTTCATGGCCGCAGACCTCAGGACAGCTCCGATCTCGCGCTCGAGATTGCGCACGCCCGCCTCGCGCGTGTAGTCGCCGATGATCGACCGCAGGGCTTGGTCCGTGATCTTCACATTCTCGACAGAAGAATCCGCACTTTTGAGGCCGTTGGCTTCCATCTGGCGCTTCACCAGGTAGCGCTTCGCGATCTCGAGCTTCTCCTCCTCGGTGTAGCCGGGCAGCTGGATGATCTCCATGCGGTCGCGCAGCGGCCCGGGAATGGTGTCGAGCATGTTGGCGGTGGTGATGAACATGACCTTCGAAAGGTCGAAGTCCACCGCGAGGTAGTTGTCGCGGAAGTGCGAGTTCTGCTCCGGGTCGAGCACTTCGAGCAGCGCCGAAGACGGGTCGCCGTGGAAGCCGCCCTGCCCGAGCTTGTCGATCTCGTCGAACATCAGCACGGCGTTCTTCGACTCGGCGCGGCGGATCGCCTGGATCACGTTGCCCGGCAGGGCACCGATGTAGGTCCTGCGGTGACCGCGGATTTCGGCCTCGTCGTGCACGCCGCCGAGCGCAATGCGCTGGAATTTGCGGCCGGTGGCACGCGCGATCGACTGGCCGAGCGAGGTCTTGCCGACGCCCGGCGGGCCGACGAAGCACAGGATCGGGCTCTTGCCCGACGGGTTCAGCTTCCTCACCGCGAGATGCTCGAGGATGCGGCGCTTGATCTTGTCGAGGCCGAAGTGGTCCTCGTCGAGGACCTGGCGCGCTTCGGAGATGTCGATCGGCTTCCCTTCTTGGTTTTTCCACGGCAATTCCGCAAGCCATTCGAGATACGTGCGCAGCATCGAGCCCTCGGCGCTGCCCTCGCCCATGCGCTGCAGGCGTTTCAGCTCCTTGACCGAGTGCTTGTAGATGTCCTCGGGCATGCCGGCGGCGTCGATCGACTTCCTGAGCTCCTCGATCTCGGCGGCGCTATCGTCGCCCTCGCCGAGCTCTTTCTGGATCTGGCGCATCTGCTCGCGCAGCACATGCTCGCGCTGGCGCTCGTCGAACTGCTTCTTGGTCTTCTCGCCGATCTCCTTGGAGATGCGCAGCACGCCGACCCGCTCGGAGAGAAGCTCGAGCACCTTGTCGAGGCGCCGCTTGAGATCGAAGGTCTCGAGGAGGTCCTGCTTGTCCTCGTTCTTGACGTCGAGGAGGTTGGCGACCATGTCGGAAAGCAGCGCCGGCGAGCTCAGCTGCTGCACCACCACCGCGAGCTCCTCGGGCGCGTTGGGCAGGAGCTGGATCGCCTCGACCGCCTGCTGCTTCAGCTGGAGGAAGCGCGCTTCGATCTCGGGCGAGGCGCTCTCGTCCTGCTTGACCATCTCGACCCGCGCCACGATGTACGGCCAGCCCTCGAGGAACTCGAGCACGCGAAAGCGCGACAGCCCCTGAACCACCAGGTGATGCGTGCCTTCGGCGCCGGTGATGTAGCGCACCACCTGGCCGGCGGTGCCGACCCAGTAGAGGTCCGCGGGCTTCACCTCGTTCTTCTGCGGGTCACGCTGCAGGAGGAAGCCGACCTTCTGCTCGCTGCGCACCGCCTCCTGCGCCGCCGCGACCGAGGTCGCCCGCCCCACCGTGATGGGGGAAATCACGCCCGGGAAGAGCACCGTGTTGCGCATCGGAATCAGGATGAGCGCGTCCGCCGGCAGCGGCTTCGAGCTCGCCGCGCTCCCGGACCCGGCGCCGGAGGCGGGCTGCCGATCCTGGTTTTCGTTGGAGAGCACCTTGGGGTTCATGCGCCTTCCTTCCTGCGAAACGATAGGGTGAGCACGCCGTCGGCAAGCCGCTTGCCCGAGAGCTCGATCGGCGAGCGCGCCGGCAGCGCGAGGCGCCGTTCGAAGCGACCGTACGGAATCTCCAGGCGGTGGATCTGCGAGCCGGTCTCGCGGCACGGGAGCGGCCGCAGCGCCGAGACCACGACCGCGTCGGGCTCGAGCGCGATCGTGATCGACTCGGGCGTTACCCCCGGGAGCGCGATGTGAACGTCGAGGCGCTCGGCCGACTCCACCACGTCGACCGGGGGCTCCCAGGTGTGGGCGGATTCCGCGCCGGCGACGCGGAAGAATTGGCGGTGCAGACGGTCGGCCTGCTCGAGGAGCGAGAGCGCCTCGCCCCACATCCAGCTGGAAAAATCGCGCGATCTCACGGGCGGTAAATGGCGGCGGGAGGGAAGGGAATCAAGCCCGCCGCAAGAATTACGCCCGTTTTCAGCCCTTTACGACAGGCAAAACGAAAATCTTCTAGCGCCTGGGCTTCTTGTAGGCCGGCTTTCTCTGAGGATTGAACACCGGCGCGCGCTCGTCCTTGTGGCGATAGTTGATGCGCCCGCGGGTCACGTCATAAGGCGACATCTCGAGCCGCACGCGGTCGCCGGCAAGGATGCGAATACGGTTCTGACGCACGCGCCCGCCGGCATAGGCGAGCACGCTCGCGCCGTTTTCCAGCTCGACGCGGAACTGGGTGTTCGGCAGCACTTCCTGGACGGTACCGTCCATTTCCAGCATTTCTTCCTTGGCCACGATAACCTCTGGCGCTCCCGAGAGCGCGTTGAACTGCCCGCTGTTGACCTTCAGGGTCCGGAACTTCGGAGGGGCCGCGATTATACCTGCTCGAGCAGCCACTTCCGGAATGCTGCCACGGCTGGCCTGTCCGCAATAACCTCGGGACAGACAAGGTAATAGGCCGACTGGGGCTTCATCTCGATCTTGAACGGCGCGCACAGCCGGTTCGAGGCGAGATCCGCATCGACCAGGGGCCTGAGGGCGAGCGCGACGCCGAGCTTCTGCGACGCGGCCTCGAGCGAAAGGATGTTCGACGAGAAGCGCGGCCCGCGGCTCGCGTCGACCCGCTCGCCGACGCCGGCGTTCTCGAGCCAGCGCTGCCAGGCGTTGCCGCCCGCGACGAGCTCCATCGCGTCGTCGTGCAGCAGGACCTGGTGCGCGAGGTCGGCGGGCTCGCGGATGGGCGGATCGCCCTTTGCGAGCTCGGGGCTCGCCACCGCGGTCATCGACACGCCGAAGAGCCGGTCGGCGCGATAGCCCGGATAGTGTCCGCCGCCGAGGTGGATCTCGACGCCCGAGGCGTCCTCGCGCAGGTCGAGGCCGCTCACCAGCGTCGGCGAATCGAGCGCGCCGGCGTCGACCATCTTGCTCGAGGCGAACACGCGCAGCTCGATCTTGGGCTCGCGCCTGGCGAAGTCGGCGAGGCGCGGCATGAGCCAGCGCGCCGTGAACACCGGCGGCGCGGTGATGAGGAGGTCGGCCTCCTCGGCGCGCTCGCGGATCATTTCGACCGCGGCGGCGAGGGAATCGAAGCCTTCGCGCAGCCGCGGCAGGCAGGCGCGCGCCGCCTCGGTGAGCTGCACCCGCCGGCCGGCGCGGCGGAAGAGCTCCACGCCGAGGTATTCCTCGAGGCTCTTGATCTGGTGGCTCACCGCGGCCTGCGTGATCGAGAGCTCGTTCGCCGCGTCCTTGAACGACAGGTGGCGCGCGGCGGCCTCGAATACGCGCAATGCATTCAGCGGCGGCAGCCGGTAAATCACGAGGAAATTCGCACGCTCACTGATGAGTTTTTCTTATGCAAGACTTGATAAACGATCGTTTGTTTGTTGCCGGGCGCGGCCTTATCTTCCACTGCATGAAAAAGGCCCGAATCCCCCTCCCCACGGCCGAGGAATTGTACGCGCTGGAAAGGCGCGCTCGTCGCGAGCGCGCCCGCTCCGTGGCCGCGCTGTTCAGCTCGATCTATGAAAGAGCGCACTCGGCCCTCACTGCAAAGGTGGTGCACCATGCGTAACGAAATCATGACGCCGTTCTGGAAAAACGCCCTCGCTTCCCTGCCCGCCGAGGTGCGCTCGCGCTATGCCTGCGACATCGCGGCCGCGGAACGCTGGGAACTGCGCATCGACAAAGCGCTCAAACGCTGGACGCGCGCAAGAACCGCGCTCTCGAAGGCAGTCCACGCGGCATAACAGCTTGCCTCGCCGTCCGGGCGAATCCGAAGCCTCCTCCTCCTCCTCTGGCTAGGGGAGCCCGGCCGGCGAGCATTTAACACAAAGAAGGACAAGAAGGAGAAGCACAAAAAAGGGCCCGAGCGGCCCTTTTCTTTTGTCTGTTGGTTTGCCGCTGACTCAGTACTTGATCTGGAAAATGCAGCGCTGGTCGCGGAACTCGGGGCACACGCCGCGAAGGAACGGCACGAGCGTAGCGGCGGCCTCGGGCCGCGGCTCGGCGGTGCCGGAGAGCGCGAGGCCGCCCTGCGGCGACCACGTTCCGCCGCCCGTAACGCGCAGCGGCCCGTCCAGCGTGCCAAGCTCGATGTCGACGCGGCTTCCCGCGCCGCGCAGCCGGGCGACCTGCGAGCCGAGCTCGACGCCCGAAGCGCGCGCGAAGCGGATATCGCGCCACTCCACCGTGGCGAGGCCGAGGACCGAGTCGCCTTCGAGCCGCAGGTCGTCGGACTGGACGCGCACGCGTCCACTGGGTCCCATGATCTCGAGCGGCGGCGCGAGCGTCCCGAGCGCCTTGGCGGGCACCTCGAGCGCCAGGTCTTTCAGCGTCACGGCGTACGGGGAGAGCTCGACCCGGATCGGCTTCGGGCTTTGGTTGACGGTCATGTCGGCGGCCAGCCTGCCGCGCAGCAGCGCCGTGGGGTGGCTCTTCCAGCGCACCGAGCCCAGGTCGAGAAATTCACCGGCGCGTGTGCGTGCATAGAGCCGTCCGCTCCCCGACCAGGCCGAACCCGCCGCATCGCGCAACTCGAGCCGCTGCTGGGACGCGCGCGCGACGCTCTGGGCGAGCCACGCCGCGGGCGCAAGGGCGACGAAAGCGATCACGTATGCGGCCAGTCCCCAGGCCGCGTACAGTGCCAGCCCGCGAGCGCTCATCGCTTGGCAGCGGCCCCCAGGGCGACGAAGCTCGCTTCGGCGCGCACCGCGCCCGGCGTGTCCAGCGCGCTGATGCGGCACCTTTCGAGGCGGGCGCCGGCTTCGCGCTGGGCTTCGGTCACCCAGCGCAGCCACTCGTCGAAATTCGCGCTGGCGACGAGGACCGTGGCGCGCTCGCCGGAGGCGGCGTCGATCCGCTGCACCGATTTCGCGAACGGCGCGCGCTGCACCGACGATTGAAGGAGCACCCTCAGGTCGCCGCCCTGCGCCGCGGCGCCGGCGGTTTTGCGCAGCGCCGCGATCTCGGACTGCTGCGCGCGCATGAGCTCGGCCTGGGCGCGCAGCCTCGGCAGCGTGGCCGAAAGCCGCCCGCTCGCGGCAAGGCCCGGCTGCCACAGGAGGACGACCAGCGCGACCAGCGCGACGGCGAGCGCGCCTCCGGCGAGGAGCGCGCGCTCGCGCGGGGCACGCTCGTTCCAGAATTCGCGCAGGCGCTGGGGATTCATTTTGTTCCCGGCACGGCAGCGATCAGCCGCAAGGCGCCGGCGGCGCCTTCCTCCACGCGAATCTCCAGACCCGGCACGCTCGCTCGGGCGCGAAGCTGCGTGGCGAGCGCGGCGGCCTGGCTCGGTTCGCGAGCCCGCAGCGACACCGAGAGCCGTGCGTTCTCGTAGTCGATGGCTTCAATGCGTTGCGCGCCCACCTCGGGCACGGATTCCGCCACGGCATTGAGCAGCGCGACGAAATCGGATGCGCTGCCCTGTCCCGCCGCGGCACGCAGCTCCGCGAGCGCCCGGCTCATCTGCAGGGGGGGATCCACCAGCACCGCGCCTTCGCCGAAGCTCTCGCGATACAGCGCGGCCATCTCGGCCTGCAGACGGTCGCGCTCGGCCGCCTTCAGCGCCCAGTCGGTCGCGATGGCGACGCTCATCACGGCAACCAGCGTGGTGGCCAGCACAGCGGGCCGCACGAGCGCCTGGCGCCATGTGCCGCCCGAGCCGCGCGGCGCGAATTCACCCTGGAGGAGCTCGAAGCGCGGCCGCTGCCGCGCCTGGGACCAGCGCCAGGGCGCGCCCGCTTCCACCTCCAAGCCCAGGGCGGAGGTCCAGCGCGCCGCATCGGGGAGCGCCGAGTCCGACGCGGCGCGCAGCACGAGGCGTTGCGGCAGCTGGCCGGCGGTGCGCGCCGCGTCGAGCGCCAGGCGCAGGGCCACGGGCGGCTCGTCGTCGGCCGCGCTGTCGAGCGCAAAGCCCTCGGACTCCGCGGTGCGCACGAAGCTGCCGTCGCCGCCGCACACCACGATCCAGGCACCCGGCTCGAGCGGCGGCAACAGCGTTTCAGGGTAGGCGGCGGCCGGCGCGATGCCGGAGCGGCCGAGGCGGGCGAGCGCCTGCACGAGCCATTCGCGGTCGACCACACCGACGCACACCACGTCTTTCTGCGGCGTGCGCGCGGCCGCTACGTGCACGCGCGCCGGATCCGGCACGATGCTGTCCTCGGCGAGAAAGCGCAGCGCGGATTGCACGCGGCGCTGCTGAGCGGCCGGCAGGGCCACACGCTCGAGCAGCACGAGGTCTGCGGCCAGCACTGCCTCGCACGGCCTGCCGCGCGGCGGCATGGCGAGGTCCGACATCCCGCTCTCCAGGACTGCCCCGAGATCGCCGACGAGCGCCCATTCGAAACGGCCGCTCTCCGGAAAGCCGCGCTCGAGCCGGATGCGGCAGACGCTCACGCGTTCCTCTGCCACACGATGGCGGGGAGACCGGTCCCCGTGCGCTGCAGGAGCGCCTCCATGCGCAGATCGGCGTCGCCCACCTTCGCACGCCCTTGCACGACGAAGAACTGGCTCGAGGCTGCCACGCCCGCGGCGCCGAGCCTGAGGTTCGGGCGCAGCCGCGACACGAAGTCATCGGTGCTGCGCACCGGGTCGACGGCGAGACGCCGCGCGATCGCCTGGGCCTCCGAAAGGGGCAGGCCTTCGACCACCGCGGCCAGCACTTCGGCGGGCGCCGTGTTGACGTTCACCGCCGTCGGGCGCGGAAGCGCGGTTGCAACGCTGCGCAGGCGCACGAGCGCGTCGGGGCCGAGGCCGCCGACCCCGCTGAGCTCCCCGACGTCGGCAAGCGGGCGCTTCGGGTCGATGCGCGCGGCGATCGCATCGGCGAGCGCCGGCGAGAGCCCGATCGCCCCGAGCAGGCGCCCGAGCGCGGCGATCTGGAGCGGATCGCGCTTGCCGCCGCTCGACAGGTTGTTGAGATTGAAGAGCCCCTGCTCGTCGCGGATCGCGCCGGCGAGCGAGCCGAGCTGCACGTCCGTCGGCGGAAGCCCCGACGCCCAGAGCTCGCGCAGATGGTCGGTGGTGCTCGCGCGCGCGTCCTCGGCGAGGATCGAGCGCGCCCAGTGCATGCCGCCCCTCAGCATCCAGCGCGCCTGCTCGTAGTCGCGCTGCGACTGGAGCGCGCGGGCGTCCAGGTCCTGGCGCTCGAGCATCGCGGCGGCGCCCGCGGCGGCGAGCGCGAGCACCAGCAGGGCGATGATGACCGCGGTGCCGCGCTGGGCACGCAGGAACGGGATGCGCGCGACTTTCATCTCAGGGCGAACAGGCGCGTGACATGCTCGCCGCTCGTCAGCGCGAGATCTACCGAAACCGCGCGCGGCAGGGGCTGGCCGACGGGCCAGACCGGAATCCAGGTGCCGTCTTCACGGAGCGCCGCGAGCCTCAGGCCGGCTACGTTCCCGAGCACCGCGTACGCCGCGGCGGGCGGACCGGCGTCCATTCCCTGGGCCCACAGAAGGTACTCCACCCGGCCCTCGCGCAACCGGTAGCCGACGCGCCGCGGCGGCGCCCCGGGCTGATCGGCGAACCGGGTGATGACGAGGTCGGCGTCCGTCGAGGGGCCGAGCGTGAAACCCCGGCCTTCCATCGCCGAGGAGATGTCCTCGCGCAGCTGCCCGAGCAGAAGGCCCACCTCGCTCCAGCGCCTCGCCTGCTCGCGCACGTGCGCCTCGCCGTCGAGCACCGAGGAGAGGCCGCGGAAGCTGAGCGACGCGAGCACCGCGAGCACCGCGAGCGCCGCGAGCAGCTCGAGAAGCGTGAATCCCAATTTCGGCCGGTAGGGCACTTAGCTCTCTTTCGGGAGAATTCCTACAAGCGTGCGCAACACGTGCGTGGGCTCGGTCGGGTCGACCACCTGGACTTCGACCCGCCGCAGCAGCGGATGCTGGGTGGCAAAGACTTCCATGCGCCAGGGGAAATCGATCCCGCCCTGGCGCTCGGAGCCTTGCGTCACGCCGACCGGCGGGAAGGCGCGGCGCGCGTCGAGCTCGCCCAGGCGGTTCTCGGCCACGAACCCCGCGAGCGCGCGCAGCTTGATCTCGGCGGCCGAGGCGGTCGATACCGCGGCGGAACGGCTCACCGCCGCCAGCGCGATCGCCGCGATGGCGAGCGCCACCAGCACCTCAATTAGCGTAAACCCGCGCGAAGCTGACCCGCCCAATGACGTCTCCGTAAATGACGAACTGCTCGCCCGCGCCCGCCACGGTCGCGGAGAGCTCGCTGCGCAGGCCGTACGGCGCGAACACCACGCGCTCGCCGGGCGCCAGGTCGCGACCGTCGACGCGCACGCGCGTGAGCTCGGCGCGCCCGGAGAGCGCGCGGCTGCGGTAGAGGCTGGTCCGAGGATACAGGACCCAGTCGCCGTCCTCGCCGCGCTGCCAGAAGGCGTAGCCCTGCGGCACGGGGGACCAGGCGATGCTGCGGCCGCTCGCGCGCGACTCGCGCATCGCCGACTCGAGGAGCGATGCCAGCCTTCGCGTCTCGGCGCGCGCCGCCTCCGCGTCGCCGGGAATCCCCACGGCTACGACGGCCGCCGCGACCACCGCCATGATGGCGAGCACGACCAGGACCTCGATCAGCGTGAAGCCGCGCCCGCGCCGCCAGTGGAATGACCTTACAGGTTCCACGAGCCGATGTCCGCGTCGAAGCCTTCGCCGCCCGCCGCGCCGTCGGCGCCGAAGCTGAACACGTCGATCTCGCCGTGGAGGCCGGGGCTCAGGTACTGATATGCGTGGCCCCACGGGTCGCGCGGCAGCCGCTCGAGGTAGCCGCCGGGCTTCCAGTTCGACGGCACCGGCGCGAGCGTCGGCCGCGTCACCAGCGCCGCGAGCCCCTGTTCCGTGGTGGGGTAGCGCAGGTTGTCGAGGCGATAGAGCTTGAGCGCCTGCAGCAGGCTGGCAATGTCCTGACGCGCCGCGACCACGCGGGCCTCGTCCGGGCGGCTCATCACCTTCGGCACGATCAGGGCGGCGAGCACCGCCAGGATCGCGACCACCACCATGACTTCGATCAGAGTGAACGCGCGGATGCGAGCTCGACTCATGCGTCCTCCGCTGACCCCGCCCCGTACAAGTAATTGTAGTGGCTCGGGGATCGGGATACTATACCTTGTAGATGGCAGGCGGGTTCAAGAACACAATACAGCCGCTGTTGCGCGCCGCTCCGGTCGCTCTGGCGCTCGATCTCCTGCTGCTGACCGCGCTCGCGGCGGCGGCCGCGTACTTCACTTGGGTGGTGCTCGCGCCGCGCGCCAAGGCCGCGCCGGCGCTCGGCGAGCAGGCCCGCGCGGCCGAATCGCCCTCGCCGGCGGCGCGGCGCCTCTTCGGCGCCGCCACCGCGCCGCAGGCCGCCGGCTCTGGCCCGGTGCGCCTCGTCGGCGTGGTCTCGCCCAACCGCGCCGTGTTCACCGAAAACGGCCGGCCGCGCACCGCCGCCGTCGGCGAATCGGTCGGCGACCTGGTGGTGCGCGAGGTGCATCCGGACCACGTGGTGGTGAGCCGCCGCGGCGAGATCGAGCGGCTCACGCTCGAGCGGCGCAGCGTGCCGCTCGATGCGCCGTCGGGCGCGCGGGGCAATGCCGGCCGCTAGGCGCGCTGTTCTCCTCCTGGCGTTCGTCGCCTTTGGCGTGCGCGCCGCCGAAGAGCCGGTGATGCTCAACTTCGTCAACGCCGACATCGAGGCCGTCGCGACCGCGATCGGCCAGATGTCGAAGCGCAATTTCCTGCTCGATCCGCGGGTCAAAGGCACAGTCAATATCGTCTCGTCGCGTCCGGTGCCGCCGTCGGCCGCCTACGACATCTTCCTTTCCGCGCTCAGGCTCCAGGGCTTCGCCGCGGTGGAGAGCGACGGGGTGGTGAAGATCCTGCCGGAGGCCGACGCGAAGCTGCACCTGAGCACGATCTCGCCCAGGGGCGCCGCGGACGGCGACCGGCTTCAGACCCGAGTTTACACGCTGAAATATGAATCGGCGGCGCAGATGCTGCCGGTGCTGCGGCCGATCATCAGCCCGAACAACACCATCGCGGTCTACGCGGCGAACAATTCGCTCGTCATCACCGACTACGGCGAAAACCTGCGCCGCATCGACCGCATCATCGATGCCATCGACCGGCCCGGCGGCGGCGAGCCGGTGTTCATCCCCCTGCGCAACGCCTCGGCCACCGAAATGGCCAACACCGTCAACCGCCTCTACGCGGGCGACGCCGCGGCGCAGGGTGCCGATGCCCGCGGCCGCATCAGCGTGGCGGCCGACGGGCGCACCAACAGCCTCATCGTGCGCGCCGACAACCCCGCGCGGCTCGCGCGCATCCAGGAAATGGTGCAGGGCCTGGACAAGTCCACAACCGCCGGCGGCAACTTGCACGTGGTGTACCTGAAAAACGCGGAGGCAGTGCGCGTCGCGCAGACGCTGCGCGCCGTGCTCTCGGGCGAGTCCTCGCCGGCACTTAACGTTGCCGCGACGGCACCGCTCTCCACCGCGCCGTCGACGGTAGGGCAGCAGCCGGTCGCCGGCGGTCCCGGCCCGTCGCCGTCGCCGCTCAGCGGGCTCGGCGCGGTGGGCGGCGGCGGCGGCATCGTACAGGCCGACCCGGCTTCCAACGCGCTCATCATCTCGGCGCCGGACTCGGTGTTCGCGAGCCTGAAGGCGGTGATCGACAAGCTCGACGTGCGCCGCATGCAGGTGCATGTCGAGGCGCTGATCGTGGAAATGACGGCCGACAAGGCGGCCGAGTTCGGCGTCCAGTGGCAGGCGCTGCACGACACCAGCAGCAACGCCACGCAGGGCTTCGGCGGAACGAACTTCGGTGCGCGCGGCACCGGCACCAACATCATCGACGGCGCGGTGAACCCCGGCAGCCTCGCCAACGGGCTGAATCTCGGCGTGGTACGCGGCCAGGTCACCCTTCCCGGCATCGGCACAGTGACCAACCTTGCCTTCCTCGCGCGCGCGCTCGAGTCCGACACCAAGGCGAACATCCTCTCCACCCCGAACCTCCTGACGCTGGACAACGAGGAGGCGAAGATCGTCATCGGCCAGAACGTGCCCTTCATCACCGGCCAGTACGCGCAGACCGGTGCCGCCACCACCGCTACGCCGTTCCAGACCATCGAGAGGCGCGACGTCGGCCTCACGCTGCGCATCAAGCCGCAGATCTCCGAAGGCGGCTCGGTGCGCCTGCAGATCTACCAGGAAGTGTCCAGCGTCCAGGACCAGACCAACCCCGCCGGAATCATCACCAACAAGCGGTCCCTGGAGTCGAGCGTGCTGGTCGACGACGGCCAGATCATCGTGATCGGCGGACTGATCCAGGACAGCACCGGCAACACCCTGCAAAAAGTGCCGCTCCTCGGCGACATCCCGCTCCTCGGTGCCCTCTTCCGCTACGAGACGCGCACGCAGACCAAGACCAACCTCATGGTGTTCCTGCGGCCGCTCGTCATGAAGGAGCGCAGCACCTATGCCCCGGTCACTTCCGAGCGCTATCGCCAGATGCTCGAGGAGCAGGGGAAGGCGCGCATCCCGCCCTCCATAGTGTTGCCCGACATCATTACGCCGATGCTGCCGCCCGAGGACGGCTCGCCGCAGATCCCCGAGCCGAACGCTCCAGTGCAGAGCGCACCTGAGCAGTCTGCCCCGGCGCAGAAGCCCCCGGCGCAGTAAAGTGGCGGCATGGACGTCGCCCGCGACACGCCGGTCCGCCTCGTTCCCTATCCGTTCGCGCGGCTGAACGGGGCGCTGCTCCTCGAGATCTCCGAGAAGGAGGCGCTCGTCTGCCTGCGGCAGGGCGCGCGGCCGCAGGTGCTCGCGGAGCTGCGCCGGGTGCTCGGCGTGCCGGTGCGCGTGACCGCTGTGGAGGAGCCCGAAGCCTTCGAGCGGCGCCTCGCGCAGGCGTACTCGCAGGCGAGCCAGTCGGCCTCCTACGTGGCCGACGCCATCGGGCAGGACATGGACCTCTCGCGCCTGGTGCAGGAGATGCCGAAGATCGAGGATCCGCTCGACTCCGACAACGACGCGCCGGTGATCCGCATGATCAACGTGCTGCTCACCCAGGCGCTGCGCCAGAAGGCCTCCGACATCCACATCGAGCCCTACGACGCGCGCTCCGTGGTGCGCTTCCGCCTCGACGGGACGCTCCGCACCGTGGCCGAGCCGCACCGCGGGCTGCACGCCGCCATGCTCTCGCGGATCAAGATCATGGCGAACCTCGACATCGCGGAGAAGCGCCTGCCGCAGGACGGGCGCATCTCGCTGCGGCTCGCGGGGCGCCAGGTCGACGTGCGCGTCGCGACGCTGCCGACCGGCTACGGCGAGCGCGCGGTGCTGCGCCTGCTCGACAAGGAGGCGAGCCAGTTCCAGCTCGGCGGCCTCGGCATGGACGAATCGGCACTCGCGTCGATCGACACCCTGATCCACCAGCCCCATGGCATCGTCCTCGTCACCGGTCCGACCGGATCGGGGAAGACCACCACGCTGTACGCCGCGCTCGAGCGCATCGACTCGCTCGGCCTCAACATCATGACGGTCGAGGACCCGGTCGAATACGAGCTCGACGGCATCGCCCAGACGCCGGTCAACGCGAAAATCGGAATGACGTTCGCGCGCGCGCTCCGCTCCATCCTGCGCCACGACCCGGACGTGATCATGGTGGGCGAGATCCGCGACAGCGAGACCGCCGAGATCGCGGTCCAGGCGAGCCTCACCGGCCACCTCGTCCTCGCGACGCTGCACACCAACGACGCGGCGAGCGCGCCGACGCGCCTCGTCGACATGGGCGTCGAGCCCTTCCTCCTCTCCTCGAGCCTGCTCGGCGTGCTCGCACAGCGGCTCGTGCGCAAGCTCTGCCCCTCGTGCAAGCAGCCGCACCAGCCGAGCGCGCCCGACCTCGCCGAGCTCGGCGAGCGCTACAACGGCGAGAAGCTCTACGCGCCCGGCGGCTGCGAAGCCTGCAACAACACCGGCTACATCGGGCGCACCGGGATCTACGAGCTCCTCGTGATCGACGAGGAGGCCAAGACGCTGATCCACGGCGCGGGCTCGGAGCAGCGCCTGCGGGCGAGCGCCGCGCAGCGGGGCATGCGCACGCTGCGCCAGGACGGCCTGCGCTGGGTGCTGAGCGGCCTCACGTCGCTCGAGGAAGTGATCCGGGTCACGCGCGAGTCGTAGCACGATGCCCGCTTTCAGCTATACCGCCATCGACGCCGACGGCCGCACCCGGCGCGGCGTAGTCGACGCCGAGGCGCCGCGCCAGGCGCGCGCGGGGCTGCGCAGCGCCGGCCTCGTGCCGATCGAAGTCTCGGCCGTCGACAGCGAAGTGGCCGCGCCGGGAAAGCGACGGCTCTTCTGGGCGGCGCGCATGCGCATCGGGTCGGGGGAGCTCTCGCTCCTCACCCGGCGCTTCGCCATGCTGCTCGAGGCGGGCCTCACGGTCGAGCAATGCCTGGACGCGTTGATCGAGCAGGCGCAGGGCGAGTCCGCGCGGCGCATCCTCGCCGCGGTGCGCGCCGAGGTGCTTTCCGGGCAGTCGCTCGCGGCCTCTTTCGACCCCTACCCGTCGTCGTTCCCGGAGATCTATCGCGCGCTCGTGCGCGCCGGCGAGCATTCGGGCGAGCTCGGCGCGGTGATGTCGAACCTCGCCGAGTACCTCGAGCGGCGCCAGGCGACGCGGCAGAGCGCCGGCCTCGCGCTCCTTTACCCCGCGATCGTCGCCGCGGTGGCGCTCTGCATCGTGGTGGGGCTGCTCACCTATGTCGTGCCCCAGGTGGTCGACGTCTTCGCGCAGAGCCGCCAGGAGCTTCCGTTCCTCACGCGGGCCCTCCTCTGGACGAGCGAGGCGCTGAAGGGCAAGCTCGGCTACGTCGCCGCCTTGCTGGTCGTCATCGCCCTCATTCTGCGCTGGGCCTACAGCCGCGAGGCCACAAAGAGGCACTGGCACGCGCGGCTGCTGCGGCTTCCGCTCGTCGGACCGCTCTGGCGCGGCATCGACACCGCGCGCCTTGCGTCGAGCCTCGCCATCCTCTCGGCGGGCGGGGTGCCGCTCCTGCAGGCGCTTGCCGCCGGCGCGCGCGTGGTGAAGAACCTCGCCCTGCGCGACGCGGTCGAGGATGCAATGCAGCGCGTGCGCGAGGGGTCGACCCTGCACCGCGCGCTCGCCAGCCGCGGCGTCTTTCCGCCGATCTTCATCCACCTCGTCGCCTCCGGCGAGGCGAGCGGACGCCTCGCGCACATGCTCGGCCAGGCGGGGCGGCAGCAGGAAGTCGAGAACGACGCCCGCGTGCGCCTGCTCACCGGCGTGCTCGAGCCCGCCCTCATCCTCGCCATGGGCGCGCTGGTTCTCCTCATCGTGCTCGCGATCCTGCTGCCGATCATCGAGATGAACCAGCTGGTGCGGATCTAAGCGCACCCGTCTCCGCAGCGAAATTCGGACAGGAAGATAAAAAGGGGCGCCATTCGGGCGCTGCGGCCTATTCCACCGGGTTTCGACCCCGTGATACGGTCAGCACGGGCTCGTAGTCGGCCGAAAAACTCTTAGGGGGAGGGGCCATGCGTTCGCGCGGATTCGTCGCGCTTGCTTTTGCCGTTTCAGTGCTCAGCGCCTGCAGTGGTGGGGGCGGAGGTGGTGGCGGAGGCGGTGCCGCACCGGGCGCCGGTAACCCATCTCCCGGCGGCAATCCACCTCCGGCGGCTAGCGCCCCGAAGATCACGGCTCAGCCGATGGCCGTCACGGTGGACGACGGGCAAACCGCGAGCTTCAGCGTAACCGCCAGCGGTTCCGGGCCACTCGGGTTCCAGTGGCAGCGCGGCGGCCAGGCGATCGCCGGCGCGACATCTTCCAGCTTTTCGATTCCGGCGACCACGATCGCGGACCACGGAGCGCAGTTCTCCGTAGTCGTGACCAACTCCGCGGGCAGCGTGACGAGCTCGCTCGCCACGCTCAACGTCAGAGCGCTAGCTCCCACCATAACGGGGCAGCCGCAAACGACCTTCGTGCTGGTTGGCGGCTCTGCAACTTTCACTGTCGCAGCGATCGGCACCGCGCCGCTGCAGTTCCAGTGGCGCAGGAACGGCGTTTCGATCCCCGGAGCGACCAGCGCGAGCTTCCTACTTTCGTCTGCCACGCTCGCGGATTCGGGTGCGATCTTCGACGTCGTGGTCAGC
>Ga0075433_10000494_pt1 | contig 25651 bp, 27 predicted proteins | sample RhiMethybrSRZTD2_FD_75299 | JGI IMG/M metagenome (GOLD analysis project Ga0075433, IMG submission 75299) | Populus rhizosphere microbial communities from Tennessee, USA - Rhizosphere MetaG P. TD hybrid SRZTD2 | ecosystem: Host-associated > Plants > Roots > Rhizosphere > Soil | place: USA... | reverse complement strand
GGCGGCGGAGTCTTGTAGTGCTTCACGTCCTCGCCGGTGAAGACTGCCTCTACCCCTCGGCTGGACCGCGCCGCGGCGATGTTGATGGTTTTGATCAATGCATGAGCTCGGTCGGAGCGAAGGAAGACCCCATGGAGCTGCCCGGGAAGGCTCCAGTCCGCGGTGTAGCGGCCCTGGCCCGTGAGGAGCCGGTCGTCCTCGCGCCGGCCGGTGAAACGCTCTACCGCCATACCTGTGCGGCGACCTGGACCACGAGCTCGAGCTTTCTCCACTGCTCGTCCTCGGTGAGCAGGTTGCCGTGACGGGTGCTCGAGAAGCCGCACTGCGGTGACAGGCACAGGTCCTGGAGCGGGATGTATTTGCTCGCCTCGTCAATTCGACGTTGGAGATCCTCGGGCCTTTCCATGGCTCCTGATTTGGTGGTAACTAGACCCAGAACGACCCGCTTGCCGCGAGGCACGAAGCCAAGTGGCTCGAAGCCGCCCGCGCGCGCGCTGTCGAACTCCATGAAGAAGCCGTCCACGTCGATCGAGAACATCGCCTCGGCGACCGGCGCGTAGCCGCCTTCGGCGACCCAGGCGCTCCTGAAGTTGCCGCGGCAGGTGTGCAGGGTGATCGTCATGCCGTCGGGGCGGCCTTCGAGCGCGCGGTTGATGGTCTGCGCGTAGATGCGCGGCAGCGCCTGCGGGTCGTCGCCGTTGCGCACGCAGTTGTCGCGGATTTTCGGGTCGCACAGGTAGGCGAAGGCGACGTCGTCGAGCTGCAGGTATTTGCATCCGGCACCCGCGAACGCCGCAATCGCTTCGCGATACGCCGCCGCCGCATCGTGCCAGAAGGCTTCCATGTCGGGATAGGCACGGCGGGAAATACCGGCGCGTCCGCCGCGAAGGTGCAGCATGGAGGGCGACGGAATCGTGAACTTCGCGGTTTCCGACGTCGCCCGCTTGAGGTACAGGAAGTCGCCGAGCATGATCGGTTTCCGATAGCGCAGACGTCCCGTGACCACCGGGATCGGCGGCTGCTCCTCGGTGCCGCCAAATTTCGGTCCCGGATTCTGGCTTTCGCGCAGCGTCACGCCTTCGAGCTGGGCGAGGAAGTCGAGGTGCCACCAGTCGCGGCTGAATTCGCCGTCGGTGATGCCATGAAGGCCGATCGCTGCCTGCCTTGCCACAATGGCGCGGATGGCGTCCTGCTGAAACGACACGTCCTTCTTCTTGCGCGCTTCGGCGAGCCCGGCGGGGCGCAGCAGGCTTCCGACGTGATCGGCACGGAATGGGGGTTTCATCAAAAACTTCAGTCGGCCTTGGCGCCCGATTCCTTGACCGCCTTGCTCCACTTCTCGATCTCGTTGCGCAGGAACTCGGCGAACTCGCCGGAGGTATTGGTCTTCCACGCGAGGCCGAGCTGCGCCAGGCGCTCGGTCACATCGGGCGCGAGGAGCGCGCGGCTGATCTCGGAGTTGAGGCGGTTCACGAGGTCCTGCGGCATGCCCGCCGGAACGAAGAAACCGGTCCAGGTAAGGTCGTCGAACCCGGAGAGGCCCTGCTCGTTCAGCGTCGGCACTTCGGGCAGCGCCGGCGAGCGCTGCGCGCTCGTGACCGCGATGGCGCGCACCTTGCCGCCTTTCACCTGCGGCACCGCCGGCGGCATCGAGGTGCAGGAGATCTGCGTGTGCCCCGCGACGGCCGCGCCCACGGCCTGCGCGGGCTGAAAGGGAACGTGCGTGATGTCGATCTTCGCCTGCTGCTTGATGCGCTCCATGGAAAGGTGCGTGGTGGTGCCGATTCCCGAAGACGCGTACGAGAGCTGCTCTTTGCGCGCGAGCTCGATCAGCTCCTTGAGGCTCGTGGCCGGCACCGAAGGGTTCACCGTGATGATGTTGGGCGTGCTCGGCCCGAGGATCACCGGCACGAAGTCCTGCACCGGGTCGTAGCCGGCGTTGGGGTACAGCGTGGGATTGACGGCGTAGGCGACGCTCGTGACGAAGATCGTGTAGCCGTCTGGCGCCGCGCGCTTCACGTGCTGCGCGGCGACGTTGCCCGCGGCGCCCGGACGGTTGTCGACGAGGACCGACTGGCCGAGCGCATCGGCGAGCTTCGGCGCCACGAGGCGCGCGACGAGATCCGTGGTGCTCGCCGGCGCGAATCCGACCACGATGTGAATCGGCCTCTGCTTCGGCCAATCCTGCGCGGCCGCGCCGGACGAGAGCGCGGCGGCGAACAGCAACGCGATGAACCGCATGACGGACTCCTCGGGCCGGATGCTACCATCGAGCGTGAAGATTCTTTTCACCTCCCAGACCGAGAAGGCCGAGGTCTGGCTGCCGCTCCTGCGGCACGCGCTGCCGCAGGACGAGCTGGTCGCGGCGCCCGACAAGTCGGTGGAGATCGCGCTCGTCGCGACGCCGCCCGCCGGGACGTTCCAGAAGCTCGGCCGGCCGCGCCTGATCCAGTCGCTGTGGATGGGCGTGGAAAAGCTGCTCGCGGACCCGATGTATCCGCGCGGCGTGCCGCTCGCCCGCCTGGTCGATCCCGGCATGGTGGCGGCGATGTCGGAGACCGTGATCGCCCACGTGCTCGACTGGCATCGCCACCTCTACCGCTATCGGCTGCAGCAGCGTGCAAAACGATGGCACCGGATGGAGCAGCGCATGGCCTGCGACCGCACCGTGGGCCTGCTCGGCCTCGGCGAGCTCGGCAGCGACGCGGCGCGCAAGCTCCTCGCTCTCGGCTTCAACGTCGCGGGCTGGAGCCGGCGGCCGAAGCACCTGCCGGGGGTGAGGTCCTTCACCGACCTGACCGCCATGCTTCGCATTACCGACGCGCTGATTTGCCTGCTCCCGCTCACGCGCGAGACCACGGGGATCCTCAACGCGCGCACCTTCGCCCTGATGCGGCGCGACGGCTGCGTCGTCAACGTGGCGCGCGGCGGCCATCTCGTCGCGCACGACCTGATCGGCGCGCTCGACAACGGCTGGCTCGCGCATGCCTACCTCGACGTGTTCGAGCCCGAGCCGCTGCCCGAGCGCGACCCGCTCTGGAACCATCCCGGCATCACGATTACGCCGCACTCCGCGGCGCTCACCGAGCCGCGCACGGCGATTCCGAGGATCGTCGAGAACATCGAGCGCGTGCGGCGTGGCGAGACGCCGGTGAACCTGGTGGATTTTCAGGCGGGCTACTAAAAAATCGGAAGCTCCCCCAGGCACGCCCAGTGCTACATCCAGACATGAGGGTCGCGAGCCTGCGCTGCCGCTTCACGGCCGAGCGTGTCCGGGAAATCCCGGACGTGCAGGGCGTTTTCACCCTCTGGGACGGCAAGGAATGCGTCTACGTGTCGCACACGCCCTGGAACCGCTCGCTGCAGCAATGCCTCATGGAACATCTCGCGCTCAACGACGCGGGCGCGATCCACGTCTCGCACTTCGCCTGGGAAACCACTTCGACGCCGAAGGGGCGCGAGGACGAGCTGCTGCGCCAGAAAACCGAAAGGCAGGGCCGGCTGCCGCGCTACAACCTTCCGGGCAGCCCGCTCGAGCCGACCCGCAGCTCGATCACCGATCTGCGCGCGCCCGGCTAATAGTCGAGCCGCGGATACCAGTCGCTGCCGCGGCCGCGGGGCGTGAGGTCGAGCACGTTCCAGAGCGGCCACAACAGGTCGACGTGGCGGGCATTCTGGCCGGGGTCCTCCGGCGCATCGAGGAGCTCCGAGCCCCAGGTGTGCCGGACGCGGTCGGTCCTGCGGAACACGTTCATCATCGGCCACTGCCGGCCCTCGGCGTCTTCGCCGTGGTAGTCGCGGTTGTACGAATTGCCCGCCGACGAGAGGAAGCGCAGGCTCTTCCAGCCGCGGCCGCGGGCGAAGGCGAGGATGCGCTCGAGCGGCGAGCTGGCGATGACCACGAGATCGGCGCGCTGCGCGATGTGCACGGCGTTGCCTTGCAGCCCGTCGATGATCGAGGTGCACATCGGGCAGGGCTGGTCCATCTTGGGCCCGTACATGAAGCTGTAGGCGACGAGCGTGTCGCCCTTCGCGAAGAGCTGGGACAGCCTGACCTTGCCTTCGACGCCGTCGAAGACGTAGTCCTCGGGCACCTCGCCGCCCGGCGGCAGCTCGCGGCGCTGCGCCGCCACGCTTTCGATCTTGCGCCTGAGGTCGAGCTCGCTCTGCAGAAGCCGGTCGCGCGCCGCGCGATAGTCGGAAGTTTCGTTGGGGAAGTTCATCAGGCCTCCAGTCGCGGCGTAGGATAGGCGCATGAAGCCGCCCTTTTACGCCGACCACGTCGGCAGTCTACTGCGCCCCCCCGAGCTCGTGGCCGCTCGCAAAGCAAAGAGCGCCAACCTCCGGGAGGTCGAGGACCGCGCGATCCGCGCCGCGGTCGCGAAACAGGAGGCCGTCGGCCTGCAGTCCGTGACCGACGGCGAGTTCCGGCGCGACTACTGGCATCTCGACTTCATGCGCGAGCTCGACGGCGTGACGCTCAAGGCCGCGGTCGGCATGACTTTCGCCGCCGAGGACGTGCCGCCGATGGCGACCGTGACCGGAAAGCTCGCCTGCACCAGGCCGATCATGGTCGAGCACTTCAGGTTCCTGAAAGATTCGACCCGGCAGACGGCCAAGTTCTGCATGCCCTCGCCGGGGTCGCTGCACTTCCGCGGCGGGCGCAACGCGATCTCGCGCGAGGTCTATCCCGACCTCGCCGAATTCTGGGTCGACGCCGCCGCGGCGTGGCGCCAGGCGATCCGCCAGCTCGGCGAGGCCGGATGCACCTACCTCCAGCTGGACGACGTCGGCTTCTCCTACCTTTGCGACGCGAAGGTGCGCGAGAACTTTCGCGCCAACGGCGACGATCCGGCCGGACTGCAATTCACCTACGCGCAGGCGATCAACCGCGCGCTGGAGGGGCGGCCGAAAGGCATGAGCGTGACGATGCACACCTGCCGCGGCAACTTCCGCAGCACCTGGTTCGCCGCGGGCGGCTACCAGGAAGAAGTGCTCGAGGGCATGTTCTCGGCCAACGTCGACGGCTTCTTCATGGAATACGACAGCGAGCGCGCCGGCGGCTTCGAGCCGCTGCGCAAGCTGCCGCGCGGCAAGAACGTCGTGCTCGGGCTCGTCACCACCAAATCGGGGATTTTGGAAAAAAAGGAGGAACTCAAGCGCCGCATTGAGGAAGCCACGAAATACGTCCCGCTCGAGAACCTGCGCCTTTCGCCGCAGTGCGGCTTTTCGAGCACCCACCACGGCAACAAGCTGAGCGAGGACGAGCAGTGGCGCAAGCTCGAGCGCGTCGTCGAAGTGGCGCGCGACGTGTGGGGCTAGCGCGCGAGCTTCCAGCCCACCGAGTAGAAGACGGCCAGCAGCCCGAATATGGAGACCGCGGAGACTCCGGCCGCGCGTAGCGCCAGCCGGGCAGGCTCCGCTTCGAACGCGCGCAAAACGATGAAGAATGCGCCCGCCGGCAGGACGATCATCGCCGCGACGACGGCATGGCGAAGACGCTCATCGAGCGCGACGAGGGCGGACGCGGGCGGCGTGGCACGCAGCTTGCGCCAGATCCAGGTGCCGAGGAAGGCCGCGCCAAGCAGCGTGCTCCCGTGTTGCAAGACCTGGTGCAGGTAGATCCCGCGCCCCACCGGCGTGTCGAGGATCGGAAAGGATCCGGCATGCGTCAGGGCGTCCCATGCGAGGTGCGTCGCGATGCCGGCGAAGAGCGAAAGCAGCACCCAAGGCCAGGGCGCCCGCGGCAATCCGGCCGGGGTCCAGGCGGCGAGGCGTCCCGCGAGCCAGCGCGGCGCAAGGGCGATCAGCGGCTGCTTGAAGATGAGGTGGAACGCGGCGTAGGCAAGGAGCCCGGCCAGAGCGCACAACAAGGGCGCGCCGGGCATCTCGTGGGTCTGCTCGCGCTCGAGCAGCGGCACGAAATACCACACGTCGGGAATCATGGCGCCGATCGCGAGCGCCGAAGGCACGGCCCTCGCACCCAGCAGCTTCGCCACCGGCACCACGGCGGCGGGATGGGCGAACGCGTACGGCAGGCGCGCTACTCGGGAAGGAAGAACCGCAATCCGTAGCCGGCCGCCGCGCGCGAGCGCCACGCACGCAGGCGCGCGCCGCCCAGATAGCCGGCAAAGCCGGCGTCGGCGAAGCCCGAGCGCCGCGCGGCCGCGATCGACGGCTCGTTATGCGACTCGACGCACAGCACGGCATGGGTGCGTCCCTGCTTGAGGAACAGCGCGTCGGCGAAGCGGTACATGGCCGCCGCGATGCCGCGGCCGCGGAACGCCGGCCGCACGTAGCTCTTGTACGTGTACACGACGTGGTCCGGAAACTCGAGCCACGCGCCGTCCAGCTGCGGCAGCGGGGACAACGCGAACCAGCAATACCCCGCGAACACGCCATGCTGGAACCCGCCGACGCAGACATCGCCGCGCGCAAAGGCCGCCTGCACCTTCAATGGCACGAGGTCGAGCGCCGGGTCGGCGCAAAGCGCCAGCGCTTCGCGCTCCTTCAGCAGCCTGCAGACGACGCCTTGCGCCGCAGCATCGGCCCGCTCACGCAGTCGGCGGCCGAAAATGCGAAATACGCGCAGGCCGGCATGCTTGCCCAGCCGGCTCATCACCCGAACATAGGTCGAAGTCATGTCGGCGCATGCTAAGGGGCTGCGGTAACGCCCGAAGCTCGCGGGCATAGTCCGGTTTGCCCACGCCCTCAGTGCTCATGGCGGTGGTGCGAATCCGGGTAATGCGCGTGCGAATGAGTCATCGGTTCGTGCCTGTGGCGATGCGTATGGCGCACGCCCGGCGCGGCCGGCTCGGGATGCTCGTGGCGATGATGCTCGTCGTGCTCGTGCTCGTGCGAGTGCTCGACGGGCTCGTGCGCATGCAGGTGCGCGTGCCGCTCGGTGAGATGCAGCCAGACGCCCCACGCCATTAGCACCGAAGCCGCGACGAGCTCATAGGTTACCGGCTCGCGAAGAAGCGCGAGGCCCAGTAGTGCGCCGGCAAACGGCGCGGTTGAGAAATAGGCCCCGGTGCGCGCCGTGCCCAGATCGCGCAGCGCGCGCACGAAGAGCGCCAGGCTGATCCCATAGCCTGCGAATCCGAGTAATCCGGCCATTGCCGCGATGGAGATCGCCGGCACGGGGGCCCCCAGCGCCAGCGCGAGCGTCGTGTTGGTGGCGCCGGCAGCAAGGCCCTTCACCATGGCGATGAAGCGCGCGTCCGCGAGCGCCACCTTGCGGGTGAGATTGTTGTCGAGCGCCCAGGCGAGGCACGCGCCGACCACCGCCAAAGCGGGAGCCGCCGCGCCAAAGCCCGCTTCGCCGGGCCACGAAAGCACCACGGCACCGGCGACGATCAGTCCCATCCCGAGCGCGATGCGCCGGTCGAAGTTCTCCCGGAAGATGAACCAGGCGAGGAGCGCCGTGAACACCGCCTCGGCATTGAGCAGCAGCGCCGCGCCGGACGCGGCCATGCGCGACAGCCCCCACATGAGGAGCACCGGTCCAAGCACGCCGCCGCTCAGGACCGCGCCCGCGAGCCAGCCCCACTCGCCTCGAGCAAGGCGCGCGCGTTTGCGGCCACTCAACACAAGCAGAAATGCGAGCCCGATGCCGGAGCCGAGGTAAAGGAAGCCCGCGAGAAGCCACGGATCGACTTCGCCGAGCAGCAGCTTGGCGAGCGGCGTGCTTGCGCCGAAGAGCAGCGCCGCCCCAAGGGCTGCTGCGACGCCCGGGTTTAATGTCCAAGCCACCGCGACGGCTAGCCCTCGACTGGAAGGCCGGCCGCACGCCACTCCGGCAGGCCGTTCTGGAGCCGCCGGGCGCGCAAGCCTCTCTTCCTCAGCGTCTCCACTGCCTCGAAAGACATAAGGCAGTACGGTCCACGGCAGTAGGCGACGACTTCGCGCCGCTTGGGCAATTCCTTGATGCGCTTTTCCAGCTCGTGGAGCGGGATGTTGATCGCTCCCGGCAGGTGACCGGCGGCGAACTCCTCGGGCGGGCGCACGTCCAGCACCGTGACAAGGCCCTTGCGCGCGCGCTCGAGAAGCTCCTTGGCAGGGACCGGCTCGAGCTCGTCCTTTCGCGCGAAGTAGAGACGCACGATCTGCTCCACCTCGGCGACATAGGCTTCGCCGACCCGGCTCATGGCCGAGAGCATCTGCACCACCTCGTCGCCGGCGAGCCGATAGAAGACGAAGAGGCCAACCTTCCGACCGACGATCAGCCCCGCCTGGCGCAGCTTCTGGAGATGTTGCGAGGTGTTGGCCACCGTCGTGCCGGTGAGCGTCGCCAGCTGCTCGACGCTGCGCTCGGCCTGGGCGAGCAGCTCCAGGAACTCGATCCGGGTGGGGCTGGAGAGCGCCGTGCCCACGCGGGCGAGGTTCGCGAACACGTCGCGCTTCGGATTGGTTGACATCGTCGTTCCGCTCGTTTTAGTATTCAATTGATTACTTGAATAGTAGCGCGGCTTGGGTCCTTAGGTCCAGCGCCGCTACGTCCAGCGCCAGGCACAGGGGGAGCATTATGGTGCAAAGCGAAGCATTCATCCGCCTCGCGGCTTTCGTCGCGGTGTTCGGCGCGGTTGCGCTGTGGGAGCTCGTCGCGCCGCGCAGAAGGCCGCGCTGCCGGCGCGGCGCCCGCTGGCCGCACAACCTCGGCCTGCTTCTCGTCGACGTCGTCGCGGTTCGCTTGCTCGCTCCGGGCGCGGTGATCGGCGTCGCATTGGCGGCGGAGCAGCGCGGCTGGGGCTTTCTCAACGCAGTATCACTGCCATGGTGGCTGGCCCTGCCGCTCGGCGTCGTGCTGCTCGATCTGGCGGTCTACTTCCAGCACGTCATGTTCCACGCGGTCCCGACCCTGTGGCGGCTGCACCGCGTGCATCACACCGATCAGGAGTTCGACCTCACCACTGGAGCCCGCTTCCACCCGATCGAGATCCTGCTTTCCACGGTCATCAAGTGTGCGGCGGTCGCGGCGATCGGCGCTTCCCCCGTCGCCGTCCTCGTCTTCGAGGTGCTGCTCAACGCCACGGCGATGTTCAACCACGCGAACGCCTCGCTCCCCCACCGGACGGAGCAGTGGATGCGCTGGCTCGTCGTAACGCCGGACATGCATCGCGTCCACCACTCGGTGCTCCATGACGAGTCGTCGAGCAACTTCGGGTTCAACGTGCCGTGGTGGGACCGCCTCTTCGGCACGTACCGCGCCCTTCCAAGGCTGGGTCACGACGCCATGGAGATCGGCGTAGACGCCTTCCGCTCGCCGGAGGACCTGCGGCTGGACCATCTCCTCATCCAGCCGTTCCAGGACACGGCCGGCCAGTACCCGATCAATCGGCGCCGGGCCGCCTAGACCCTGTTCCATCCGCCCGACTCCTGCGCACGACCATCCGGCATCGGGGCGCGATCCCGACGCCCCCGGACCGCTTAGGATCAATTTGAGATTCGGAATGGACAGCTGCGCAAGGGCAGGCGGATGCTTCTCGTCCAGCTTTGAAGCCCAGCTGTGGCCCCGTATCCGGTTCGTTCAGCGATCCGCCGGCCGCCGTTTGCTGCGTCGGCTCGCCGCCAGCCGCAGAGCGTTGCCGTCCCGGGTGATCTCGCCGGCCTTCTCCATCCTGGCAAGCGTCCTATAGAGCGCCTCATGACTGACGCCGAGGTCGCGTGCCAAGTCCTTCAACGAGCCTGCCAGCGCGACCTCGCCGGCTTCGTCCCGTTCTTCGGCAAGAACGAAGTGGCGAACGCGCTCGGCCACGCTTGAGAGCGCCAGCCGTTCGATTCGCGCCCGCGCCATGCGGAGCTCGCGCATCAGGACCGAATTCCATTGCGTCGCGAAGCCGCGGTCCCTGGTCAAAAGCGTTGCGAGCTCGCTTTTCGGAATGAGCGCGAGCGTGCTCGCCTGAAAGGCGATGGCGTCGCAGAGATATTCGGGGCAGTCGACGGCGGCCTCCGCGAAGTATTCGCCCGGGCGCGCCCGGTGCAGCAGGATGTCCTCGCCTGCCCGGCCGCTGCGCAGCATGCGCACCTCGCCGCTATGGACGAAAAACACCCATCGCGCAGGATCGCCCCGGCGAAACAGCATCTCGCCGCGCGCGTAATCCCGTACACGGGAAAACACCCGCAGCGGCTCCGGCAGGTTGGAAAGCAAAGTCTGCGATTCGTCCGCCTGCTTCACGATTCATCCCCTGATGATTTTGATCATACGCGGGTTGCGGCGACGGGCCGACAATCGGCCAATGAGCTGCGAAGGAAAACCGCAAATGAGACCCATCAGCGCCATCGTGTTCGCCGCGGCAGCCGCCGTGGCGCACGCGCAGCATCAGCCGTACGCGGGGCAGCAGCATGTCTCATCTCGAAAACGCACAGGCGCCTGCGCACCATGCTCACCGACGATCAGGTCGCCCGCTACGACCGGACGCGCGGATACGCGGCGCAATCCGGCGACCCCCACCGCCCGAGGCATTGAATGGCGTTCGAGACGCTTCTGATCGGTAACGAGCCGGCGATCCGGCTCGCTATTTTCGCGAGCGCGCTCGTGCTTATCGCGCTGCTGGAGCTGGCCCTACCGCGCCGTGCCCCGGATGCGCCCATGACGGTTCGATGGGCGAACAACGTCGGGCTCGCGGTCGTGAACATCGTGCTCGTCCGGACGTTGTTTCCGTCCGCTGCAGTCGGCATGGCCATCGTGGCCAATGAGCGCGGCGTCGGTCTTCTCAATGCGATCCCGCTTCCTTATCCGCTCGCGATGACCCTGTCGTTGCTCGCCCTAGACCTGATGATGTATCTGATGCACCTGATGTTCCATGCCGTGCCGGCGCTTTGGCGCGTCCACCGCGTACACCATTCCGACGTGGACTTCGACCTGACGACCGGGCTGCGCTTTCACCCCATCCAGGCCGTTCTGTCGGTGCCGATCAAGTTCGCCGTCATCTTCGTGCTGGGGCCGCCGGTGCTGGCGGTGCTGCTCTTCGAGGCCCTATTCAATGCGGTCCTGCTCTTCAGCCACGCGAACCTCCGCATCCCGCGCGTCGTGAACCGCGTGTTGCGCTGGTTCATCGTCACCCCGGAGGTGCACCGACTGCACCATTCGGTCGATGCGATCGAGACCAACAGCAACTTCGGCTTCGCCCTGACCTTGTGGGATCGCCTGCTCGGCACCTACCGTGCTGAGCCCGCGGCCGGACACGACAGCATGACGATCGGAGTGGCTCAATTCCGCGCGCGGCGGGAGTCCTGGCTCGATCGCCTGCTCCTTCAGCCGTTCCGTGACGACTTCGGTGACCACGACATCACCCGCAGATGGGGCGCCGGCCGATATACATAACTTTACCTGCCGGACAAATGCCGTTTACCGACCCGCAGCGAGACTGCTTTGCTTGAGAAGAAGGAAAGGACTGCTCCCATGCGTAGTGTCCGCGCGGTCTATCTTCTGCTCGGCGCAATCCTGGCCGGGTTCGTTGCGATGCTGGCCGCGATCGTTACCTTGACGCCGGGAGGTGCGCAATTCGGCCACGAGCCGCAAGCCTTGATTGGGCCGGTCGTCGCGCTCGTCGGCCTGACTGCGCTCGTCTGGGGCCTGATGGTGGTCTGGCGGAATCTCGCCGTCATCCGCGGCCGAGTTGCGTTGCGCTATTTCCGGAGCTATGCGTCCGACGCGCCGGCGGAGTGGATAGAGCGTCCCACGAGGGCGTACATGAATCTCCTGGAGCTTCCGCTCCTTTTCTACGTCGCCTGCCTGCTCATGCTGGTGACCGGCAAATTCGACGGCGCGCAGATTGCCCTGGCGTGGGTGTTCGTGCTTACCCGCGGCATCCACGCAATCATCCACATCGGCTTCAATCACGTGCCGCTGCGCTTCGCCGCCTTCTTTGCCGGCTCGGTGACGCTTGGCGTCCTGTGGATCAGATTCGCGGCGCAAAATCTGTGAGTAGTCACAGCGTCACCTTCCTCAGGCGCAGCGCATTGCTCACGACCGACACCGAGCTCATCGCCATCGCCGCACCGGAGATGATCGGCGAGAGCAGCAGGCCGAAAACCGGGTAGAGCGCTCCCGCGGCGACCGGCACGCCGACCGCGTTGTAGACGAAAGCAAAGAACAGGTTCTGCTTCACATTGCGCATGGTGGCGCGCGAGAGCCGGATCGCCTTTACGATCGCGCGCAGGTCGCCTTTGACGAGCGTCACGGCGGCGCTTTCGATCGCGACGTCGCTGCCCGTGCCCATGGCGATGCCGACGTTCGACCGGGCGAGCGCCGGCGCGTCGTTGATGCCGTCGCCGGCCATCGCGACGATGCGCCCTTCCGCCTGCAGCGCCTGGATCCTTTCCACCTTCTGCTCGGGGAGAACCTCGGCCAGCACCTCGTCGATGCCGAGCTGGCGTGCCACCGCTTCGGCGGTCGCGCGCGCGTCGCCCGAGAGCATGACCAGGCGGATACCCTGCTCCTTCAGCTGGCGTACTGCCTCCGCGGTCGTCTCCTTGACCGGATCGGCCACCGCGATCAGCGCGCAAACGCGGCCATCGATCTCCGCGAACATGACCCCTTTGCCCTGCGCGCGCAGCGCGTCCGCTCTTTCGCAAAAGGCGGGAGGCAGGCCGCCGAGCGGATCCATCGCGCGCGCGCTGCCGACCGTGATCCTGCGGTCGGCGACGAGCCCTTCGACGGCCTGGCCGGTGATCGAATGGAAATTCTCCACCGCCCCCAGCCTGAGCTTGCGGCTTTCCGCGGCGCGCACGATGGCCTGGGCCAGCGGATGCTCGCTCGCGCGCTCGAGGCTGGCGACGAGCCGCAGCGCCTCGCTTTCGTCGATTCCATCCACCATGAAATCGACGAGCTCCGGCCGGCCCGCCGTGAGCGTGCCGGTCTTGTCGACCACGAGCGTATCGACTTCGCGCAGCTTTTCGACCGCCTCTGCGTTCCGGAACAGGATGCCGTTGAGCGCGCCCTGGCCCATCGCTACGGTGATCGAGATGGGCGTGGCGAGGCCCACCGCGCAGGGGCAGGCGATGATCAGCACCGACACCGCATTGACTAGCGCATACGCGAGCCGCGGCTGCGGACCGAAGAACCACCATGCGAGCGCCGTGACCACCGCGATCGCGATCACCGTCTGCACGAAGTAGGCGGCGACGAGGTCGGCGAGGCGCTGTACCGGCGCGCGGGTGCGCTGTGCCTCCGCGACCATCTGCACGATTCGAGCGAGGAGCGTATCCGAGCCGACTCGCTCGGCGCGAATCACGAGCGTCCCCTTGCCGTTGATCGTGGCACCGGTGACGCGATCGCCGGCCTTCTTCTGCACGGGGACGGGTTCGCCGGTGAGCATCGACTCATCGACGTGCGACGAGCCTTCCAGCACGGTGGCATCCACCGGGATCTTTTCGCCGGGACGCACGCGCAGCCGGTCGCCGACCTTGACCTCCGCAAGCGGGACTTCCGTCTCGCGACCGTCCGCCTCGACGCGAAGCGCTGTATTCGGTGCGAGCGCGAGCAGCCGGCGGATCGCCTGGCCGGTCTCGCTTATGGCGCGGAGCTGCATCACCTCTCCGAGCAGCACCAGCGTGACGATCACGGCCGCAGCCTCGAAATACGCGCCGACCTCCTCGCCGCCGTGCATGCGCAGCTCGTGCGGAAAGAGCCCCGGCGCGAACGCTGCCACGACGCTGTAGAGGTAGGCGAGCGCGACGCCGAGGCCGATGAGGGTGTACATGTTCGGGCTGCGATTGGTAAGCGAGCGCCAGAACTTTTGGAAGAACGGCCAGCCGCCCCACAGCACCACCGGCGTGCCGAGGAGGAACTCGAGGAGCGAGCGAACCCTCGGCGCAAGGCCGAAGGGCTCGGCGAATCCGAAGTAAGGCGCCATGGCGAGCACGACGAGCGGTGCGCTCAGCACCGCGCTCACCCAGAACCTGCGCGTCATGTCGGAGAGCTCGGTCTTGTCCTCTTCGCCGCCCGCGGCCGGCACCGTCGGCACCAGCGCCATGCCGCATTTCGGGCACGAGCCCGGCCCGTCCTGCACGATCTCCGGATGCATCGGGCAGGTGTACTGCGATCTTGCCGAGCCCTTGCGTGCCGCGGGCTTCCCGACGATCTGGACCGGCATGGCATGGTGCGCGCCGCGGTGGGCATGCGCAGCGCCGGCCTTCCTGCTCAAGTAGCGCTCTGGATCGCTGCTGAAGGCATGCACGCAGTGCTTGGAGCAGAAGTAATACTTCGTTCCCTTGTGCTCGAACTCTCCGGCCGCTTTCGCCGGATCGACGGTCATGCCGCAAACGGGATCGAGCGCCATCAGCCCTCACCTCTTCCCGCGCCACCTTCCAGGTGCTCGAGAATCGGGCATTCCGGCCGGCCGTCGCCGTGGCAGTGACGCTCCAGGTGCTCCAGCGCCTGGACCATCGAGCCGAGCTCGGCGATCTTGCGCTTGAGCTCGTCGATGTGCCCGCGCGCGATCTTCTTCACCGCGGCGCTCGAGCGGCTCTTGTTCTGCCAAAGGGCGAGCAGCGCCTTGATCTCGGTCACCGAGAAGCCGAGGCTGCGGGCGCGCTTGACGAAGCGGAGCACGTGCACGTCGTTGCCGGAGTAGGTCCGGTAGTTCGATGCGCTGCGCCTGGGCGGCCTGACCAGGCCGATGTCCTCGTAGTGGCGGATCATCTTGGCCGACACCCCGGAAGCGGCCGACGCCTCGCCTATGTTCATGGCCGCATTGTGAACCTTCCTACGATGGGAAGGTCAAGCCGGCGCGCCCGGTCCGTTCCTAGGGCGGACCGACCTTGATCGTGCCCACCATGCCCGCCTCGAAGTGGCCGGGAACCAGGCAGGCATAGTGGAATTCGCCCGGCCGGGTGAACTGCCACACCAGCGACCCGGACTTTCCAGGCGCGACGTGCACCATGCCGGCCTCGCCGTGATGATCCATGCCGGGCTCCTTGCGCATCGTATCGGCATGGTTCTTCAGGTCCTGCATCGTGCCGAGCACCATTTCGTGCATCACCTTGCCCGAGTTCTTCAACCGGAAGCGCACCGTCTCGCCCTGCTTCACCGCCAGCTCCGCCGGAGCGAAACGCATGGCGTCGCTCATGTCGAGATCGATGGTTCGCGACACCTTCTTCGGATCGCCTTTCTGGCCGAAGGCCTTTTCGGCCGCGTCGTGGCCGGCATGGCCTTGCGCGGCAGCAACGTTCGCGAATGCGCCGAGCACGGCGCCGATCAAGAGGGATCTCATCGGACCAGGACGTCCGCGTATTCGGGCGTCTTGTCGAACACCGAGCGGGCAAAGGGACACAACGGCAGGAGGAGCAGGTCCTCCTCGCGCGCCCAGTCCACGGCGGCGGCGACGAGCTTCCTTCCGGTTCCCGTGCCGCGCAGCGCGTCGTCGACGTCGGTGTGATCGATGATCGCCTTGGTCCCCGCCATGGTGTAGCTGAGCTCCGCGACGCGCTTGCCCTCCTCTTCGACGAAGAAGGCGCCCTTGTGACCCTTCTGCTCGTGCTCGATCATCTGCATTACCGTTCCTTATCTTGCGAGATACCCGCTGTCGACGGGCAGGGTAACGCCCGTGATGCAGCGCGCCGCCGGGCTGCACAGGTAGGCGATCGCCGCGGCGACGTCCTCGACCTCGGGAAGCCGCCCGAGCGGCGTGTGCGCCATCACCTTCTCGAGCATCTGCGGATTGCCGAAGATCGGCACCGTGAGATCGGTGCGCACGAACGTCGGCGCGACCGCGTTGACGCGGATGTTGTCCTGCGCCCACTCGAGCGCGAGCGCGCGGGTGAGGTTCACGACGGCCCCCTTGGACGCCTGGTAGGACGCGTTCGGAAAAATGCCGCCGGAGAAGGCCATGATCGAGGCGAGGTTCACGATCGCGCCGCCGCCGCGCCGCTTCATGTAGGGATGCGCGAGCCTCGAGCATGTGAAGGTGGCAGTCAAGTTCAGCTCAATGACCTGATTCCATTCTTCGACCGACAAATCGGTCGCAGGTTTGCGCGCGGCGCGGCCCGCATTGTTGACCAGGATGTCGATCTCGCCGATGCGCTCGAACGCCGCCTTGACCGCCGCCTCGTCGGTGACGTCGCAGCCCTCGCTCAGGTCGAGCGATACGGCGCGCGCTCCGCACCGGCGCAGCAGCGCCGCCGTGGCGGCGCCAATGCCCCGCGCCCCGCCCGTGACCACGGCAGTCGTGTCCTTGAAGTCGAGCAAATCCATCGAGATTCAGGACAGTATACTGGCCGCGATGTACGACCTCGTGATCCGCGACGCGCTGCTCCTCGACGGGCTCGGTCGCGCGCCGGTGCGCGGCGATCTGGCGGTCAAGGACGATCGCATCGCCGCGGTGGGCAAGGTCGAGGGACCTGCGACGAGCACGGTCGCCGCCGGCGGCCTCGCGCTCATGCCGGGCATCGTCGACAACCACACGCACTACGACGCCCAGATCACCTGGGACCCGGGCGTGGCGCCCTCTCCGGAGCTCGGCGTCACCACCGCGGTGATCGGCAACTGCGGCTTCACCATCGCGCCGTGCCGCGACCGCGACCGCGAGCTCGTGATGCGCAACCTCACCCAGGTGGAAGGCATGTCGCTCGAAGTGCTGCGGCAGGGCATCCGCTGGCAGTTCGAGACGATCCCCGAGTACCTCGACATGCTCGAGCGCCAGGGTGCGGCGGTCAACGTCGCGGTATTCGCGGGGCACTCGGCGCTGCGCACCTACGTGATGGGCGAAGCGGCGACCCGCCGTGCGGCGACGCCGGCCGAGGTGGATTCGATGAGAAAGCTTCTCCTGGAGGCGATGCGCGCGGGCGCGATCGGGTTTTCCACCAGCACCTCGCCCGCGCACAACGGCGAGGGCGGGCTGCCGATGCCGTCGCGCCTTGCCGACGACGCGGAGCTGCGCACGCTGGTCTCGAGCCTGAAGGAGGCGGGACATGGCCTCTTCATGCTCACCAAGGGCGGGCACACCAGGATCTCCTTTCTCGAGGAGCTCGCCGCCGAATCGACCCGGCCGGTGGTGGTGGCGGCGCTGCTTCACAGCAGCACCAATCCCGACGCGGTGTTCGCGGACCTCGACGCCATCGCCCAGGCCAACGCGCGCGGCCGGCGCCTCGTCGGCGCGGTGTCGTGCTGCCCGCTCGCGATGGATTTCACCCTGCGTTCCCCCTACACCTTCGAGGGTCTGGAGTCCTGGCAACCGGCGCTCGCGTTGAAGGGCGCGGCCTACGAAGCGAAGCTCGGCGAAAAGCGCTTCCGCGACGGCGTGCGCGAGGAGCTCGCGCGGCCGGCGCACTTTCGGCTCTTCAACGCCCAATGGGACAAGGTGCACGTGATCGAGTCCGCTCGCCGCGGCGTCGAGCAGCGCTCGGTCGCGGACCTGGCGCGGGAAGCCGGCGCCGACCCGCTCGACTACATGCTCGACCTCGCGCTCGAGGAAGGCCTGCGCACGGTGTTCAGCGCCCTGCTGCTGAACTCCGACGAGCAGGCGGTCGGCCGGATGCTGCGCCATCCGGCGAGCCTGGTGTCGCTTTCCGACGCCGGGGCGCACCTCACCTTCTTCAACGACGCCGGCTTCGGCCTGCACCTCCTTGGCCACTGGGTACGGGAACGTGGCGCGCTCACGCTCGCAGAGGCGGCGCAGCGCCTGACCAGCCATCCCGCAACCGTGTTCGGCATCCGGGAGCGCGGCGCATTAAAACCTGGGTACTACGCCGACCTCCTGCTTTTCGACCCCGCGAGGGTGAACAGGGGCCCGAAGCAGCGCGTGTTCGACCTCCCCGGCGGCCACCCTCGCCTCACGACCGCGGCGGTGGGGGTCGAAGGCGTGTGGGTGAACGGGGTACGCCTCGACGGACGGGCGCGCCCTGGTCGGCTGCTTCGCGAGTTTTCGGCGTAGACTCGCCCGCCATGTTCGAGCTGGAGCGTTTCATCGCCGACTGCCAGGCGGCGCATGCAGCCGACCCCTCGCATAGGGCGGTGCGCGAGGTGCTCGCCCGGACCCTCCAGGAGCCGCGCAGCGTATTGAAAGGATTGGGAGAACCGACTCGGGCAGCCATCGGTACCCTCTACCGCTCGGCGAAGCTGACGATCCTCAACGTGGTCTGGGCGCCTCGCATGACGGTCCCGCCGCACAACCATCACATGTGGGCAGTGATCGGGATCTATACCGGACGCGAGGACAACATCTTCTGGCGCCGGCTTCCCGACGGCAGGGTCGAAGCCGCCGGCGCCCAGTCGCTGGGCGAGCGCGACGCGGCGCCGCTCGGCCGCGAGATCATCCACTCGGTGACCAACCCGATCGCGCGCCTCACCGGTGCGATCCACATCTATGGCGGCGACTTCTTCGCCGCCCAGCGCAGCGAGTGGGACGCGGAGACGCTTGCCGAGCAACCCTACGACTCGGCGAGGACGCTTCGCTACTTTGAGGAAGCCAACCGTAGTTTGCCCACGACAGGCGTATCCGTAGTTTAGACAAAGGTTTAGGTTTGCGACGCAAGTTCGCTGTCGCCGCACACCGACAGCGTTCGCGAATCGAAAACCCCTAAGCGTTTTCAGTCAAAGAGTTATCCCCAGGCATGGATCGTGCGTCCAGGGACTCGCTGTCCCATCATTTACTACGACTAGGGAGTACACAGTGCTACAGAAAGACGGGTTCTTCCGCCGGCGCGAAGAAGGTCAGTTCCGGCCACAAAACCAACCAATCAACCCGGCGCCCGCGACTCCCACTGCCGCAGCGCCCCTGCCCACCGAGACCCGCGCCGAGGCGCGCCCCGCGCCCGACGAGCGCAAGGAAGCCAAGCTCGTCGTCGGCCCGCAGATCAAGATCAAGGGCGTCGAGATCAGCGATTGCGACACCCTGGTCGTCGAGGGGCGCATCGAAGCGACGCTCGACTCGCGCGTGCTCGAGATCACCGAGAACGGCGTGTTCCAGGGCACGATCGCGGTGGACAACGCCGAAGTGCACGGCAAGTTCGAAGGCGAGCTGACCGTGCGCAAGCAGCTCATCATCCACGCCACGGGACGCGTGTCGGGCAAGATCCGCTACGCCAAGATCAAGGTCGAGGAAGGCGCCGAGCTGTCGGGCGACCTCCAGGTGCTCGACCGCAGCGCCGTCGCGGCGCCCCGCCGCGTCAGCAACGCAGCGTAAAGGCTCCCTAGTAGTAGGCAGTACCCCGCAGCACCCGTTGTAGTCGGTAAGGCGAAACCCCGGTGCCCCCAGCACCGGGGTTTTCGTTCTTTGTCGCTTCGCTTATGCGAGGAGCGGCTCGTAGCCCCAGCCGAAGAACGGCTCGCCGCCCTGCTCGGTGATGAGCACCACCTCCTCGAGCCACGCCCTGCTCGATTCGCCCCCGGGGACCACCATGTGCAGCGGCACCACCATGCCCGCCTCGAACCGCCAATCGGCGCTCGTTTGCTCCACGTCCATGTGCGAGAGCCCGAGGCCGTGGAAAAAGGCGATGGCCGCGTCAGCGTCGGCAACGCCCGCCTTGCGGTAGAGCTCCCGCGCACTGCCCTGCAGCTGGCTGGGCCGCGCTCCCGGCTTCATTTCCGCGACGAGCTGCTCCGCGACCTGAGCGGTGGCGCGGAGATTGCGCTTGCCTTCCCCCTGCGGTTCGCCGCCGACCACCCACGTCTTGCCGCCGTCCCAGCAATAGAGGTCGAGCGTGCCGTGGCAGTCGAACATGACGTGCATGCCGCGCTCCACCTCGAAGTCTTCGAGGCCGGTCTGCAGCGTGAGCGCGGCGTCGCCGCCGCGCGGATGGCCCCACACCATCGCGCCGGGATCGCGCACGAAGCCGCCGAGATCCACGACCGCGCGATGATAGGCGCGGTTCAGCTCGCGCCAGCGCATGCCCTTTTCCCAGGATTTCACGGTGCGCTCGATCGCCTCGCGATTGAGCGCGGTGGCGCGCCGCAGAAGCTCGATCTCCGTGGGCGTCTTCACCGCACGCGCGTACATCAGAGTGTCGTAGGCATCCGCGCCGTCCATATTTAGACGTCTCGCCAAGGCGAGATCGTCGAACCCTATCCGGCCAGATTGGAGATGAAGATCGGCAAGCGCGCCGCGCAGGGCCGACGTCATGTCGAAGGCGTAGCGCGCACGCGCGGTGCGCACCCACTCCACCTCGCTCGCCGCACGGGGAATGAACCGGTCGATGTCGTGCCGCTGCGGCGCACGGTCGAGCGGCATCATCACCGCGCGGAACGGGCGGATGTCGCGCACCCAGCTCGGCTGGGAGAGGAAGTTCGCGAGGTAGTAGTCGGCCAGCACCACGATCGGATGGTCGGGCGCGTGGCGCGAGAGCACCGCCGCATACGGGCGCGGCTCGTCGGCCTTGTGCGCGATGCCGTTGAAGCCGCAGAGGTAGAAGACGTTGAGCGGGCTCGAAAGCACCAGTCCATCGAGCCCGCGCGCCTCCATCGCCGCGAGCAGCCGCTCCAGGTTGCAGAAGCGCTCCGGCAGCGGCTTGCGTGCAAAGCTGTTGTGCATGGAAACCAATAATGCCAGTATTTGCCGATGCTTTCGCCGGTCCTGAAAGCGCTCACTGCGGCGGCGCTCGCGCTTTGCCTGCTTGAACCAGTCCTGGGACAGAGCAACGCATTCGTCGTCCCGTACACCGGCACGCTGAAGAAGGTCAATGAGAGCGGGGTGCTGCGCATCGGCTATCGCGAGAACTCGCCGCCGTTCGCGTTCCTCGATTCCAAGGGAAAGCCGATCGGCTATGCGCTCGATCTCTGCGCCGCGGCGATCGAGGAGATCGTCGCGGAGCTCCGGAACGACGTCCGTGTGGAGTACCGGCCCGTCACGCCCGAAAACCGCTTCGACCTGCTCAACTCCGGCGCGATCGACCTGGAGTGCGGCTCCACCACCAACAACTTCGAGCGCCGCAGGCTCGCCGCGTTTTCGCCCACCATGTTCGTGACCGGCACCAAGCTCCTCGTGCGCCGGGCGAGCGGCATCCGCTATTTCCAGGACCTGCGGGGCAAGACGGTGGTGCTCACGCGCGGCACGGTTCAGGCGCAGGCGATCCCGAAGCTCGCCGAGCGGCAGAAGCTCGCCATCAAGTTCGTGACGGCTGAAGACCACAAGCAGTCTTTCGACCTCCTCGCAGCCGGCAAGGCCGACGCCTTTGCCAACGATGACGTCCAGCTCTACGGCATGCTCGCCGAGACGAAATCGGGAAGCGCGTACCGGGTGGTGGGCGACTTCCTCACCTACGCGGATTACGCCCTCATGCTGCGCAAGGACGACCCCGACTTCGCCGCCGTGATCGAGCTGGCATTCGCCCGGCTCGCCGAGAGCCGCGAGATCGTCGCGATTTACGAGAAGTGGTTCCTGAAACCTCTGCCTTCGGGCGTGCGGCTGGACCTGCCCATGAGCCCGCACCTGGAAGAGCTGTTTCGACTGCACGGCCTGCCGACCGACTGAATCCCTCCGTGGAGAAGAACGTGAAGAAGCCCCTCTACAAGAGCCTCTACTTCCAGGTAGTCGCGGCGATCGTGATCGGCATTCTGCTCGGCTACTTCTACCCGGAGACCGGCGCCGCCATGAAGCCGCTCGGCGACGGCTTCATCAAGCTCATCAAGATGATCATTGCGCCGATCATTTTCTGCACCGTGGTGGTCGGCATCGCCGGCATGGAGAGCATGAAGACGGTCGGCAAGACCGGCGGCTACGCGCTGCTCTACTTCGAGGCGGTGAGCACGCTCGCGCTGATCGTGGGACTCTTCATGATCAACGTCCTGCAGCCCGGCGCCGGAATGAACGTCGATCCGGCGAGCCTCGACACCAGGTCCGTGGCGCAATACGCGGCGCCGGGCAAGATGCAGTCGACCACCGATTTCCTGCTGAACGTCATTCCCAACACCGTGGTGGACGCCTTCGCCAAGGGCGAGATCCTGCAGGTGCTGCTGTTCTCGGTGCTGTTCGGCTTCGCCCTGCACGCGTTCGGCGCCAAGGGCAAGCCGGTGTTCGAGTTCATCGACAAGGTGTCCCACATCCTGTTCGGCATCGTCGGCATCATCATGCGCGTGGCGCCGATCGGCGCGTTCGGCGCCATGGCCTTCACCATCGGCAAGTACGGCGTGGGCACGCTGCTCTCGCTCGCCAAGCTGATGGGCACCTTCTACGCGACCTGCCTGCTGTTCATCTTCGTGGTGCTGGGAATCATCGCCCGGCTGCACGGCTTCGGCATCTGGAAGTTCATCAAGTACATCAAGGAGGAGCTGTTCATCGTGCTCGGCACCTCCTCGTCGGAGTCGGTGCTGCCGCGCATGATCGCCAAGCTGGAGAACCTGGGCGTCAAGAAGTCGGTCGTGGGACTCGTGATCCCGACCGGCTACTCCTTCAACCTCGACGGGACGTCGATCTACCTCACGATGGCGGCGGTGTTCATCGCGCAGGCGACCAACACGCCGTTGACGCTCGTCCAGGAGCTCACGCTGCTCGGGGTATTGCTGCTCACGTCCAAGGGGGCGGCCGGCGTCACCGGCAGCGGCTTCATCGTCCTCGCGGCGACGCTCTCGGCCGTGGGCCACGTGCCGGTTGCGGGGCTCGCCCTGATCCTCGGCATCGACCGCTTCATGTCCGAGGCGCGCGCGCTCACCAACCTGATCGGCAACGGCGTCGCCACGGTGGTCGTCGGGCGCTGGTGCGGCGAGCTGGACGAGGAGCGGATGCGCCGCATGCTCGATCGCGAGACGCCAGAAGAGGCAGACGCTCCGGAACGGGTCCTGATCGAGCACGAAGAGGGCGGGAAGCTCAGCCCGGCGGCGCTCCACCGCTGACTAACCGGGGAAAAGCGGAGCGTCAATCGCCCTTGATCTTCGCGTCCTTGACGAGCTTCGCGAGCGCGGCGTAGTCGTCCCGGTTCAGCCGGTCGAGCTCCTGCGGCGTGCTGACCCGCGGCGTCGCGCCATGCTTGGCGAGCAGATCCCGCACCTCCGGCTCGCCCAGGATCTCGCGGAACGCGGCGTTGTACCTGGCGACGATGTCCGGCGCCATGCCGGCCGGGCCCCAGGCCGAGAACCAGGAGTAGTAGTCGAAATCCTTGACGCCCTGCTCGTGCAGAGACGCCAGCTCGGGCGCGAGCGGGGAGCGCTCGCGCGCCGAGCCGGCGAGCGGGCGGATCTTGCCGGAGCCGCCGAGCGTGAGGGCCGTGCCGAGCGGCACGAACATGGTCGCGATCTGGCCGCCCATCAGGTCCGTGAACGCGGGCGCCGAGCCCTTGTACGGGATGTGCGTGAGCTCGAGCCCGGTCCGCAGCTTGAGCGATTCCATCAGGAGATGGTGGTGAGTGCCGTTGCCGGGCGAGCCGTAGTTCGCCTTCGGCCCGGCGCGCTTCGCCCAGTCGAAAAACTCGGCGAAGTTCTTCGCCGGCACGGACGGATGCACCGCGAGCGCGAAGATGTTCTGCGCCACCACCGAGATCGGCGTGAAGCTCGTCAGGACGTCGAAGTCGATCTTGAAGAACAGCGGCAGCGTGAGGGTCGAGTTGACGCTGATGGTGATCGTGTGGCCGTCGGGCGGCGCCTTCGCCACCGCGTCCAGCCCGATCGCGCCGCCCGCCCCGCCGCGGTTTTCCACGACGAAGGGCTGGTTCCACTTCGCCTGCATGCGCGGGGCGATGGTACGCGCGAGCAAGTCGGGGGTCGTGGCCGCCGTCTGGCCGAGAATGATGCGCACCGGGCGGTTCGACAGGCCTTGCGCCCGTGCCCCGAACGGGCGCGCAAGCACTGCGGCAATGCCGCCGAGGAGCAATTGACGCCGCCGGCTATTGAGTATCATCGTGTGTAGAGTAGCAGGGAGGAGGAAGCCATGAAGCGTTCCCCAGCGGACATCCGGGCGCAGCTCGGGCATCCCGTCATCGACGGCGACGGCCATTGGCTCGAGCCGATCCCGGTCTTTCTGGATTATCTGCGCGACGTGGGCGGCGCGCAGGCCGTCGACGAGGTCCGCGCGCTGTGGCGACGCAACGACGAGTGGTATCGAAGCGACTGGCAGGAGCGCCACCACAAGAGGCTGCGCCGCGCGATCTGGTGGGGCGTGACGGCCAACACGCGCGACAAGGCGACCGCGCTTCTCCCCGCGCTGCTGAACGAGCGCCTGCCCGAGCTGGGCATCGATTTCGCCATCATCTACCCGAGCTTCGGCCTCACGATCAACAGCATCCAGCCGGACGAGCTGCACGGCCACGCCTCGCGCGCCTACAACACGATGACAGCCGACATGTTCGGCCCGTACCGCAGCCGCCTGGCGCCCGCGGCGATCATCCCCGCTCGGACTCCGGCTCAGGCGATCGCCGAGCTCGACTACGCGGTCGGCAAGCTCGGCTTCCGGGTGATCATGCTTCGAGGCAATCAGGAACGCGTGATTCCCGCCGCCGCCGGGATCGATCCGCAAAAGGCAGCGTGGTACTGCGACAACATCGCTCTCGACAGCCCGCACGACTACGAGCCTTTCTGGCAGCGCTGCGAAGAGCTCGGCGTCGCGGTGACGCAGCATTCCGGCAGCCCGCGCTGGCAGGATCGCGCCTCGATCAGCAACTTCACCTACAACCATGTCGGGCACTTCGCCGAGGCGAACCATGCCTTCGCGCGCGGCGTCTTCCTGGGCGGAGTCGTCCGGCGGCATCCGCGCCTGAATTTCGGCTTCATGGAAGGCGGCGTGAGCTGGGCGTGCCAGATGTACCTCGACATGGTCGAGCACTGGGAGAAGCGCCGGCGCGCCGGGCTGCAGCATCCGGATGCGACCGACGTGGCGGAGCTCCACCGGCTCATCCGCGACTACGGAGACGACCGGCTGAAGGCGAGCGCGGAGGCCATCATGCAGAGCCTCGATGCCTTCCGCCCCGAGTGCAGCCTGGAGGAGCTTTCGCGGCCGGAGCACATCCACGACGACTTCGCCGCCTCGGGCGTCGAATCGAAGAACGACGTGCGCTCGGCGTTCGAGCACTACTACTTCGGCTGCGAGGCCGACGATCGCGCCACGATGTGGGCGTTCGACGAGCGCCTGGGCGCGCGGCTGCGGCCGATCTTCAGCTCGGACTTCACCCACTTCGACGTGCCCGACTTCGACGAAGTGATGCCCGAGGCGTTCGAGATGCTCGAGCGCGGCTTCATGAGCGCGCGGGACTTCCGCGAGTTCACCTTCACCAACGCCGCCCGCCTGCACACGCGCGGGAATCCCGGCTTTTTCGCCGGCACCGCGGTCGAGCGCGCGGTGGCAGAGGAGCTTGGTTCCTAAGTCGGCAAACCGCCGCCGGTAGCGATCACGTAATCGACGATACGCCGAATGCTCGCCTCCCCGTCCGCGTTGTCGGGGAAGTGGTCCAGGTTCAGAAAGCCGTTTGCGCCCAAGGTCATCACAGCACGCTCGATGCCCTCGACCGCGATCTTGGAAAAAGCGTACTGGCCCGGCGACAGGACGACGAGGGTCGGGATGTGCCGATACTTCGGATGCGCGCGGATGTCGCCAAGGAGCGTGAACATCTGCGACTCGTCGAAGTGAACGCCGATGATCACCATGCGAAGATCGTCTTCCTCGGCCAGGCACTGCACCGCCTCGCCGAGAGTCATGACGAACACGAGCTCGTGACCTTCAAGGATCCGCCGCCAAAGCCGCACTTTGTCGCTGACGATGGCGAGGACGATCTTCACTGGCGTCTTGGG
>Ga0075433_10000493_pt1 | contig 25660 bp, 16 predicted proteins | sample RhiMethybrSRZTD2_FD_75299 | JGI IMG/M metagenome (GOLD analysis project Ga0075433, IMG submission 75299) | Populus rhizosphere microbial communities from Tennessee, USA - Rhizosphere MetaG P. TD hybrid SRZTD2 | ecosystem: Host-associated > Plants > Roots > Rhizosphere > Soil | place: USA... | reverse complement strand
AGTGCCCGTGTTGAGATAATCCTGCGTCGCGGGCTTCTCGCCTGCCGACTTTCCGACGAGCCGGAAGGCGACGATCGCCGTATCGCCGTACTGGTGGATGCGGACGTCCTCCGCGCTGTACGTCACGGCCGGCTCGCCGGGCGAGTCGGGGCCCGCGCGCACGCTCTCGAGGATCTCCTGCTTGTTGGTGCGCACGCCCGCCGAACGCGTGTAGATGAGGTCGTCCGCCCAGAAGCGCTCATGGGCCTTGATGTCATCGCGCGAGGCGCCGGCGAGGAACTCGTTCAACAGGCGCGTCAATTCTGCGGCATCGGGCGCGGACACCGCGGCGCGCGAGAGGCCGCCCGCAGTTGACAGGAGCATGAGAACAATCAGCTTCACGGTGAGCTTCATCGAGTGCTCCAAGAAGACCGGCGATTGGAATCCGATCCTACGACATCTCGCGCCCTGCGTGGCCCCGTCGGCGCCCTCCGACGTGTTGTCGGGCAATGGCCCGCTGCCGCGCAGACGGCGCTCAGGCGATTGATCGGCCATCGAAGAAAGCGGGCGTACCCACATGAATCTCATGCAAATCCAAAGAGGGACAATTTCAATCCTGGTGAGCGTGTCGCTCATCGGGAGCAGCCTGCCGCTGTCGGCGCATGCACGGCCGGTCATGGACCAGCCGTCGCCGCACGCGAGCGGCAATCCGAACAATCAGGGCAACCAGAGTCAGGACAAGGACGACCAAGGCAACAACAAGAAGAAGCCTTCGAAGCGCGTTTCCAAGGAGGAGCAGGACGCGCGCATCAGGAAGCAGCAGGCGAACATGCAACTCTACAAGCAGAACATCGCGCTGCGCGAAGAAGTCGCCGAGCGCGACGAGCAGATCCTGCGGCAGCAGAAGCGCATCGCCCACCTGCGTTTCCAAGAGTCTTACCGGCAGCGTCTGCTCCAGCAGCGGACGGCGCTCATGAATGCGCGTTACGACTACTACAACGACCCGTTCTATTACACCGGATCGAGCTACCGCTACCGGCGCGGTGCGCAGTACTACACGACGAACGAGATCGGCATCGGTACGCTGAAACAGGCGCTCAACCAGGGTTACAAGGAAGGCTATCGCGCCGGCCGCGCGGATCACGAGGACCGATGGCGCTACGATCCGCGCTCGTCCTTTGCCTATCAGGATGCCAACTTCGGCTACGACGGCCGCTACGTCGCCCAAGACGAGTACAACTACTACTTCCGCGAGGGTTTCGACCGCGGCTACGAAGACGGCTACTACGGCCGCCGCAAGTACGGCTCGGGCGGCGACGACAACAATGAATGGTGGATCGCCGCCGGCGTGATCGGCGCGATCCTCGCCATCCAGGCGATCAACGACTGACCGGCGTCCCCGTCGTTACGCGACGCCCGCCCGTCTCTTTGTCGGCACCGCTTTCGTCCGCTTCTGCGCGGCGAATCCGGCAATGAGCGCCTCGACGAGGTAACCGAACGTATCGGTCTTGCCCGCCACGCGGTTGATGGCGTGCACCTGCGGGAATCGCTCAATCGGCAGCTCGCCGACATTCGTGCGCGCGGCCGCGCGGTTGCGGGCGGGCACCGTGTCCTCGAGCACGTGCCCGAGCACGGCGACGACCGTCGCCTTCACGGCGCTGTACGTGGATGCCGCATCGAATCCGGCCGACCGAAATGCGGCAAAGCCCGACTCGAACGGCTCCGCGGCGCGCTCACCTTTCGCGGGCCCATGGTGGAATGCCTCGAATGCGCCCGGATGCCTGCGGCCGAGATCGCGCATTCCCGCGGCGAACTGCCGGACCCAGTCCTGCCACCCCATGCGTGCCGTCGGGAGCTTCGCCTCCGCGAGTAGCGCCAGGATCATCTCGTCGAGGACCGCATCCTTGGTGGGCACGTAGTTGTACAGCGACGTCACGTGCACGGCGAGGCGCTCCGCGATGCCGCGCAGCGTGACCGACGCGAGCCCCTCCTCATCCGCCATCTCGATGGCGACGGCCACGATGTTCTCGAGCGAAAGGCGCGGGCTGATCACGGGGCGCTCCTTGACGGCGCGATACCTACACTGTAGGTTACTACGACCTACAGTGTAGGTCCAGAGGCCCCGCCATGCGCTTCGCCGTCGCCGTGTTCCTGATCCCCACCATTGCTTTCTCCGGGCCCGCCCGCAGCGAGCCGGCCGCGCATGAGCTGACGCGCCCGGACGTCGAGGCCTTGCTCGAGGGCTTCCTTCCCTACGCGCTCGCCGATGGCGACATCGCCGGCGCGGCTGTCGTGATCGTGAAGGATGGCGAAATACTCGCGCTCCGCGGGTATGGCGACGCCGACGTCGAAAAGCACATCCCCGTCGATCCGGCGCGGACTCTCTTTCGCACCGGCTCGGTCGGGAAGCTCTTCACCTGGACGGCGGTCATGCAGCAGGTCGAGGCCGGCCGCCTCGCGCTCGACCGCGACGTCAACGAATACCTCGACTTCCAGATCCCGGCGCGCGACGGGGCGCCGGTCACGCTGCGCAATTTGATGACGCACACGCCGGGCTTCGAGGAGCCGGTGAAGCGCCTGGTGACGGACCGGCCGGAGCGGCTCCAGTCGCCCGGGCAGTACGTGAAGGCCTGGGTTCCAGGCCGGATTTTTCCACCGGGCGAAGTGCCGGCTTACAGCAACTATGGCGTCACGCTCGCGGGCTACATCCTCGAGCGGGTGAGCGGCGAGACCTATGACGATTACATCGACCGCCATGTATTCGCGCCGCTCGGCATGACGCATTCGACGACGCGCCAGCCCCTGCCAGCCGGACTCAGCGGCCAGATGTCGAGGGGCTATCTGCGAGGATCCGGCCCGGCGCACCCGTTCGAGCTATTCGGCGTGTCTCCGGCCGGCGCGGCATCGACGACCGCCGCCGACATGGGTCGCTTCATGATCACCTGGCTCCAGGGCGGCGGGCTCGACGCCGCGCGGATCCTCCGGCCGGAAACCGTCCGGCAGGCGCTCGAGACGAAGCTGCCGGTGGTGCCGCCGCTCAACAGCATGCTGCTCGGCTTCTTCGAGGAGAACCTGAACGGAAGGCGCATCGTCGGCCACCGCGGCGATTCGCAGTACTTCCACAGCACGCTGAACCTGTTCCCCGATGAAGCCGTCGGCGTCTACCTTGTCGTCAACAGCACGGGGCGCGATGGCGCCGCGAGCTCGGTGATCACCGGATTCATCGCCGCGTTTGCCGATCGCTATTTCCCGGCAGCCGGTATCTCGAGCTCGGTGAGCGCCGCCGATGCCGCGCTGCACGCCCGCCAGATGGCGGGCAGCTACATGAGCTCGCGCCGGCAGGAGTCGAACTTCATGGGCGCGCTCACTTTCCTGTCGCAGGTCAAGGTGACGCTCGACGAGCACGGAGGCCTCCTCGTGCCCGCCCTCCTCGACCCGAACGGCGAGCCGATGCGCTGGCGCGAGATTCGCCCCTACGTCTGGCATCAGGTAGGCGGCAAGGAGCGACTCGCGGCACGCGTGCATGACGGTCGCGTCGAGCTCTGGGCAATCGACTCGGTTTCACCATTTCTCGTGATGCAGCCCGTGGCCTGGTGGAAGTCGGCCGCCGTGTTCGGGCCGCTCCTCGTCGCCGCGTTGGCTGCGATCGCGACGGCGCTCGTCGCCTGGCCGGTCACGGCGCTGGTACGCCGGCATTACCAGCTTTGGCCGGCGAACGCGGGCCGCCAAGCCTGGCCTTATCGGTGGACGCGCATCGCCTCGGCCGGTGTCCTCGCATCGCTCGTCGCCTGGTCGGCACTCATCGCGCAGCTCGAGGGCAACCTCTTTGTGTTCTCGCCCGCGCTCGATCCGTGGATCGCGCTCCTGAAGGTCGCGACGACGGTCTCCTGCGTGGGAGGCCTGGCTGCGGCACTCTGGGACGTGCGGCGCGGCTGGCCCGGGCGGCGTTTCGCATCATGGCTAGCGAGCCTCCTGCTCGTCGCCGCATTCGGCGTGCTGCTCTGGCTCGCCGCGGTGCTGAGGCTCGCGGGTTACGCGACGGACTACTGAGCGGAGTCGGCCGGCGCCTTCAGCTTCAGCACGCGCTCCACCTCGTCCCGGATGCTCGGGTGGTAGCCCGGCTTCGCCTTGGCATAGATCTGCCGGCCGAGCGCGAGACCGTCAGGCGTCCGCGCGAGGTCCGTGAAGAGCGTCGAGACGAGCCGCCAGCGGCCGGTCTGCGTGAGGTAGCGCTCGAGGTCCGGATAGGCGGGCGCATACGCCGTGCGAATCACGAGCTGCAGCCAGGCGAGCGCGATCTCCGCGTTGCCGGCGGCGCCGAAGTGATACGCGGCGCGCAGCTCCGCGAGCCTGGCATCCGGCAGGTCCGCCGGCTGTTCGTCGAGAAAGCGGACCCATTCCATCGGCACCCAGTCGTCCGCGGCGAGGCTCGCGGTCGCGAGTCTGCCCTCGCGCCAGTCCTTCGCTGCGCGGTCGAGCGCATCGAAGACGCCGGTCGGCAGCGCCGGCGTCGTCGCGGGCAAGCCGGGGCCGTAAATCCATGCATCGATCTCCTCGGCGCTGATCTTCGGCGCGCCAGGACGCGCGAGGTCCTTGAGGAGCCAGGCGCGGAACGTTTCGGTGTCGACGCTCTGGAAGGCATGCGCATTGAACCAGCCGCGCAGGAAGGCATCGAACGCCGGCCGGCCGTAGCGCCCCTCGAGGAAGCCGAGAAACCAGCGTCCTTTCTCGTAGGCGGCGTCGCCCGAGCCTTCGTCCGGATCGCGGCCGGCGAGGTCGAGCTTCAGGTCGCTGTCCTTCTCGTGTCCCGCCGCTTTCAGATCCTCGATCGCCTGGACGAGCTCGCCCCGCGAGATCGCGTCCTCCATGTCCGCGAAGCGCTTTCCGTAGATCTCCTCGGACAGGCGGCGTTCGAGGTAGGTCGTGAATCCCTCGTTGAGCCAGAAGTCGTTCCAGGAGGACATCGTCACGAGGTTTCCGGACCACGAATGCGCGAGCTCGTGCACCACCGTCGACACGAGGCTGCGGTCGCCCGCGACGACGGACGGCGAGATGAACGAGAGGCGCGGATTCTCCATGCCGCCGTACGGGAAGCTCCGCGGCATGATCAGGACGTCATAGCGATCCCAGCGATAGGGACCTGCCATCTTCTCGCCCGCCTCGAGCATGCGTGGCAGGTCTTCGAACTCATAAGTCGCGGCCTCGAGGCGGCTCGATTCCGTCCAGGTACCCGTGCGATCGCTGAAAGCGTGGAACTTGAGGTCGCCGATCGCGAACGCGATCAGGTAGGAAGGGATCGGCTGGCGCATCTCGAAACGGAACACCCCGGGCCCGTCGCCGGCCATCGCGACGCGCGCGGCGCTCATCACGGCGACGAGGTCGGCCGGCACCTGGAGCCTGGCACTGTAGGTCACGCGAACCGCCGGCGAATCCTGCAGCGGAATCCAGCTGCGCGTGCGGATCGCCTCGCCCTGGCTGTAGACGAATGGCTTGCTGCCGAAGGTCTGGGCCGGCTCGAGCCACTGGAGCGCGTTCGCCTCGTTCGACGTGCGGTAGGCAATCCGGATTCGCATCTGCGGGGGCGCCGCGCAGCACTCGGGGAAGAAGATCGAAAGCCGGCTGCCGAGTATCGGGTCGGGGTCGTCGAGCTTGAACGCCAGCACTTTCTCGCGCCCGCTCGCCTCGGTGAGCCGCACGCTCTCGATCTCCAGGTCGCGCGTATCGAGCGTCAGCACGTTCGCGGTGGGGTCCTTCTGCTCGACCGTGAGCTCCGCTGTCCCCTTGAGCCGGTGCAGCTCGAAAAACGCCGTCAGGTCGAGCGATACGTGCCTGACCAGGAACTTGTCGGGCTGCGCATAGGAATGCGGGTCGCTGGCCGCGGTTGCCGTGGTGGCCGCAATCGACAGCAACAGGATGATCAGCAGATTCTTCATGTTTGCAGTCTGGCCGCTGCGGCCACTCCCCCTGACGCCGATTCGATATGATGCTGCGCCCATGGTCCGCGCGCATCAGTTCGCCGTCGCAGCCATCGCGTCATTCATCGTGACGCCTGTGGCGTTGACCGACGACTCCCCCGCGGCCCAGGACGTCGAGCGCATCCTGACCGCGGTGCCGAGCCCGGACTCTTACGGCAAGCACCTTTTGTACCTGACCGAAGAGCCTCACATGGCGGGCACGGACCGCAACCACCAACTCGCCGACTATGTGCGGGACCGGTTCCGCGAGTACGGGTTGGACGAGGTGACGCTGCACGAGTTCCCGGCGCTCGTAAGTTACGGCAAGTCCGCGTCGCTCGCGATCGCCGCTCCGTCCAGGAAGACGCTGGACCTGCGCGAGGATGCGTATCCGCCCGACAAGGATTCGCGGCTCTATGACGACCGTTCGAACGTCGCATTCCACGGATATGCAGCATCCGGCAAGGTGCACGCCGAGGTCGTGTATGCGAACGGCGGCAGCCCCGAGGACTTCCAGCTCCTCGACCGCTTGGGTATCGATCTCAAGGGAAAGATCGTGCTGATGCGCTACTCGAATCCCTACTCGTACCGCGGCTACAAGGTGTACGAGGCCGAGCGGCGCGGCGCCGCGGGCACGTTGATCTATTCCGATCCCGCCGAGGACGGCAGCCGCCTCGGGCCCGTGTATCCCGACGGACCGTGGGGACCGGATTCGCACATCCAGTGGGGCGCGATCCTCTACGACTGGCTGGGCCAGGGGGAGCCGTTCACCTTCCACTGGAAAAAGCAGGCGGACGGCAAATGGGTCGAAGGGCCGCAGCGCGACAAGCAACTGCCGAAGATTCCGTCGATGCCGCTCAACGAGCGGAACGCCGCAGCGATCCTGAAGCAGATGGGCGGCCCGGAAGCGCCGAAGGACTGGCAGGGCGGCATGCCGATCACCTACCGCATCGGCCCCGGCCCGGTCACGCTCGACATGGACGTGCAGAACGACGAGCACGTCGGCACGCTCCGCAGCGTCATCGGCGTCATCCGCGGGCGCGAGCAGCCGGAGAAGCTCGTCATCCTCGGCAATCATCTCGACGCCTGGATCTACGGCGCCGTCGATCCATCGAGCGGCACCGCCGCCCTGCTCGAAACCGCACGCGCACTCGGCGCCGCCGTGAAGCAGGGTCACCGGCCACGGCGCACGATCGTCTTTGCGGTCTGGGACGGCGAAGAGCCCTTGCTCGGCGGCTCGACGCAGTGGGCGCTCGACAATGCGGACAACCTGCGGAAGAACGCCGTCACCTATGTGAACGTCGACACGGCCGTGCAAGGCGGTGCCTTCACCGGCGGTGCGACGCCCGCGCTCGCGGACTTCCTGCGCGAGGTGACGAAGGACATTCCCGACCCCGTGTCCGGCGATGCGCTCCACGATGCCTGGGCGTCGCGGTTCGGGAGCGGCGTGCCGGACGTCGAGACGATCGTCGGCGCGACCGATTACACGGCCTTCCAGGAATACCTCGGCGTCTCCTGCATCGACATGTACTTTGACGGACCGTACGGCGTCTATCACTCGATGTACGACGACTACTTCCGCCAGAGCACGATCGTCGATCCGGGATTTGCCGTCGGAACGGGCCTGTCGAAGCTGTGGGGAGTCCTTGCCTGGCGCCTGGCCGATGTATCCGTGCTGCCGATGCACTACTCCGACTACGCGCGCGCGGCCATAGGGTACGTCGAAGCGGTCGAGAAGCACGCGGGCTTGAACCCGCCGCTGCACCTGGCGGCGGCGCGCGCAGCGGCCCGCCGCTGGGAGACCGCGGCCATTGAGCTCGAGGAACGCCTCGAGGATGCCGACCCCTCGCCCGCGAAGGCGCGCGCCATCAACGATCGCCTGATGGAAGTCGAGCGGGTGCTCACGGAGCCGACCGGCATGCGCGGGCGGCCGTTCATCCGGCACCTGCTCGTCGCACCGCAGCCGAGCTATCGAAGCGCCTACCTGCCGCGCATCTGGGACGACATCGACCGCAACGACCGCGCCGCGATCCCCGCGCACGAGGCGGAGATCGTCGCGGCCTTCGATCGCGCGGCGGGCATCCTCAGGGAAGCCAGCGCCGTGCTCGCTGCCAACAACTGATCAGATCGGGTCGTCGATCGACTTCGCGAGACCCGTGAAGAGCTTCGGCCCCTGGTCCGTCAGGGTCCAGCAGTCCTCCATGCGGATGCCGAACTCGCCGGGGATGTAGATGCCGGGCTCGTCGGAAAAGCACATGCCGACCTGGAACGGGGTGCGGTCCGCGCGCATCAGGTTCGGCGGCTCGTGACCGTCCATGCCGATGCCATGTCCCGTGCGATGCGAGGTGCCAGGGAGTCCGTAGTCCTTGGCCCAGCCGAGCCCCTCGTAGTACTTGCGCACCGCGACGTCGACGTCGCCGACCGGGACGCCGACCTTCGCGGTCTCGAGCGCGATCTGCTGGCCGCGCTTCACGGTGTCCCAGACCTCGCGCTGCCGCTTGCTCGGCGTGCCGAAGACCCAGCTGCGCGAAATGTCGGAGGAATAGCCGTGCAGCTTGCAGCCGGTGTCGATCAGGATCACCGAGCCGTCGTGCACGGACTGCGGATGCTCGCTGCCGTGCGGATAGGCGCTCGCCTCGTTCAGCAGCACGAGCGAGAACGGCTCGGCGCCGCCCAGCTCGCCGATCTTGCCTTCGAGGATGACCTTGATCTCGGGGGCGGTCATGCCGGACTTTACCGTGTCGTGCACGTGGCGAATCGCCGCGAGCGTGATGTCGTTCGAGCCCTGCAGCAGCGCAAGCTCGGCCGGCGACTTGATCATGCGGCAGGCGTTGACGAGCGCCTCGCCCGAGACGATGTCGCGGCTGAAGCCCGGCGCGCCGCGCACGTGGTCGATGATGAAGTAGCGGGTGCTCCACTCGATCGCGAGCGAGCCCGCCTGGCTGCCGCGCACCGCGTCGGCAATGAGCGCAAACGGGCTCTGGTCCTCGTGCCACGGCCGGACGTCGGCATCGACCTGGAGCGACTCGCGGATCGACGGCTGCTCGAAGAACGGCGTGACGACGACGGTCTGTCCCGAGGCCGGAATGAGCGCAGCCGTCGTGCGCTCGGAGCGCCACCAGCGGATACCGGTGAAGTACTCGAGGCTGGAGCCCGCCTCGATGAGCATCGCGGCCACCTTGTCGCGCTGCATGAACGACTGGAGCTTCGCGATGCGCGCGGCGTGCTCGGCGGCCGTGATCGGCGCCGCCTTGGCGGCGGTTGGCGCCGGCGCGGCGGCCGCGCGGGCGAATGTCGTCGGAATGCCGGCCGCGAGCGCGGCGCCTGCGGCCGTCATGCCAAGGAAATTACGTCGGGTCACGTGCGTCATGGATCCCCCAGGGTGGTGGCGCATTAGACCCCAGCCGCCGATACGGCTCAATTGTTGCCGATCAGGTGGGATTCTTGACCGCGACGACGCGCTCGTCGCGCATGTTGACGAGGCCGTTCAGCGTCCGCCCGTCCCGGGTGACGCCGCTGTAGAAAAGCGTCTTGTAGTTGTCGACTGATTGCACCGTCGTCGGCTCGCCCAGGACCTTGACGACTTCTTCCTGGGTCATCCCCTTGGTCACGCGATCCCAGTTTTCGAGCGAGTGCCAGGGCTGCGGTCCCGTCGCCTTCGGCGATGCCGCGGTCGCGTCCAAGCGCCGGTCCGATGGCCGACCCGGGACGGCCGCACCACGCTGCGCGAGCGCCGCCTCGAGCCGCTCGATGCGTCGGTTCTGCTCGTCGAGTTGGTTTCGAAGGCGCTGGATCTCCGACTCGAGGAAATTGATCCGCGCGGCGTCGTCCGACCGCGCGGAGACGGGGGCAAGGCCAGCCATCAGGGCGCACGCGAGCGCGACTAGGGGAGTTCGCAGTGCCAATCGCGCCATGAGCTATCCTATATATGCAACTTCACGCGCGCTTCAGTAGTCTGAACGCTGCGCAATCCAACGGTCGCCTCGCCCCGAGCTTGCCGCCCAACCCGACCATCCCGCAAGACGAGTCGCCATCGGCCATCGTGTCCCTGCGCTGGCTGCGGCCTCTCGCCGTCCTCGCACTGCTGACGCTTGCTGGCTGGCTGCTGCACCAGAGTCTCGGCCGGCTGCACCTCCGTGAGATCCTCGAGGAGCTGCACGCGATCCCGCGCGCAAGCCTCCTGGTCGCGCTTGGCCTCACGGCGATCAGCTACTGGGTGCTCGGTTTCTATGACCTCCTGGGGCTGCGCTACGCCGTCAAGGCGATCAGCTACGCACGGACGCTCTTCACGTCCTTCATCGCCTTCGCGCTCGGGAACAACCTGAGCCTCGCGGCATTCACCGGCGCGGCGGTGCGCCTCCGGCTCTACACGGCGAGCGGCCTCACGGCGGTCGAGGTGGCGACCGTCTCCGGCTTCTGCAGCCTGACGATGGTGCTTGGCCTCACGATCCTGAGCGCGGTTGCCCTCCTGCTCGAGCCGCAGCAAACGGCGAGCGCCTTCCATTTCAGTGCGACAGGCGCAACGGTCGCCGGTTCGCTGCTCTTCGCGGGTGTCGCCGGCTATGTCGCCTGGGCTTCGCGCACCCGGAACATGATCGAGATCCGCGGCTGGGCCCTCCGGCCGCCCGGCCTTTCGATCACCTTGTCCCAACTCATCCTCGGCGCCACCGACATCAGCCTGGCGGCGGCCGTGTTGTGGGTGCTGCTGCCGGCCGAAGTCCACATCGACTTCCTGCCGTTCGCCGGCATCTACGCGGTTGCCATGACGGCGGGGCTCCTGAGCCAGGTCCCCGGCGGACTCGGCGTCTTCGAGGCGCTCCTGGTGCTGACGTTTCCGGCCGCGCCGATGCAGAGCCTGCTCGGGTCGCTGCTCGCCTACCGCGCGATCTACTACCTGGTGCCGCTTGTCGTCGCGGCGTTCCTGTTCCTCCTCAACGAGATCCTGGCTCGCGGGAGCGTGCTGGTCCGCGCGCACCGACTGACGTCCGCTTTCATTGCGCCGGTCGTCCCGCAAGTCGTCGCGACGCTGACCTTCGTCGCAGGCACCGCCCTTCTCTTCTCCGGCGCGACGCCCGCCGTGCACGAGCGCCTCGCGGTCCTCGAACAGGTCCTGCCGCTGTCGATCCTCGAGATTTCGCACCTCGCCGGCAGCGTCATCGGGCTGGCGCTCCTCGTGCTCGCGCGCGCACTGCTGCGGCGCGTGAACGGCGCTTACCACATCGCGTTCTGGCTGCTCGTCGGCGGCATCGCGGCCTCGCTCGCCAAAGGCTTCGACTTCGAGGAAGCGCTCCTGCTCGCGCTCGTGCTCGGCATGCTCGTCCTCGGCCGCGACGCCTTCTACCGGCCGACCTCGATCTTCGCGGAGCGGTTCACGCCGGTGTGGATCGTGAGCGTCGCCGGCGTCGTGGCGGCGAGCGCGTGGATCGGGGTTCTCGCCAACCGGCACGTCGACTACTCGCACGAGATGTGGTGGACCTTCGCGTTCGACGCGAATGCGCCGCGCACCTTGCGCGCCCTGCTCGCCGTGGTCGTCCTCGCGACGGCCTGGGCGCTCCTGAACCTGCTGCGCCCGGCCCGCGTCGAGCCGGGGCCCGCGAGCGCCGTGGAGCTCGAGCGTGCCCGGGCGCTCATCCCGCTCGCGCGCAATACGCTCGCGAATGTCGCGCTGACGGGCGACAAGAAGCTGCTCTTCAGCGAGGACGGGCAGGGCTTCCTCATGTACCAGGTCGCGGGCCCGAGCTGGATCGCGCTTGGCGATCCGGTCGGGACGCGGACGCACGCCGAGGAGCTCGTGTGGCGGCTGCGCGAGCTCTCGGACCTGCACGGCGCGCGCGTCGCGTTCTACCAGGTGAGCGCGGAGCTGCTCTCGCTCTACGTGGATCTCGGCCTCGCGGCGCTCAAGGTCGGCGAGGAAGGCCGCGTTCCGCTTGCCGGCTTTTCGCTCGAGGGCAGCCAGCAGGCGGAGCTCCGCCAGGCGCAGCGTCGCGCGCAGCGCGACGGCGCGACGTTTCGCGTCGTACCCGCGGCGCAAGTGTCGGGCCTCCTACCCGCACTGCGGCGCATCTCGGACGGCTGGCTGGAGGAGAAGTCGGTCGCGGAGAAGCACTTCTCGCTCGGCGCATTCTCGGAGCAGTACCTCCAGTACTTCGACGTGGCGCTCGTCGAAGCGGAAGGCGGTCCGGTCGCCTTCGCGAACCTCTGGAGCACCGCCACGCGCGATGAGCTCTCCGTCGACCTCATGCGCTTCTCGCGCGACGCGCCGCGCGGGGCGATGGACTACCTCTTCATCGAGCTGATGCTCTGGGCGCGGGCGCAGGGCTATGCCTGGTTCAATCTCGGCATGGCGCCGCTCGCCGGACTCGAGCGCCATCCGCTCGCGCCCGCCTGGCACCGCGTCGGCAGCTTCGTGTTCCGCCACGGCGAGCATTTCTACAATTTCGAGGGACTGCGCCGGTACAAGGAGAAGTTCCGGCCCGTGTGGGAGCCGAAGTACCTTGCCGCGAAGGGCGGGCTCACGCTTCCACGGACCCTCCTCGACATCTCGACGCTGGTCTCCGGTGGATTCCGGGAGTTGTTCGTCAAGTGAAAGGGCTCATCTTCGCGCTGCTGGCCGCGGCCGGCCTCGCATTCGCCGGACGTGCAGGCGCGATCGAGCGCACCCTCCCGGGCGGGCGATTCGGCAACGTGACCGTGGAAACGCCTTCTGGCCCGGTGAAAAGCGTCGCACTCTTCATCTCCGGTGACGGCGGCTGGCATCTCGGCGTGGTCGGCATGGCCGAGCACCTCGTCAATGCCGGCGCGGTCGTCGTCGGCATCGACATTCGCAGTTACCTCGACGCACTCGGGAAGATCGAGCCGTCGGGCTGCAACGACCTCGCGGTCGACCTCGAATGGCTGAGCCACGATGTGCAGAAGAAGCTGTCGCTGCCGGAGTACCGCGTCCCTGTGCTGCTCGGCTATTCCTCCGGCGCCACTCTCGTCTATGCGGCACTCGTGCAGTCGCCGCCGGGGACGTTCGCGGGCGGCATGAGCCTCGGCTTTTGCGCCGACCAGGATTGCAAGGGCCGCGCGCTCTGCCGCGGCACGGGCCTGCACTACACGCCGAACAAGCGCGGCGACTTCGTCTTCGAGCCCGCGCCGAATCTCGAGGAGCCCTGGATCGCGCTGCAGGGACAGCAGGACCAGGTCTGCGACGCCGCTGCCGTGGACCGCTTCGCCGCCGGTATCCCGGCGGCGCGCGTCGTGCGCCTGCCGAAGGTCGGGCACGGATTCGGCGTCGAGCACAACTGGCTGCCGCAATTCATCGCAAGCTACCAGGAACTGGCGGAGCACGCGGCGGCGCCGTCGCCGGTCGCCTCGGACCTGAAGGACCTGCCACTCGTCGAAGTGCGCGGCAAGAACGAGGGCCGCGACCTGGTCGTGCTGCTGACCGGGGACGGCGGCTGGGCCGGCCTCGACAAGGGCATCACCGAGGAATTCGCCTCCCACGGAATCGCGACGGTGGGGCTCAACTCTTTGAAGTACTTCTGGACGAAGCGCACGCCGGAGGAAACGGCGCACGACGTGTCACGCGTGATCCGGCACTACCTCGAGGCCTGGAAGAAGGACCGCGTCATCCTCGTCGGCTATTCGTTCGGCGCGGACGTCATGCCATTCGTCCTCGGCGGACTGCCCGAAGACGTGCGCGCGAAGGTCGGCACGGTCAACATGCTCGGGCTTTCGTCGACGGCGACGTTCGAGGTCAAGGTCAGCGACTGGATCGGCGGCGCCGCGGACGGCCTTCCAGTCGCGCCGCAGGTCGGGTCGCTGCGGAATCCGCCGCCGATGCAGTGCCTGTACGGCGAGGACGAGAAGGACTCGCTGTGCTCGAAGCTTCCTTCGCATGTCGCGCGCCAGCAGATCGGGCGCGGCCACCATTTCAGCGGCAACTACGACGCGATCGCACGTGCGATCCTGGAGTTCGCGAAGTCCTAAGGCGGCAGCGTTCCGGGCACCCGGCCGGTCAGGTCGATGGGAACCGGCACGACGGGATCGCCGAAGCCGTCCAGTCGCAGCGCCACCCGTTCGCTGCCCTCGGCGACACCGTCGGCGGCGACCGGCAGCGAGACCGTCGCCACCTGCGCGCCCGGCGCGAATTCCACGCTGAGGAATATTCCGAGTTGCGACAGGGGAACCGCCGGCACGGGCGGAATGATCCCAAATTGCTCGACGAACGACGCCGGCACGTCGTCCGAGTCGAGCTCACGCGCGGATCCCGCTGGCGGCAGGAAATCGATCGACCAGAATCCGCCGGTCGTCATCGGCTCCGACAAGCGGAAAGTCCAGCTAAGGGAGGAGCCTTCCGCCGCGGTGGCGCTGCGGGAATCGACGGTCAGGACCGGCGCGGGGTCGTCTTCCTCCACGAGGGCCGTGCCGTCGAAGTCGCCAGTGACGATGTTCCGCTGGGCGAGCAACGTGACCTGCACGAGCTGCGGAAACGGGCTGTAGGCATCGTCGGACGGATAGGTGATCGGAACGGATGCGGACGTCGCTCCCGGCTCGATCACGATCGGCAGCCCCGAGATCGGATTCTCGAAGTTCGCGTAGTCCGTGAGCTGTACCCAGAGACGCGCCGGCTTCGTCACCGCGCCTTCGATCGTGATCGGCACGTCGAGCTTCACGCTGCCGGAGTCGCCCTCCGGCACGACGACGTCGCCGACGCTCGCCTTCGGCAGCTGAATCGCGTCGCTTGCCGTCAAGCGGTCCTGCCAAGCCGATACGTCGAGCAACCAGAAACGCCCGTTCGGCGTCCGCGGAACGATTTCGACGGCCGTCATGCTGCCGATGCCGCTCAGCGGGGCGCGAAGTTCCCGCGCAAGCACCTTGCCGAGCGGGCTCGGCCCGTAAAACGAGCGCAGCTTGAGCGGGGCGTCGTTCAATTTCGTCCAACCGCCCGCCGCATCACGCGCGCGCACGTCGAACTCGACCGGCGACGCGCCGGGCGCACCCGCCATCCGGAAATCGAGCGCGTCCGCACGGGTGGGGTCGACCTTCACCGGAATCCGGAGGCTCCCGCCCGCCGCCGTCCACTTCACCAGCAGCGCGCGCGGCGCCGGCGCCGTCTCCGCAAAGGACATGGGTATCCAGTGCGGCAACACCTCGAAGAAGAGTCCCGGCACGCACCCGGAGCGGAGGTCAAAGGGCCCGGCGAAGTAGTAGCCGCGGCACTCCGCGGCCTGGAGCGATTGCGCGGTGACCTTCGTGCCCCTGCCGGCCGCGTACAGCACGCGCTTGCCACCTCCGATCGCATGCACCGAGACGCTGGCCCGGCCGATGGACCGTGGCTTCACGCGCGTGCCATCCAGCAGGCGCCGGGAACGCGAGTCGCCGCCGAACGCCATTTCGACCAGGGCCGAGGTGTAGGCGAGCCCGACCGCCTGCTGCTCGAACGGCGTCAGGCGCCGGTCACGGTTCTCGCCGCACTGCCGGTCGTCAGGATCGAACCAGTCGTCCCAGGCGGGTGACTTCGACAGCCCGGGCGTCCACTCGGTGTTGTAGAAATTGTGGTTCGTGCCCATCGCCATCACCGAGGATCGCAGCGCCGGATCCGCGGTGAGATTCCGCCCGATGTCGACGTATTGCTGCCCCTGCAGGTCCGACACGTCGCCGTCGCAGAACGGCAGGATCACTGTCGTGTGCACGCCCGCCGCGACTTGCCGTCCGAACGCGGTCGGCCCGATCAGCACGAGGCCCTGGATCTTCCAGGGATCGCCGGGATTCGTGTCGATCGTCGCGCGCTCGACGCCCTCGCCGCCCCGGCTGTGTCCGATCAGCACGACCTGCGTGAGGTCGACGCGGCCCTTGAAGCGGCCGCCCCAGGGATCGCCGCCGTTGCTCGACCAATGCGCCCACTGCGCCAGGTGATGCCGCACGAGGATCGAGCGCGCGAACGCACCTCCGTCGGCGAACAGGCCGTCCTGCCCGTTGATGCCGTTCGCCGCGATGGACACGACCAGGTAACCCTGGGACGCGAGCACGTCGGTCATATAGCGGTAGCCCATGTGGCTCGGGATCGGCCGCCACCCCTCAGGACAGGGCCAGTCGCCCGAGGCTTCGCCGCCCGGCCCGCCGAGGTAACAGGTGCTGTGGCGGCCGTGCAGGAACAGCACCAACGGCATCGGCCCGATGTCCACCACGGGCGTCGTCACCTCGGCGACCACTTCGATGGGCGCCGGCATTTCCGGAATTGCGAGATCCGGCAGCGCGTAGCGGAGTCGTGCGGTCTGGAACGGGCCCGGCAGGCCCGGATCGATGGCCGCGAGTGCAATCGCCGGCTCGGCCGGCGGCTCGGCGAGCGCGATGCGCGCGATCGGCGCGGCGGCGTCGATGCGGCGCCCCGCCGCCCATACGGAAAGAACGGTCAGCGGATCGTTCGGTGATCGGCGAAGCCGGAGGCTTTTGTCGTTCTGCCTCGGATAGCCCAGCAGGCGCTGGCCTGAACGGAATTCGTAGCGCGCGCCGCCCATGCGCAGCGGCGCCTCGCTGGTCCAGACGAGCTCGTCGCCATCCAGCCGCCAACCGGCGGGCAGGTCATCGGCGCGAATGACGGCGGAGCCAAGCAGACCGGCGAAACAGATACAGGTGATGAGCGAGTGGCGCATCGCAGAATTCTACGTCATGCCAGCAAGCAAACACGCGCCTCGACCTGTACTCTTGGCGAAGGGGGAACCATGCTCGCCAAAATATTGCTCGCGGGATCCATGGCGCGACCGCTCGCAATCTCGTGCCTGTTTGCCATGACTTTCATTGCGCAACCGGCAAACGCTGCGACCTGGCCCGAGCGCGTGGGCACGGCCGACGTCCACGCCGGCACGGTTACGCGCGGGAAGCTCCCGCTCATCGAGTATGCCGACGGCACGAGCGTCGATGCGCCGGTCATCGTGGTCGCGGGCAAACAGCCGGGCCCGGTCGTCTGGCTCCTCTCCTGCGCGCACGGCGACGAGTTCGGCGGGGCGCTCGCCATGCAGCGCGTCGCGAAGACGCTCGATCCCGCGACCGTCTCCGGCCTCGTCATCATGGTCATCGTCGCGAATCCGCCGGCCTTCCAGGCGATGAAACGCGTGAACCCCGCCTCCGACGACCTCATCGATTTCGGCGGCGCATTCACCGGCGAGGCGCGCTTCGCGACCGAGCGCATCGCGGACAAGTACATGTCGCTGTGGAAGGAGCACGCCGACTACGTGGTCGACTTCCACACGGGAGGCGACCGCTTCGTGCAGACGCCTTTCGTCATCTTCACGGTGACGGGAACGGTGCCCGTCCAACGGATGGAATCGCTCGCTCGGATGTTCGGGGCGCCCATGCTCTGGCGCGACCGCGACAAGGTGTTCGAGACGGACATCACGATCACGCTGCCGGCGATCGGCATCCCGGCGTTCCTGCTCGAGGTCGGCGGCGGCGGCGTGATGGAGCGCCAGCAGGATGCGCGCCAGGCGGACTATGCGCTGAGCTTTCTGCGTGGGATCGACGTCATACCCGGCGAGCCGACGCGGGCCGACGCCGTGCGCGTCGTCGAGAAGTACAGGATCATCACGCCCTCGCGGGGCGGGTTTTTCTATCCGCTCGTCAAGCCGGGCGATCCGGTGAACAAGGACTCGCCGCTCGCGCGCGTCGTCAACGTCTACGGCGACGAGGTCGAGATCCTGCGCTCGCCGGTGGACGGCGCCGTGGTCCTCGGTATGCAGGAGTTCCCGCTCGTCACGACCGGGTCATGGGTCGCGGAGCTCGGGATTCTCGTTCCCGAATAGGCGGCTCCGCTACTGCGGCGGAGCGCCGTGCGACGGGAAATCGCTGAGGAGATCCCCGACCGCGCTCTGGATGAGCGCCGGATCCGGCGTGCCGCCCTTGCCCAGTTCGCGCGACACGCGGCCGTTCCAGACCTCGGCCTTGCGCGCGGGGTCGATGACGCGGAGCACCAGCATGCCTTCCGTCACGTTTCGCGTGGCCGCGCTGCTCGTTCCGACGCCGACGCCGCCGTTACTGCCGTAACCACCCACCCCGACGCCGATCCGGAAGGGGTTACTCTTCACCATCTCCGCCTTGCCGGTTTCGTACTGGAGGAAGAGATCCGGCATCGCCCCCCCGCTCGCCTCCTCGTAACCCTTCCGCTTCAGCTCGCTCGTGATGGCGGCGCGGATATTGCTGTCGACGATGGACACCGCCTGGCCGTTGCCCTGGGCGCTCTGCGTGACGTCCCAGCCAAACGTCTTGAAGCTGGCGAAGTTCGCCTGCGGGTCGCGCATGGTGTGCGGCTGCGTGGGCTGGGAAGCACAGCCGCCCAGGGCCACCGCGCCCATCGCGAGGGCGAAAAATACGAAACCCTGGCGCAGCAAGCCCTGCAGCTGGTTCATGGGTGACTCCTCATCCTGGCCTGCCGGATGCGTGACAGGCACTACGTGGCCGAGCTTAGACCTCTTCGACGGGTAAATCGATCGGCCTATTCCGCGTCGTAGGAGAAGAGGACCGCCACGATTTTCCAGCCGTCCTTGCCCTCGGCGAGGTGCAGTCCCAGCTTGCCCGGGCGCTCCTCGCCTTCGTCCATGAAGATGAAGTCGGCGCTGACACGCGCGATACGCCGGCCCATGTCGACGCGGACATTCTCGAGGCGCTCGGAGATCCGCCGCCCGGTCGCAAAGTAGCTCCGCTGGCGCGTGACGAATTCATCAAGCGACCGCGCGCGGATCGAGCCGTCATCATCCGGGAACGCCACGATGACGGCAGGGTGGAACAGACTCCGCCAGCGGTCGAGTGTCGGCGCGGCGTACAGACCGATGTAGTCGGCGACCAGCTGGTCGACGGCTGTCTTCGCGGGATCCGGCGTTTGCGCCCCGGCGGGCATCGCGTGGAAAAGGGCGACAGCAAGCGTCGCCATCAGCTTCGAGAACTTGATGAGGGCGGCTTCACGCACGGCACTTACTCCCCGGCTCGGCGACGCGCCCATTCTAGCGGTCGGGAGCCGGGCAGCCGGGCGCGATCATTCCGCTAGGGGCTCGCCATCGTCGTCACGGCGAGCAAGAACCAGGTGGCATGCGGCAGCCACTGCTCGAGCCAGCGCCAGTTGTTCTCGTCCGGGCCTTCCGCCCACACGATGCCGCGGCCCTCGTCGCTCAGCGTGGCGCCAGTGATTCCGTTCGAGATACCGCCGTTCACCATGACCCCGGCACTCTCCGCATTCGGCGGATTGTGGACGCCGAATCCGTAGAGCATGCACATGTCGTAGGGATTGCGGCCCAGCGTCCAGTCGAGCTGGTTCTGCGCAAACTTCGCGAGATCGGCGCGCACCCCGAATGCGCCAGCCCGATCCGGCGCCACGATCCTGCCGCCCAGGATCGCCGCGACGGCCAGCGAGGCGAGGCGCGCGCTCTCGCCTTGCCACCAGTAGCGGGTCTCGTTGGCGTGCGGCATGAAGAAGCCTTCCTCGAATTTCGGGGAGAGCTTGCCGTCCTTGTAGATCTTGAAGCTCTGGCGCGCGTAGTTGTACGGGTTCGAGACCTTTCCGTTGAGGGCGACCTGGTAATCGAGCGATCGCGCAATCGTCTTCTTGGTGCGCGCGACGAGCGCCGGGTCGTTTTCGATTCCGAGGTAGAGCACCAGGCTCACGATCGGGAAGCCCGCCTCGGCGCCGTGATAGTAAGGCCGATCCCTGGCGTCGCTCACGAACCAGCCATCCGGCGTCATCCGATCGTTGAGATTCTTGGCACGCCCACGCGCCGCGCCGAGGTAGGCGACGTCGCGCGTCGCACGATACAGCTCGGTGGCGGCCAGCAGCGCCGTGTAGTCGTCGATGATGTTCTCGACGCCGTCGTCGCAGTACTTCGTATTGTTGGCCGCCAGGTGCGCAAAAGCCTTCCGGGCATCCGCGAGGTACTGTTCGCCCTTGAACTCACCATGACGGCCGGTCGCGATCGCGAGCATCGACGCCCGCGCGAGCGCCGCGATCGCAACTCCCCCGCCCTCCCGAAACGCGGCGTTGTAGTTCGTGCTGTAGCGGCCGTCGAGTCCTTCGTATCCCGTCACGACGCGTTCGGCGCCGGGCTCGCCCCACCGGTCGAAAACGGTCTCGTAGAAATACCCGGCCGGGTCTAGCACGCGATGCAGGTAGTCCGCGCCCCAGAATGCCTCGTCGATCACGCGCGTGTCGGTGCCCGCCTGGCGGTACAGCTGCGGCACCGTTTGATAGGACGTTGCCAGTACCCAGGTGACCATGGCCGACTGCTGCGGGTTGAAGAAATTCGCGAAAGACAGGTGCGAGAGATACTTGCCGGTATCGCCGCCGGCGTCTTTCCAGCCGCCCCAGACGTTCACGTAGCGGTCGGTGTCGTAGATCCGGATGTGCTTGTCGGCCTCATCCTTCCAGCGGCTTTCCTTGAAATAGGAGACGAGGCTGCCGGCCGTCGCCGTGAACAGCGCGCGGTCGGCGACTTCGAACGGCGCGGACTGCGCCTTCTGGTCGCCGACCGTCACTTCGAGCCGGTAGTGTCCCGGTGCTTTCAGCGACGAGAAATCAGCCTGTAAATATCGACGTCCGCCGCCCCACTCGGAAAATTCCGGCAGCGGAAGCAAGTCGCCCGCCTGCGCGACCTTGCCGTCCTGGAGGACTTCGAAACGGCCTGCCGCGGCAGCGTCGCCACGGATCTCGACGACCGCGCTCTTGGGCCCCGCTCCCTCGAGCGCCACTTGGTTGAGATGCACCGCGACGGGCGCGTCCTGCGCGAGTGCGGGCATCCCTGCCTGCGTGGCGAGTCCGAGGCCCGCCGCCGCAAGCCACGCAGCCGCGGACCTCATTGGAAGGAGTAGCCGAAGCGCAGGCCGTAAGTCCGCGGCGGGTCGTAGTCGCCCTTCACGTAGCCGCGATTGAAGTTGAAAAAGTTCTTGGTGTCCTCGTCAGTCACGTTGTCGCAGAAGACCTCGGCATAGAAGCGGTCGCTCGGCCCGTCGAGGCGCAGGCCCAGGTCGAACTTGGTGTAGGCGTCCTGCGCCTGCGACAGGTGTGCACCGTCGTAATTGAGGATGTCGAACCACATCTTGCTCTGCCAATGCATGCCGAGCCGCGGCGTCAGCGCGTAGCTCGAGGCGAGGTCGACGCGCTGCTCGAGATTCAGCGTCACCGAATATTCCGGCGCGAACGGCAGCTGATTGCCGCGGATGTCGGCGATGCGCGGGTCACCGCACGCGGGCTGTCCGTAAATTTCACGTTCGGCGCACGCATATCCGTCCTCGAACGTGCCGGGATCGACGATCTCCGAGTCGAGCCAGGCGGCGTAGCCCGAGAGCCGACCATTGCGCCAGGGAATCGTCGTGACTTCGAGCTCGAGGCCCTTGATGCGCGACGCAGTCAGGTTGTCGGTCGTCCACGCGGTTACCGGGTCACCGAAGGTCGGGCTGTCCGGGTCCATGTCGGTGCCGACCACCTTGTCGCCGGTGTTCTGCATGTCCTCGTAGTCGCTGTAGAACGTGACCGCGGAGAACTGCATGCGTCCATCGAGCAGCGTCGCCTTGTAGCCCAATTCCCAGGTTTTCACGTACTCCGGGTCGTACGTGAGCAGCTCGAGGCAACCGAAATTGCAGAAATCGGCCTTCTCGTACATGCCGCCCATCTTGTAACCGGTCGCAAACGACGTGAACCACATGTGGTCCTCCTCCGGGTAGTACTGGAGGCCCACGCGGTAAGTGCCCTGCGACCAGTCATCCTTCACGGTGTTCGGGTCGCTCGGCGGCATCACGGTGCCAAGCGGCGCACCGCCGCCCATGTTCCAGGTCAGGTTATCCGACTGGTGCGCACGGATCGTCGTCGGTGTGTACTCGCCGTTGTACCAGTCCGCGCTTCCCTCCCAGAAGGCGTAGGTCATGCCATGGTCGTCGGACTTCTCGTCCCAGGAATAGCGATAGCCGAGCGTCGCATTGAGCTTGGGCACGATCCGGAAGTCGACCTGCGCAAACGCGGCTTTTGACGTCGTCGTGCGCTTCTTCTGGTCGAAGACCCAGGTGTCGGGCAGGCCGTCCGGGACGAAACCGAGCGGCTGGTCCGGATCGACGAGGTAGCTCTTGTTGTTCAGCATTTCCATGTCGTAGCGGATCTGCTTGTTCTCGTGCAGGTAATAGAGGCCCGCGACGTACTGGAATCGATTCTCGCCGGTCGACTTGAACTGCAGCTCGTGCGTCATCGTCTGGTAGTCGCTGTGCTTGGTCTCCCAGCTCTCGTCCCAGATGGCGTAATAGCCGGTCAATTCGGCTTCGGGCGTCTGCGGCTCGCCGATGGACGACCATTGCGGATTCGGGTGCGAGCCGCCGTCCACGTCCGCGAGCTGGTGCCGCTTCTGGTCCTGGTAGGAAACCCGGTACTCGATAGCCGCACGCTCGGCGACCTGTCCCACCAGCTTCAGCTGGTAGTCGTTGATCGTCATGTCCTTGTCGCCGGGCACGTTGATGTTGACCCAGCGCAGGTCGTGCGTGCAGGCGTTGATCGTGCCGCGCGCCTGCTCGCAGTCGATGAAGTCGATGTCGCCGGCGCCGTTGTCCTCGTAGTGCGACAGCGTGCCGGTCAGCGAGAATCGCTCGCTCGGCTCCCACAGGCCGATGACGCGCCCGCCCCACTGGTCGCTGTTGTTGTACCAGTCGCTCCTCGAGACGTCGTGGTTGCGGCGCTGGTCCACGTCCGGGATGCCGTCAGCAACGATGCCGTTGGCCTCATAGCCGACGTCGGTGACGTCCTTTTCCTGCTTCAGCATTCCATCGGCGCGGTCGATCATGAACGAGGCGCGGATGGCGAGCGTGTCGCCGAGCGGCAGGTTCATCATGCCGCGGACTTCCCCGTGGTTGTAATTGCCGAGCGTGCCGTCGATGGTCGCGAGCTTCTCGTCGAATCGCGGCGCCGCCGGGATGATGTTGATGACGCCACCGGACGCGTTCATGCCGAACAGCGTGCCCTGCGGGCCGCGCAGCACCTCGACGCGGTCGAGGTCGTACATCAGCGCGAGGACGCCCTGCGAGCGAGGCGAGTAGAAGCCATCGAGGTGGATGGCGACCGAGCCTTCACCGATCTCGGTGAAATCGGTCGACGTGATGCCGCGCATCGTGACCACGGTGCCGGAATCCGTGCCCGTTCCCATCTGCAGGTTCGGCACGAGCCCACTGAGGTCGCGGGCGTTCTTGACGCCTTCGCGCGCGAGGTCCTCGCTGCCCAGCACCGAGAGGGCGATAGGGGTGTCCACAAGATTGGTCGCGCGCTTGGAGGCGGTCACGACGACTTCGGGCAGTTGATCGCCATCGGTGGCTTCTTCAGCCCAGGCTTGCGGCATCGCCGTAAAACCGATCGACGCGGCGAGCGCGGTCGCCAGATGCATGCGGCCTGTGGGCCGCTGGATCCGCTTGCTCATTGCTGCTCCCCAGACAGGAATGGCCGTGGGCGGAAGATATGCCTGCCCTACCCCTCTGTCAATAATTACATCTAATGGATTTTTATAATATCCTTGCCGGGAAGCCGGATCTGGCTCATAAGCGGGCCACCGGTCCCTTATGATTTCGACCCGCAAGAAGAATCGCCGATGGTGAGCCGAGGCACTTCGCAGAAATCGGGCGCGCCCTACAACCGGCGCATCGTGCTCGACGTCATCCGCCGCAGCGGCGGCGTCTCCCGCAAGGACATCGTCGATGCGGTGTCGCTCAGCCCGCAAACGGTCGCGAACATCACCCGCGACCTGGAGTCGATCGGCCTCATCGTGTCGCGTCGGCTCAAGGAAAAAGTCCGCGGCCAGCCGCCGATCGCGTTCCAGCTGAATCCGCATGGCGGAAGCTCGATCGGCATCAGCATCGAGCCGGGCGGCCTCTCGGCCGCGCTCGTCAACCTGGTCGGCGACGTCATCAGGAAGCGGGAGGTCGATCTCGACACGCGGAATCAGCGCAAGGTGCTCGCCAGCATGGTCAGCATCGTGAAGGACCTCGGCTCGCGCCGCGTCGCCGGAGAGCGCCTGTGGGGCATCGGAGTTGCGCTGCCAGGCCCGCTCGCCGTCACGGACATCAGCTTCGTCGGCCCGACCGCCCTCGAGGGCTGGAACGACCTGTCGGTCCTGGACGAGCTTCGGGAATCGACCGGGCTGCAGGTCTACTACAGCGTCGACAGCGTGGCCGGCGCGCTGGGAGAATCGCTGTTCGGCGTCGCCAAGGGCTTCGAGACTTTCTTCTACATGCACTTCGGCGTCGGGCTCGGCGGCACGCTCGTGGCCGGGCGATCCGCATTCAAGGGCGCCAGCGGCAATGCCACGGAGATCGGGCACATACCAGTCGTCGCGAACGGCAGGGCGTGCTACTGCGGCAATCGCGGCTGCCTCGAGCGTTATCTCTCGCTGCACTCGCTCGCGGAAGACCTCGGCATCCCGGAACCGCACGATCGCGGCAAGGAAGTGCTGTCGCGAATGCTGGCGGAAGACGATCCGAAGCTCCTGGCCTGGTGCCGGGAGGCGGCAGGCCACCTGAGGAACGCCGTCTGCATCGTGGAGAACATCCTCGACACCGAGACTATCGTCATCGGGGGATCCGCGCCCAGGCGGCTCGTCGAGCACGTGGTGCGCATGGCGCAGCCGTTGCATCGCTCGGTGCGCAGCGGCACGTCACATCCCGTCGAGCGCATCGTGCTGTCGCAGCGCCAGGAGGACAGCTCGATCCTCGGTGCCGCGGTGCTGCCGATTCATGAAATGCTGTCGCCGCGAGTCGAAGTCCTGATGAAAGAGCGCCGTGGCGAACCACGCGTCGAGGGCTTGCTCGGACAGAAAGTGACGAGCGGTGCCGGTCGGCTCTAGACAGACATAATTCAAATAGCCAGTAGCTGTATTTATTGACGCCAGGCTCGGGCGCCGCCTATAGTCCCCGCGCATGAGGCGGCAGCTCCCGCTCCTGACGATCATCGGCGACGTCGGCGTCGACCTCGTGATGGGGCCGCTCGACGGCTGGCCGAAAATCGGCACCGAATCGCTCATGAACCAGAGCGAGCTGCGCGCGGGCGGCTCGGGCGGCAATACGGCGCTCGCGGCGAGCTACCTCGGTGCCGAGTCGCGGCTTCTATCCGCGGTGGGCAACGACGAGCTCGGGTCGTGGCTCAAGGAACAGTTCCGCCCGCTGAACGCGTCGCTCCCCGCCTGCCAGGCGCCGACATCCATCACCGTCGGCTTCATCCACACCGTGGGTGAGCGCACGTTCTTCACCACGCGGGGGCACCTCGAGAAATTCGGGTACGAGCATGTGCGCCCGCTGCTCCATCCGATGCCGAACGCCGGCTCCATCGCCATGCTGTCCGGCGCTTTCCTGACGCCGTCGCTGCGCAGGTCCTACCCAAGGCTTCTCGACGAGATCGCGGCTCTGGGTTACGCGGTGGCGCTCGACACGGGCTGGCCGCCGGAGGGCTGGAGCGACGCCTCGCGCGCGGAAGTATTCGGCTGGATCGCAAAATGCGATCACGTGCTGCTCAACGAGCTCGAGGTTGCGAACCTCGCGAATCACGCGGACCTCGAAGTCGCCGGCCAGCGGGTCGCCTCCTGGCTGAAGCCGGGGGCCACGCTCGTCGCGAAGACCGGCGAGCGCGGCGCAATTGGCTTTCAGCAATGCAAACGCGTCGCTTTCGAAGCCGTGCGCGTCGACGTCTTCGATACCATCGGCGCCGGCGATTCCTTCAACGCGGGCTACCTCCTCGCTCGGAT
>Ga0075433_10000491_pt1 | contig 25723 bp, 24 predicted proteins | sample RhiMethybrSRZTD2_FD_75299 | JGI IMG/M metagenome (GOLD analysis project Ga0075433, IMG submission 75299) | Populus rhizosphere microbial communities from Tennessee, USA - Rhizosphere MetaG P. TD hybrid SRZTD2 | ecosystem: Host-associated > Plants > Roots > Rhizosphere > Soil | place: USA... | reverse complement strand
CCTGAGCCAGGACATTGCGCCCCCCGACCGGCACGAGATAAAACCAGATTGAGGTGAGCCAAAAGCCTGGCCGCGCCGCCTTGACTACGAATGCGATCTCATCCGCGAGCCGGCCAAGGTCGATCACCTATACCCTGCCGCCTGCAGGCTGAACAACTCGGCATACAGCCCGCCTCGCGCCACCAGCTCCCCGTGCGTCCCCTGATCCACCAGCTCGCCGCCCTGGAGCACCAGGATCCGGTCCGCCATCCGCACCGTCGAGAAGCGATGCGAGATGAGGACCGCCATCCTCCCCTTGGTGAGCTCCGCGAACCGCAGGAACACCTCATACTCAGCGCGTGCGTCGAGCGACGCGGTGGGCTCATCGAGGATCAGCACCTGGGCGTCGCGCATGTAGGCCCGTCCCAGTGCCACCTTCTGCCACTCGCCTCCCGACAGCTCGACGCCGCCGTCGAACCGCCGGCCGAGCATCTGGTCGTAGCCCTTGGCGAGACGGGAGGCGACCGAATCGGCCAGGCTGCGGCGCGCCGCTTCGCGCACGCGCGCGTCGTCCTCCAGCGCCTCGACCTGGCTCACCCCGATGTTCTCCTTCAGGACGAAGTCGTAGCGTACGAAATCCTGGAAGATCACGCCGATGTTCTTCCGCAGACTGCCCAGGTCGTACTCCCGCAGGTCCACGCCGTCGAGCAGGATGTGGCCCTCGTCGGGATCGTACAGCCGCGCCAGCAGCTTCACGAGCGTCGTCTTGCCCGCCCCGTTCTCCCCGACCAGCGCGATCCGCTCCTCCGGCTCCAACGTGAACGTCAGGTGCCGCACCGCCCAGCGGTCCGAGCCCGGGTAGCGGAACCCCACATCCTGGAACTCGAATCCCCGCCGGATCGGCACCGGCACGGGGCGCGCGCCCGGCTTGGACGTGACGCGTGGCTGCACGTCGAAGAAGGTGAACAGGTCCGAGAGATACAGACTCTGCTCGAACACCTGCGACAGCGAGAGCAGGATGCGCTGGATCAGGTCGCGGCTGGTGCGAAACGAGCCGGCGAGGAAGGTGAGCGCACCGAGCGAGAACCGTCCTAGCACCGTCAGATAGATCGTCACCGCGTACGCGCCGTAATAACCGAGCGTGCCGATCGTGACGAACAGCGTGGATACGAGGTTGCGCTTGATCGCGAGCTTCTTATTGGCATCGTAGAACTCGTCGGACAGCTTCGCATACCGGCCCACCAGGAAGTCCGACAGGTTGAACAGCTTCACCTCTTTCGCCATCTCGTCCGACGCGCCCGCGTAGCGGAGGTAGTCGAGCAGTCGCCGCTCCGGCGTCCACTGGAACAAGAGCGAGTAGCCGAGCGCCGCATAATGGGTCTCGCCCAGGAACGACGGCACGACGGCCACCACCAGCAGCAAGAGCAGCCACGGGAGCTGCACGAGCAGCACCGCCGCGAGCGAGATCAGGGTGACGAGATCCTGCGCCGTGGCCAGCAGCAGCGCCACGAGCCCGATCCGACCCACGGTCTGGCGGCGCGCGCGCTCCAGGTGATCGTAGGTCTCCGCGTCCTCGTACTGAGCCAGGTCGAGCGTCGCCGCATGCTGCATCAGCCGCACGCTGATACGGTTCGAGAACAGGTCGCCCAAGAGGCTCTCGAACAGCGACGAGAGGCGGGCCAACCCCTCCCCGCCGACGGCGATGCCGAGCTCGAGCCCCACGAGACCCCCGAGCGACCACCAGTCCACCACCCCTCCGGCCGCGCGCGCCTGCATGGCGGCAATCACGCCGTCGATGATCAGCTTGCCGATCCACAGGACGGCGAGCGGGATGAACGAGCGGAGCGCGCGGAGCCCGAGAATCGCGACCGTGTATCCGCGGTGGGTCTGGTACACGAGCTTGAGGAGCGGCGGCACATACTTGAGGGCCTGCAGCCGCTCCGACCAGTTGGGAGGCTTGCCGTCGGGCCCGGAGAGCAGGCTCCTGGCGCTCGGCACGATTCCGTGGGGGATGAAGCGCGGCGACGCGGTCACGTTGCTAGAATATAAGGGCGCCGACCATGACGATCTCGAGACGCGACTTCGTGAAGTCCGGAGGCCTGGCTCTCGCCGGAGCGGTCTTCGCCCCCGATCGGCTTCCGCCGGTCCGTCTCGCGCGCGATCACCCGACTCTGGTGTGCCTGTTCCAGCGCGGCGCGGTCGACGGGCTCAGCATGATCGTCCCGCATGGCGATCCCGTCTATTACCGAGACCGCCACAGCATCGCCGTACCCGAGCGTGATGTGCTTGACCTGGACGGCTATTTCGGACTCCACCCGCGGCTCGCGGCGCTCAAACCGCTGTGGGACTCGAAGTGCCTCGCTGCGATTCATGCGATCGGACCACCGAGCGCGGTGCGGAGCCACTTTGAGGCCCAGGAAGACATGGAATCGGGCACGCCGGGCGTGAAGGGGACGCCGGACGGCTGGCTCAACCGCTCCTGCCGGTGCGACCGGACGCGTGCCACACCGTTCCGTGCGGTCTCCTTCGGGCCCGAGCCGCCGCGCATCCTGGCGGGCAGCGCACCGAGCCTCGCGATCCACGATCTGCGAGCGCACGGGTTCGGCGCGCCGCAGCCCGCGAACGGGGCCGATTACCCGCGCAGCAGGTTTGGCACGTCCCTCAGCGAGATCGCCCAGCTCATCAAGGCCGACGTAGGCCTCCGGGTGGCGTTCGCGGACCTGACCGGGTGGGACACACACGTGAATCAGGGCGCGACGGATGGGCCGCTGGCGAGGCGCTTGGGCGAGCTGGGGCAAGGGCTCGGAGCCTTCACGCGCGATCTGGGGGAGCGGATGCACGACGTGGTGGTGCTGACGATGTCCGAGTTCGGTCGCACCGTGCGCGAGAACGGTACCTCGGGCACCGATCACGGGCACGCGACGGCCATGCTCGTGCTGGGCGGCCCGGTGAACGGCGGCAGAGTTTTGGGGAAGTGGCCCGGGCTCGGGGACCGTGACGTCGCCGTGACTACCGACTTCCGCGACTTGTGCGCCGAGCTCCTGGCGCGCCACTTGGGCGCCCGAGACCTGTCCGCGATCTTCCCGGGATTCACTGCCGACCCGAACCGATTCCCGGGCGCGATTCGCGGGTGAACCCGCGCATTAGGGGCCGATCGCCTCTTCCAGCGCCGCGAGCAGCGGTTCGAGCTCCCAGGAGTCGTCGTGTCGCACGCCGTTGATGAAGAACGTCGGTGTGCCGTTGACCCCGCTCGTGACACCGCTGCGGAAGTCTTCCCGCACGCGCGGCGCATACGCTCCGCTGCTGAGCTCTTTGCGAAACCGCGCGACATCGAGACCCAGGTCGCCCGCGTATTCGATCAGATACTCGCCGTCCAGCGCGAACTGTCGCTCGAACAAGCGGTCGTGCATCTCCCAGAACTTGCCCTGCGCGGCCGCCGCCTCGGCAGCCTCCGCCGCTTGCTCAGCGTGGGGGTGGCTCTGACGCAGCGGGAAGTTGCGGAACACGAACCGCAGCTTCGGTCCCATCTGTTGCTGGATCGCTTTGACGATGGGGTACGCGCGCCCGCAGTGCGGGCATTCGTAATCCCCGTACTCAACCAGCGTAACGGCCGCGTCGGCCGGGCCCCGGATCTGGTCTCGCCTGCCGACCGGCAGTGTCAGTGCTGCGGCCGCATCGCGGTTGGTCACGCGGGCGCCCGCTCGCCGGCGACGGCCTCGAGGGCACGCAGGATGCCGTCCGCGCCCGGGTTGACGGCAACGGGCGACACGTAGCTCCACCGAATGACTCCGTCACCATCGATCACGAACAACGCTCGCTCGCTGAACCCGTCGCCCTCGCGGTACACGCCGTAGCGCCGCGCCACCGCCCCCTTGGGCTCGAAGTCCGCGAGGAGGGGGAAGTGGAGCTTGCGCTGGTCGGCGAACGCTCGGTGGCACCAGACGCCATCCACTGAGATGCCGAGCAGTTGTGCCCCGTAGCGCTCGAATTCGGACCGAACCTCGTTGTACAGCGCCATCTGATCGCCGCACACCGGGCTCCAGTCGGCGGGATAAAACGCCAGAATCACCGGCTGGCCGCGGTAGTCACGCAGGGAGACGGTCTGATCCGGCGCACTGTGCAAAGTGAAATCGGGCGCCTGGGTCCCGGCCGCAAGCGGAGCCGCGGCAGCGGGATTCGTGTCGGGCATCTGGTGTTCCTTTCTCAGCGGTTCCGAGTCTCGGATTCCTCCGGGACGATCGGCAAATCGAGCCGGTCGGCGTTGCGCAGCACGGCGATCGTCGTGCGCGCACCGATCCGCTCGGTGACGAGCAGGCGATGCAAATCATCGATCCCCGAAACCGTTTGCCCGTCGAAGGCGATGATGATGTCCCCCGACATGACGCCCGCGCGGGCGGCCGCGCTGTCCGGCTCCACCCCCGTCACGAGCACACCGCTCTTCGCGTCGATGCCGAGCGCCCGCTGCGCTAGCCGGAGCAGGGGCACGTTCTGCCCCGCGACCCCGATCCGCCCACGGCGGATCTTGCCGTGGCGGATCAGCTGACCGGTCACGACCTTCGCCGTATTGATACCCACGGCGAAGCAGATCCCCTGGGCGGGAAGGATCACCGCGGTGTTGACGCCCACCACGCGGCCGCCCGCGTCCACCAGCGGCCCGCCGGAGTTACCCGGATTCAAGGCCGCATCGGTCTGGATCACGTCGTCGATCAACCGACCGCCCACCGAACGGAACGAGCGGCCCAGGGCACTCACGACCCCCGCGGTGACGGTGCTCTGGAAGCCGAGTGGGTTGCCGATCGCGATCACCAGCTGGCCGACCCGCAGCGCGCCCGAGTCACCGAACTCGGCCACGGTGAGCGAGACGGGCGGGACCCGAATCACGGCCAGATCGGTGTCGGGGTCGTCCCCCACGAGCTCCGCCGCCACTGGCCGGCCGTCGGCGAACGCCACCTCGATGCCCGCAGCGTCGTGCACCACGTGACTGTTCGTGAGGACGAACCCGTCGGGAGTGAACACGAGCCCCGAGCCCTTGCCCGGCACTTCGCGCGCGGGGCGGCCGCGCCGCTCGACCTTGTGTCGCACCTCCACGCTCACGACGGCGGGACCGACCCGCTCGGCCGCCCCGGTCACCGCCCGGGAGTAGGCATCGAGCAGCTCGTCCTCGCGGGGCGGGACGACCGTCTCGTCGGAAACGAGTACGGCTGCTGCATTCATGGCGCTAAGCCTCCTGATATTCCAGTACAACGCCGCGGGGTTCCCGCCCCGACCACGCGGAGGTGCCGTATATTTGTGTCCCTATGGATCTTGCAGGCTCGCTCGCCGTCGTCACCGGTGCCACCGAGGGCATCGGGCGCGCCACGGCGTTCGCCCTGGGGCGGGCAGGGGCGCGGGTCGCCATCTGCGCGCGCACCGAGGCCAATGTAGCTGCCACGACGCGCGCCCTGAAGACGGACGGCATCGATGCCATCGGCATGCCGTGCGACGTGTCCGACCCCGCCCGCGTGGATGCCTTCGGCGCGTTCGTGACTCGGGAGCGGGGCGTGCCGCAGGTGCTCGTGAACAACGCCGGGATCGGGCGGTTCCGGCCCCTGGTGGAGCTCTCGCTCGAGGACTGGGACGCGACCATGGGCGTGAACGTGCGCTCCCTCTATCTCGTCACGCGGGCGTTCCTCCAGGGCATGCTGGACGCCGGGACCGGCACCATCGTGAACATCGCTTCGCTCGCGGGGAAGAACGGCATCGAGGGCGGAACGGCGTACTGCGCATCGAAGCACGCCGTGCTGGGGTTCTCCAAGAGCCTGATGCTCGAAGTGCGCAAGCGCGGCCTCCGTGTGGTGGCGATTTGCCCCGGCTCCGTGGCGACGCCGTTCATGGACAAGCGGCAGCGCGTACGCCCCGCCCCCGACCGCGCCCTCACGGCCGAGGACGTGGCGCACGCGGTCCTGTCCACGCTGACGGTGTCGGATCGGGCGATGATTAGCGAGCTCGACATCAGGCCTTCAAACCCTTGAAAAGACGTCGCGCAAAGTCGTCAAGCAAAGGCGTCGCGCAGAATCGTCGCGTAGCACCGTGGTTGCGCGACGTCTCTGTGCTACGCCTCTGTGCAACGTCTCCGCGCGACGCCTCTGCTCGACGTAGTTTGCATTCATGCTAGACCCTATCCGTCGCCTCCTCGCCGAAGCCGGCAAAGCGAAACAAACCCGCGCCTTCTGGCAGAGCGCCACTGACATCCTGAGCGAGTGGGCGGGAGGTGCGCATGTCCAGCTCACGTACAAGGGGCTGACCGAATCGGGGACCCTGGAAACGGGCGTGCCCGGCACGGAAGGCGAGACGTTTATCACCGACTACCACGATGCCGAGGGGCGCCATGTGAGCGCGCGCTTCGAGGGATTGCCTGACGGTTTCCCCGGCGAGGTGCTGCGCTCGACCATTGAGGTCGCGACGCAGCTCGCGGTGATGGTGGCGCGTCGCAGCGGGCTGGAGCGCGAGCGCCGGCTCGGCACGTTCTTGGTGGAGCTGTCGCGCTGGCTCCTGGCGGCGCCGGAGCGCGAGCTACTGCTCCGCTACACGCTCCAGAGCGTCACCAGCCTGGTCGATGCCCAGGGCGCGTATGTGGCGCTGCGCGGCGTCGACCCCACCACGCTGCGCGTTGCGTCGACCGTGGGACAATGCGTGGAGCTCGACGGCACAGAGATCGCGATCGATGCCAGCGCCACGGGACGCGTGATCCGCACCGGAGAGCCGTTTCTGACCGACAACATCATGACCGAAGCGGACGCCCAGCGCAGCCTTTCGCCTTCGGGCATGGCGCGGGCCGCGATGATCGCGCCGCTGCGGACCTCGAGCGGCGTCGCGGGCGCGGTGGGGGTGGTGCGCTACTTGCGCGCGGACGGGGAGGAGCCACTCCCCTTCACGCTCATGGAGCTGCAGTACCTCACCGCGGTGGCAGCCTATATCGCCGGCGGACTCGAGCTCTCCGAGGCGGTGAGCGGCGCGCGCGCCGCGGCGGAGCGGGCGCATGCCATGGTGGACGGCAGCCCGCTCCCGATGGCCCTCGTGGACCGGAGCGGCCGCGTCCTGCAGCTCAACCAGGCGGCGTGCCGCCTGCTGGGCATCCCGTCGGAAGCGCAGGCGCTCGGGACGCACCTGGAGGCGCTCGGGCTGTCCCCCAGCGAGATCTCGCTGCACCTGGTGTTGGCGCGACCGCGAGATGGCTCTCCGTGGCACGGCCGAGTGCTCGTGACGCAGCCCTCAGGAGACCGCCGCATCTGCGACTGCACGATCACCGGCCTGTCGGGAGTCGGACCGGACAGCCTGCTGGTCGCGCTATACGACCGGACCGACGAGCTGCGCGCCCAGCGCGAGCTGATCGCGCGCGAGAAGCTCGCCACCGTGGGCGAGATCGCCAGCGGCGTGGCGCACGAGGTGAACAACCCGCTCGCGGCGATCCGGATGGAGGCGGAGCTCCTGGGCCGCGCCAGCAAGGATCCCGACACCAGCACCACGGCGGCCACCATCACCCGGGAGGTGGACCGGGCCGCGCGCATCGTCCGCAGCCTGCTGCGACTCGCCCGGCGCGCCGACACGACGCCGACGCGGGTCCAGATCAACGACCTGGTACACGACGTGGCCGAGATCCGCCAGCGCGTGATGCGCACGGAAAGCGTCGAGTTTCGCACGACGCTCGACCAGTCCGCGCCCGCCGTATTAGGACTCGGCCAGGAGCTGCAGCAGGTGGTGATCAATCTCGTGACCAACGCGGAGTACGTGGTGCGGGGCCGGAAGCCCGCCATCGTGCAGCTCCGGACGCAGGCTCGGGAGGGATGGGTCCGGTTCACGGTGGACGACTCGGGGCCGGGCGTCCCCAAGGAAATCCGCGGCCGCATCTTCGATCCTTTTTTCACCACCAAAGGCCCCGACGAGGGCACGGGCCTCGGTCTCGCAATCTGTCAGCGCGTGGTGACCGAGGTCGGCGGGAAGATCTGGATCGAAGACTCGGAGCTGGGAGGCGCGAGGTTCGTGGTGGAGCTGCCGGCGGCCCCCGAGAACGTGGAGACGAGGCACATCGGCTGAGCCAGCCTTCAGTGCTCCAGGATGCGCGTGCGGTAGCGACCGAGGACGATCAAGCCGGAGGCTCCGAGCGCCACCAGCAGCGCGGTGAGTCGCCAGTCGAACCCGAATCGCGCGGCCCCGACGGCGGCGGCGATGAGCCAGGCGGCGCTCGCCAGGAAGCCGAGCAGCACGACTTCCTTCCGCGCCATCAGGATGCCGAACACGTAGCCCCAGCTGAACGCGCATACGGCGAGGAACATCAGGCCCTGCGGGATCTTGACGGGGTCGATCAAGTTGAGCGATCCCGCGAAGCAGCAGAACAGCCCGAGTACCGTGTAGCTCGCGAGGTGCAGCGCGAGCGGGAGGGGAACGGTGCCCATACGGTTAAAAGTCATGGAAGGAAAATAAGGTGCCGGGTGTCGGGTGTCAGGGGTCAGCAAACCCCGACACCTGATACCTGACACCTGACACCCATGCAAGCCACACGTACATACCTCCAGCTCTCGCGAGAGAGCCAGTTCCAACCCGGGTTTGGCGCATTCCCCGACCTCGTGATCGAGCGGGTCGAGCGGCCGACCCCGGAGCTGTATCGCGAGTGCTACCGCACCGTCGGCGAGGCCTACCACTGGCGCGACCGCTGGGACTGGACCGACGCGGAGATCCGCGCGCACCTGGGCCAGCCCGAGATCACGCTGCACGTCGCGCGGCGCCGGGGCGCGCTGGCAGGGTGGTACGAGCTGCGCCGGGTGCCCGAGGACGGCTCCGTCGAGATCGCTTACTTCGGGCTCCTCCCCGACGCGATCGGACAAGGCCTCGGCAAGCATCTCCTCTCATGCGCGGTGCGGGACGCCTGGGCCCTGGGGCCCACACGCGTGTGGCTGCATACCTGCACGCTCGATCATGCGGCCGCTCTCCCGAACTACAAGAAGCGCGGGTTCGTGCCGTACAAGACGGAGACGTACGAGGTTAACTTCCCCACGTGAACTTTACGCTCACGCGGACGCACAAGCTGATCATCGCCGCCGTGCCGATCGGGCTCGTGGTCATCTTCATGCTGTACACCTGGACGGCGCTGACGTGGAGCTACTCGAGCGGGGAGCGGGCCGGCTACGTGCAGAAACTCTCGAAGAAGGGCTGGATCTGTAAGACCTGGGAAGGCGAGCTGGCCCTCGTGTCCATCCCGGGAACCATGACGGAGAAGTTCTACTTCACCGTGCGGCACGATTCGGTGGCCGCGCTCATCAATCAGACCGTGGGCAAGCGCGTGAAGCTGACGTACCAACAGCACAAGGGCATCCCGACGAGCTGCTTCGGCGAGACCGAGTACTTCGTCGTGGATGTGAAGCCCGTGGAATGACGACGTCGAACAGCTTTGGGGCCCGCGCGCCACTCAAAACCTCGGGCGGCACCTTCGAAATCTTCCGCCTGGACTCACTCGAGCGGCGCGGCCTCCCCGTCGCGCGCCTCCCCTACTCGCTCCGCATCCTGCTCGAAAACCTGCTGCGCCGCGAAGACGGGCGCACGGTGGCACCGGCCGAAATCGAGCGCCTCGCCCGCTGGGACCCGAAGAAGACACCCGACGACGAGATCGCCTTCATGCCGGCGCGCGTCCTCATGCAGGACTTCACCGGCGTCCCTGCGGTCGTGGACCTCGCCGCCATGCGCGACGCGATGCAGCAGGTGGGCGGGGACTCGACGCAGGTCAACCCGCTGCTCCCCGCCGAGCTCGTGATCGACCATTCGGTGATCGTGGACGAGTTCGGCACGCCCACCGCGTTCCAGGTGAATGCCGACCTCGAGTTCCAGCGCAACCGCGAGCGGTACGCCCTGCTGCGCTGGGCGCAACGCACGTTCCAGGGATTCCGCGTCGTACCGCCCGACACCGGCATCGTGCACCAGGTGAACCTGGAGTACCTCGCGCGCGTGGTGTTCACGACCGAAGGGAAGACGCGTCAAGCCTACCCCGACACACTGGTAGGCACCGACTCGCACACCACCATGATCAATGGGCTCGGCGTGCTGGGCTGGGGCGTGGGGGGGATCGAGGCGGAAGCCGCGATGTTGGGACAGCCGGTCTCGATGCTGATTCCCCAGGTGGTGGGCTTCCGCTTCACGGGCAAGCTCAGCGAGGGCGCGACCGCGACCGACCTCGTGCTCACCGTCACGGAGCTGCTGCGCAAGAAGGGCGTGGTGGGAAAGTTCGTCGAGTTCTACGGTCCTGGGATCGCCACGCTGCCCCTCGCCGACCGCGCCACCATCGGCAACATGGCGCCCGAGTACGGCGCTACCGTGGGAATCTTCCCGGTGGATCAGGAGACGCTCCGCTACCTGGAGTTCACTGGCCGCCCGAAGGAGCAGGTGCAGCTGGTCGAGGCGTACATGAAGGAGCAGGGGCTGTTCCATTCGGCCGGCGCGCCCGAGCCCGTCTATTCGGACAGCCTGTCCCTCGACCTGTCGACGGTCGAGCCGAGCCTGGCCGGGCCGCGGCGGCCGCAGGACCGGGTGTCGCTGCGCGACCTGCCGCGGAACTTCCACCTCGCGCTCCCGGCGCTCGTGAAGCCCACCTCGCCCATCGCGCCGTCTGTCAACGCGGGCCGCTGGGAGGCCGAGGGCGGCCACGTTGCCACTGCCGTGGAAGCGCCGCCCCGGCGCCGCACCCATGTCGATCTCCGGCTCGACGGCGTGGACTGCAAGCTGCACCACGGCTCCGTCGTGATCGCCGCGATCACCAGCTGCACCAATACCTCGAATCCGTCGGTGATGATCGCCGCGGGCCTGGTCGCGAAGAAAGCGGTGGAGAAGGGCCTCAAATCGCAGCCGTGGGTGAAGACCAGCCTCGCGCCCGGCTCGAAGGTGGTCACGGACTATCTCCAGCTGGCCGGCCTCATGCCGTTTCTGGAGCAGCTGCGGTTCCACCTCGTGGGCTACGGCTGCACCACCTGCATCGGCAACTCGGGCCCCTTGCCGGACGCCGTGTCCGCCGCGGTCAGCGAGGGGGAGCTGGTGGTGTGCGCGGTGCTCTCGGGGAACCGCAACTTCGAGGGACGGATCCAGCAGGAGGTGCGGGCGAACTACCTGGCGTCCCCGCCGCTGGTGGTCGCGTACGCGCTCGCGGGACGAATCGATCTCGACGTCCAGTCGGAGCCGCTGGGGACGGGCAAAGACGGGAAGCCCGTGTATCTCCGAGACATTTGGCCGTCCGCCCGGGAAGTGGACGACGTCGTGCGCTCGTCCATCAAGTCGGCGATGTTCCACAAGCAGTACGCCGAGGTCTTCACGGGGGACGAGCGCTGGCGCGGGCTTCCCGTCCCCGCGGGCGATCGCTTCGCCTGGGAGCCCGAGTCGACGTACATCCGGCGGGCGCCGTACTTCGACGGCATGCCGCGGACGCCGGCGCCGGTCACCGACATCCGTGGAGCGCGGGTGCTGTGTCTGTTGGCCGACAGCATCACCACGGATCACATCTCGCCCGCCGGCTCCATCCGCAAGACCAGCCCCGCCGGTCAGTACCTGATCGGCCACGGAGTGAAGCCCGAAGACTTCAACTCCTACGGGGCGCGCCGGGGCAACCACGAAGTGATGGTGCGCGGCACGTTCGCCAACGTGCGGCTCAAGAACCTGCTCGCCCCAGGGACGGAGGGGCCGGTCACGCTGCACCTCCCCGACGGGGAGCAAATGACGATTTACGACGCCTCGGTGAAATACCAGGCCGAGGGCGTGCCGCTCCTCGTCATCGCGGGGAAGGAGTACGGCTCAGGCTCGTCGCGCGACTGGGCGGCGAAGGGCCCTCGGCTGCTCGGCGTGCGCGCGGTGATCGCACAGAGCTACGAGCGGATCCACCGGTCCAACCTGGTGGGGATGGGGATCCTGCCGTTGCAATTCCTCCCCAACGAGACGCCGGAGAGTGTGGGGCTGACCGGAAAAGAAGTGTTCGAGATCACGGGACTCGCCGCCGTGCTCGCGGAGGGATTCCCGCGCGGCAAGGAGCTGGTGGTCAACGCGACGCGGCCTGACGGCTCGCGCGCGCAATTCACCGCGACCGTACGAATCGACACGCCGCAGGAGCTGCACTACTACCGACACGGCGGGATCCTCGAATACGTGCTGCGGCAGCTGTCATCGCAGCGCGCGCCTTGACACAGGTGACGGTCGTGTCTAGAGTGCGTACCAGAACCCGCGAGACTGGAACCCAGGATGCCTGACTCGGTGTTCAACTGCAATTGCCGCTGGGCGAGTCCCTGAGCGAGCCGGCCCGTTGGGTGGCACCATCGTGTGCCAACGCCCCCCTCCGGTGCTGTCCCCGGCGGGGGGCGTTGATTTTTCCATGCCAGAACGAGGACGAGAAAAGACGATGAAGCGATATCTGCTGGCGAGCGACTTCGATCAAACCCTGAGCTTCAACGACTCGGGGATTATCCTGAGCGAGCTGCTGGGCATTTCCGACTTCCGCGAAAAGACGGCGGGGCTGTCACGCATTCACCTGGTGCAGCAGGGGGCGGAGCTCGCGTATTTGCTGCTCCACGACCCGGAGTACCGGCGGGTGCGGAAGGAGCACCTGGTCGAGGTGGGCAAGCGGGTCCGTCTGAAGCAGAACCTGAGCCTGCTCCCGCGCCTGCTGGGGGAGCTGGACGGCTACGACTTCGCGTTCTACGTCATTTCCGCCGCTCCGCAGGAGGTGATCCAGTCGGCGCTGGACGGGATCGTCCCGCCGGACCATATCTACGGGACGCGGTTCCGCTACGACCCCGCATCGGGCGAGATCCAGTCGATCGAGCGGGTCACGGCTGGATACGGCAAGGTGGCCCAGCTGGAGGAGCTCCGCGCGAAACTTCCGGTGGGCCACGACCGGGTGATCTATGTAGGCGACGGCAGCTCCGACATTCACGTGATGCTGCACGTCAACCGCTTGAACGGACTGACGATCGCCGTGTCCGAGAACAAGTACCTCGCCCAGATTGCGAAGCGCAGCGTCCTGAGCGACGATGCGGTCAGTGTGTTGGTCCCGATCCTGGAGGACATCGTGGGCATGGACGCGAGCGGCATTCACGCCCTGTTCGAGTCCCGCGGGCTGGTGCTGCAGGAATGGGACAAGGTGCAGACGGATCTCCTCACCATCCGGGAGACGGACGCAGCGCCGCCGATGGTTGCGTGATTCGGGGGTTCAGGCATGCCTGATCTGGTCGGTTGGCTCGCGACGGCCATCTTTGCGGTTTCCTACTTTTGCAAGCGAACAACCACGCTCCGCCGCGTCCAGGGGATCGCCGCCCTGGCATGGGCGACCTACGGCGTGCTGATCCACTCCCTTCCCATCATCGTGGCCAACATCATCGTGGCCAGCCTGGCCTTCGGGTCGTCGCTGTGGCGACGCCCGGTCGATCAGGGCTGATGGCCGATCGCCCGCACCCGGGCTTGGAGCGCCAGCCGCTCGAGCTTCTCGATCGGTAGCGCCAGCAGCAGATCGATGCGCCGGCTGATCAGGAGGAATGCATCGCGGAAGGCGGCCTGCTTGGCCGCGTCGCTTCCCTCGACGTCCGCAGGATCTGCCATGCCCCAATGCGCCAGGATCGGCTGACCGGGGAAAATCGGGCACGATTCCTTGGCCCGGTCACACACCGTGACGACGAAGTCCCACGGCTCCCGCTCCAATCCGTCGATGCCGCGGGGGGTGCGGCCGGACCACGGGATCGAGTATTCACGCAGCGTCTCGATCGCGTGCGGGTTCACGCGATCGGCGGGGCGTGAGCCGGCGCTCTCGGCGTGGAATCGTCCCCTACCCTTCCAGTTGAGCAGGGCCTCGGCCATCTGGCTGCGCGCCGAGTTGCCGGTGCAGACGAAGAGCACGCGGAACATGGGCTACGCGAGCGGCTTCCGTGCCCGCACGAACGCTCCCATGATCTGGCCCGCGCCCTCGCCCTGGTAGATCCGCGTGGGCTCCACGCCGATCTCGACGAACCCGGCCTGTTGCAGCAGCCGCCGATACTCCGCTTCCTCCAAGGCACCGGCGATGCACCCCACCCACAGCTCCATGCTGCGACGTACCGCGGCCGGCACTTCCCCTCGCACCACGACATCCGACACGGCAAACCGACCGTTCGGCCTGAGAACGCGGAAGGCCTCGCGCAGCACGCGGCCCTTGTCGGCCGAGAGATTGATGACGCAGTTCGAGATGATCACGTCGACGGACGCATCCGGAAGTGGGATGTGCTCGATCTCGCCCTTCAGGAACTCGACGTTCGCGATACCGGATGTGCGCTGGTTCTCGCGCGCGAGGGCGAGCATCTCGTCCGTCATATCGAGGCCATACGCCTTGCCCGTCGGCCCCACGCGCCTGGCGGACAGGAGGACGTCGATCCCGCCCCCGGACCCCAAATCGAGCACCACTTCGCCCTCGTGGAGCGCGGCCAGCGCGGTGGGATTGCCGCAGCCGAGCGAGGCCCGCACGGCGCCCTCGGGGAGCGCGGCCGTCTCGGCGGCGTCATACAGGCTCGAGCTGATGGGATCGCAGCCGCACGCGTCGCTCCCCCCACAGCTGCCGTGCTCCCCGGCGGCCACGCGGAGCGCGGCCTGCCCGTACTTCGCCTGCACCGCCTGTTTGATCTCGTCGCTCATCGGGTCATCCTCCTCAAGTGCAGCAGGCCCGCGCGCAGCTCCCGGCGTGCTTTCCCGGCTTCACGTCGGATGCGAACGCGGCGATCTCATCGAGGGCGTCGCGGTTCAAGGCGTAGTAGATCCAGCGGCCCTCCCGCCGGTCACTCACCAGGCCGGCATCCTTCAGCGTCTTGAGATGGAAGGAGAGGCGTGACTGCGCCGCATCGAGCACGCTCTGCAGCTCGCACACGCAGCGCTCCCCGTGCGACAGCAATCGCACGATCTCGAGGCGGGTCTCATCCGAGAGCGCGTGGAACTGCCGGGCAGCTCGGCTGAGGTCGGGAGCGGTCGTTGTAGGCATGATGAGGATTGTATCAAGTTTTGTTGATGTGTCAATGGGTGCCCGGCGGCCGCAGCTGCAGGTAGACCGCCAAGCCGGCCACCGCGCGGCTGCCGTATGTGGGTTCGAGGCTCGATGGGACGAGATTGACCGAGGCGCGGGCGCCCAAACTCAGCGCCAGCCCTGCAACGGTCCCGACCATTCGCCGATAGCCGAGCGCCAGGGCGCCGACATCGTATTCCACGGTCGGGGGTGCCGAGGGGATCACGAGCTCCTGGGCGCTCTTGCGTACATACTCAGCACGACCAAACACGGCGTTCGTCCCGTCGAGGTCGAGAGTGGACTCGAGCACGACGCTGTGCGACGAGGGCCCGGAGCCGACTGGGTCGTTCGCCCCCCAGATGAGCGCGCCCGCCCATTGCCCGCGCCGACCGAACGGCTGCGTGGTGAGCGCCCCCGCACCGTAGCGGTGGAGCGACTCGTCCGGGTGTAGGACTTCAGGGCTCTTCAAGTAGGCGTACCAGACCGATGCACTCCAGCGTCGCCCCGGGTTGACAGTCCACCGGATGCTGTAAGAATCGAGCCTTCTGCCGGAGTAGTCGAAGTCCGTGCGCTGGTCGTCGGGCTCCCGCCCGTTGAACCACGACCCCTCGAGCTTCACGCCCCGCGTGAACACCCCCGCCGTCACGACTCCGAACGTGATGTGCGTGCCGTCCTGCCAGTGATGGGAGATGGGCGCCATCGGATCAACGGCGGCTGAGGGCCGGTGTGGGAATGCGACCGGTCCAAGCGCTGGCTCGCCCACGGGCGCGAGGTAGACGGACAACCCGAGATTCCGGCCCACCGGTCGCTCGTACAGCGCCGCGAGCTCCATGAAGAGGTCGTGCGGGTGCTGGCGATCGTGCAGCGGTGCTCCCCGATAGGACTCGCCCGACTGGAGGAGCAGCGGGTAGCCGCGAGCGCCGATGGTCCACGGCTCGGCGCTGAGCATGCCGCGGAGCTCGAGCCGGCCGGCACCAAGCGACCGGCTGGCCACCGCCATGGCCCAGTTGATGAGGCCGACTTGATGGTCGCCGCGAGTGCTTTCCTGCCGGTCGAATTGCCCGAAGGCCTGCCCGTGCAGCATCAGCGTCCAGGCGCCCAGCATGACGTGGGCCGCATGCATCGGTGACGCGTCCGGAAGCCAGGAAGTGCCCGACCCCATCCGTGACTCGGGGATGCCGAGGGGACGCTCATTCGGCTTCGTCGCATGCTGCATGTGCATCTGTGCTCGGAGCGGCCACGCCCCACAAGCAACGAGCGCCAGCAACAGCCTTCGCATATCCGGATCTCCTGGAAGCCCAACGTCGAGCGCGTGCCGCACACGCGGCACGCACACACCACACCTGGAAGGCCCGACTAGGCTTGAGGAGGTGGAGCGAGCGGTGGAGCGAGGTAGGAAATCAGCGCGGAGGTCGGTCCCGCAGCGACCGTGCGCGACGCCGCCCGCGGTCCGATCGGGATGTTGAACCACGCCGGCGCGGCGATCCCGCCCGTCGGGCAGGCACCGCCGACCGCGCAGCCCAGGGCGTCGGCATCCACGTGACAGGCACCGTGCCCCGCCGGCACGGCGACGAGGGTCGCAACCCTAGTGTCATCCGGCTGGTGCACGGTGGTGCTGTGCATCGCGCACGGCGTCGTCGCTTCGGCGAGGAGTGAGGCACACATCGGCACGCCAGTTGCTTGCGCGGCCGCCGCCAGGGCGACAGCTGCGGCAAGCGTTCGCATCATCGGGGAGTGACGATAACGGGACTTCACGTCGTCAATATACCCCGCTCACCGTGCGCCGGCCGCGTCCGAGAAGTTGGGCATTCAGCGCGACTACTACAGTCGATACCGACATGAGTACGGCCCCGAGCGCCGGCGAGAGCAGGATCCCGACGGGAGCCAGCACACCAGCGGCCAATGGAATAGCGACCGCATTATAGCCTGTCGCCCACCACAGGTTCTGTACCATCTTGCGGTAGGTCGCCCGGGCGAGGTCGACGATCGCCGGCACGTCGCGCGGATCGGAGCGCACGAGGACGATGTCTGCCGCCTCGATCGCCACGTCCGTCCCCGCCCCGATCGCGATCCCGACATCCGCCGCGACTAGGGCGGGGGCGTCGTTCACGCCGTCGCCCACCATCGCGACTGTCAGGCCGCGCCGCTTCACCTCTTCGATCTTGGCTGCCTTTTGGTCCGGAAGCACCTCCGCGAAGTAGTCGTCCAGCCCGAGTTCCCCTGCTACCCATCGCGCAACGACCGCGGAGTCGCCAGTGAGCATGAGTGGCCGAATGCCCATTCGCTTGAGCCGGTCGACCGCCTCGCGGGAATCCGGCCGGATCACATCCGCGAGCGCGATCGCCCCGATCGCCTTTCCGTCAGCGAGCACGTACACGACCGTCTTCCCCTGTTCAGCCAGTCCGGCGACGCGCGCGTCCGCGACGGTCAGGCCTTGCTCTTTGAGGAAGCCCGGGCTGACGACTTTGACCTCCATGCCGTCCACACTCCCCCGAGCGCCCCTCCCCGGGATGGCGGCGACCCCGTCGGCAGCCGGGTACTGCACGCCGCGCCCCGTGGCAGCGCGTGCGATCCCGGCGGCGATCGGGTGTTCCGAGCGGCTCTCGAGCGCCGCGGCGAGCCGGAGCACATCGTGCTCGGTCCGCCCGCCGAGCGGCACGATGTCCGTCACGCCGAAGCGCCCCTCGGTGAGGGTGCCGGTCTTGTCGAACACGACTGCATCGACCTCGCGCGCCCGCTCGAACGCCGAGCGTTCGCGGATCAGCAGTCCCTGCCGTGCGGAAAGAGTCGTGGACACCGCGACGACGAGTGGGACGGCGAGGCCGAGGGCGTGGGGACAGGTGATCACCATTACGGTCACCATGCGCTCCAGCGCGAAGCTGAACTCGCGGCCTGCGCCAAGCCAAGCGAGGAACGTGAGCGCCCCGGCACCGATGGCGATGACGGTGAGCCATGAAGCGGCGCGGTTCGCGAGATCCTGGGTGCGGGACCGTGTCGCCTGAGCTTTGCGCACCAACTCGATCACCCGCGAGAGGTAGGTGTCGGCACCGGTCCGCCGGACTTCGATGGTGATCGCGCCCTCGCCGTTCACCGCGCCCCCGATCGCTTCGTCGCCCTCACCCTTCTCCACCGGTTGGGACTCGCCCGTGAGCATCGCCTGGTTGACGCTCGTACGACCGGCGACGACGACCCCGTCGGCGGAGATCCTCTCTCCCGGCTTGACGAGCACCCGATCGCCCGGATGCAGCGCGTCGAGGGTAACCTCCTCAATGGAGCCGTCGGTACGGAGGCGATGCGCCTCAGTTGGGAGGAGCCGGACGAGCTGCTCGAGAGCACGGGACGCGCCAAGCACTGAGCGCATCTCGATCCAGTGGCCGAGCAGCATGATATCGATCAGGGTCGCCGTCTCCCAAAAGAACACGGTCCCCGGGAGGCCGAGCACGACGAGTGCGCTGTAGACGTACGCGACCGTGATCGCGAGGGCGACGAGGGTCATCATCCCCGGCAGCCGCTTCCGGAGCTCGTCGACGAGACCACTGAGGAACGGCCAGCCGCCGTAGAGGTACACGGCAGACGCGAAGGCGAACTCGATGTAACGGTCGCCGGCGAACGCGAGAACCCCACGCAGCCCGAGCAGGTGCGTCAGCATCTCCGACGTCGCGAGGACCGGAACGGTCAGGGCGAGCGAAATCCAGAAGCGGCGGCGGAACTCGTCCACCATGTGGGTGTGCGCCGAGTGATCCCGCCCCGGCGACCCGGTCACCGGTGCCTGAGGGTATACGTGATGTTCGTGGTGAGCGTGCGCTTGCATATACCGACTAACGCGATGCGGTTCCCATCGGACCTACCGGACTTCGAAGGTCAGCGTGGCCCACGTTGACTCGTAATCGAGTCCTCGCTCGGTGGCGCGCGTCATGTGCACGAACTTGACGTACCACCTTCCCGCGGCATCGAGCGTCACCTCCGCCACGCCGTCAGGGCCCGTGCGGGTGCTGCGCGGCGCCGGCGTCTGCCCGCCCTGCTCCCCATCCCACAACACCAGCTGGTTCGCCACCGGGCGCCCATCCACCAGACAGCGGACGCGGAGCGCCATACCACGGTCCATCTCGTACGGGTTGTCGAGCGGCACGATCTCCGCCGGATACCCGAGGGTCACGTTGAAGCCGTCGCTCCGAACCCGACCGACCTGGAAGACCGCTTTAACGTGCTTGGAATACCGTTCCCGCGCGCCTTTGCCCAGCTCCTTGTCACGCCGCCGCGCGTCGAGTACGTCGGGGATGCCGTCCTCCTCGAGGTAGGCATTGAAATCCTCGGCTCCGAGCTCGATCTCGCGCGTTTTGGTCGAGACGCCCACCACGTAGGTGCCGGGGGCGCCGAGTTCGACCCTGAGCAGGCTCGTGCTGTCCGGTCCGCGGCTCCAGGCGGTCGCCGCTCGGAGCCGCGTCCGCCCACCCGGCGAGACCACACTGATCTCCGCGATTCGGTCCGGCGCGACGAAGCCTTCGCTCTTGGCAAACGTGCCGTTCAGAACCGGGATTTGTACACGCGTGCGCGGTTCCAAGAAGTACGTGTCGAGCTTGAGGAAGAGGTCATGAGCCAGCGCCATCGACGCCATCAGGAGCAGCGCGCCAGCCACGAGGATGGTGCGGTGAGCGAGCATCAGTGCTAATAGCCACGCGGGCGACTGCGGGCAAGCCTTGTTCCCGCGACGCGGTGGCGGGATGTTCCCGCTCATGGTGCGTCTGACCCGGCGCCTACACCTGTTCGCGGCCATCGCCCTCGTCGGGGGCGATGTCGCGGCGCAGGGCGGCGCGGACGCGTGGCGCCCACAGACGGTGCCGCTGTTCGGCGCGAGTTACTCCCCGGATATCGGCCTGCTCCTTGGTGCGGGCGTCAGTCACACCCGGTACGGATTCCGGGCGCTGCCTCCGAGCACCCGCCTGCTGGCGGAGGCCGCCTACGCGACCAGCGCCAGCACCTACCGGATCGCCGCGGCTGGTGAGTTCCGGCGGCCGCTCCGGCCGGCAATTCTCTACATCGAACTGCGCTCCTCTGGTCTCGAGCTGATTCGGTTCTACGGAGTAGGCAACGAAACCGACGGCTCGCGGGCTGACAGCGTGTATCGGGTGCACCAGCAGCAGGTGCTCGTCGCGACGCGCGTGGCGATACCACTCACGCCGCGATTGCGGTTCACCGTAGGATCGTCGTTCCAGTACGCTCACACCCCGAGCGATCCCGGCACGGTGCTCGCGACGACAGGTCCCCGGTACGGCACGGGGGACTTCGGTCAGGTCGGGGTGAGCGCGGGGCTCGAGCTCGACACGCGTGACCACACGGTCGCGCCGGCTCGCGGCCTGCAGGTGAGCATCGTCGGGGAGTGGCATCCCGGCGTCTGGGACGCCGTCCACCAGTTCGGCAGCGTCTCGGCGGAGGCGTCGACCTACCTCTCGGCGGGCGACCCGCCATCCGCGACCCTCGCCCTCCGCGCGGGCGGCGCCGCGGTGACCGGAACCGTCCCATTCCAGGACCTCGTGTTCGTGGGCGGCGGGACCACCGTGCGTGGCTATCCCGAGCAGCGCTTCGCCGGACGGCGCGGCGCATATGGGAACGCTGAGCTGCGCCTCTTGGTCGGTCGCCTGCGGTTCGCTGACGTGGGCGTCTTGGGCCTGGCGGACGCGGGACGGGTCTGGATCCGGCGGGACTCTTCGGATCGCTGGCACGCGGCGGCGGGCGGCGGGCTCTGGCTCGCGTGGCAGCACCGCCGCGTCAACACATTGTCGATCGCGGCGGCGAGAAGCCCCGAGCGCACGGCGATCTACGTCCGGGCCGGGTTCATGTTCTGACCGCCCCGGACTTCTCCCAGTTGACGAACAGGAAGCCGCCCGGCGCGTCGAGCTTCGGCTCGCCCGGTCCCGGCAGGATCTGCAGCTGCAACTCTTCGATCTTGTTCTTAGAGCAGTTCCAGCACGTGAGCGCGAAATCACCGTCGCGCCTGGTGCGCGACAGCAGCATCACGTGCACCATGGCGTTGTCGGTGACCAGCGCGTCGTTCTTGTAGAGGTGCCCGAACGCCCACAACGCCACGGCACTATTGATCGTGGGTACGAGTGGCGTATGCACCTGCGTCACGCCGTGGTAGTACAGCCCCATGATCACCCCGCCGAACCGCGGATGATGTGGGACGTCCTTGGTCTGCACGCGGTCCATCACGAGTTTCCAGCGGGCGCCGTCTTGGGTGGCGAACTCCGCCGTGCCGTCCACGGAATCGCGGATAGCACCCTTATCCCAGGCACTGAACGTAAACGTGCCGGAGATCGGAGTCACGTTGTCGGAGTACGGGCCGTTCTTCACCTGTGACTCGAGTCCCTCGCGCTCCTCGCCGAACGCCTGGAGGATCGGGGCGGCGCTGTCCGGGAAAGGAAACGGCCCCGGCAGGATCTGGATGACCGGCCCGCCGCCGGTTACCTGGATCGCCTGCACCCGTTCCGACTTCACGAGCGACTCACTCGTCTCGGACGCGCCATACCCCGACGCGACAACTTTGAGATGCGTCTCCATGCCGAGCTTCTTGTGTGAGTCCTCTCCGACGGGGCAGTACACCTCGTACGTCCCGGGCTTGAGGGTGAGGGTCAACGTGGCCGTCGATCCGGGCTGCATGAGCTCGGTCTCCCGCTCGAGGCCTCCTCCTTCGACTTCGAATGCGTGCGGAATGCTCCCCGCGTTGGTGATGGTGAACGAGACGGATCCTGCCGCGATCGTGGCCTCCGAGAGCTCCACCTTCCACTCGGAGAGCTTGGCGCTCACCTCGGTGGCTGCGTCGGGGGCGCGGTGCGTGGCGGCCGTTGCGAATGCGATGGCGGCCAACAAGGCCCCGGCGATGTTGCGGGACGAAACGGAATGCGCGGGCGTCATGGCGATCTTCCTCGTGCGAGTGTGGGACAACAGTTTCCCTCTCACAGCCAAGACCCCACGCGCACCGCGCTTATTCCTTCGGGAATAATCCGGCCGGCGGCGGAGTCCTCACTCGATGGCGTACCGCGCACCCCTGAGGACCGGTTGGAGTCGAGCGAGCTCGAGCGATTTGAAGCCGTCGTGCTGCCGCATCTGGACGCGGCGTACACCCTGGCGCGCTATCTCACACGGAGCGATCACGACGCACAGGACGTCGTGCAGGACGCCTCCCTGCGCGCGCTCCGGCATTTCGCGACATTCCGCGGATCCGGCAGCAGCGAGGGGCGGGCGTGGCTGCTCGCGATCGTTCGCAACACGGCGTATACCTGGCAGCGCCGGCACCATGGCGACACGCTCACCACCGAGTTCGACGAGGAGCGGCACAGTGAAACCGCGGCCGACGAGCACCCGGAAGCGGCCCTGGTGGCGCGCAGCGAGCGCGCCGCGCTGCACCGTGCGATTGCTGAGCTGCCGCCAGAGTTCTGCGAGGTGATCGTGCTGCGAGAGCTGGAGGGGTTGTCCTACAAGGAGATCGCGGAGGTGGCAGGCGTGCCCGTGGGCACGGTCATGTCGCGGTTGTCGCGGGCCCGCCGACGGCTCGAGGAGGTGCTGTGCGCGCAACCGGAGGACTGCTGACGTGACCCATCCCGCCTTCGAAGCCCAGCTCGACGCGTACCTGGACGGCGAGCTCGCCGCGCCCGACGCCGCGGAGCTCGAGGCCCACCTGCGCGCATGCCCCGCCTGCTCCCGCTTGGAGCGGCGGCGCCGTGCGTTGAGCGCCGCAATTCGCGAACATGTACCTCGCGTCGCGGCGCCCGACACGCTTCGTGCCCGCGTGCGCACCGCGGTTCGTGCCGAGGTGAGCCGGGCCGCGCGACCCCGCTCCTACTGGCCCGCGCTGGCCGTTGCCGCATCGCTCGCCGTGGTAGCCGTCGGGTCCTGGCAGGCGGCATGGCGCCGCGCCTCGGGCGATGCGCTCGCCGATCAAGTGCTCGCGAGCCACGTGCGCTCGCTCATGCCCGGCCATCTCACCGATGTGCAATCGTCCGACCAGCACACGGTGAAGCCCTGGTTCAACGGTAAGCTCGATTTCTCACCGCCGGTGTACGACTTCGCCGGTCGCGGTTTTCCGCTCCTAGGGGGACGGCTCGAGTACGCGGGCGGCCGGCCGGTCGCGGCTCTGGTGTATGGGCGGCGCCAGCACATGATCAACGTCTTCCTGTGGCCGGCCGAGCGCGGCCCCACGGGAGGGCGCCCCGCAACCACTCGGCAGGGCTACCACTTGTTGCACTGGACGACGCCCGCATACAGCTACTGGGTGGCGTCCGATCTCGGATTGCCGGAGCTGCGCGACTTCGCAGCGCTGATCGAGCACGGTGATTCGGTGGCGGCGGCCCCGGCCGCTGATCGCGCCCCTTGAACTCCCGCCGGCGCAACGGGTTCAGGTTCTAGGGCGTTCCTGCGGGCAACGTCCGGTGGCGGGTTGCGCCGTTCGCCCTGCGTTACCGGGGCCAGCCGTGCGGCCTCTTTACCAAGGAAACGCCCTGGCCCCCCCACAACGCCCACCCCCAAACGGCGGTCGCGACCTTGTCTAGGGCAGCGCGCCTGAAGCACCGCTGGAGCCGCGACCGTACCGCGCCTCTGCTCCGTCCCATCGCCGGCATCGACGTGACGGTGATTATTCCGGCGTACAATGAAGCCGCCAGCGTCGCCGACACGATCAAGAGCCTCCAGACCCAGACCACGCCGCCCGCGGCAATCATCGTCGTGGACGACTGCTCGACCGACGGGACGGGCGACGTGGCCCGCGGGCTCGGCGTCCTGGTCGTCCGACCGCCGACGAACACCGGGTCCAAGGCAGGGGCACAAAATTTCGGGCTTCGCTTCGTGCGCACATCGCTCACCGTCGCCGTCGACGCCGATACGGTCCTCGCGCCGGACGCCCTCGAGCGCCTGCTGCCGGCGTTCCAGCAGCCGAGGGTCGCGGCGGCCTGCGGTTTCGTAGTCCCGCAGCGCGTGCGGAGCGTGTGGGAGCGGGGACGCTACATCGAGTATCTGTTCGCCTTCACCTACTACAAGCAGCTGCAGGAGTACTACGGGAAGCCGCTCATCTCTTCGGGCTGCTTCTCGATGTATCGGACGGAGATCCTGGGGGCGCACAACGGCTGGTCGAATCGAACCCTCGCCGAGGATGTAGACCTGACATGGAGCTTGTACCAGGCGGGCCATGAGGTGCGTTTCGTGCCGGAAGCGGTTTGCTACCCGATCGAGCCGCGCACTCTCACGCTGATGGGAAAGCAGTTGCGGCGCTGGTCACACGGGTTCGTTCAGAATGTGAAGCTGCACTGGCGCGGGCTCCTCGGGGTGCCCTATCTGCGCTCCGCGGTGGCGGTGGCGTTCTGGGATGCGACGATCGCCGCCGCCGTTTACCTCGTGCTCCTGCCGATCCTCGCACTCCTGCTCGCAAGGCCTTGGATCCTGATCGGCTACGTGATCGACGCCCCGGCCGTGCTCGTTCCAGTCCTCGCCGGCGCCGCACGGCGGCGAGAGATCCGCCGCGCGATCGCGAGTATCCCCGCGTTCTTCCTGCTACGAACCGTCAACGCGGTCTTCTTTCTGCGTGCCGTGTGCGCCGAGTTGCTGCTCGGCCGCTCGCTGCGCGTCTACGAGAAGGGGCACTGACGATGACGGCCGGGCTGCCGGGGACCGGGATCGGGGGAATGTTCTACCTGATCAGCGCGCTCGCGACGCCTCTGTGGGAAGCGTATTTGCGCCTGCGGGGTCGCAGGTCCCGTGGGTGGAGGCTGGTGGTCGCGCAGACGGCGATCGCGTGTGCCATCCTCGCAGGCCTGTGGGCGACCGGCTGGCTCCTGGGCCTGGCGCTCAGCGTGTCCCGTCGCATCCTCCCGGCCGCTATCACGCCGCATCCGGGCACCCTGCTGCCCGCGGTGGCACTCCTTATCAGCGCCGGCACCCTGGCCGGCGTGCTCCTCGGCGTCGAGGTGTTGCGCCTGTGGGTCCGCCGGCGGCCGGATCGCGACCCGTCCATCGACCAGTACGCAAGCCGGCGTGCCGTCGCGGCCGGCGAGCGCCGACGCCGGGTTCTGCACCTGGTCCTCGGAGCGATCGTCGCAACCTACGCCCGCCCGGCGGCCGCCCAGGGCGCAACCCATGCCACCGGCCAGCTCGGTCGCGCCGATTCGGCATTCACCGCAGGAGATACGCGAGCCGCCGTACGGGAGTACGCGGCCGTGCTCGCCGCCGACCCATGGAATTCCCACGCCACGTATCGTCTCGCTCAGCTGCGCCGGGGGGATCCTCCGGTGGCGCTCCGGCTGTTCCGCCGCTACGTCGAGCTCGAGCCATCGGACCCGTGGGGCTACATGGCGGTGGCGGACATGCTGGCGCGCGCGCGGCGCTATGCCGAGGCGCTGCGCTATTATGACGACGCGTTGCGGCTCGCGCCGGACGAGCGGGACGCCGTGGTGGGGCTCGCGCGGACCTTGGCGCGAGCGCGCCGAGCGGGTGCCGCCGTCGCGGTCTACGAGCGGTGGCTCGCCACCCACCCCAGCGACGCCGAGGTGAACCGTGAACTCGCGGCGGCGCGTGTGGCCGCCGCCCCCGCCGTCAGTCCCCAGGTAGGCGGCAGCCGTGATTCAGACGGGAACACCACGCTCCGGCTGGGCGGCGTCGCCGAACTCGGGGCCTCCGGGCCGACGCGACTCGGCGTGCGAGCGACCCGTGAGCGGATTCGCGACGGGGTGACCGACA
>Ga0075433_10000490_pt1 | contig 25807 bp, 31 predicted proteins | sample RhiMethybrSRZTD2_FD_75299 | JGI IMG/M metagenome (GOLD analysis project Ga0075433, IMG submission 75299) | Populus rhizosphere microbial communities from Tennessee, USA - Rhizosphere MetaG P. TD hybrid SRZTD2 | ecosystem: Host-associated > Plants > Roots > Rhizosphere > Soil | place: USA... | reverse complement strand
TTCTCCGTCGCAATGGACACCATCGCCGAGCGCGAGACCACGCGGAGCGTGCTGCGGCCGTACGGGGTGTGGGGAGTCATCAGCCCGTTCAACTTCCCGATGGCTCTTGCGGCCGGACCCGCCGGTGGCGCCCTCGTTGCTGGGAACACCGTGGTCCTCAAGCCCAGCCCGCAGGGCTCGTTCTCCGCAGCCAAGCTGTACGAGTGCATGCGTGACGCGGGGCTGCCGGCCGGTGTCCTGCACGTGGTGCCCGGTGGCGATGAGGTCGGTGAGGCCCTGGTGTCGAACGCCGACGTCGACGGGTTGACGTTCACCGGGTCCTATGCCGTGGGAATGTCTATCTATCGGAGCTTCGCGTCCAACTACCCCAAGCCAGTCGTCTGCGAGATGGGTGGCAAGAACCCAACAATCGTGTCCCGCAAGGCCGATCTGGATCTTGCAGCAGCGGGCATTGTCCGGTCTGCCTTCGGGTTCTCCGGCCAGAAGTGCTCGGCCTGCTCGCGGGTCTACGTCGAGCGTGACCTGTACGAACCGCTGCTGGATGCGCTCACCGAGCGCGCCACTGCCCTGGTCGTCGGTGACCCGACCGAACGTTCGGTGTTCGTTGGCCCGGTCATCGACGACGCCGCGGTGAAGCGGTTCGAGAAGGCGGTGGCGCACGCGCGGCAGCGTGGGCGGGTCGTCACTGGGGGCGAGGTGATCGGCAAGAGCGCCAGCGGTGCTGCAGGCCACTACCTCGCGCCGACCGTCGTCGCAGACCTGCCGGAGGACGACGAGCTTTTGCGCGACGAACTCTTCGTGCCGTTGGTCGCCGTAGCCCCGGTCGACTCGATCGATGAAGCTTTGACACTGGCCAACGGCACCGAATTGGGGCTGACGGCGGGATTCTTCTCAGCTGACGACGCCGAGGTCGATGAATTCCTCAATCGCATCGAAGCCGGCGTGGTGTACGTGAACCGCGCTGCCGGAGCCACCACCGGTGCATGGCCCGGGGTGCAACCTTTCGGTGGCTGGAAGGGTTCCGGAACATCGGGCAAGGCCGGAGGCGGTCTGTACTACGTTCAGCAATTCATGCGTGAGCAGTCCCGGACGGTAGTGGCGAAGTGACAGTGGACGTAAGCCATAACGCGTCCTGGCTCTCGCCTGATCGGCCGGTTCCCGACATCCGGACGGCTCTGCCAGGCCCAAAGGCACAGGCGGTGCTCAAGCGCGACGCTGCGGTAACCAGTCCATCTCTGCCGCGTGTCTACCCCCTGGTGCCAAACCGGGCCAGCGGGTGCGTCGTGGAGGACGCGGACGGCAACCTGTTTCTGGATTTCAATGCCGGGATCGCGGTCACCTCCACCGGGCATTGTCACCCACGAGTAGTCGAGGCCGTTCGTCGTCAGGCTGAACAGCTCTTGCATTACTCCGCGAGCGACTTCTACCTGCCGATCTACTCGCAGATGTGCGAAGCCTTGGCTGCGGTGCTGCCCATCTCCGGGCACAAGAGGGTCTTCCTGACCAACTCCGGAACCGAGGCGATCGAAGGTGCCATGAAGCTCGCCCGGTACGCGACCGGCAGACCGTACATCATCAGCTTTTTCGGCGCCTTCCACGGCCGCACTTACGGCGCGGTCAGCCTGACAGCGTCCAAAGCCAAGTACCACAAGGGATTTGGGCCGTTGCTGCCTGGCGTCCTGCATGCCCCCTACGCGTTCAGCCGGCGCGATCCTGAGACGGGCAAGCGCACGCATGACGAGGAAGCGACGTTCGACTATCTCGAGAACACGCTGTTCCGCTACGAGGTGCCGCCGACCGAGGTCGCAGCAATCTTCCTGGAGCCAGTGCAGGGAGAGGGCGGCTACATCGTGCCGCCGGCGTCCTGGATCCAGTGGCTGCGCGCGCTGTGCGACAGGTACGGGATCCTGCTCGCCGTCGATGAGGTGCAGTCCGGGATGGGGCGTACCGGAAAGATGTGGGCGATCGAGCATGCCGACGTCGAGCCCGACATCCTGATCAGCGCCAAGGGCATTGCATCGGGCCTGCCGCTTGGAGCCTTCGCCGCCAAGGCAGAGCTAATGGAGCGTTGGAGTGCCGGCGCCCACGGCTCGACGTACGGCGGGAGTCCCGTGTCCTGTGCGGCCGGGCTGGCCACCCTCGAGACGATCGTCGTCGAGAACCTCACCGACAACGCCACCAACATCGGGGATGAGCTGCTCTCAGGTCTGGCAGAGCTTCCAACTCGGTTCCCCCGAACCGTCACCGCCGTACGCGGCGTCGGGCTGATGATCGGCGTCGAATTCCGGACTGGCGAGCAGGCCGAGGCTGTGCAGGAGCAGGCCTTCAAGCACGGACTCCTGGTTCTGGAGTGCGGTGAGAGCACCATCCGGATGTCTCCACCGTTGGTAGTCACCTTCGAGCAGGCCCACACGGCGCTGCGGATCTTCGGCGAGTCGGTGGCAGCGGTCGCGGAGTGAGCCGGCACGTCTTCTCCCGCGGTGGCGAGGGTCTACCGGTCGCGGCCCGAGGAAGTGGCGCGGAGATCTTCGATAGCGACGGTCGGCGCTATCTGGACGGCGCTGGTGGCGCGATCGTGGTCGGTGTCGGTCACGGTGTGGCCTCGGTTTCGGAGGCGATTGCTGGGCAAGCTCGCCAGCTCGCGTACGTCCACGGGACCATGTTCACCACAGATGTTCTGGAGGCCTATGCCGACGAGTTGGCGCCGTTGCTGCCCCTGGAATCGCCTTGGATCTACCCGGTGTCCGGAGGCGGCGAGGCCGTCGAAACGGCACTGAAAATGGCTCGTGCCTACCACCTGGCCCGAGGCGAGGACCGATATCTGGTCATCGGGCGCGATGGCGCGTATCACGGCAACACCCGCGGCGCCCTCGACGTCTCCGGTCGGGCCCGGCTTCGCGAGCCCTATTCGCCCTGGCTCGGGCCGCCCCCGCACTCGACCGCACTCCACACGACGGCACCGTACGAGTACCGCTGTCCGTTCCCTGACACTCATCCGGAGGGCTGCGGCGAGCGGCATGCCCAAGTCCTTGATCAACTCATCGTCGAACATGGTGCCGGGCGGGTGGCGGCATTCATCGCCGAGCCAGTCTCTGGGGCGGGGTTGGGGGCCTGCGTGCCTCCAGCAGACTATTGGCCGGCTGTCGAACAGGTGTGCCGCGCCCACGGTGTGCTGCTCATCGCCGATGAGGTCATGACCGGCTTCGGGCGTACCGGTGCCTGGTTCGCCTGCGAGCACTGGGGCGTCCGACCCGATCTGATGGTGTTGGCCAAGGGCGCTGCCTCTGGCTACTGGCCGCTGGGATTGGCCGTCGCAAGCGACCAGGTCCACCAGACGATCATGTCCGGCGGTGGCTTCACGCACGGGTTCACCTACTCGCACCACGTCGTGGGTGCGGCCGCGGGCCGCGCTGTGTTGGCAGTCTTGAAGCAACTCGACCTGGTTCAGGCCGCAAGGGACCGAGGCGCCCAGCTCGACGCGGCCCTGCGCGATGAGCTCGGGAACCACCCGGCGGTCGGCGACATCCGTGGCCTGGGGCTACTGCGAGCGATCGAGCTAGTGTCCGACCGACAGACTCGGGCCGCGTTCGCCCGCTCGGACCGCGTGGTCGAGCGCGTCGTCGCCGCAGGCACGGCGCGCGGTGTCCTGCTCTACTCCTCGACCGGATGCGCCGACGGACGTGATGGAGACCTTGTGCTCCTCGGCCCGCCTCTGATCATCGCCGAGTCTGAGATTGACGAACTCGCGAGCTTGACGTCGGCAGCCATCAGAGACGTCCTCGGCTGACGTAAAATATCAATCTTTCTCCCACACGCTTATGCCAAACCCAATACGATTCCGAAGATCAGAAAAGCAAAGTACACACTTTGAGCAGAGTGGACAATAATGCCCATCCAGGTGCTACGGAAGCGCCAGCTTGGAAACGCGTACAGGAAGACACCACTAATGACCGACCCCGGGATACCCAGGGCTGGTAAGGCCAAAGAGCACGGCAGCAATACACCCCGAAAGAGAAACTCCTCCCCCAGAATCGTATTGAAGATAGCGTTCACCACAAACAAGGCAAAGAACCACCAGGCGCCCACCAGCCGGTCGAGAATTTCCCACGATTCGAGAATCGCCCCCAGGCTATATCCTGGAGGCTCCGCGAAAAAAGGAAAGAGGGAGACCCACAGGCCATCTAGGTAAGATGTCAAGTCAGTTCCCACACGGCGATCCCGATCAGAAACGGGATCACCCACAGCCATAAGTTGCGGCGACTTTCACCGGTTTTCGGGTCGCGCGGTGTGTTGAGCCGCAGCCTGCGCTTGACAGTCGCCCAGCGGAGATCTCCTTCTTCCCGGCGGACGATGATCATGGCAAGAACGAACAACCAGATCAAACCGATCAAGAGCAGCACGAATCGGGTGACACCCGCTCCCAGCGGATCCGAATTGAAATCAGGTGATACTGCGGGGAAAATGATCCAGCTTAGGATGCCCATCGGCACGGCCGCCAGACCCCAGATACCCAGGATTCTGCCAAGCGAATACTGTTTCGCCCTTTCAGACGCTCCGTTTGTACGGGCGGTCGTTTCCAACTTTCCTCCTGCATCTAGATAACTCGGATGCCCATGGGACTGAATTCTTGCGACGAAGCCGCCTAGGCCAGGCCACTCCTAGCATGAAGCCGAAGTCGTACCAGTTGCCGTTGTTCTGGACCTTGGTAGGTATCGAGGCGGCCCATGTCACGAGGCCAATGCCGCGTCACTATAGAGTCCGCTTCGGGTGCACTGATGGGGAGGGATGAGGTGGAGGTCGCGGTACTCGGCGCGGGCAACGGTGGTTGTGCGGTGGCCTTCGATTGGGCGCAGCACGGGCACAATGTGCGGCTCTTCGCAACGGTGGAGTATCCGGGCGAGGTGCCGGCGATTGCTCAGCGAGGCGAGATCGTCAGTACCGGCGAACTCTCGGGTGTGGCGCCGATCTCCTACGCCGGACATGACGCCCAGCGCACCGTGTCTGGTGCCGATCTGATCATGGTGGTCGGGCCCGCCTACGCCACCGAAGCCTTGGCCCGGGCCGCCGCGCCGCACCTTACTCCCGAGCAAACAATCGTGGTTTGTCCGACTTCCTGCCTGGGCAGCTTCGCCTTCCGCCGTGCGGCTGGGCTGGCACGCGATGACGATCGGTACCTGGTCGGGGAGACAAGCACCCTTCCGTACGCGGTGCGGATGAGCGGACCGGCGAGGATCCACGTTTTCGTCAAACTGCGAGCCGGGTTGTGGGTGGCGGCGACGCCGCGGCGCGGTACCGACCGGCTCCGTACCATGCTCGGCGAGGTATATCCCGGCATCGGTGCAGCGGGCAGCGTGTTGGCCACGACGCTGCAGAACGGGAACCCTGTAATCCATCCCGCCGTCACTCTTTGCAACGCAGCATTGATCGAGCGTACGGGTGGTGAGTTCAACTTCTACGAAGATGGGGTGACCCCGGCCGTTGGCCGGCTGATGCGTGCCGTCGATTCCGAGCGCATCGCGATCGCGGCTGCTCTCGGGCAGACGATTGCGGCGGACCCAGCTATGGGGGTGATTCAGGGTTACATGATCGAAGATAACTACGACACCGGATACTCCACGGCACCCGGCTTCCGCGGCATCCGGGCCCAAAGCCAACTCGACAATCGCTACCTCACCGAGGACGTCGGCTACAGCATGGTCTTGTTCGCAGAGCTGGCTCGGACCGCTGGCGTGCCAACACCCACGATGGACGCGGTGATTGAAATCGCCTCAGTGCTGCTCGGCCGGGACTTCCGCCGCGAGGCGCCACGTACTCTTGCGGGTTTGGGGTTGGGTGATCTCGACGCGGCCGGCTTGGCCAAGCTGTAGCAACGATCACAAGGATAATGGGCTGCTCGCTCCTGAACTAAACGAGGACTTTTCCACTGTCGCGATCGCGAACCCGCCCCATGCACGGTAAGTCGGCGTGTCGTCGCCAAGCGTCCGCTGATCGCTAAGGGACAATCCACAGGATCGGAGCAGCTCGGCCAGCCTTTCGCGGGAGGGCGGAGTGCTGTCGACGCCGAACTTCAGCGGCTCTCCCGTTGACTTTGTGGCGGCCCTCCCGTAACGCCAATAGAGCGTCGACGACTCAAGGGCTTCGGTGGTGAAGTAGTCAAATGCGACCACGCTCCCCTGCGCCGTCGAAGCGATCTTGCGTAGCGAATCTTCGACTGCCTCCCTGTTGAGATACATCGTCACGCCTTCCCACAGGAACAGCGTTCGCTCACCGGGGTCGAATCCGGCGGCGGAGAGGCGGGCCAGCCAGTCGTCGTTCTCGAAGTCCGCCGCAACGAATGTCACGGCGCTGGAATCAATGCCAACCTTCTGGAGCGACTCGCGCTTGACCATCTGCGTTTGTGGCGAATCAACCTCGAACACCTGCACTCGGGTATCGTTCGGCAGCCGGTAGGCCCGGGTGTCGAAACCCGCACCGAGGATGACAAACTGCGCGACCTCGGATAGGTATCGGTCGACAGCGGCGTCGAAAAACCAGATACGCGCCGAGGCCTCGTACTGCGGCGCCACCTCGCCCTCGAAGGGGTAGCGAAAAGCCCGCGGCACGTACCCGGTGAGCCGGTGCGCCAGCAGCACCGGGCCAGTTGTCAGGCGCAGCCCCAGCTGCGGAACACCAGGCAGCACCCGCATCAGCCGATCCGCCGCCTCGTCCTGTCGCGTCCCGAAGTTGTGCTCGGAGAACCGAGCGGACAGTGGGCCCTGCGCCGACACGGACACATCTGAGCGTCCTGCGGCAACTAACTTGCCCACCCACATGGTGTAGCCGAGCAGCTCCACTGGAGACATCAGCGCACAGAGAAGGTAGAACCCGACACGCGAGACCCGCGTACGCATCTGCCCCCTCAAGCCATCCTCCGCGGCCACCTGCCACTTTAAGCCGCCAGTCACCGCTGGCTTGTGATCATGAGCGTTTTCGCGAGGGGCTCACGAGCCGTCGCAGCGTGGGCTCGGGGCGTTCGACCGGCTCGACCTCAGCTTGACGCGTAGCTGCGTACCGTTCCGCCAACGGTTGCGCGGACAGTCCGTGAAGGAGAACGCTGAGCAGGACGGTGAGACTAATGGTCGCGACGATCTCATCGAGCGGCCCAGGCACCCCTTGCAGCTCTTCGAGGGCAATGAGGGCGAAAACGATCGAAGCCAATCCCCGTGGACCGAACCAGCCAATGAAAAACACCGTGGACCAGTCCATCCGCGCACCAAGCAGTGAGAGCGCCACCGGCACCATGCGGATCACCGTCAGGCTCAGCACGGCGTAAAGAAGAATGCGCCAGCTCCAGTCCGCGGCGATGTCGGGGACCGCCAAGGCGCCGAACAGCAGCCAAGAGATCATCGATGCGAGGCCGCAGGTCTGCTCTACGTAATAGACCTCCTTTTCCTCTCCCCTGGCTGTGACAGCACCGAATGCGCTCCCTGCCACGAACGCGGCAACGAAACCGTTGGCGTCGATGAGCATCGCAACGACGAACGCGAGCAGCGCAAGTGCCAGAACGGAGGGGCCCGCAAACTCTTCGGAACTCCACCCTCGCTGGCGAGCAGCGCTCAGCAGCACGCCACCAAGCGCGCCTAGCACGACGCCGGTCAGTGCGCCCAGAAGCAGACCCAGCAGGGCATGGGCCGGACCCTCATGTGCACTGCCAGCCCCGGCAGCAATAGTGGCGAGCACCACCGTGACGACCGGGGTGGCTATTCCGTCATTCAGCCCGCTTTCTACGTTGAGCGTCTGCCGCACTCGATAAGGAACCCGCCGATCCGACATCACCGCTGAGCCCAGTGCGGCGTCGGTCGGGGCGAGGGCGGCACCGAGGAGTAACGCGTACCACGGGCTCACATTCAGAACACCGATAGCGATCAGCGTTCCCAATCCGATCGTTAGCGGCAGACCGATCGCCAGGAGTCGGACGTAATGCCCCAGGTCTTCTCGCAGCTCGGCGAAGCGTACCCGGCTGGCGTCTGCGAACAGTACCCAGACAAGAGTTACCTCGGCGATGATCTTCGTCGAGTGAGGATCAGGCTCAAGATCGACCAGCTTGAGGCCCTCGGCCAATATGAGGCCGATCGCGACAAAGAAGATCGGGGTCGAGATGGCGGCCGCCCTCGCGGAGACTATTCCCCAGGCGAATATCGCCGCAAGAACAAGCGAGAGCGCGGCAATGTCCACGACGTATTTCCCCACATTCGATCGACCTCCGCTTACTAGCGATGATCGGTCGCATTCTGGAATCGACGATGATTGATTCTCACGAGCGCGGGAAGTCACCCAAGCATAGCGAGACATGCCCGGCAGCAGGGCAGGAAAACATGGTCACCGAGCTGGCGCTTCAGCGCCGCGGCGATGGACGCCGTGGGGCCGCATTGGGCTCTAGGTCAGGTTTTCGGTGCGGTCGAAGTGGTCGCCGAGAATTACGCCGTCACTTGTGATCTCGTATTGACGTGTGAATGGGTCGTGAGCGCTTCCCCGGGCTTTGAGTACGGTCAGTGCACGTTTGAGTTGAGAGTTCCCACGCAGGAACTGAAGCAAGATCAAATTGTCCGACAGATGCGAGATGCCGTACTCAGACAAGCGGGAGACCGCAAATAGATCAGGGACCTCTTGTGTCATGACGACGCTTATGTTGGCGCGAGCGCAGCGTTGCAGTAGCGAGTAGACGTACTCGCGGAAACGAAGTTCATCTCCGGATGAGGCTCGCAAGTCGCCGAGACTGTCGATAGCGACTCTGGTGGCACCGGTGCGGTGCACGGTGTCAAGCAGGTCGTAGACCCATTCGTCAAGATACAAATCGACCGGGGCACGGTACATCAGCTCGACGCCCGGATCGTCCAACGACCAGGAGAACCCGTTCAGGATCCGCTCGAGCTGGGTCGGGTTCTCTTGGAACGTTGCGATCAACCCGGTATCGCCACGCTCGGCGCCCGCGAAGATGAAGTGGAGCGCGAGCAACGTCTTGCCCACCCCAGAAGGTCCCGCCAGCAGAGTCGAGGCACCGCGGTAGTAGCCGTCGGACAACATGGCATCCAACGCTGGTACCCCTGAGGACATGCGTTCCTGCGTACGGTCGTAGCGTTCGAGATTGACGAGGTCGGCCATGCGCGGATACGCGTGGAGACCTGCCGAGGAGAGCCGGTAGGCGTGCTTGCCGGACAGCGACTTGCTACCACGCAATTTGATGACCGATAGAACCCGCCGGTCGCGCTCGCCTTCCCGCTCGGTGCCGAGCGAGAGGATGGCATCGGCGACGGCGAACTCAGGCGCATTGCTGGTGTCGGTGGTGTTGTACTCACCGATCCAGAAGGAGGTGATCGGCATCGCCGAGAGCCGCCCGGCTAGCTCATGCAGAAAGCCTCTGAACGTCTCGAGGTCGGCTGCGTATGTCTGGAGGGCCCTGAAACTGTCGATCACAACCAGTCCGGGACGATTTCGCTTGAGGAGCTCAGTGATGCACTCCAACGCACTGGCGAGTCCGCCCTCGTTAAGCGTCCGGCCGAGATCTTCATAGATCACGCTCCTGCCAAGTGCCGAGGGCTCGAAAAAGTCGAGAGACTGGCCGTAGCGAAGGACCTTTTCAAGCGGTTCGGACACCGTCGTCAAATACATCGCTGGCCGGTCGCTGGTGGCGTTCTGGAACACATACTGCTGGGCAAGGATGGTTTTACCCGAGCCCGGGTTGCCACCGATCAAGATGATGCCGTTCCGCGGCAGCCCGCCGCCGAGGATGGTATCCAGTCGATCGGAGCCGCTCGATAGCCGCTCGATCATCGGCTTAGGCTCCTCGTTCGTAGGTAGGCGCTAGTCCCGACAAGGTCGCGGACCGTGGAGACGAACTGTAGTGGGTCGAGCGGTTTGAGCAGGAACGCGTCAGCTCCGGCGGCCAACGCCGGATCGCGGAAGTCGACCGCAGAGACCGCGAGAACAGGAACCGAACCGTTGTCTCGCGCCGCCCGGCACAGCGTCAGACCCGCGCCACCAGAGATCAGCAGATCTACCACAAGTACGCTCGGCGGTTCGTCGCGCAGGATCTCAGCTGCGGCGCCCGAGTCGAGCACGATGCGAACAACATAGCCCTCGGTGCGTAGGAAGTGTTCGGCGAACTCGGCGGCGTACGGATCACGCTCGGCCAGCAACACTGTCGTCGCGGCGTTGACACTCGGTCCCGCACTGCTGTGCTGCTCCTCGCGGCTGGAAGCCACCTCCATTTGATGCTGGGCGAGGAGCCGGTGCGCGTCGGCGGGTTGCAGTCCCTGATCGATCTGATTGCGTATGAAGGTGAGCTGATCCACCTGATCGCGACTGTAGAGCCGCTGCCCACCGCTGCTTCGCGCGGGCACTATCTGGTGGTAACGGTCCTCCCACGCGCGCAATGTTTGCGCTGGCACGCCGAGCATCCGGGCGACTGCTCCGATGCTGTAAACGCCATCGGTGCGGTCCGCGCTGCCCTCCATCCCTGCGACCTCCCTTGTGATGAGTGTTGCCTAGATTGTGCGCTACGTCTATGGAATACTGCTCTAAAGTCTTAACCTTATCTACACAACAGTTGCACAGGAATATCACTTAGTTCTACATTTCCTCTATATAAGTGAAGGGCCACTCCTTGTGATCGAAACGTTGGGCGACAGCTGGAGCGGACACAGAGGATCAACGAAGGACGACAACGCGTGGCGGAACCGGCGCACCGGCCTCGCGGCGAAACCGCTGGAGGCGCCACCGATGAATTCCGAGGCCGATGCGTTTGCCCGTCTGGCCCTCGAGCTGCACGACCAGACAAATTTGGAAAAGACCCTCGAAAAAATCGTCGAGTCGGCCGCAGCAGTTGTGGGCTGCGACTATGCCGGGGTGCTCGTGACGAGCAAGGGCAACAGGTTCAATGCGATCGCCGCAAGCCACCCGATCGCCGAGAAAGCCGACAAACTGCAAGCCGAACGGCATGAAGGCCCCGGAATTGCCGCCATCGCTGACGCGCGTACAACGCTGGTGACAGACACCGCCACGGACATGCGGTGGCCGCGTTGGTCGGCCGGAACGCGAGACCTCCAGCTGCGAAGCGTGTTGGCGGTCCGACTATGGACCTCTCAGTCAACGCTGGGCGCATTGAACCTGTACGCCTGCTCGCCGCGGTGGTTCGATGCAGATGCGCTGGCCGTTGCCGAAGTCCTCGGTCGCCATGCCTCAATCGCGCTAGCCAGCGCGCGAGAAGAAGAGTCATTGTGGCAGGCCATCGACGCTCGAAAGCTCATAGGCCAAGCCCAGGGCATCCTTATGGAACGGTTCGATCTTGACGACGAACGCGCCTTCGAGGTGCTGCGCCGCTATTCCCAAAGCACCAACACCAAACTCAACGAAGTGGCGCGCACTCTCGTCCACACGCGAGCCCTGCCGACCTACGGACAACCGCCCTGTTTCAAACAGAGGATTCCCTAGCGCGCCGGTCGGCGTGATCGGCGGTGTCGAGCCGAGCCCCGTGGAAAGGGCTCGGTTGGCACAAGCGCGCTCTGAGTGGTAAACCTAAACATGTTGTTCAATTATCTGTTTAAGTTCGGGTCAATCGTAGGGGGTCGATGTCTTGGCTTCCGGCCTCGTACTGCTGACAGGCGCCTCGGGCTTCGTCGGCCGCCGGCTAGGCAAGGCCCTGGTCGAGGAGGGGTACGCCGTACGCGCAATGACCCGAAATCCAGACGACTACCGGGGTCCGGGGGAGCCCATACTCGGTGATGCCCTTGAGCCCGCGACGCTGCGGGCTGCGCTGGACGGTTGCTCAACGGCGTACTACTTGATCCACTCACTGTCATCACCCGACTTCGCCCGCCTGGATGCCGACGCGGCTCGGGCCTTCGGGCGGGCCGCTGGCGACGCCGGCCTGCGCCAGATCATCTACCTCGGCGGCCTGGGCAACGACTTCGACACCCTGTCACCCCACCTGCGCAGCCGGCGGCAGGTGGAAGGGCTGCTCAGTGAAGGCGGCGTCCCGGTCACGGTGCTGCGCGCTGGGATCGTGATCGGCGACCAGGGTCTGTCCTGGGAAATCACCCGCCAGCTGGTGGAGCACTTGCCGGCGATGATCACACCGCGCTGGGTGCGGACGCGGACGCAGCCGATCGCCGTGGACGACCTCATCTGCTATCTGGTCGGCGTGCTGGGGCGCCCGGACGCACTCGGCCGGGTCTTCGAGGTCGGCGGGCCCGAGATCTTGCGCTACTCCACCATGCTCAAGCGAGTGGCCAAGATCGAACGCAGGCCGCTGCCCATCATCCCCGTCCCGCTGCTGAGTCCCCGGCTCTCGTCATTGTGGCTGTCGCTGGTCACCGACGTGGACACTCGGGCCGGCCGCACCCTGGTGGACTCGATGACCACCGAAGTCATCGTGCGCGATGAGTCGATCCACGAAATCGTGCCGATGCGTCTCACCTCGTACGACGACGCCGTCCGCCAAGCTCTCAACGAGCGGGAAAAGAGGATTCGCCGATGACCAGGCTGGAAGAGCGGGTACGCCGGTGGGCGGGCCGGCTGCCCCGCCACCTCGCCCACGTCGTGGACGTCGACGTCACGGACTCGCCGGCCCAGGCCGCCCGGCGGCGGCGAGTGGTCAGTGCCGCCCACCTCGTCGGAACCGGGCTGCTCGGCGCCTCGCTGTCCACCCGGCCCGGCTCGCGTCGCTTCTATGCATTCACCTTCTCGACAGCGGTGACCTGGATTACAGGCAGCCTGCTCTCCGGTCCGCTCCACCTCGGCTGGATCGAAAACCGGGCGCGCCAGCTGAACCGCCCCGTCGCGGTCCCGGTCGCGACTGGCATCGGGGCGTTCTGCATCTTCTCCGTCGGCGCGCTCCTCGTCCGACGCATCCCGCTGCTCGACCGTGCCGTCAACGGCGCGCTGGTGTTCGCCGAGCGCGGTCGCGGGCCGTGGGTCCTACTCACCACCTGCGCCAACGGCATCGGCGAAGAGGTTTTCTTCCGGGGGGCGATGTACGCCGCGCTGCCCGGTACCGATCCCGTCCTGGCCTCCACCGCCATCTACACCCTGACCACGACCGCGACGCGCAACCCCGCCTTGGTCCTCGCCGCCGGCGTGATGGGAACTTTGTTCGGTTACCAACGGCGCGCCACCCAAGGCCTGCAGGCGCCGCTCCTCACCCACCTGACCTGGTCCACATTGATGGTGACGCTGCTGCCCCCGATCTCCAGGTGGGCCGAGGCACGATTCGGAGTACCTCGTAATGCCTAGGTGGGTAGGGTTCCGCGGACCTGGCTTTCTCGGGAGTGGGCCGGATTGCCGTCGTACGGTTCTATCGATACGTCGACGATGGTGAAGCCTTGGAGCTGTCCGGCGAGTTCGGGCGGCAGTGGGTAGCTGGCTCTGCCGTCGTCGGGCAGCACTCCTAAGGTGTACATGCGCTGCCCGTCGGTGTTGATCAGCCACACCTCTCGGTAGCGATCTGGGGTGAGCGGGGCATCGATCTGCACCCTCAGCTCGGGACGGCCCTGGTCGTTGACGAGTTCGGCTGTGCCGTGCCCGGCCTGTCCCGGCAGTGCCGCCAGCGCGATGCTCGAGGTGACCTCGACTCGGTCACGGATGGCGACGGTGGTGACGCCGACGCCGATGATGAGCCCGACAACCGCGGCGGCGGCCGCCAAAAGCCACGATCGCGGTCTCGGAGTTCGGCGTGGTGGTTCGCTGGCGGCCGGCGGCGAAGGTGCCGGCTCGGCAGCAACCTCGGTTCGGGCAGGAGCGGGTGCGGCACTGGCGAGCTGGCTTTGAATGGATCGCCAGATAGTGTCTGCCGGTACCTGTGCAAGCTGTTCAGGACGACGGCTCAGCTCGGTGATGCGGCTCAACTGGGCAAGTTCATCGCGACATTCCGCGCAGCTGTCCAGATGCTTTTCCTCGGCCGCTGTCAGCGGATCGTCATTACCGAGTGCCCGGTCGGCTAGCCGATCGGGATCCAGGTGGGTCATGAGGTCACCTCCGCCAGCCGGGTACGCAGGTGGAGCAGGGCACGCCGGGCGTGGCTTTTGACCGTTCCGAGCGGAAGATCGAGTTGCTCAGCGATCTGCGGGTAGCTGCGTCCCTCCCAGAAGGCGAGCTGGAGGATCGTGCCCCGCGGGTGCGGCAGTCGACCAATTTCCTCGGTCAGCACGATGCGATCGATCAGCGTCGAAAGCGCCTCAGGTTGAGCTTGCACATCGGTCTGTGTGGTCACGGCTTGGACCAGCCGCAGATCCCGGCCGCGAGCCCGCTGCCGGTCGACGATGCGGTGGCGGGCGATGCCGATCAGCCAACCGGACAGGCTGCCCTTTTCCGCCTGATAGTTGCCGCGAGCCCGCCAAGCGCTCACAAATACCTCTTGGGTGATCTCCTCACTGTCAGTCGAGCTTCCGAGCGCACGATAGGCAATCGTGTAGATCAACGGCGCCGAACGCCGGAACACCTCTTGCAAACAGGCTTCATCGCCTTGGTAGAAGCCCACCCTCAGCTCGGCTTCAGTCGCCGCCCGCCAATCGACATCTTCACCGGCCGCTTCGGCGTTGAGGCGCGCCTCGTCGATCACGAAAGTCACCCTAACGCGGCCGGCCTTGGCAACAATCCGTGCCTGACAGCTGCAATCACGCTGGTCGCGCAGACACAATGACGTTCGCCTGGTACCCGCCTGATCGACGGTAGGTCCCACCACAGGTAAGGATCCGCAATACCGGCTCGCCCGCTCGCTTGAACACTTCACGGAGGTCAAGGTTCTGCTTGTTGATCAGTTGGACGGCGGTCACTCGAAATCGTTCCGCACCGGCAGTGGTTTTGATCATGATTTCGTCGCCGCGGCGAACCTGCTGTAGACCAACCAGCGGTCCCACGCCGTACTCGCGGCTGTCGACATGACCGCCAAGAACGGCCGACCCGTGGGCGGAGCCTGGTCTTGGCCCGTACGCGTACCAGCCGATTTCAGTCGGTCGGGCTGGTAGTGCCATTGCCCCGCTGCCATCGACCGTCACGGCTCTGATCGGCATTTTCAGCTCCAGGCGCGGGATGGCCAGCATCTGTGGTTGACCGGCCTCCTTAGTCTCGGCTCGGCGCTGAGTTGCGCTACGTGCATGCGACGCTGACGGCATGGCGGCGGATGGCATGGCCGCTGATGCGTCTGCCACGGCAACAAGCTGTTCGCCTGCGTGATCGGTCGCGGTAGCGAGGTGCCATCCGGCCACCATCACCACGAGGCATGAAATGAGCAGGGCGGTCAGCCATCGCCAACCGCCCTGCCGCCTGACGTCAGTGATCACCGCGCCGTGAGCACCCGGCGACGATACAGCTGCCAGCCAGATACGGCTGCGCCGAGCGTCGCCACAGCTACCAGGCTGGCCCACAGCGGCCCAGCGTCGGCGCTGGCCGCCGCCTGACCTCCGGTGCCTCCGGGAACGCTGTTCGGTGAGCCATGCATGCCCTTGATTGCCTGAACGGCGAGCTTGAGGTTCTTGTCCTTGGCGGACCCCCACGCGTACACGATCGTGGTAGTGCCTTCGGCCACCTTCAATGAGGCCGGGCCGATCACCACATCATCGCTGCCAGCCAAGACAACATCGGCCTTCACCGTGCCGGGGTCGATCTCGGCCGAGTCTTCCTTGGGATTGGCAAGATCAGTGAAGACTGGTTCGCCACCAGCTCGCACGTCGACCTCCGGCGCCGCCGCATCATGCCGGACGATCACACGAGCCTTGCCGGCCGGAAGACCGGATACGTCGTTGGCGTAGGGGGTCAGGATCGGCTTGCCGCTCTCGGTCAGGTGTGCCACCACGGTGACATTCGCTCCGCCAGGCACCTTGACGTTGTTAGCCGACATGATCGCATCGCCATCCGGACCGTCACCGGCCTTGACGACCTTGAGGTCATAGCTGCCAGCCGGCAACATCTGCGGATCAGTCAAGGTACCGGGTTCGAAGTTCTTCAACAGGGCCTTGCCGTTCGCATAGACATCGACCGTCGCATCCGGAACCCCATGCAGAATCGACACAGTCGCATTGCTGGCCCCCTGCGCAGGCGCGACCCCCACCGCCGCGCACGCAAGCGCCAAAGCCCCCGCGCTGACCAAACTGAGTATTCGCCTTTGTGCTGACATTCGGCCTCCTGAAAGCTGAGTTGTACACGTCGCCCTATTTGCGTTGTCAACCCGCGCTCCGGATGCATCTGATGTGTATACGGGCGGATTGGTCCAAACCGACGAACTGCACGAGGAACCAGATAAGTAGTACGCAAGGAGATGGCATTCGCAGCCCCCAAGACCCTGGCAGGCCTGGTCGGTAGGTCGGCCCTCGTGCTCAGGATTACTCGAGCGGCCGCGATGACCGCACCGCCGCGACGACATCACGGATTCCCTTGCTAGCTGCGGCGGCGTCTGTCTGATCGAGGACGAGAGAGGGGTGTGTCGCGTCGGCGACGACCCGGTGCTGACTGTTGCTGGACAGCGCCACGAGCTTGTCCTGCGCAGCCATCCAGCTTCCGTCATGTCCTCGGCCAGCCGTGATGACGATCAGCGGCTTTCCGGCGAAGTCGACGAGAGTTGCTGCCTGGTGGGTCGCTGCGGCTCCCTCCCGGAACTCGTTGATGAAGCTCTGAACGCTGCGGGCGGTCGACACGCTGGCACGGGCTTCGCCGCGAGATTGTGGGGGCAGGCTGTCGTAGGAGTCACCGAGCAGGTGGGCCACACCAAGGTTTGCAGTGGCCGCAACCAGCATCGAGATGCGGCCTGCGAAGTCATCCGACCTCGTTGCGGCGGGTGCCGGGCCCGCCGCGGGCGAGGTGGAGTCCAGCAGCACCATGCCGGCGACCTGGTCGGGGTACTGCGCAGCGAAACTGAGGACGTAGAGACCGCCGAAGGAGTGACCCGCCAGCACATAGGGCCCGGGAATGTGAGCCTGGTTCAGCAGCCTGTGCAGGTCGGTCGCAGTCTGCACGGCGTCCTGCGGACCGTCGGCAGCATCGCTCCAGCCGCGACCGGCGCGGTCGTACACGCAAACCTGGCTGTCCTGGGCGACGTCCGCCGCAACCCAAGCCATGCCCGCGGAGACTTCGCCGAGGCCGGGCTCGAGGATGACTGTGGGGCTGCCGGAACCGGTGCAGTTGAGGTGGAGCCTGTGCCCGCCGACGTCGATCAGCTGACCGGGCATCGGGTAGGCGGCTGCGTCGATCGACTCTCGTACCGTCTCGTAGCCGCCGCCGATCGCGGAGAGGGCCAACACGGCTAGCAGTGGGTAGACCATCCACCGCCGAGCCCGGCGGGGTGCCCGCCGGCGTGCCCTGGTAATGCTCCACACCACGATCACGAGCAGCAGTGGTGGCCACACCCACCGGAATCCCTCCCCGACGACCGTGTCCGGGCCGAGAAGTGCGATGAGACCCGCGACGGTCAAGAACACCGCCGGTGCCGCCGCCCAGCGTTGTGGTTGGTCGCTGAGCTGCACGGACAAGATCGTCAGCAGTGCCCAGCCGAGCGCGAATGCCAGCAGCACTACACCGGTGAGCACGTTAGGTCGGGCCGGGATGAACGGGGCGGCGACCAGCGCCATTGCGATCACCAGCCCAGCGGCCATCGATGCGGCGATGATCAAAGCGATGCGTCCCCTGAATGGAGCCTGAACCGGTTTCGCTCGCTCGACCTCGAGCGGGCGTACGGCGCGAGGGCGGACGCTGTCGTTGCTCATGGTGTCTTCATCATGACGTTCTTTTTCAATACCGTCAGTCTGGGTGCCGCTTGGCCTGGTCGCGCTGGACATTGGCCAGGTTCCAAGGTGACGGCCCAGCTGCCACGAACACGGGACCTCCTCAAGGGCTAGAACGGCCAGATCACTGGAACCCAGAAGACGGCAACGACCAGGAACCACAATGTGAGAGGCAAACCGAGCTTCCAGTAGTCACCAAACCGGTAACCACCTGGGCCCATCACCATCATGTTGCCGGGGGTCGAGATCGGGGTGAGGAAACTGGCGGCTGCCCCGACTGCCACGGCCATGAGCACGGTTTGGACCGAGACGCCGGCACCGGTAGCTGCAGAGACTGCAATCGGAGCCACGATCAACGCGGTTGCCACATTGCTCACAACCGCACCGAGAATCGCGACGAGAACGATGATCGCAATCAGCAGCAGGTACGGTGAGTCCTCGCCGACAAGATCAACAAGCACCCGTGCCATCTCATCGGCCGCGCCGCTTTGTTTAATGGCTGTGGACAGTGGGATTAGGCCACCGATGAGAATCACGATCGTCCATGGCATTGCCCGATAGATCTGCTCGAGGCGCACGACGCGGAGCATGATCATCGCCCCAGCGGCCAGCAATCCCGCGATCACGGGGGGCACCAGCCCGAATGCGAGGAGCACTACCATCGCGGCCAGTATCGCGATGGCGAGCTTGCCTTGGCGGCCCAGCCCGGAAACCTGACGGCGAGGCATGTCCGGGGAGTCGACCACCAGCAGGTCCGGGTGCCTCACGTTCTGGTCCAGCGCCTCCCATGTGCCCTCCACCAGCAGGGTGTCGCCGACCTGCAGCTGGCACCGGTCGGTCGGCTGGCGTTCGGCGAAGGCGACGATTAGACGGTCTGAGTTGCGCGTTCACTCTCGGATCAGCGCCAAAAGCGACGGTTGACTAGGGATAACCCCTTGAGCCGCCTATCGGAATCGAACCGATGACCTACGCATTACGAGAACGATCTCTGCATTAACGACGGTTAACGACCAGCGTTGAAATGTTGGTTGGCTAGGCGGTTCACATGTTGGCCACCGCTGGGCATTGTTGGGCAAATATGGCCCTGTTATGTACCCAGCAAGTACCCGATCCAAGATCAACAAGTAAGCGGCCCCGACCGGTGCATCAGCACCGAATCGGGGCCAGGAAATCCCACTTACCACAGAAGCGAGATCCCAATGAGCAAACCTACAAGCCTCGCGCAGGCACCATCTACAACAGCGACCGCCTCGACATCGAGTTGATCGAAAGCCCTTACGGCCGACCGCCGCGGTAGCGATTATCTGGTCAGCGCAGCCAACCACCTGCGAACCAGCACAGCTAGACGCCGTGGTCGGCGGCAATGAGAGACTGATGGCGAACAGTGTTGTCACCTTGGCCGGCATCCGAGTACAACGGAAGATCTAGCCGCACAAGAGAAACGCCCCGGACCTTGCCGGGGCGTTTTCTTGCTTACTCCACACGAGAGCTAGCAGCTCAGGAATTATCTCGGTTGACCAGCTTGTTGAAGGTGCTGTCTTCGCCGCTGCTCTTTTGCACCTGATAGAGCAACGCGAGTTTGTTGCTGTCAAACGCGTCGAACCAGTCATCCCAGCCGATGTGCTCCAGTTGGTCCTCTCCGGCGCCGCCCGGGAAATCGAAGCGCAGGACACCCGCTGAATTCTTCCGCTCAGTGCCGCGTACGACGGCCGGCGCGCCGTCATGCTCTTCCACCCACTGGCGGATCTCGTCGTGATCAGTTGTTGTTCGAGTCTCAGAAGCCATGACCGTTAGGTACCCCGGCAGGCGCCGAGTCCGCTGTGATCCCAATCACAGAGTCGCCGCGTGCTCAAAACACTCATTTAGAAAGGAGAGCCCCGAGGAATCCTCCGGGCTCTCTCTTCCCTGCGAGCAGGCGTCGTGCCGCAGATTTGGTCTCCACTCGATAACTCATGGCTGCGTGCCGTGGGCGGGTGAAGATCACCAGCTTTGATCCACCGCTGCTTGCCATCCTTACCTCGCACACGCCCGAACCACTCCAGGCGTGGCCGGCGCTCTTTGACCCACTAGTCCAGATGGCCTCCAGACGACCAGGTGGCCATCTCTACATCGATCGGCGGGTCGACTTCGTGACGATCCGCTTCGCGTACTGGCTCGGGTCAAAGGTCTTTTGTGGCCATGAGCCGAGCATATCGAACGAAGCTTCGATTCCGCGAGCGCTAGTGTTGTGGCTACCTGCGCCGACCGGTCATCTCCCTGCTTGCGCGGTGCAGGGGATTGCCAGCAGGCCGGCGCAGGCACTCTCGGAACGCTAGCGAAGATCCTGGGGCGCAGGTGCGCCGAAACGCGGATCCGCTAGCGCTAACCCTGAGGCCTTCCCCAAGATTCACGATTCCGGGCGGACGAGAGCACGCATTGAGAGGGCCGAGGACTCCTCCCGTGCCGGTCGCTGCGGATGTCTCAGCTCATTCTAAGCCGCCTGCGAATAGTCAAATGTTGGCCGGACTGATCTTGGGGGCAGTTATGCGGATGATGCTCAAAGCCGTTGACGACACCGATACAGGTAATGAAGGCTTTTGCAGAGGCGTGGTGATCGGGGCAGTCGATCGGATCCGACATGTCCTCCATCCTCGACAACGGAGCGCAGCTGCGCGTCAGATTGCACGAGAGGCGGCCGTTGACCACCAGTTCAACGAACCCGGTGCGCCTATTGAATATGCGGCCGCACATGATGGCTGGAGCCCGGATGCTCGTTTCTACTGCTCGAGGTTGCATGTCGTCTCGAAGCTGCTAAGCCAACACCCCGGCGGCTTTCTGCTCGACGTCGGCTGCGGTCCAGGGGTCCTGGTAGATCAACTTTCCAAGACTCGCCCGGGCGTCTTCACGATCACTGCGTGCGATCGCTCACCAGCGATGGTCGAGGCTGTGGCCAAACTGAGCTCGAGTGGCGAACATGTGCAGACAGCTGTTGCCTCTATCGAGCACCTGCCGTTCGCAGATAGACGATTTGACGTCGTGCTTGCCCTCGGCGTCCTGGAGTACGTCGACTGCCGGAATGCGGTGCGCGAACTGAGCCGAGTCTGCAGGCCTGGGGGTTTCGTCGTGCTATCGATGCTCAACCCCTTCAGCCCCTACCGACTGTTTGAGTGGTGCGTGTATTGGCCCGCATTGAGGATCGCGGGCCGTCTGGAGCGCATTGTCGGCGTTCCAGACGGCGATCGACATGGAGCTTGCAGATCAGGAATGCAAACCGTGCGTCGCGGCAAGCTGTGTCAGCTAATCCGGGAGGTAGGCCTGATGCCGGAGGAGGTCGTCTACTACGACGTCAACGCGCTCGTTCCGCCGTTCGACAGGATCGTTCGCCGATGGTGCCGGGGCTGGCGTGAACAGCCCGAACGAACTATCGGGAAGGGCGCCCGCCGATGGCTCGGCACCGGCCTCGTGATCGCCGGCCACTTGTCAGAAACCTGACGCCCAGGATGAGGCCGGCGTTGCGGTCAACCGTGGCAATCGCGGCCAGGTCTGGTGTCCAGACCAGCTTCCGGTAATCGGTGTCGCTCAACTGAAACCGCAGCCACCCGTCCCGCACAGGTTTACCCTTGGCGATCTCGCGGCGCCCAGGAGCATGCGCCCAAACCTCCCGGGCATCCCAGTAGCGGCCAGCGTCTTCAGCCGCCAACAACGCCCGGTGACCCCGCCGCCAGAAACTCGCGCCGACACCAGACACCTTCACCGACACGCTTCGCGTAGCGGGGTCATGAGTTGTCTCGGCATCACATGCCAACGGCGCAGGAAGGGTCACGACGCATCCTGCATGGACTCGATGCTGTGATAGGTCATCGACTCCCCATCCAACATTTCCAGCACCGGGTGCCGGCGCCGCCGCGGCGCGTCAGCCGCAGCAGCCTGCAACATCACCTCAGTAGCAGTCATGCCCACAGTCGCGCCTCGGATTCGGGGAAGTCGGGTGCGACGACTGCGGCGATTAGTTCATCTTCGATTTGATCAATGGCTCCGCGCTCGATGGCTCTACACGAAGCCCAATACAGGATGGTGTTGCGTTTACGATCGCGGGCTTCGGCAACGGTGCGGATCAGACCCGCCAAGGCTTTCTTGCTGCTACCGCCGCGGAAGGTCCGCACTGGTTTCGGCTGGGGCCGAAGTAGCTCCCGCAGCCGATATGGCAGCGACGCAACAGGATGCTCGTCCCACCGGTACGGGAGCCGGTTGCGGGATGGATGCTTGGCGGCACGATGCAGTAGCCGTTGACCTTGAGATCAATGCAACGGGCAGACTGGTGCTTGTCAACGATCCCGGTGGGCGTAGGAAGCACAGATGGCAGCCGCCGTCGTTGCGGCCAGACTAGGCGGGGAGCGTCTCCGGTTGCGCACCCACTAGATCGGTGAGTGCTTGAGGCTGCCGCCGTTGCGTGGATCAATGTCGATCACTAGCAGCGCCTCGGGTACAGCTGCGCCGATCATGGCGTCAGGCCAACGTGTGTCCACCAGATTCGGATCTGATCAGGATCCGTGGTCGCGTCAAGGTGACCGTGGAGGGTTAGCGGCGATTTCGCCTGCGGGCCCGTTGCCCTGCAGGGGAAGACATTCCATGCACCAGCTGCGAGCGTGAGAGCCGTGATCAACCATCCGCGGCTGGTGGAGTTCATCAAGATCGAGATTGATCACCGTGTCCACCGTCTCGGCTGCAATTATCGGCTTGTCGGGCAAGCGTGGTGGCGGCTTGATCATTTGGAGGTGAGGGCAGGCCCTTCGGGGTCGGCCCTCGTCGCACTTCTAGGCTCATGATGCCCGCTGGCCCGCGGTGTCGGCGTTGTACTGGGCCTCAAGCCAGGCTTCGACGTCGCCGCATTTGTAGGCGACGCGGGAACCGAGTAGGAACCTTTTCGGTCCGCCCTTGCCAACATGGCGGTAGTACCTGACCGTGGGAACGGGTACGCGGGTCAGTTCCGAGACCTCTTCGAGGAGAAGAATCTCTCCCAACATGGCTAATCCTCTCTGAGGGTGTCTCAGCACTCTCCTTGAGAATAAGGCTTACTGAGCCCACTTTCATTCACAAACCGCCACATGCATGTATCGTTAACCTCGTGACGGTTGCGAGGACGCCTGAGCAGGTTGCGGGGGAACGGATCAGAGAAATTCGGATAGCCCGGCACTTGACCCAAGCCGCGCTGGCAAAAGCGATGCAGGCGCTTGGCTATAGCTGGATCCAGACAACGGTTGCAAAGACGGAGGCCGCCGAGCGTCCACTCCGCCTGAACGAAGCAACCGACTTGGCCGGCGTTCTAGGCGTCGATGTCAGCTATCTACTCACACCCCCGCTTACGGGCCTTTCGGCCGTTTCGCAAGACTTCAGGGAACTGCTGCGTCTCCAAGAGATAACTGAGCAGCTGGACGCTGAGGTGAATGTGCTTCAGGAGCAGTTCACACGGAAACAGGAGGATCTCATCCTGGCTCGCGAGCAGTACGGCGAAGTGTTGGAGCGGATACGCGCTGCGGGCGTTGTACAGGACGACTACGGCCACTGGACGTTCCCCGAAGTCGGCCATGAGTAAGCCCGAGAAGCGGATTCGCAACGGCAAAGTGCGCTGGTACGTCCGCTACTACGACCCCTCAGGTAAGCAGCTATCGAAGACCTTCAACAGACAAGTGGATGCGGAGCGGTTCCTGCGCCGTATTGAGACCGCGAAGGACAACAACAACTATCTAGATCCAGCACGCGGAAAGATGCGGAAGCGTCTGGACGGTCGCATAGACCCTCTCAGAGGTCAGTGGTCATCTCGTCTGGGGTACGCCGAAGAATAGGCCAACGAGTTTCCACTGTCGCCGTCGCGAACCCGCCCCAGGCACGCCGAGTCGGCGCGGATCTGGTTTCCGCCGTAGTCCCTGTCACGCGGAGGATCGTGCATGATGATCTTGGTGGACGGACTGATCGTCGATTGGGTTGCTGCCAGCCGTTGATCATGTGGGCCTGCCACGAATCGGTGGATTTGACCGGAATCCTGCCCAGAAGCCCACGTCGATGAAAGGTGCTCTTTGATACATGGGCCTGTGTCCAACCTCCGACCGCCAGGCTGTGCGTCCCGTTTGCACCCTGAGACGCCCTACGGATCAGCCTCGACGTCACCAGCTTCTATGGCTTATGCCGTTGTGAGCGACTCTTCCGCCACGCGATGATGAGCAGCCAGATCATCCAGACATCGTTCATGCCATGCCCTACATAGATTGGCACTTTATTGGCTGGCGTGAAGCCGTAGGTTCCAGTCAGCCAGCCCAGAACGATGAAGGCTAAGCCGGATACTCCCATCAGCAATCCGAGCAGTCTTGAGACTCGTGCGGTCCATACGATCACGGGTCCCGTACAGCAACAGCGCGAGACCTTGCATGAAGTTCCAATAGCTATTAGTTCCCCATTCGAGCCACCTGATGACCTCGGCACTAGCGAGGCGTGTCGCCTTCTCACGCGCTGGTGCGCTTGCCCACGCATCAACTGCCTGCTTGAGCGCGACTCCATCAACGGCATAGAGGACAGCGGCAAGCGCCGGGGCAACCCCGGCCGAGACGGCCCCCAAGAACCCCACCCAGTGCTGCATACCTTCGGAGACGTTGAGCGCAAAGAACAGGACCAGCAGACCTTCCAGCAAGACGGCCGATGCAATGAACTGGCCGAGATGGATGGCGGCCCAGTTGCCGCTGGCAGCGTAGTTCTCAAACGTAACTTCGTACGTGGGGCCGCCTGCCGGGTGCGGGAACTGCAGCACAGCTGAAAGCGCTTCACCGGTCAACAACAAGGTCGCGGAAAGCCGAAGCAGCCCTGTATCAACCATGACGATTGGTCCGGATCTGACACATGTATTCCTGCGACATGCGCGCTACGACGCCGGTGCGTGTGGCTGCCGTGCAAGAGCGCCCTTATCGGAGTTCTTCCGCCGCCAGGCGACGACGAGCAGCCAGGCGCTCGAGACAAAGAGCAGGAATTGGGCTGCATCCGACGGCACCTCACCAATAGGCGCGAAACCCTGGATGCCGATCAACCAACCTAGAACGATGAGGGCCAGACCCGACGCACCCATAAGGTAGCCAACCAGTCTCGGCACGGGCGATGCCGTCGACAAGATCACGATCGCATACAGCACCAGCGCGAGACCCAGCATGAGGTCTTGATAGCTTCTAACCCCCACTCCAACCACCTGATGGCTTCCGCATTAGCGAACCGTGTTGGCTTCTCCGCCGCTGGCGCGCTTGCCCATGCGTCAACGGCCTGTTTGAGCGCGACCCCATCGACGGCATACAGGACACCCGAAAGTGCTAGCGCCACGCTGGCTGAGACAGCCCCGAAGAACCCCACCCAGCGCTGCGTACCCTGCGACACCTGGAAGGCGAAGAACAAGACAAGCAGGCCCGCAATGAGAACCGCCACGCAGATGAATTGTGCGAGATGGATTGCGGTCCAATTCCCACTAGCGGCATAAACGCAACCTGGTGGTCATTGGCGCCAGCCGGGTGCAGCACCCCCACCACCTCGAAGACCACTAAGCCGAAAAACAGCAGCGTTGCCGCGAGACGAACCAGCTTGTAATCCGGCACGGTCCACCTCCCGTATCGACGCATCAATAGTCGCTCAGTCGGTCACTCAGACCCCTGGAGACCCTGGCTGGGGCTGAGGCCGTCGCTCGATCATGGGTTGATGGAGTGCGTCCGTGATCGCACGTATAGGTGGCCTTTTGTGCAGGAGTCGGGGCCCGGGCGGGCCCGAGCAGTTGGTCGCGGTCACCTAATCGTCCTCCGGATTTCGAGTGCCTGACAGCCGACCGGCATACGCGCCTGGGTTATCTAGCTGAGTTTGCCCTGGTCAGGTGGCCGCCGGAGCCTCGGGATTACCGGATGATCATTGTGGGAGCCGCCGCGTGTTGACGATCTCGTGGCAGATCATGATCAACTTGCGATTCTTGCTCTGAGAGACCCGTCGCAGATAAGCGAAGGCCTGGTCGGCGTCGATGCCGAGCTTTTCCATCACGATTCCCTCGGCTTGCCCGATGATGG
>Ga0075433_10000489_pt1 | contig 25808 bp, 27 predicted proteins | sample RhiMethybrSRZTD2_FD_75299 | JGI IMG/M metagenome (GOLD analysis project Ga0075433, IMG submission 75299) | Populus rhizosphere microbial communities from Tennessee, USA - Rhizosphere MetaG P. TD hybrid SRZTD2 | ecosystem: Host-associated > Plants > Roots > Rhizosphere > Soil | place: USA... | reverse complement strand
GCCTGCAGGAGCACGCGCGGCAGCGGGTTGTTCTCGCCGCCGGGCTGGCTCTCGATCGCCTTGTTCGAGAACTCGTAGGTCGAGGCGCCGACGCGCGGCTGGATCTTGATCCGCTCCTCCTCCAGCCGCTTCGCGGCCACCTGCAGATCGAGCGGCCGCTGCGAGGCCAGCGCCAGGTCCACGCTCGCCCCCTCCGCCTCGGTCAGGACCACGATCGCGGTGGCCGGCTCGAACCCGGGGTGCTCGGCGACGAGGGCGTAGGTGCCGGGCGCGATCTGGTCGAAGGCGAAGCGGCCCTGGTCGTCGGCGGTGGCTCGCGCCGCGACCCGCCCGTCGGTGGTCTCGAGCCGCACGAGGGCCATCGGCAGCGGGCGCTCGAGCGCGTCCTTGACGACGCCGCTCACGACCCCCGCCGGCGCCGCGGCGTGCCCCCCGACGGGGGTGAGCGCGAGCAGCAGGGCGGTCGTCGAGGCGAGCCACACACGCATGAGCGTCCCCTCGGGGCACGGCGTTGAGCTACCAGGGCGGCCCGACGGGCCGCCGATCGACAGGTCGACGGGGCGACTTACGCGAGAGGGGGGGCGCGGGGGGCGTCGGGGGCCGCCGCCTCGATGAGCTCCGCGGGAGCCGAGGCGGCCGCCGGCCGCTCCCGCGTCGCTCCGGCGGTGCCCTCATAACGCGGGGCCGGCGGCGCCACCGCGACCGAGTGGGTGGCGTCCTGCTGGAGCGGACAGTCGGGGCTGCAGAAGCCGGGGACGCTGCGGTCCTCGTCGAGGGCCGGTGGAACGCCGGCGGCCACGAGGCTCGCGGTCACGAGCAGGAGCAGCACGACCCGAGCGAGCGTGGGCATGGCCGCCGCGATGGTGGCGGAAGCCGGGCCCCCGGTCAAGGAGATAACGTGAGGCCTCGCGGGGTGCTCCGCCCGTGTCTCAGGCGTCGATGCGGCGCTCCTCGAGGTCGAGCTCGCGCTCGAGCGCCCGCAGCACGTCGTCGTCGATCGCGCCGTCGGCCCGCAGGCGGAGCAGGGCCTCGCGCTCCGCGTCGATCACGGTGCGCTGGATCTCGCGGTGCTCGATGATCTCGCGGTCCTCCTCGCCCGGCCCCGTCGCGTCGCGCTGCCGCTCCACGTGCTCCGAGCGGTGCTCGTAGGTGTCGCGCAGCCGGTCGAGGAGCGGCCGATGGCCCGGCCACACCGGGTAGAGCTGATCGATCCGGCGCGTGGCCGAGTCGATCATCTGCTGGCGCGCATCGGCCTCTTCCTGGCGCAGCTCGGGATCGGCGCCGAGCCGGAGGGACCGGATCAGCCACGGCAGCGTCAATCCCTGACCGAGGAGGGTGAAGACGATGACGGTCAGGGTCACGATGAGGAGCGCCTCGCGCGCGGGATACGGTCCGCCCTCGGGCAGGCTCGGCGGCAGGGCCAGCACCACCGCGAGGGAGATGACCCCGCGCATGCCGGACCAGGAGAGGACCAGCGACTGCGCGAACAGCCGCGTGGGGCGAGTCTCGGGACGGAGTCGGCACGCCAGGTACGAGGTCGGGAAGATCCAGAGCGCCCGGACCGCGACGAGGACCAGGCTCACCACGACGCCGATGCCGACGAGCCGGGCCGCGGTCGCGGGGGCCAGATCGCGCAGGAGCAGGGGCACCTCGAGCCCGGTGACGATGAAGACGATGCCGTTCAGGAGGAAGGTGAGCGTCTCCCAGACCGCTCGGCCGGTCAGCCGCACGTCGGGCCCCGCCATGTGGGAGGCGCGGCGGCCGAGGTAGAGCCCGGCCGCGACGGTGGCGATCACCCCGGAGGCGCCGAGCTGCTGGGCGGGGAGGAAGGCGGCGTAGGGCGTCAGCAGCGAGATCGTGATCTCGACCGGCGTGTCCTCGATGCGCTCGCGGACCTGTCCGATCACGAAGCCCACCGCCAGGCCGATCGCGGTGCCCCCCACCAGGGCCCCCGCGAACGTGAGCACGCCGGTCGAGGGGCGGAACGCGCCGCCGACCGCGACCGCGATCGCGATGCCGTAGATGGTGAGCGCGGTCGCGTCGTTCAGCAGGCTCTCGCCCTCCAGGATCGTCACGATCCGCCGCGGGACCGCGAGGCGCGCGGCGATCGCGGTGGCCGCGATCTCGTCGGGCGGCGCCACGATCGCGCCGAGCGCGATGGCCACCGCCCACGGCATGCCCGGCATCAGCGCGTGCGCGGCCGCCGCGGCCGCGAGCGCGCTCGCCACCACGAGGCCGATCGCGAGCGAGCCGATCGAGCCGAGGTTCGCTCGCAGGCTGCGCAGCGGGGTGTAGAACGACGCGATGTACAGGAGCGGGGGCAGGACCACCAGGAAGATCAGATCCGGGTCGAAGCCGACGCGGGGGGTGCCCGGCACGAAGCCCAGGGCGAGGCCGCCGATGACGAGGAAGATCGGATAGGCGATGCCGAGCCGCCGCGCGATCGTGACCAGCGCGGCGACCGCGATCAGCAGAGCCAGGACGAGCTGGGCGCTCTGCATGGCCTCCGCAGCCTAGCACACGCCTCCGGCGCTGGACGGCGATGCTATCCTTCGGACACTATGGCGAACACCATCGCGGACGCGGGCGGGCGGATGGATCCGATGTTCCCGAAGCTGACCGCGGCGCAGCTCGACCGCCTGCGCCCGCTCGGCCGGCCGCGCCGCTTCGCGGCGGGCGAGGTGCTCTACGAGCGCGGAGCGGCCAAGCGCGCGTTCTACGTGCTGCTGGAAGGACGCGTGGAGGCCGTGAGCCCGGCGCGGGTGGGCGAGGAGCGCATCACCGTGCACGGGGCCGGCGAGTTCCTCGGCGAGCTGGACATGATCCTGGGCGGCCACAGCCTCGCCCAGGCGAAGGCCGTCGACGCCTCCGCGCTGCTCGAGATCGACCTGGCCGACCTCCGCCGCATCGTGCAGACCGACGCGGAGCTGAGCGAGCTGTTCCTGCGCGCCTTCACCCTGCGGCGCGCCCACCTCATCGCCAACACCCTGGGCGGCGTGGTGCTGATCGGCTCCAGCCACTCCGCGGATACTCTGCGGCTCAAGGCGTTCCTGGTGCGCAACGGCCAACCCCACGTCTACATGGACGTGGAGCGGGATCGGGAGGTGGACGCGCTGCTCGAGCACTTCCACATCGGGCCCGCGGAGATTCCGGTGATGATGTGCCGGGACCGCGACCGGGCGATGCGCAACCCGAGCAACGCGGAGGTGGCGGCCGCGCTCGGCCTCAGCGGCGCGCCCGACGACGGGCACGTGCACGACCTCGTGGTGGTGGGCGCGGGGCCCTCTGGACTGGCCGCCGCGGTCTACGGGGCCTCCGAAGGGCTCGACGTGCTCGTGCTCGAGACCAGCGCGCCCGGCGGGCAGGCCGGAACGAGCTCCCGCATCGAGAACTACCTCGGCTTTCCGATGGGCATCTCGGGACAGGAGCTGGCCGGTCGCGCGTTCCTCCAGGCCGAGAAGTTCGGGGCGAATCTGGCGGTGGCCCGGGTGGCGGTCGGCCTCGCCTGCGCGGACCGCCGGCTGCGCATCGTGTGCGCCGACGGGGGAACGGTGCTGGGGCACGCGGTGGTGGTGGCCACCGGCGCGGCGTACCGTAAGCTCGCCGTGCCCGACCTGGGCCGCTTCGAGGGCGTCGGCGTCTACTACGGGGCCACGCGGGTCGAGGCCCAGTTCTGCGGGGGAGAGGAGATCGCGGTGGTGGGCGGCGGCAACTCGGCCGGCCAGGCCGCGGTGTTCCTCTCCGGTATCGCGCGGCACGTGCACCTGCTCGTGCGGGGCGCCGGCCTCGCGGACAGCATGTCCCGCTACCTGATCCGACGCATCGAGGAGAGCCCCGCGATCACCTTCCGGCCCCACACCCAGATCGAGAGCCTCGAGGGCGACGGGCGGCTCGAGCGCGTCTGGTGGCGGTCCGTGGACGCGGCGGCGCGCGAATGCCGCGACATCCGCCACGTCTTCTCGATGACGGGCGCCGACGCGAACACCGGCTGGCTCGGCAACTGCCTGACCCTCGATCCGCAGCGCTTCGTCAAGACCGGGCTCGATCTCACGCCCGCCGATCTCGAGGCCGCGCAGTGGCCGCTTCGCCGCCGGCCGCTGCAGTTCGAGACCAGCCTGCCGCGGGTGTTCGCGGTCGGCGACGTGCGCTCGGGCTCGATGAAGCGGGTGGCCTCCGCGGTCGGGGAGGGCTCCGCCGCGGTCCAGCTCGTCCACAAGGTCCTCGCCGAGTAGGCGCTTGACGCCCTGCGCTACGCCCGGCGCTTGACCTGGCGATGCGCCCTGCACTAGGATGCCCCCGGCGTCGGCCCCGCGACGCGCGGCGTGCCCCTCTCACCGATGAGAAGGAGTCCCGGCCATGAAGCTTCGAGCGATCGTAGCGGTGGCAGCAGCCCTGATGGTCCTGGCGGTCGGCTCGGCGGCCTTCGCCCAGTCGGACTGCAAGAAGCTCGTCCCGGCTTCTCCGTGGGGGCCGAACGACCAGACGGGCGCGACCAACCGCATCACCCCGGCCGTGACCAAGGCGGCCGCCGCCGAGATCAAGGACGGCAAGGTCATCGCGATGTCGTATCCGCTCACCGACGGCGTGCCGCTGTTCGGCACCCGCTTCACCAAGACCATCCTGACCGCGACCTCGCTCGCCCCCGGCGCCGCGTTCGGTGAGAACAACCTGACCTACATGGAAGACACCTGGCTCAGCCAGAGCCACGTGGGCACGCACCTCGACGGCATGGGGCACATCGGGCGCGGAGATTGCTACTACAACCAGATCGCGATGGGCAAGTTCATCAACCAGAACAACATGACCAAGCTCGGGCTCGAGCACCTCAAGCCCTTCGCGACCCGGGGCGTGGTGATCGACATGGTGAAGGTGTACCAGCAGGCCGGCAAGCTGAAGACGAACGCGGCGTGCAAGAAGCCGTGCCTCGACAAGGGGACCTTGATCACCGCGGCCGATCTGCAGGCCGGGCTCAAGATGTACAACACGACGCTGCGCGAGGGTGACATCGTCATCATCCACACCGGCTGGGGCGACCTCTTCGAGCAGTTCCCGGCGCAGAACGCGCTCTACAACTCGGGCGAGCCCGGCCTCGGCAAGGACGCGGCCAAGTGGCTCATCTCGCAGAACATCGTCGCGGTCGGCAGCGACACCTGGGCGGTCGAGGTCATCCCGGGTGAGGACCCGAAGGAAGCGTTCATCGTCCACCAGATGCTGCTGACCGACAGCGGGATCCACATCATCGAGAACGTGCGCACCGACCTGATCGCGGCCGAGGCCGCCGCGAGCGGGCGGTCGACCTTCTTCTTCAGCATGACGGTCCCGAAGGGCGTCGGCATGACCGGCAACTTCGTCGGGATCGAGGGCATCCGCTAGACCCCACGATCGGAGTCGAGCTCGTGAAGTACCCGGCGCCGGCGTCCTCCCCGAGGGGACGCCGGCGCCCGCACGTCCGGGAGCTGGTGGCCGGCCTGGCCGTGCTCCTCGCGGGCCTGGCCGGGCTGGAGGCGGCCGCGGCCCAGCGGCAGTACGTCGTCGCCTTCGCCAACCTCACCGAGGAGCCCGGGGTGACGGTGGAGGGGACCGGCTTCACCGGACGCGAGATCCGGGAGAGCTTCGTGCTCGCGGCGCGGGCGCATCCGGTCGAGATGGTGTTCTACGACAACCGGCGGGACGACGCGCGGGCGCTGCAGAACGCGGACGCGGCCATCGCCCGCAAGGTCGACCTCTACATCCAGTACCACCAGGGCGCGGCCAACGCCGCGATCGCCGAGAAGCTCAAGGCGGCCGGCGTCAAGGTCCTGGCCCTCAACCATCCGGTCCCCGGCGCGCCGCTCTACACGGTGGACAACCTCGCGGCCGGGCGCGTGGCCGGCCAGGCCCTCGCCCAGTTCGCGCTCCGCTCCTGGCGTGGGCAGCCCACCGCCGCGGTGATCGCGGGCAACCTCTCCGACGCCGCGGACCGGGTGCCCGAACGCGCCCAGGGCGTCACCGAGGCGCTCGCCCAGCGTCTACCCGCGGTGAAGGTCACGTCGCTCGACACCCACGGCAACCCCGCCCAGGTCGGCTCGCTGGTGGGGAAGTTCCTGGCCGCGCATCCGAGCGGCAAGCTCCTGCTCGCCGCCACCGACGACGCCACCGCGCTCGCGGTGAAGTCGGCGGTGGAGACCGCGGGCCGCGTGCACGACGCGGCCATCGTGAGCCACGGGGTCGATCGGACCATCCACGGCGGCATGAACGATCGGAAGGAGATCGACCCGGCCAACCGGGGCAGCATCGTGATCGGCTCGGTGGCCTTCTACCTCGATCGCTGCGGCTACGAGGTGCTGCCGCTCGCGATGCGCATGCTCCGGGGCGAGCCGGTGCCCGCGCGGGTGGCCACCCGCCACGTGCTGGTCACCGCGGCGAACGTGTTCATCGAGTACCCGCCCTACGACATGAACTGAGCCCGGCCGGCGATCAGCGGACGGAGGCGGGCTGGGCGGTGAAGAGACCCTCGGGCCCTTCGCTGGTCGCGGTGGGGGCGACCGCGAAGGTCACGTGACCCCGCGGGCCGACGCTGACGACGGGGTACAGAGTGAAGGAGGCGATGTGATCGCCGCCCGGGAGCGGGTCGCCGACCGCGGCGATCCGGGTGAGGCCGGCGGCGTCGGCCTGGAGGATCGCCACCGAGGTCGGGCCACCTTCGAGGGACGCGGCGAAGGTGGCGGCGCCGGCGGGCCCGATCACCGGCCAGAGGCCGAAGTGGGCGATGGTGCCGCCGCCCGGCGCCGGATCGCCGAGCTTCGCGACCACGCGGGGCCGGTCGCTCTCCACCACGAAGATCGCCGCGTCGACCGGCGCGAACTTGAGGATGCCGTGGAAGGCAATGGCCCCCGCGTCGCTCAGGCCGATGCGCTCGGAGAACTTGGCGAAGATGCCGCCGATCTCGGTCTCCTCGCCGGCCGCGACGACCATCAGCAGCCGGTCGGGGCCGGCCACGAAGATGCCGCCCGGCACCGCCTTGCCCTCGACGACCGCCGCGAACGCCACGGCGCCCGAGGCGTTGACCGCGGGCGGGCCGAACCCCGCGAAGGTGCCGCCCGCCGGCGCGGGGTCGCCCTGGGCCACCACCTTGTGAAGCACGCCGCCGCGGCTCGCCACCACCGCCTCGGTGGCCTCGCGCCCGCGCCGCACGGTGGCGAGGAAGACCACGTCGCCGCGCGCGTTGACCGCGGGCGCGTCGACGCCGGCGAGCACCGCCGACGGCATGCCCGGCATCGGCATGCCGGTGGTCGCGATCGCGCGGAGCCGGCCGGCCGACCAGGTGAAGATGCCCTCGACCGCGCGTCCGCCCGTCACCGCGGCCGCGAAGGCGACGGTGCCCGCGTCGTTGAGCGCCGGGGTCGGGTGCTTGCCGAAGCCGGAGAGCCGCCCGACCCCGGCGACCGGGTCGCCGTCGCGTGCCACTGGCACCACGCGGCCGGCGCGCTGGAGGAAGATGCCCTCGTCGGAGCCGCCGCGGCTCACCGTCGCGAAGAAGGCCACGTCGCCCCGCGCGTTGACCGGAGCGACGATGGGCAGCGTCTCCTGGCCGAAGCGGTCGAAGCTGCCCCCGCCCGGGGCCGCGTCCCCGGTGCGCGCGAGGGCGCGGAGGGTGTACACCTCGCCCGCATGCGCCGGGGCTCCGGGCGCGAGCGCGGTCAGCAGCAGGCACACCCAGAGCCGGACCACGGAGGACGCGCGCACGCGCATACGCCGGGAGTATAAGAAGATCGGGAGGATGCCGCAATGATCGTGAGGGCCTGGATCGTCGCGCTCGGGCTCGCACTGCTCGGTCTCGCCGCCGCGGATGGCCGCGCCGCCGAGCCGGCGCGGCCCGCGGGGTCGCAGGGAGCCTGCTATTGCCGGACGGCGGAGGCGCTCCAGTGCACCGCCGATCTCACCGAGCGAGACTGCCGTCGCCGGTGCGACGAGGCGCTCTGCGACGACTGGTTCTGGAAGGAGCGTCTGCCGTGCTGGAACTGGGGCTACGGAGGATGATCGCTAGTTGGGCGGGCAGATGAAGCCGGCGCCGCCCGGATTGGGAAAGCACCCCACCGACTGGGGGATGACCAGGCGCGGGAGCCACAGCACCACGTCGGGGAAGAGAATGATCAGGGTGATGACGAGGAAGAAGATCCCGTAGAGCGGCACCGACTGGCGCAGGGCGCGCGTGAACGGCACCCCGGCGAGCGTCGCGGAGAGCAGCAGGATGAGGCCGTAGGGCGGGGTGATCAGCCCGAAGGCCAGGCTCACGATGATGAGCACGCCCATGTGCACCGGGTTGATGTGGGCGAGCTGGGTCAGGGCCACGATGATCGGCATGAAGATGGCGATGGCGGGCACGCCGTCGAGGAAGTCGCCCGCGATGGTCAGCACGACCACCATCAGGTACATGATCGCGACGCGGTTGTCGCCCGCCACCGCCTCGATCCAGCCCCGCACGATGTCGGGGCCGCCCAGGTAGGCGAGCAGCCAGCCCACCGCGGAGGCCGCCGCCACCGCCGACATGGGCAGCGAGTAGAGCACCGCCGCCTCCATGAAGTCGCGCGGCAGGTGCCGGATATGGCCGCGGTTCATCAGCGGCAGGAGCACCACCAGGATGTAGACCACCGCGATCATCCCGGCCTCGGCGGGGGTGACGGTGCCGGTCACCACGCCGCCGATGATGATGATCGGGATCATGAGCGGCAGCAGCGCGGCGCGCCCGGCCACCGCCATCTGGCCCAGCGTGGCCCGCGGTTTCTTGATGCCGGGCGGCCCGAAGAGATAGCTGTAGATCATGAGACCGACGCCCACCATGAGCCCCGGGGTCGCCCCACCCAGGAAGAGGCCCGCGATCGACACGTTGCCCACCGCGCCGTAGACGATGGCCATGATGCTGGGCGGCACCATCGCCGCGATGGTCGACGCGGAGGCGACGAGGGCCGCCGAGAAGGCGGGATCGTAGCCCTCGCGCTTCATGTAGGGCATCACCACCGTGCTGATCGCGGCCACGTCGGCGGTCATCGAGCCGGAGATGCCCGCGAAGAGCATGCTCGAGAGGCTCACCACGTGGGCCAGGCCGCTCCGGAAGTGGCCCACGAAGACCTGGGCCAGCCGGATGAGCCGCTCGGTGATGTTGGCCGCGGTCATCATGTCGCCGGCGAGCAGGAAGAACGGGATGGCGAGGAACTCGAGCGAGTTGATGCCGTTGAACATCTGGCCGACCATCGACGCGAGCGAGATCTTGGTGAAGAACGCGGTGGTGACGAAGGCGCCCGCGGCGAGCGCGAACGCCACCGGGACCCCCTGGTAGCCCAGGTAGAGGAACGTGACGACCATCACGATGATGGCTACGGAGTTGGAGTCCATCTAAATGGAGGGGAGCGGCGCCGCTCCTCCCCCATGCCCCCCCACCGCATTTGTCATGCGCGTGGCGTTGGTTACGCGTGCGATGTCGGTCATACGTTCATGTCGGCGGGGCGGTGACCCGGGAGCGGGCGGGGAAGCCGTGGCGCAGGCCGTTGATCAGCTCCTCGAGGGTGAAGAGGGCGACCAGGAAGCCGGCCACCGGGATGGCGGCGTAGAGGACCGCGATCGGCGTCACCGAAGGCATCAGGAAGCTGCCGAAGCCGTTCAGGTAGTTCTTGTAGCCGAACCAGACCATGCAGAGGCCCACGCCCAGGATGACCAGGCGGTTGAACGTCTCGACCAGGAGACGCTTGCGCCCGGAGAGCGCCTCCCCGACCGCGGTCAGCCGGAAGTGCTGATCGCGCCGAACCGCGACGCCCATGCCGAGGAAGACGCCCCAGGTGAAGAGCCCGCTCGCGAACTCGTTGGCGTTGAGCCACGGGCGGCCGAGGTTGCGGAAGAGGACGTCGGCCACCTCGCACACCGTGAAGCCCAGGAGCAGCAGGGCGCACAGGACCATGAGCCCGCGCTCCAGGTAGTCGAAGGCGGGCCACTTGAGGTGACGGTGCGCGCGCACCGTCACCCGCTCGGATGGCGGGGACGCGCCGCCCGCGGCCGGCGACGCGGCCACGCTACTTGATGCCGCGCACCAGGGCCAGCAGCTGGACGGCGTGCTTGCCGAGCTCCTGAGCCTGCGAATCCTGAAGGGGAGCCGCGATCGAGCTGAAGCTCTTCTTGTCCACCTGCTCGTGGAACTTGACCCCCACCTTCTGCAGCGAGCCGATCGCCGCGGTGGAGAGCTCGAGGGCCTTGCGGCTGGCCGCGGGCAGCGCGTAGTCGGCCGCCTGCTGGATCTGCTTGCGCTGGGTCTCGTTCAGCCCGTCCCAGGTCTTCTGGCTGACCCAGATGTGGGAGTTGTTGGCCTCGTGCTCGGTCTTGGAAACGAACGGCGCCGCTTCATAGTGCTTGTTCTTCAGCACCACGTCGTTGCCGTTCTCCGCGATGTGGATGAGCCCGGTCTGGAGCGAGGTGTAGACCTGGCCGAACGGCATGTGCACCGGGATGGCGTGGTAGGCGCTGAAGAAGGCGTCCTCGGTCTTGGTCGCCTGCACCCGCACCTTCTTGCCCACGATGTCGTTGACGCTCGACACCGCGAACTTCGCGTACATGTTCCGGAAGCCCTGGGTGAAGAGGCCGAGGGAGCGGGCCCCGGTGGTGTTCTCGGTGATCATCTGCCGGAAGGCGTCGTTGATGGCGCGGTCGGCCATCGCCTTCTCGAGATGGGCCTCGTCGCGGAAGATGAAGTGCAGGGAGAAGACGCCGGACTGCGGCACCACGGTGGCGGTGTTGGCGGTGGCGTTGATCGCGAAGTCGATGTCACCGGACCGCACCTTCTGGGCCATCTCCGGCTCCTGGCCGAGCGCCGCGCTCGGGAACTGCCGGATCTTGAGCCCGCCGCCCGAGAGCTCGAGGAGCTTCTTCTCGAAGAAGTCGGCGAGGTTGCTGTAGGCGGTGTCGCGCGGCTGGTCGTAGCCGAAGGTGAAGGTGCGCGACTCCTGGGCGCGCGCGGGGCGCGGAGTCCCCACCGCGGCGCCGACCGCCAGGGTGGTGGTGCGGGCCAGGAAGGTGCGTCTCGTCAGCATGGTCGACCTCCTCGTCGACGGCGTTGTGGTCGGTGATGGGCCCGCAAACACTAGCCCTCCGGAGCCCGGCGAGTCAACGTCAATCCGACCGGACCGCGGGTCAGTCGCAGCGCTTGAGCAGCAGGGACCAGAACTTCACCGGGCGGTCGCTCTCGTTGCGGGCCAGGTGGGTGGTCGCGTCGGGGAGCCAGTGGGCCTCCCCGGGATGGAGGACCTCGCGCCGGCCCTTGGCGAACATCACGAGCTCGCCTTCCTGGACGATGGTGACCTCGGGGCCGAGGTTGAGATGCAGGTCGGAGTCGGCGCCGGGCGCGTAGGTGATGAGCACGAGGCGGACGGAGTCGTTGTTCAGGAGGACCATCTCCTCGATCTGGCCCGGAGGCGCCTGGGCCAGGGTCTTCCCTCCGGTGAGCGCGACCAGCGTGAGCAGGACACCGAGGGTGACGAAGCGCAGCATGGATGCTCTCCTCATCGCGGCTCCACCGGGTATCCGCGCTTCACCCATCCGCGGAATCCCTCGGCCAGGACGCTCGCGTTCTGGTAGCCCTCGGCGGCCACGAAGCGGAACGCGGCGGCGAGGGCCTCGGGGGGACAGTCACAGTACAGGATCACCAGCTCGGTCCGGGAGATTTCGAGGTAGCGCCGACGCAGCTCGGGCAACGGAACGGACAGCGCGTGGGGGAGCCGGCCGTGCGCGAAGTCGTCCCGCGATCGGAGGTCGACGAACACGATGGGCTGGCCGCCGTCGAGCAGGCGCTTCGCGTACTCGGGCGCGGTGGTGATCACCGGGATCGGCACGCCGTGCGCGGCCTGTCCGGAGGCGACGGCCCACAGCAGGCCGCCCGCGACGAGCGCGCTTCCGGCGAGCATCCGCGCCACGAGCTTCACCGCCATGGAACCGGTCGCGATGGGCATGAGTTCCCGGGTAGCCTAACCGATTCCCCCCGCCTCGCGGGGGCGGGACGCCGGCGGTATAGTGCGAGGAAACCTTCACGGGAGGTGGCCATGAGCCTCAAGGGAAAGCGGGTGGCGATCCTGGCCGAGAATCTCTACCAGGAGATGGAGCTGTGGGTGCCGTACTACCGGATGAAGGAGGAGGGAGCCGAGGTGCGGGTGGTGGGCGCGGGCGGCGCCAAGTCCTACACCTCCAAGCACGGCTATCCGGTGCCGGTGGACGTGCAGGCGGACGCGGTGAGCGCGGTGGAGTTCGACGCGGTGATCGTGCCGGGCGGGTACGCCCCCGACATGATGCGCCGTCACGACGCGATGGTGAAGCTGGTGCGGGAGGCCGCGCAGCAGGGCCGGGTCGTGGCCGCCATCTGCCACGCGGGGTGGATGCTGGCCAGCGCGGACGTGATCCGGGGCAAGAAGGTCACGTCCTTCTTCTCGATCAAGGACGACATGGTGCACGCGGGGGGCCAGTGGTCGGACACCGAGGTGGTGGTGGACGGCAACCTGATCACCTCGCGCAAGCCCGACGACCTCCCCGCCTTCTGCCGGGAGATCGTCCGGGCCCTGGCCAAGACCGCGTAGCCCGTTTCCGGCGCCGCGCCCGCCCGCGCCGGGGGCGCGGCCGCCGCCAGGAGGACTCCGATGCCGACATTCATGGTGCAGGCGTCCTACACGAGTCCGGCGTGGAACAAGCTCGTCCAGCGGCCCGAGAACCGGATGGAGGCGCTCCGGCCGGTGGTCGAGAAGCTCGGCGGCACCATCATCGCCTGGTACTACGCCTTCGGCGACTACGACGTGGTCGTGCTCTTCGACGTGCCGAGCAACGTCAACGCGGCCGCCTTCTCCATGGCGATCGCGGGGAGCGGGGCGGTGAAGGACTTCAAGACCACCATCCTCATGTCGCCCGACGAGGGCTTCGACGCCCTCCTGCTGGCGCAGGGAGCCGGGTACCGCCCGCCGGGCGGCTGATCAGCCGAGCCCCATCCGATCGTGCGCGACGCGGCCGCCCACCACGGTCGCGAGGACCTCGATCGCGGCGATGCGGTCCGGCGCGATCGCGGTGGGGTCGGCGGAGAGCACCGCGAAGTCGGCGAGCTTGCCCGCCTCGAGGGAGCCCAGCTCGTCCTCGCGGAACGCGGCGTGGGCGGAGTAGAGCGTGTAGCAGCGGATCGCCTCCTCGGCGCCGATGGCCTCCGCCGGGTTGAAGGGCCGCCCGCTCGCGGTCCGCTGGTTGACCATGTCGTGGATGCCCAGCAACGGGGCGCCCTGCACCACCGGACGGTCGGAGCTGCCGGGCAGGGGCAGGCCGGCGGCGAGGAAGCTGCGCTGGCGGTAACACCAGGTCGAGCGCTCGGGCCCGAGGGCCGCGAGCATGCCGTCGCCGATCTCGCTGATGAAGCGGCCCTGCGGCACCGGGATGACCCCGAGCGCGGCGAGCCGCGCCACGTCCTCCGGCCGGCAGACCCCGCAGTGCTCGATGCGGTGACGGTGATCGGGGCGCGGGTGCGCGGCGAGCGCGTCGCGATAGATGTCGAGCACGGTGGCGATCGCGCGGTCGCCGATGGCGTGGGTCGCCACCTGCCAGCCCGCCCGGTGGGCGCGGGTGATCGTCCGGCGGAGCCGCTCGACGTCCATCTGGAAGAAGCCACGGTTGCCCGCCTCGTTCGCGAAGTCGCAGCACATGGCGGCGGTGCGGCCGATGAGCGAGCCGTCGGAGAAAATCTTCATCGCGCCGAGGCGTAGCCACTCGTCGCCCCACCCGGTGCGGAGCCCGAGATCCAGGCCGAAGCCGTCGCCGTCCGCGGCGGCGTGCGGCAGGTCGTGGAGGGCCTCCGCCGCGACCATCAGGGTGGCCCGCACTCCGAGCCGCCCCTGCCGCCGCGCCTCCTGCCACGCGGCCAGCTCCACCGGGCTGCGCGCGACGAGCCCGGCGCCGACTCCCGCTTCCTGGACGCTGGTGAGGCCCTCGCGAAGGTAGTGCTCGCTCGCGCGCCCGATGGCGTCCACCAGGTCGGCCTGCGGGTACGGGTAGACCAGCGCGCGCACGAGGGCCTGCGCTTGCTCCTGCAGGAGCCCGGTGGGGCGCCCGGCCGCGTCGCGCTCCACCACGCCGCCCTCGGGCACCGGCACGCGGTCGATGCCGATGGCGTCGAGCACGCGACCGCCCACCACGCACATGTGGCCGGAGGTGTGGCGGAGCCAGACCAGGTGATCGGGCGCGACCGCGTCCAGCTCGGCGGCGCGCGGGTGCCGGCCTTCCGCGAGCTTGTTCTGATCGTAGCCGCCGCCCACGACCCAGGTGCCGGGGGGCTGGCCCGCCGCACGCGCCTTCACCGCGCGGAGGATGTCGTCCACGCTGCCGATCGGCGGTGAGGCGAGCGGCACGTCGGCCAAGCCCATGCCGAACGAGGGCATGTGGTTGTGCGCGTCGTGGAAGCCGGGCACGACGGCGCGCCCCTGCAGGCTCACCACCCGCTGCGCGTCGAGGTGGCGGCGCAGCTCGTCGCCGTCACCGACCGCCACGATGCGGCCACCCAGCACCGCGAGCGCGGTGGCGCGCGGGCGCGCGGGGTCCATGGTGAGGAGCGTCCCGCCCTCGAAGATGCGGTCCACTCGCATGGCGTCACTGAAGCCGCGGGCGATCGCCCTCGACGATGATCCGCCACAGCACGCGGCTCTGGCTCCGGTCGTAGTCGCCGTGGGCCCGGTGCATCGTCGCGCGGTTGTCGATCACCAGCACGTCGCCCTTGCGCCACACGTGGTGGTAGACGACCTCGGGCCGGATCATGCGGTCGAGCAGGTCGCGCATGTAGGCCCGGCTGGCCTCCGGGGTCATGCCGCTCACGTGGGTGGCCTTGGAGATGTGGAAGTAGACCGCCTTCGAGCCGTGCACCGGATGGGTGCGAACCATCGGATGCTCGACCGGCCGGCCGTACTTCTCCTGATCCTCCGGCCGCGTGTCGGCGTGGCCGTCGAGGCCGTTGAAGGTCGTCAGCGCCTCGAGGCGCCGACGCTCCTCCGCCGGGAGCGCGAGATAGGCCGCGCGCATGCTCGCCACGCTGGTGCCGCCGCCCGCCGACGGGATCTCCACCCCGTGGAGGATCGTGGCCGCGGGCGGACGCTCACGGTTGGTGTGATCGGTGTGCCACTGCTCGGCGGGCCGCTGGCCGTTCCGATGCCAGATCAGCCCGATCAGCGGGAAGTCCGGCATGTTGTACTGCGAGTAGTGCTGCTCCATCGGGGGCCCGAACGCGGCCGCGGCCGCGAGGTACTGGGCGGGAGTCAGGGACTGCTCGCGCAGGACCAGGGCGAGGTGATCGGCGAGGGCGCGGTTCAGCACCTCGCGGGTCGGCGCGTCGAGCGGGGCGGCCAGGTCGACGCCGGTCACTAGGGCGCCCAGCACGGGATGGAGCGGCTTGATCTGTAGGGGGGCCATGGCGCATCCTCCACGCGGAACGCTACCGCAGATCGCGGTGCCGCGTCCAGGCGGGTCGCCACCGATCCGGCCAGAGAAATAGACTGCGTGCGGAGGAGGAGCCCAGTGTCCGACTTGCTACCGGAATGTCTGCTGATCGTCACCGCCGAGGTCGATGAAGCGGTGGAGGCCGAATGGAATCGCTGGTACGACACCGTCCACCTGCCGGACGCGCTGCGCTGTCCGGGGGTGCGCCGCGGGCAGCGGTACATCTCCTCGGGAGCCATATCGGAGACCGTGGGCGGCAAGACGGAGAAGATCGCGCGGCGGATCTACATGACCGTCTACGAGCTCGACGGCCCCGAGGCCACCGCGACCCCGGAGTTCCAGGCGATGCGAGGCTGGTACCACTTCGCCCCGCACGTCCGGTCGCGGACCCAGACGATCGTGCCCGTCTCCAAGGCCTGACCGGTCCGGCCCGCGGCCGTCAGCGCCGCGCGAAGACGGTGGTGCGCCCGCTCCGGTCGAACGTCAGCACGTCGTAGCGCTCGGCGGGCCGCCCCGGCGTCTCCATGCCCGGGGCGCCGACCGGCATGCCGGGAACCGCGAGCCCGAGGACGGCGGGGCGCTCACGGAGCAGTCGCTGGATCAGATCCGCGGGCACGTGACCCTCGACGACGTAGTCGCCGATCACCGCGGTGTGGCAGGACTGGAGCGCCGCCGGAACTCCCAACCGCTGCTTGACCGGTACAAGGTCGCCGACGTTCTCCTCCCGGACCTCGAAGCCGCTGGCGCGCAGGTGGCCCACCCACGCCTGGCAGCAGCCTCAGGTGGGATCCTTGTACACCGTCGCCGCCGGTCCGGCCAGGGCTGGGGTGCGCAGCAGCAGGGCCACGCTCCCACCGAGGAACGCGCGCCGCCCGATCCGCATGGTCATGGAGCCTACGATACCGTGTCGCGCCGGCGCGCGCCAACCCGGGGCGCTCATGCGGTACCATACGGCGCATGACCGCGCCTTCGCTCGACGCCCACGAGGGCCACGGGCCGCTCCGTGGCGTCACCGTCCTCGATCTGAGCGGCTACCTGGCGGGACCCTACGGCTGCACGCTTCTCGCCGATCTCGGCGCGCACGTCATCAAGATCGAGCCGCCCGAGGGCGACAACCTCCGCAACTATCCGTCGACGCTCCCCGACGAGAGCCGCGCGTTCCTCGGCGTCAACCGCAACAAGCGCGGCATCGGGCTCGACCTGAAGAACCCCGACGGCCTGGAGGTGCTGCGGCGGCTGGTCGAGCGGGCCGACGTGCTGGTCCACAACTTCCGGCCGTCGGTCCCCGCGCGGCTCGGCATCGACTACGACCGGATGAAGGCGATCAATCCGCGCCTCATCTACTGCGCGCTGACCGGCTACGGGGACACCGGGCCCCTCAAGGATCGCGCCGGCTTCGACCAGGTGTTACAGACCATGACCGGGATCTGCGTGGAGCAGGGGAAGCCGGGCGATCCCGAGATCGTGTACGGCTCCGCGGTCGATTTCTACTCCGCCTCGCTGCTGGCCTTCGCGGCCTCCGCCGCCCTTTTCGAGCGGAGCCAGACCGGAGTCGGCCGCTACGTGGGGGTGTCGCTGCTGCGCAGCGCGCTCACCATGCAGGCGACACGCCTCGTCTGGGTGGACGGCGAGAGGCGCGACGTGGCCCGCGACATGCGCTCGGGCGGGATCACCGGGATCCACCCTACCCGGAGCGGGAGCCTCTACATCTCCGCCAGCACCCCGCACTTCTGGAAGGCGCTCTGCGAGCTGACCGGGCTCGACGACCTCGCGAGCGATCCGCGCTTCGACACGATGCGGAAGCGCGCCGAGCACGAGGCCCTGCTCGTGCCGCGCCTCCGCGCCGCGCTCCAGGCGCGCACCGCGCTCGAGTGGGAGGCGCACTTCGGCGAGCGCGTGCCGTGCGCGGCCGCGCGGGCGGTCGAGGACATGTTCGACCACCCGCAGGTGGCCGCGGAGGGCGTGCTGGCCACGTTCGAGCACGCGCGGGTCGGCCGCTACCGGGGCATGGCGCATCCGGTGCACTTCGGCGGCGGCTCGCCGGCCGCCCCGTTCACCGCGCCTCAGCTGGGCCAGCACTCGCGCGAGATCCTGGCCGGGCTCGGCTACTCCGACGAGACGATCGAGCGGCTCTGTCGCGCCGGCGCGGTGATCGACCGCGGCAAGGACGCGCGGCGGTGAGCGCGTCCGCCTTCCTGATGCGAAGCAAGCTCTTCGTGCCCGCCTCCCGGCCCGAGCTCTTCGCCAAGGCGCTCGCCGGCGACGCGGACGCGATCTCGTTCGACCTGGAGGACGCGGTCCGGGAGAGCCGGAAGGCCGAGGCGCGCCGGGTGCTGCGCGACTTCCTCCGGCAATCGTCTCCCCGGCCCGGCGGCAAGATCGTGATCGTGCGGGTGAACGGGCCGACGACCCCGCACTTCGAGGCCGACCTGGCCGCGGTGGCCGGCCCAGTGGTGGACATGATCAACCTGCCCAAGCCCGAGTCGGCCGACGACGTCCGGGCCGCCGCGGACGCGCTCGCTCGGTGCGAGCGCGCGAACGGCGTGGAGCGGCCCATCGGGCTCCTGCCCAATATCGAGTCGCCGCGGGGGCTGCGCCTCGCCGCCGAGATCGCGCGGGCGCATCCGCGGGTGGTCGGCCTCCAGCTCGGGCTCGGCGACCTCTTCGAGCCGTCCGGGATCGACCGGGCGGACGCCCAGGCGGTGCACGCCATGCAGCTCGCGGTGCGACTGGCCGCCGCGGAGGCCTCCATCTGGGCCTGCGACACGGTCTACGGCACGGTGAGCGACCCCGACGGCTACACCCGCGAGGCGACCGCGGCGCGCCGCCTCGGTTTCGTGGGGAAGTCGTGCATCCACCCGACCCAGGTCCCGCTCGCCAACGCGGTCTTCCGTCCGACCGACGGGGAGATCGCGGCGGCCCGACGTGTGGTCGAGGCGGCGCAGGGGGCGGAGCGCGACGGCGTCGGCGCGTTCCTCGTGGACGGGCGGATGATCGACGTCCCGTTCATCAAGCGAGCCGAGTCGATTCTCGGCGCAGCGCGCCGCCTCCACCTGCTGGGTTGACCCGTCGCGCCGCCGCGGACTCGGCCGAGGCCCGCGGGGGGTGCTGCTGGCCCGACACTGTCGGTGACACGGGCGTGACGGAGCGCCGCCGCCGCGCCCTCCAATCTGCCGATCTCTCGACCCGATCCAGGCCCGTCCGGCGTGGCCCGATTCTTGCGATTTGCCCGGCGAGGTCTTCCCTCGAGACCATGAGAGCGGCGAACAAGACATTCGACCCGGAGCAGGAGCAGCGGCGATGCCCGCGCCAGCAGGTCTCGTGGCTCGTGACGGTTGCGGCCGGGACCCGTAGCTTTCAGGGCCGCACCCGGGACGTGAGCGCCTCGGGCGCGAAGATCCTCCTCAAGGAGCGGCCCGCGCTCGGCGCGGAGGTGAGCCTCTCGTTCCGCCCTCCCGGCCGCCGTCCGGTGGGGACGCGTGCTCTGGTGTGGCGGGTCGACCCGGACGGGCTCGCGTGCATGTTCGTGGGGACCCAGGAGCCCGAGTTCCTGGCCGCGGTCGCGCCCCGCGCCGTGGCGCCGCGGACGGCGCCCGCGCCGAGCGCGCCGGCCGCCACCGTCGCGGCGCCGCCAGCGCCGCCCGTCGTCGCTGCACCGGTTGTCGCGCCGCCGCCCCCGCCGGCCGCCGCTCCGGTCGCCTCTCCGCCGGGCGCCACCACCGCGCCGGCCCCGGTGGCGCCGCCGCGGCCCGCCGTCGCTCCGGCCCCCGCTCCTCTGGCGCCCGTCGCTCCGCCGGCTCGCCCGGCGAGCCCTCCGATCCCGCCCGTTGCGGCGCCGCGCCCGGTCGTTGTTCCGGCCCCCATCGTTCCGCCGGCCGCGCCGAGCCCGACCAGGACCGGCGGTGCGATCCTCATCGCCGCCGCCGACACCGGGCTGCGCGCGCTGGCCATCGCGGGCCTCGAGCGCGGCGGGTTCACGGTGCTCGACGCGGGCTCTCAGCCGCTCCTGGCGCTGCGGATGGCGGAGCAGCACGCGGGCGCGATCGCCCTCGCCCTCATCGCCGCCGATCTCAAGCTGATGAACGGGGAGCCGCTCGCGGGCCGCCTCGTGCCGCTCCTGCCCGCCGCCAAGCTCGTGCTGATGGCGAGCCGCACCTCGCCGAACCCGTCTCGCCCGGGCGCGGTCTGGCTGCCGACGCCCTGCTCGGATGCCGAGATGATGGCGGCCGTCCGCCAGGCCCTCGCCGGCTGACCGCCGTTCCCCCCCGGGACCGCGTCGCGCGGCCCCGCCTCAGTGACGCCCGTTGCCCTTGACCGACTCGGAGATCGCCGCGGCCAGGTTGCGCGCGGCGGAAGCCAGGTGCGGATGCACCTGGAGCGTGCGCCGGAAGAGCGCGGCGGCCTCGCGGTACTGGCCGAGGGCCATGTGACAGAGCCCCTGGCCGGATAGCGCCCCGAAGTGGTGGGGATTGCGCCGGAGCGTCTCCTCGCAGTCGGCGATCGCCCCCGCGAAATCCTCGGCCATGTAGCGGATGGTCGCCCGCTTGTTCCAGCCCTCCGCGAACTGCGGCGCGCGCTCGATGATGCGGGTGAACACGCCCTGCGCGGCCTCGAGCTCCTGCCGCTCGATCGCCTCGACGCCCTCGCGGAACAGCCGGTCCACGTCCGGAATGCCGGCGTGACACCACATCTGCCAGAGCGCGGCCTCCGCGCGAGCCACGAGCGCAGGGTCGGCGCCGCGGATCGCGGCGAGCGCCTCGGCCTCGGTCATCGCGGAAGCCCCCGTCTCATGGGCCCCGAGCGTACTCGACCCCCGGGCGGCTTGCCAGTCTGAGTGCATCAGCCCGCCGGAGGCGGATACGCGGGGGCGGGGCGTCCCCACGGCCAGCGGATCGGCCCGAACCAGACGCCGCCCGCCACCGCGCCCGCGTTGATGAGACCGAAGACGGTCAGAGCCACGCTCAGCGCGAGGAAGACGTGCGAGAGGTCGCCGTCGTGGCGCAGCGCGAGCCAGCCGCCGCCCGCCGCGATGGTCAGCCGGGTCAGGTTCGCGAGCAGCGGCCAGAGGAGGCGGCCCGCGCCCTGCGAGGAGAAGTAGAGCGCCATGCCGAGGCCGAAGAAGCCGTAGAACGGGCCCACCGCGCGCAGGTAGCGGGCGCCCGCCTCGAGCATCGCGGGATCCGTGTCGAAGAGCCGGAGCCAGAGGTGCGGCGCCGCCGCGGCGGCGAGGCCGATCGCCTCGGCGAGCCCGGTGGCGATGGCCGCGCCGGTCCAGGCGGCGCGGAGCGCGCGCTCGCGCTGGCCGGCCCCGATGTTGGTGCCGACCATCGCGACCAGCGGACCACCCAGGCCGAACACGAGCGGGACGAGGAGGTACTCGAGGCGCGCGCCGGTCCCATAGCCGGCGATCGCAGCGGGCCCGAATCGCCCGACGTAGCCGGTGGCGATCGCGATCGTGAGGTTGGTGGTGACGGTGACGAGCGCGGCGACCAGCCCCACCTTCAGGATGTCGCGGAAGAGCGGCCAGCGGAAGCGCCGCGCGTGGAGCGACAGGCGCACGACGCTGCGTGGGCTCCGCAGATAGAGGGCCAGGGCGATCGTGCCCGCGAGGTAGTACGCGACCACCGCGACCGCTCCGCCCGCGACGCCGAGGCGCGGGAAGGGGCCGAGCCCGAAGATGAGGCACGGGGAGAGCGGGATCAAGGCGGCCGCCCCCACCACCGTCACGGTCGCGGGCACCACCATGTTGCCGGTGCCGCGGATCACGCTCGCAAGCGAGTTGAAGGTCCAGATGAGGATCGCGGCGGCGAAGATCACCTGGGAGTAGGTGAGGGCGGCGGCGAGCGAGGGCCCGCGGCCGCCCATGGTGACGTAGAGCCAGCGGCCTCCGATGAGGACACCCAGCGTGAAGGCCACGCCGAAGCCGAGCCCGATGGCCAGCGCGTGCCGCGCCAGGTCGTCGGCGTCGTCGCGACGCCCGGCCCCGAGGGTGCGCGCGATCGCGGAGGAGATCCCACCGCCCATCGCGCCCGCCGACATCATCTGCATGAGCATGAGCACCGGGAACACCAGCGTGACCCCGGCGAGGGCGTCGGTGCCGAGCTTGCCGACGAAGTAGGTCTCGATGAGGCCCACCGCGGCCTGGGCGAACATTACGAAGACGTTCGGGGCGCCCAGCCGCGCGAGGGTGGCCGGGATCGAGGCTTCGAGCAGCATCCGGGTGCGCGCGTCGAAGCGGGGAGCCGGCGTGGTCGCGGGCGCGTCCATCGCGGCTAGGCCATGACCCCACCGCCCGCCGGACGGCCGAGCGACAGGCACGCGGCGATGGTCTGGTGCACCGGGGTGGGCACGCCGGCGCGGCGGCCGCGCGCCACTACCGCGCCGCTCAGCGCCTCCACCTCGAGGCGGCGGCCCTCCTCCAGGTCGCGCGCCAGGGAGGAGCGCCACGCGGCGGGTAGCGTGGACGCTTGCGCGAGCGCCGCGGCGGCGGCCTCGGGGCGAAGGGGCGCGCCCTCCGCCTGCGCCACCGCCACGATCTCGGCGCAGGAGGCGGCGAGGAGGGCGCGGCCCTCCGCGCTCTCCCGCAGCGCGCCGATCCCCGCGCGGGCGAGCGCGGTGACCGCGCCGATGCCGGTGATGAACAGGAACTTCTCCCACAGCAGCCGGTCGATGTCGGGGGAGACCTCGTAGGGGAGGCCGGCCTCGCGGAGCGCCGCGGCGAGCCGATCGGTCCGCTCACTCGGGGCCCCGCCGCGCTCGCCGAAGGCGATCCGGGCCTCGGCGCCGGTGCGGGCCACGATGCCGGGCCCGGCCAGCTGGAGGGCGGCGTAGACCGCGGCCCCGAGCACCGCGCCGGCTCCGCCGCCGAGCGCGGCGGCGAGCGCGTCGGCGCGGTCGAGGCCGTTTTGAACGGTGAGCACGGTGGTGTCGCTCGAGACGAGCGGGGCGATCGTGCGCGCCCCCGCCTCGGTGTCGAAGGCCTTGACGCAGAAGAGAACGAGATCGACCGGCGCGAGGCCCCGGCCGTCGGCGGCGGCCACGATCGGCAGCGTCAGCTCCCCCTCCGGGGTGCGGAGGGTCAGCCCGCGCCGCTGCAGCGCCTCCAGATGCGCGCCCCGCGCGAGCAGCACCACGTCGTGCCCCGCCTTGGCGAGCCGCCCGCCGTAGTAGCCGCCGATGCCGCCCGCCCCGAGCACCGCGATCCGCATGGGTGAGCCTCCTGGCGATTGAGACGCCGGGGCCGCCCGGGCGGATTCAGGTAATTCATGTATGTACATGTGAACCCCTTGCCCGGGCCCGGAGGGCTTGCTAGCATGGGGCCATGGCGCGCCGGGCCACCGTGCTCTCTCCGTGTGTCTGCAACACCCTCCGCATGGCGACGCGGGTGGTGACACAGCTCTACGACGACGTCCTGCGGCCGAGCGGCCTGCGGGTGACCCAGTTCAGCACGCTCGCGGCGATCGCGCGCCTGGAGGAGGCAAATTTGCGCCAGCTCGAGGACGCGCTCGCCATCGACCAGACGACGCTGACGCGGAGCCTCGCCCTGCTGGAGCGCGACGGGCTGACCGAGCGCGTGGCCAACCCGGACCGGCGGGTCAAGGCGATGCGCCTGACCGCGCGGGGACGCGCCGCGTTCGAGGCGGCGCGCCCGCTGTGGCGGCGGGCCCAGGATCAGGTGCTGCGCGAGCTGGGCCCGACGGGGTGGGCGGACGCGCGGCGGCGTCTCGCCCACCTGCGGGACGTGGCGGTCAGGACGCGGCGAGCGCGGGGACGGCGGGCTCGGAGCGCGTCGCGACCCGCGTGATGTAGTCGGCGAAGCGCGCGGTCGGGTCGAACCCGAGCACCGCGGGGGCGTTGGCCACGAAGTTCGAGGTCGCGTTGATGTCGTAGTAGTAGATCTGGCCGTCCCGCCGGGCCACCAGGTACTCCACCCCGCCGATGTCGATCGAGGCGGCGCGGGTGAGCCGCAGCACCGTGTCGATGGCCTCGGGCGGCGCGTCGAACCGCGTCACGGTGAGGCCGGGCGCGGGCGTCGCCGGGCAGGCCTCGAGCGGGCTGCGGGCGGCCTCGCCGGGGACCTGGCAGATGTCGGCCGGGCACAAGTTGAAGCCGGCCCCCGCGTCACGCACGATCCGGATCGCGTAGAGATAGCGGCCGTCCATCACCTCGACCCGCACGATCGCCCCCTCGTCGGACTCGAGGTACTCCTGCACCAGCACCGTGCCGTCCGGCCCGAAGTCGAGGCGCCCGAGCCCTGCCTCGAGCTCTTCGCGCGAGTCGAACCGGGCGATGCCGGCTCCGGAGCCCCCGACGTTCGGCTTGACCACGAGCGGGAAGGGGATCAGGTCGAGGGCCTTCACGATCTGGTCGCGGTGGTTGACGACGACCGCGCGGGGATACCGCGCTCCGACCCGCTCCAGCAGCTCGAGCTGCAGGGCCTTCGACTTCTCGCCGCGGTAAGCGGCCACGCCGTTGATGACCGGCACCCCGAGGGCGGCGTAGTGGCTGAGCAGGGCCTCGGCGTAGAAGAGCACGCCCCCGTGCCCGCGGGTGGCCGACGACGGGCTCGTGCGATTCACGATGACCGAGTAGTGCGGCTCGCGGTCGCGCGGATCGTAGGCGTGGTTCGAATGGTCGATGCGCTCGTACGGCAGCCGGCGGGCCTGGAGCTCCGCGACGAGGCGGCTCGACCACTCCGGGTGCTCATCCAGGATCCCGATCGGGGCGTGCAGGGAGGCCGTCATGGGCTGCTCCTCACTATAAGATAAGCGTTACATCTATTGTCGACCGACAATGGGTATAATTGGCCGGATTTCTTGGGCTGTCAAGGGCCAGCGAGGTTCGGTATCCTCGGTCGCACCGAGCGCCCCGACACCCCGAGCCGGCGCCCGAGGAGGCCCGTCCATGCTGACACGCCGGAAGTTCCTCGCCGCCGGCGCCGGTGCCATCGCCCTGACCGGCCGCCCGTCACGCGCGCTGGCCCAGACGCCGCGTCGTGGCGGTACCCTGGTCATCCGCGCCTGGGACCCGCCGCACTTCGACGCGAGCCTGGTGCACGCCTACAAGACCCACGTGGCGATCTCGTTCACCCACAGCCGGCTGCTCCGCTACCGGGCCGGCGCCGCGGTGAAGCCCGGCTCGCTCGTGATCGAGGGCGACCTGGCCGAGTCGTGGACCCAGCCGAGCGACACCACCTACGTCTTCAAGCTGCGCCGCGGGGTGCGCTTCCACGCCAAGCCGCCGGTGAACGGCCGCGAGCTCACCGCGGACGACGTAAAGTTCACCTTCGAGCGCATGCTGACCGAGGCGGGCAGCAACGCGTCGATGTACCGCGCCATCGCCAAGGTGGAGACGGTCGACCGCTACACCGTGCGCTTCACCCTGTCCGAGCCCTTCGCCTGGTTCCTCGACATGGTGGCGAGCCCGATGGCGGGCGGCATCGTGGCCCGCGAGTGCGTGGAGAAGTGGGGCGACCTCAAGAAGCCGGAGGCGGTGATCGGCACCGGGCCGTGGATGCTCGAGAGCTATCGGCCCAACGTGTCGCTCACCATGGTGCGCCACCCCGGTTACTTCGTGCCGGGGCTGCCGTACATCGACCGGGTCGAGCTGCTGGTCGACGAGGACAACGCCTCGCGCATGGCCGCGTTCCTCGCCGGCCGCTACGACCTCGGCTGGGAGTTCCCGGGGACCATCAACCGGACGGACTGGGTGCAGATCAAGGACCGCCTGCGCCAGACGCGGCCGACCCTGCGCACCGTCGAGTTCCCCTCCAACGTGGTGAACGATCTCGCGATGCGGACCGACCAGAAGCCGTGGAGCGACGTGCGGGTGCGCCAGGCGGTCTCGATGGCGATCGACCGGCGCGAGATCATCGAGGCGACGCTCGAGGGCGTGGGCGTGGTCAACGGGCCGCTGCCCGCCGCGCTCGGCGACTGGGCCCTGCCCGTCGATCAGCTCGGGGAGGGCGCCCGCAACTACGGCCACGATCCCGCCGAGGCCAAGCGCCTGCTCGCCGCAGCGGGCTATCCGTCGGGCTTCCCCGCGAGCGTGTGCTTCAACTCCTACGGCTCGACGGTGCTGGTCGACACCATGCAGCTCGTGCTGAAGCACCTGAAGGGTGTGGGCATCGACGGGCGGCTCGACCAGAAGGAGTACGGCGCCTACCAGGCGACGTGCCGGCTCGGCAAGTTCGACTCCACCGTGTTCGGGCCCCTGACCCCGTTCCTCGACGCCGACAACTTCCTGTTCGGCCAGTACTTCACCGGGGAGCCGCGCAACCGGAGCCACGTGAAGGACCCCGCGCTGGACGACCTGCTGGTCCGCCAGCGCCGCACCATGGA
>Ga0075433_10000488_pt1 | contig 25886 bp, 26 predicted proteins | sample RhiMethybrSRZTD2_FD_75299 | JGI IMG/M metagenome (GOLD analysis project Ga0075433, IMG submission 75299) | Populus rhizosphere microbial communities from Tennessee, USA - Rhizosphere MetaG P. TD hybrid SRZTD2 | ecosystem: Host-associated > Plants > Roots > Rhizosphere > Soil | place: USA... | reverse complement strand
GTCCGCGAGATGTACGACAAGGTGCACGGGAGATTCGGTTTCGTTCCCAACTGGGCGCGGGCCTTCAGTCTCAGGCCAGACGTCAACGACGGCTGGACTACGTTGCTGAAGTCGATCCAGTCCAACCTGCCCGTTCGGACCTACGAGCTCGCGACACTGGCGGCCGCGCGTGCTCTGCGAAGCTCGTACTGCTCGCTGGCCCACGGCAGCGTGCTCGCGAACAAAGTGTTCGATGCCAAGACCGTGACCGCGATTGCGACCGATGCTCGACAGTCCCCCCTCGAGCCGCGCGAGCGCGCCATGATGGCGTTCGCCGAGCAGGTCGCGCTCAACGCGGACCGCATCACCGCCGCGGACATCGACAAGCTGCGATCCCACGGATATCGGGACGAGGAGATCTTCGACATCGCCGCGGTGGCGGCCGCGCGTTGCTTCTTCAGCAAGCTGCTCGATGCTCTCGGAGTTCAGGCCGACTCCGTCTTCAACGACCTCGAGCCGGCCCTGCGGCAGGCGCTGACCGTGCGCCGGCCAGTTGCGGAGCGCGCGGAATGAGGACGGCAAGCCGAATCACCGTCGTGGTCCTTCTCGCGTTATCGGCGGCATGGGCCAGCCGCGCGCAATCTCAACACGCGGTGGTTCCACCAGGCGTCATCGACCTCAACGAAGCGGGCGCGCTGGAGGCGCTTCAGCACTCCAATCCCGTGCACTACGAAAAGGTTCGTAAGATTCTGGACGGTGTTCTGCAGCAAAGAGACGCGCAGGTACCCCGCTGGATCCAGGTCAACTTCGACGGGCGCGACGTCGCCTATGGTCCGATCGTGCTGACGAGCCATCCGCCCAAGCGGCGCCTCTCGTTCGCGCTCGATACCACGCGCTACGAGGCAACGATCGTTCTGACGAACGTCACAGGCCAAATCGTTCCAGCGAGGTAGGAATTCACGGCGGCGCTGATTCGGCCTGAGCGGCCCGGCGACGCGGAGCACATCCACGCCGTACACGCAGCCAGCTTCCCCACGCCTGCGGAGGCGCGGCTGGTCGACCTGCTTCGAGCCGCGGGCCGCCTGCGCGTGTCGCTCGTTGCAGAGATAGGCGACGTGATCGTCGGCCACATCGCCTTCAGCCCGGTCGCAGCTGCGTCGACAGCGGCGGGAGCTGGCCTCGCACCGATTGCGGTCATCGAAGCCCACCGACGCCGGGGCGTCGCCGCCGAGCTTGTCCGCAAAGGGTTAGACGCGTGTCGCCACGCGGGCGTCGGGTGGGTCGTCGTGCTGGGCGATCCGGCGTATTACGCAAGATTTGGATTTCGCGCGGCGTCCGAGTTCGGGCTGCGCGACGACTATGGCGGTGGCGACGCGTTCCAGGCGGTCGAGCTCATCCGCGGTGCGCTGCCGGTGGGCGCAGGGCTGGTCCGGTATTCGGAAGAGTTCGCGGCGCTCGGCGTCTGAAGCCGCGGGACGCTCAGCCCCGACAGATAGAACATCCGATTGGCGCACGACCCCATCGATTGGAGCCAAGGCGCCAACAACCATCACGACGTCGATTGTGGACGCGCTCGTTGCGCCGATCGCCGCGAATCGGCTATGGTCGAAAGTAGTCGTCGTTCCGTGAGCGGTATGCCGCCTGGGCTTGCCAGGGTTGCGACGCCAACCATAGAGGGCATCGCCCATGCGACGCGGAGTGACGGCCGCCAGCCTGATCCTTCTCGTCGCCTCGATCGCCGGTTGCGCAGCCTCGCCGACCAAGATCGCCACGCCACCGCTGAACGCCCACACGCCGCTGGCCAATCCGTTTTCCGTCGACTTCGACCGCCTTCGCGCCGAGTTCGGCGCGCGCAGCGACTTCGTCGAGATCTGTGAGCGAGACCGTCCGCTGCACCAGCTCGCCGAGCTCGTCATCCAGAAGGACTGGAACACCATTCTCGCGACCTCCGAGCCCTGGCTGCAGCGGTGCCCCATCGATATCGACGCTCACCTGATCCGGGGCGTCGCGCTGAAGGAGCTCAAGCGTCTGCCAGAGGCCGAGCATCATCTGAACTGGTTCCGCGGTCTGGTGGATTCCGTCCTCACGTCCGGAGACGGCAAGACGCCGCAGACGGCATTCGTCGTCATCTCCGTCGCCGAGGAGTATTCGATCCTCCGCGTGCTGCGCGTGCGACCGAGGCGCCACGTAACGTTGAGCAGCGGCATCGATGAGCTGGTGGTCGAGATCGATGGCGTCGCGGGTACGCTCTATTTCAACCCCACGACGCACGCGCGCCGCCTCGGTGAGCGCCCGACCGGCCTCCGATAGACCTCACGACGCGACGCCCTAGCTCCGCACTCGTCATCCTCGCCAGCGTGCTCATGCTCTTCTTCACCGCCGCGCCGAGCGGCGCTCAGGCCGTCGGCGGCGGCGCCCTCGGAGCTCAGACGATCCTCGCAGGGGTGGTCATGCCCCCTGTGGCTGTTCCAGCCGACGAGGCGCGCGCGACGTGCCCCGTGACCATCGACTCGAGCGCAACCGCGTACGAGATCGTTGGGCCGCACGGCGCCACGCGGCTCGCGCAGACGTGCACTGTCGGCGAATTCAGCGATCTCGGGCGCGCCGGCGGCGCGGCGTATAGCTACGTCCGCTATCGCCTGACGTCGGAGTTCACCGCCGAGGATTCGGCCCGTGGGCCCCAGGCGCGCGACACCGTGCCCGAGGAGGTCGTCATCTTATTCCGGGACGGCGACACGCCCCGGCAGCGCCTGGCGGTGTGGCAAATGCGTTATGAAGTCGGCCCATACGGAGTGCTTCGCTCGATCACTCCGCGCGTGGCCGATGCATCGGCCGGCGTTTTGCTGAGTGTCCAGGAGTGCGTCAACGGCAGGGCGGCTGCGGCCAGGACCTTTTATACTTTCGGCGCGGAACATGGGCGCCGGTGACCGAGACCTGGTGGGGACAACTGCCCGGCAACATCCGCGACCGGATTCTGCACGGGATGCTGATCGACCCGCGCACCTTGCGGGCGGAAGGCGGGCTCTATCGCGGGACGGATCCCAATTGCTGCCCGTCGGATCTGCTGACCGCTCAGCTGCGGCTCGTCGGCGATTCGCTCGTGCTCGAAAGTCACCAGATTCGTCCGCAGCCGCGTTGAGACCGTTCGCTGCGATCCTCGGCATCCTCGCGCTCGTCCTGTGCACCTCAGGGTGCGCAGGCACGGCCGCCTCGACAGCTCCCGCGGTCACGAGCCCGCCAAATCTCGCGGACGCAAAGCGCCAGGTCACCGAGTACGTCGACTCCGGCCGCTACGACGCCGACGTCGCCGCCGTGGCCGCACAGGCGCGCGCGTTTCTCGAGTCGAGGGCGCAGCGCGGAGGCAAGCTGGCGATCGTGGTCGACATCGACGAGACGGCGCTATCGAACCTGCCCAGCATTCGCGCCAACGACTACGGTTTCATCGTCGGCGGCCCGTGCGAGCTTCCGCGCGGCCCGTGCGGGCTGTTCACCTGGATCGGGATGGCTCGCGCGGAGCCTATCAAGCCGGTCCTGGCGCTCGTTCGTCTGGCCCGAGAGCGCGGAGTCGCGGTGTTCTTTCTGACCGGGCGTCCAGAGCGGCTGCGCGCCGCCACGGAAACCAACCTGCACGCGGCGGGATATGAATGGACTGGGGTTCTTCTCAAGCCGGACGACCTCACGACGAAATCCGCCGTCGAGTTCAAGGCGCCGGAGCGGAAGAAGCTGCAGGATCAGGGCTACACGGTTATCGTGAACATCGGCGACCAGATGAGCGACCTCGATGGCGGTTTTGCCGAGCGGGCGTACAAGCTGCCGAACCCCTTCTACTTCATTCCGTGAGAGGCCACGGTCGCTCATGATGCTCGCCGATCAAAACATCCAGAAGTTTCTCGGCGGCAAGCAGATCGTCGTCCTCGCGACCGTCCAGGCCGACGGCGCGCCGCTGGCGATGCCGATGTGGTTCCTGCACAACCTCGGATCGCTCACGATGATCAGCGTCGAAAACACACAGAAGGTGCGCAACCTTCGCCGCGAGCCGCGCGTGTGCGTGGTCGCCGAGGCGGTCTCGGACCGCGGTGAGATCCAGGGCGTGACGCTGGTCGGCAACGCTGAGTTTCTCGGCGACGGGCCCGAGCGAAAGGCGCTCGCCGAACGCTTTCACGCGAAGTACCCCGGCCTGGCGCGGCTGTGGGCCGGCCGCGCGATGCCCGCCAACCGCGTGATGTTCCGGATCACGCCGGCGCGGGTGCGCAGCTGGGGACTCGAGAGCGTGCGGGATGACTGACGTCCAGGGCGACGATATCCGGCAGCTGCTGCGGGAAATCCGCGACGCGCAACGCGAGCAGCTGGCCGAGTATCGTCGCGTGACCGAGCGCTCGCTCGAATTGCAACAGCGCGCCGTCGGCCGACAGGAGCAGCTCGGTCAGATCTATCGGCGGCTGCTGGTGGCCGGTGGCAGTGTGGTGGCGGTGCTGCTCGTCCTGCTCGTGTACATCCTGGTGAGGTGGTCGCGCTATCTCTTCGGAATCTAGCGCACGTCGTCTGACCGCGGCGCGCTGGGACGCGGAGTATCGTAACCAGCGCTATGCCGACGAGCCGCCGCTGACGTTCGTAGGACGCATCGTCGAGACGCTTCGGGACGCATCGAACGATGCGGGCACCGGTCTCTACGTCGGTTGCGGCAATGGTCGGAATTATTTGCCACTCGTGGATGCCGGCCTCGAGCTGATCGGGCTCGACATCTCGCCCGAAGCGATCCGCCGTCTCGAGGCGCGTCGGCCGACGCTGCCGGCCCAGCGGCTGGTCTGCGGCGACTTTCTCGCATACCAACCGGCTGTTGCCCACTTCGACTACGTGATCGCCATCCAGGTTTTTCAACATGGCTTAGACGCCGACGCGGCCGCCTATGTTGCGAAGGTCGCGGCGCTTCTGCGACCAGGCGGGCTCTTGTTCCTCCGGGTGAACTCTGTGAGCACGCAGATCTACCACGCCCATACCGTCGTCGAACGGAATGGCTTCGGCGGGATCACGATTCGTTACGACGACGGACCGAAGCGCGGGATGCTGATCCACTTTTACTCGGACGCCGAGCTGCGCGAACGACTCATGCCCGCCTTCGCCCCCGTGCTCGAGCCGCGGGAAGACGTAACCGTTCGCACCGCGCCCAAGACCGGGTCGTGGGCGCAGTGGGAAACGATCTGGACGCGCCGCTGAGCGACGCCGCCGCGGCGCTCTGGCGGGCCTACGTCGCTCAACTGCCCGCCGATCATCCGCATCGAGTCGCACGCGTGACGGCGTTCTCATTCGGGGATTCGGTCGCTTTGGCCGACGAGCTGGCGACGCTCGTCGTCGCCGGCGGCAAGCGCGCAACGGCCAGCCTGCCGATTCAGTTCGAGAGTGAAGGCGTCGCGCCGCCCGCGGCCGGTGACGTCAGCATCGTGATGCGCGGCGATGGCACGCCGGTCGGGATCATCGAGACTACCGACATCCGGCTGGTTCCGTTCGGTGAGGTGGACGCAGAGTTTGCGGCGACCGAGGGCGAGGGCGACGGCTCGCTTGCCTATTGGCGCAAAGCGCACACGAACTTCTTCGGCCGCGTGACCGCGCGGCTCGGCAGCCGTCTCGACGACGCCTCCCTGGTCCTGTGCGAACGGTTTCGGTTGCTATGCCGCGGCGACGGCCGGCCGATCGAGAGCTAACCGCCGTCCACCTGCTACACTGATCAAGCTGCCCGTGAGTCGACAGAACCCCGTGGACACCGCCGAGCTCCTGCGCGAGCTTCGCATCGATCGCGACGGCCGGCCGAGCCGGGCGCGACGCGGACGGTACATCCTGGCGGCGATCGCGCTCGTCGTCCTGGCCGCCGCGGCGTGGTTTGCCTGGAGCTGGTTCAGCACGCCGACCGTGCGCACGGTCGCCGCGCGCGCCGCCGCGCCCGCCGGAGGCGCGGGCTCGGTGCTCGATGCCAGCGGTTACGTCACCGCACGCCGCCAGGCAACCGTGTCGGCCAAGATCACGGGCAAGATCACCGAGGTCCTCATAGAGGAAGGCATGCGCGTCGCCGACGGCGCCGTTCTCGCGCGGCTCGACGACACCGAGGCGAAGGCGCAGCTGGGGCTGGCGCGCGCCCAGCTCGCTGCCGCGCGGTCGCAGGACGGCGAGATCCGGGCGCAGCTGCAGCAGGCCGAGCGCGACTACACGCGGTCTCAGGAGCTGTTCAACAAGCAGCTGGTGCCCGAACAGTCCATGGACGCCGCGCGCGCTCAGCGCGATACGCTGCGCGCGAAGCTCGGGTCCAACCAGGAGCAGATCCGCGTGGCAACCGAATCGGTCAGCGTCGCGCAGGTTCAGCTCGACAACACGATCGTCCGCGCGCCCTTCGCCGGGGTCGTGATCGCCAAGTCCGCGCAGCCCGGCGAGATGATCTCGCCGATCTCCGCCGGTGGCGGCTTCACGCGCACCGGCATCGGCACCATCGTCGACATGGACTCGCTCGAGATCCAGGTCGACGTCAACGAGTCCTACATCAATCGCGTGACCGCCGGCCAGCCGGTCGAGGCGATGCTGAACGCGTATCCCGACTGGAAGATTCCCGGCTCCGTGATCGCCATCATTCCCGCGGCCGATCGCAGCAAGGCGACCGTCAAGGTTCGCATCGCGATCCGGTCGAAGGACCCGCGGATCGTTCCCGACATGGGTGTGCGCGTCGCGTTTCTGGACGCCGGCGGCGGCGCGGTGCCACGCGCCCCCGTCGCATCGGGCGTGCTGGTGCCGGCCGACGCGGTTCGCGGCGACGCCGTCTTCGTCTACGCGAACGGGCGCGTCGAGCGCCGAAGCGTCACGCCCGGCCAGGCTGCGGGAGCGGATCGCGAGATCGTGAAAGGCTTGCGCGCGGCTGAGCGCGTGGTCGTCGCGCCGCCGCCGTCGCTCAAGGACGGCGCGGCGGTGCGCGTCGCGGACAAATGAACGTCCTCGTCGAGATCCGCGGCGTCACCAAGACGTACCGCCGCGGCGGCGAGATCATCGAGGTCCTGCACGGCATCGATCTGGACATCCCGCGCGGCGACTTCGTCGCGCTGATGGGGCCGTCGGGATCCGGCAAGACCACGCTGCTGAATCTGATCGGCGGGCTCGACACGCCCACCTCTGGCACGATCACCGTCGACGGCCAGCGCATCGACCGCCTCGGCGGCGGCGATCTCGCGCGCTGGCGCGCCGCCCACGTTGGCTTCGTGTTCCAGTTCTACAACCTGCTGCCGGTGCTCTCGGCCCAGCGCAACGTCGAGCTGCCGTTGCTGCTCACGCGTCTGAGCGCTGCCGAGCGTCGGCGCCACGCCGAGATCGCGCTGGCACTCGTCGGCCTGCGTGAGCGCGCGAAGCACAAGCCCAAAGAGCTGTCCGGCGGCCAGGAGCAGCGCGTCGCCATCGCGCGGGCGATCGTGTCCGATCCGACGCTGCTCGTGTGCGACGAGCCGACGGGCGACCTGGATCGCGCGACCGCTCACGAGATCATGCTCCTGCTGCAGATGCTCAACCGCGAGCACGGCAAGACGATCGTGATGGTCACCCACGATCCCAAGGCGGCGGGGTACGCGCGCCGCGGCCTGCGGCTCGACAAGGGCACGCTGGCGGTGACCAACGACCTCGCGGCGTCGTGAAGTACCTGCCGCTCGTCTGGTCGCAGCTCTTCCGGCGCAAGACCCGCACGGTGCTGACCCTGCTCTCCGTGCTCGTCGCCTTCCTGCTCTTCGGCCTTCTGCAGGCGGTGCAGATCGCGTTCGAGTCCGGCGCGGACAGCGCGGACGCCAAGCGTCTGCTCACCACCGCGCGCTACTCCATCATCGAGCCCCTGCCGATGTCCTACGCCCTGCGCATGGAGCGGGTGCAGGGCGTGGTGGCCGTCGCCTACGCGGACTGGTTCGGCGCGAAATACCAGAACGAGAGCAACGCATTCGCCGTCTTCGCGGTAGATCCCGCGCGCTATCTCGACATGTACCCGGAGTTCGAGATCGCGCCCGCGCAGCGCGAGGCCTTCATGAAGACGCGCACCGGCGCGGTGGCCGGCAAGCGGCTCATGGATCGCTACGGCTGGAAGGTCGGCCAGAAGCTGCCGATCTCATCCGAGATCCACGCCAAGACCGATGGCAGCCTCGACTGGGAGTTCGATCTGGTCGGCGTCTTCGACGCCGAGGATCCCGCCGTACGCGCGAACACCGACGTGGTGCTGATCAACGTGGCCTACTTCGACGAGGCACGGCAGTCCGGTCGCGGAAAGACCGGCTGGTACATCACGCGCATCGCCGATGCTGACCAGGCGCGGACGATCGCCGCCGACGTGGATCGGCTGTTCATGAATTCGCCGGACGAGACGAAAACCGCGCCCGAAAAGGAATTTGCGGTCGGCTTTGCCAAGCAGATCGGCGACCTGGGCGCGCTCGTCACGCGCATCCTGCTCGCCGTCTTCTTCACCATTCTCATCCTGACCGGCAACACGATGGCGCAGGCGATTCGCGAGCGCATTCCGGAGCTCGCCATTCTGAAGACGCTCGGCTTTTCGAACGTCACGGTGACGGCACTGGTCCTCGGCGAGGCCGCGCTGCTGCTGGGCATCGGCGCCACACTCGGCATGCTCACGGCCGTCAGCATCATCCCCGGGCTCAACAGCGCCACGGGCGGCCGCTTTCCACCGCTCTTCGTCCACGCGGAGACCTTCGTCTTGGCGGCCGTCGTCGCGCTCGCACTGGCGCTGGCGGTCGGGCTGCCGCCGGCGCTTCGGGTGCATCGGCTTCGAATCGTCGAGGCACTCGCCGGACACCGGTAAGCGATGTCATCGCTGAACCAGATCCTCCACATCACGCTCATCAATCTGAGAAATGTGCCGCGTCGTCTCGGCACCTCGCTCGTCGTCGTCGTGGGCATCGCGGGCGTCGTCGGTGTGCTCGTCTCGGTCTTGGCGATGGGCGAGGGCTTCCGTCACACGCTGGCCAGCACGGGACGACCGACGCGCGTGATCATGCTGCGCGCGGGCTCGGACGCGGAAATGTCCAGCGGCGTCGGTCGCGACCAGGCCACGCTGCTCGGCGCCCTGCCCGGCGTCGCGCGTGACGACGCCGGGCGTCCGCTCGTGTCAGCCGAGCTGTTCGTGATGGTGGATCTGCCCCGCCAGGGCCAGAGCGATCCCAACAACGTGCCGTTCCGCGGCGTGCAGCCGGCCGCGTTCGCCATCCGCGACGAGGTGCGCATCATCGAAGGCCGGCACTATGAGCGCGGCGTGCGCGAGGTGATCGTGGGCCGCAAGGCCGCGCGCGAGTTCGCCGGTCTCGGCGTCGGCTCGCGGATCGCGTTCCGCGACAGCGACTGGACCGTCGTCGGCACGTTCGAGAGCGGCGGCGATGTGCACGAGTCGGAGATCTGGGCCGATGCCGAGGTCGCGATGTCCGCGTTCCGCCGCTCAGGCTTCCAGTCGGTCACCGCGGCGCTCGCCGATCTCACGGACAGCGGCCTGGCGGACCTTCGCGCCTCGATCGCGCGCGATCGGCGCCTGTCGATCAACGTCCTGCGCGAGCCGGAATATTATGCGAAGCAGGCCTCGATCCTGTCCAAGCTCATCGGCGTGCTCGGCTACAGCGTGGCGACGTTCATGGCGATCGGGGCGACCTTCGGCGCGCTCAACTGCATGTACTCGGCCATCGCGAGCCGGCAGACGGAGATCGCCACGCTGCGCGCGATTGGCTTCGGCGGCGCGCCGGTGGTGGTCTCGGTGATGATCGAGGCGCTGGCGCTCGCCCTCATCGGCGGCGTTCTCGGCGCCACGCTCGCGTACGTGTACTGCGACGGCGCCTCGCTGTCGACGCTGAACTTCAATACGTTCTCGCAGGTCGCGTTCGATTTTCGCGTGACCCCGGGCTTGCTCGCGCGGGGCCTCGTCTGGGCGCTGCTGATCGGCGCCGCCGGCGGGCTGTTGCCGGCCATTCGAGCCGCGCGCGTTCCCGTCACGGTCGCGCTGCGCACGGCCTAGCGCCATGGAGCATTCCCTCTACGACAAGCGCCGATACCCGATCGTCGGCGTGCGCGAGGGCTACGCGGAGTGGTCGCGGACCTACGAGCAGACGGTCCACGACGAGATGGATATCCGGCTGCTCGAACGCCTGCGGATGGTCGATTGGGCGAATGCGCGGCTCATCCTCGATCTCGCGTGCGGCACCGGGCGGATCGGCGCGTGGCTGCGGCCGCGCTGTCCCGCCGCGCTCATCGACGGCGTCGATCTGACCCCCGAGATGCTCGCTCGCGCGCACAAGACCGGCGTGTATCGCCAGCTGCATGTTGCGGATGTCGAGGCCACGGGGCTGCCGCCGGCGACGTACGATCTCTGCACGCAGGTGCTGGCGGACGAGCACTTAGAAACGCTCGAGCGGGTCTATCGGGAAGCGCGTCGGATCACCACGTCGGAGGGACGCTTCGTGATCGTCGGCTACCACCCGTACTTCCTGATGGCCGGGATTCCGACGCATTTCGACCGTGCGGCCGGCGAGTCGGTCACGATCCGAAGCTACGTTCACCTGCTGAGCGATCACGTGAAAGCCGCGCATGCCGCAGGCTGGACGCTCGTCGAGATGGACGAAGGTCTGGTCGACGAGGCGTGGCTCGTCAAAAAGCCCAAGTGGCAGGCTTACGCGGGGCTGCCGGTCAGCTTTGCGATGGTCTGGCGATGACCTTTCGCCTGGCGCGGATGGATTTTTTGATCCGCCTGCTCACGGCGGCCCTGCTCGTGCTCCCACTGCTGTTTCTCGCAATCGCGCTGCTCGCCAACACGTTTCTGCTTCTGCCGACAGCGTTTCTCGTTGCCGTCTACATGTGGATCGCGCTCTGGTTTCGTCCGACGCGCTTCGTCGTGGGGCCGCGCGCGCTCGAAATCGTCTGGCCGCTGCGGCGGCGCGAGATTCCGCGCGAGGACATCACCGGCGTGCGGCTCGTCGACAAGCACGCGCTGCGTGGTGAGGTAGGCTGGGCCATGCGCATGGGCGCCGGCGGGCTCGGCGGCGCCTTTGGCTGGCTGTGGACGCAAAAACGCGGCGTGGTGCGTATGTACATCGCGCGGACCGATGGTTTTGTGTGGATCGAGCGGCGGAGCGACCGGCCGTGGCTGATCACGCCCGAGCGCCCCGACGCCTTCGTGCGCACGCTCTCGAACACGCTGTGCCTGATCCTGGCCGTGCTGATCGCCGGCTGCGCGACGGGCGCCCCGCCGCCTGTGCCGCAACCGACGCGCACGGTGCGGCTCGTGATGGCTGTCGACAACGCGTTCCGGCAGTACACTGCCTGGGAAGCCGAGCTTCGTCGCGCGGTGACGAACGTCTCCGAGATCTACGAAAGCCGCGTCGCCATTCGCTACGAGATCGTGCGCATCGTGCCCTGGCCCGAAGTCGTCGTGGTGCGGCAAGAGCTCTTCGACCGGCTCGCCGTCCTGGCGAAGGACGACGCCGATATCGTCGTCGGTGTCTCGGGTGGGTGCGCCAATACGCACCTCCTCGGCGTGGCGCGGATCTTCGCGGGCCCGGCCATCGTGATGACCGGGTGCCCACGCTCGGGACGCGTCGGCTTCTCGCTCGAGCAGCTGCTGGTCCATGAGCTGGCGCACGTCTTCGGCGTGTTTCATCCTGCCGACGGCGTTTTCTCGGTGATGCGCAGCGGTCCAGCGACGGCGTTCGACAGCCAGATGCTGCGCGTGCTGCGACTGACGCGCACGATGGACCTGTCGCGCGGCGTCGAAGGCCTCGACGCGGCCACGCGTGACGCCTATCAGCGCATCTGGGCCGAGGGCCACGCGCACGGCGAGCCCAATGGCCTGGCGATCGCGACGCGGAACCTCGGCCGGTTCGAGGCGACCTGGGGCCGGCCCGATGCGGCACGTCCCCTCTTCGAGCGCGCCGCCCAGATCGATCGCACCTGGGATCAGCCACTCATCGATCTCGGCGCCTCGTATGCGCAGACGCAGCACTACGACGAAGCAGTACGGTACTTCACGGCGGCGATCGAGCGAGCGCCAAAGCGAACCGATGTGCGAGTCATGCGTGCCGAGACGCTCCAGGCGCTCGGGCGCACCGCCGACGCACGCCGCGAGCTCGAGGAGGTCGCGAAGCTGGACCCCAAATCAGCCCTGCCGCACATGCGCTTGGGGTTGATGGATTTGCGGACGGGTCAACTGCCGCCGGCCGAGCAGCACCTGCGGGAGGCGATCCGGGTCGACCCGAAGCTCGCGGAGGCGCACGATCAGCTCGCGGTCGTCCTGGCGCTGCAGGGCCGTCTCGAGGAGTCCGTCGCCGCCGCCCGCACCGCCATCGAGCTCAAGCCGGACGTTGCGTCGGCGCACGGCAACCTCGGCACCGCGCTGGCCCGGATGGGCCGGGTCGATGAGGCGATCGTGGAGTATCGCCGCTCGCTGACGGTCGATCCGCTCTTCATCACGAGCCGCTACAACCTCGTCGCGGCGCTGCTGCGGCAATCACGCGGCACCGAGGCGATCCCGGAAGCGCAGGCGCTCGTGAGCCAGGACCCGCGCAGCACCAAGGCGTGGGAGCTGCTCGTGGGCGCGCTGGTCGTCGCCGGACGACGCCCCGAAGCGGCGCTCGAGGCTCAGCGCGCCCAGTCGCTCGGGATCACGCTCTCGCCGGAGGTCCTGCAAAGCCTCCGCGACACACAGCGCCAGTGACTTTTAGTTATGTGCGCGTTGACCTTCGGACGCCAGACGCGCGGGCTCGGCTGGCGCCAGCGCCATCGCGCTCTGCACGACCAGGACCGCGAGAGGCTCGGCGCGGTTGCGCAGCGTCAGCTCGTGGCGCGGCAGCCCAGCCGTCGACACGCCGGCGCGACGCGCCACCGCCTCGGACACGATGAGCTCGCAGTCGTACTCCTTCGTGAGCGCCTCGAGGCGGCTCGCGACGTGGACCGTGTCCCCGACCGCCGTGAGATACATCGCGTCGCCATATCCCATGCGGCCGACGACGGCCGGACCGGTGTGAATGCCGATGCCGATGCGCAACGGCTCGGCCAGGTCTGCAGCCAGCGCCTGACTCAGCGCCGCGACGCTGCGCACCATCTCCCCCGCTGCGGTCAACGCCTGCCGGCAACCCTCCTCCGCGCCGGTGTCCAGACCGAACAACGCCATGACGCCGTCGCCCGTGTACTGGTTCGCGACGCCACCCGAACGCTGGACGGCGCCGCCAACCGCCTCGAAGTAGCGATTGAGGAAGAAGACCACGTCGTACGGCAGGCGATGCTCGGCCAGGCGGGTGAAGCGCCGCAGATCCGCGAACAGCACGACCGTTTCCTGCTCGCGGCCAGTGTGCGCGCCGGCCGGACGGCCGTCGGCGGCGGTCGCCGTGGCCGGGAGCAGCGGTGTGACGGTGAGGTCCGAGGTTGGGCGTAGCTGACAGGCGAGGCGCACGTCGTCCGGCCCACCGAGACGACGCAGCACCCGACTCTCGGCGTCGCCCGGCGGAGGCTGCGGCCGCGCCGCGAGCACGCGAACGCGGCACGTCGAGCACCGGCCGCGCCCGCCGCACACCGACGCGTGTGGGACGCGGCCATAGCGGCTGATCTCCAGCACCGACAGCCCGAGGGGCACGATCACGCGCCGGCCATCCGGATACGTGACGCGGATCATCCCGCGGCGGCGCTGGACGACGCTGCGCAGGCCGCGCGCGAGCAGCACGGCGCACAGCACGATCGCGTAGCCGGACAGGGCCACTTCGCGGACGCGATTGAGCGTGGCGCTCTCCGCCGCCGTGAGCGGCGCGCGCCCGTGCCACAGCATCTGGGCGCGGACGGCGGGGTCGCGCGCGAGCTCGGCCGCCTCGCGCCCGCCGCTCACGAAACCGAGGATCGCCAGCACGGGAATCAACACGACGATACCGAGCAGCCAAGGTGCCGCGCGCGGATACCACGCGCGCAGCTTCACGATCGAGTGCAAACCGATCATCGCGTGCACCCACGCGATCACGACGATCAGAATCTGGCGGCGACCGTTCTGGGGCGACAGCGACCACAGCACCAGCGCGATGCGAGAGTAGGCGTCCTCGACGCCGTAGACCTGCCACGTCAGGCGCGTGCCGACGATATGGCTCACCAGCAGCGGCGGGATCACAAGACCGAGGCCGAGCTGCGCCGCTTCCCAGAACGGCATGCGCAGCGTGCGCCGTTGATACAGGGACCAGAATGCCAGCGCCACGTGAGCCGTCCACGCCGAATAGAGCAGGAGCGAGCCGAGCGGGTTGCGCCACAGTGCCAGGAAATACACACGACCGGACTCCATGGCGTCGAGCGACACGAGTCCTAGGGCGTGGTTGGCCAGGTGCAAGGTCACATACGTGAACAACACGAGGCCGGAGGCGAGTCGAACGCGCCGTGCCGAAGGCATGATAGGGACTCAGGAGGACTCTACCCCAATGGCCGACCGACTCCGCGGCAAGATCGCAATCGTCACCGGCGCCGGATCGCGCGGGCCTGGCGTGGGTAATGGCAAGGCCGCGGCCATTCTCATGGCGCGCGAAGGCGCACGCGTGCTGTGCGTCGACGCTCAAAAGGAGCGCGCCGAGGAAACGGTCGGCCTCATCCGCGCCGAGCACGGTGACGCGCTGGCGTTCGCCGCCGACGTGACGCGGAAGGCCGAGTGCGAGGCCATGGTGGCCGAGGCCGTCGGGCGCTGGAGCGGTCTGGACATCCTGCACAACAACGTCGGCATCGAGTCGCGGCAGTTGGTGATGGACACGACCGAGGAAGAGTGGGACCGTGTCATCGCCGTGGATTTGAAGTCGATGCTGCTCGCGACGCAAGCCGCCGTGCCCGCGCTCGAGCGACGGGGCGGCGGCGCGATCACGTGCGTGTCCTCAGTCGCCGCGCTGCGAGGCGCCGGCCGCACCGCGTACGCCGCCGCCAAAGCGGGCGTCCTCGGCTTCGTGGTCAGCGTCGCCGTCCAGCTCGCGCCCAAAGCGATCCGTGTCAACGCGATCGCGCCCGGCACGGTGTGGACGCCGATGGTCGAGGATCTGGGACCCGACATGCGCGAGCGGCGTCGCAGGGCGATTCCGCTCGGCATCGAGGGAACGGGATGGGACATCGGCTGGGCGGCCGTCTTCCTCGCCAGCGAGGAAGCGCGCTGGATCACCGGTCACACGCTCGTCGTGGACGGTGGGCTCACGCTGACCACGCGATGAGTGTTCAGCGGCTCCGTGAGCATCCGATTCTGCGCTATGTCGTCGCAGTCGGCGTGACGCTGATGACGATCGCGGTGCTCATTCCGTTGCGGTTTCTCATCGAGCCGCTGCCGTCACCGCCATTCCTCCTTACCGTCATGATCGTGGCCTGGCTGGTGGGCTATGGTCCGGCCGTCGTCGCTGTCGTGCTCAGCGCTCTCGCCCTCGACTACTGGTTCATTCCTCCGATCGGGGCGATCACAACGACGTGGCACGAGATCGCCTCCGTCGCGTCCTTCGCCGCCGTCGGCATCGGGGTCGCGTGGCTGACCGCGACGCGGCGCCAGGTCGAGGATGATCGCAAGGCTCTGCTCGCGCGCGAGCAGGCCGCGCGTGCCTCTGCTGAAGCCGCCAACCGCGCCAAGGACGAGTTCGTGGCCGTGCTGGGACACGAGTTTCGCAATCCGTTGTCCGCCATTGTGGGCGCCGTCCATCTCCTCGATCGCATCGAGGCGCAAGAGGAGCGGACCCGCCCCGCGCGTGAGGTCATCGCGCGACAGGCCAGGAACATCACGCGGCTCGTCGACGATCTGCTGGAGATCAATCGGATCGCGAACGGGAAAGTCCATCTCGATCTGCAGGCGGTCGACCTCGGCGACACCGTGCGTCGCTGTCTGTCGACGCTGTCCCCGCGCACGGAGCGTCACCGCGTCTCGCTCGAGGCCGTGCAAACCTGGGTGAGCGCCGACCCCGTTCGCCTCGAGCAGATCGTCGTCAATCTCCTCGACAACGCGATCAAGTACACGCCGGTTGGCGGCACAATCGACGTCCGCGTCTCCCGCGACCGTCATCACGCCGCCCTGCGCGTGCGCGACACCGGTGTGGGCATCGCGCGCGACGATCTTCCGCGGATCTTCGATATGTTCGTGCAGGGCGAGCCGTCGGGAAATCGCGCCCACCGCGGGCTTGGCATCGGCCTCGCCGTGGTGCAGCGTCTGGCCGAGCTGCAGGGCGGAACGATCGAGGCGTCGAGCGAAGGCCCCGGCCGCGGAAGCATATTCAGCCTCCGACTGCGTAGTGTGCCCGCACCGGCCATCCGAGCGCCGCACCGCCCGCCGGCGGCGAGACCCGAAGCGCACCGGCGGATCGTCATCGTCGAGCCCGACCCGGATCTGCGCACGATCTTGCGCTCGCTGCTGGAGACGTCCGGACACGAAGTGACGGAGGCGGCCGACGGCCCCAGCGCATTCGCCAGTGCGGTGCGGGTGCGCCCGGACGTCATGCTCGTGGATCTCGAGCTGGCCGGACTCGATGGCTATGAGCTCGCGCAACGTCTGCGGATGGCACCGGAGGCCAAATCCATCGTGCTCGTGGCCCTCACCGGCTACGGACGCCCGGAGGACGTCGAGCGCGCACGCGCGGCCGGGTTCGACCATCACGCGACGAAACCCGTGGATCCCGAGATCCTCACGGACATGCTGCGAGTCTGACGTGGACATCCGGACCAAGCGCATCTACGAGCCGGCCGCGAGCGACGACGGCGAGCGGGTACTGATCATGCGCCTCTGGCCCCGCGGCATCCGCAAGGAGCGTGTGAGCGTCTGGCTCAAGGAGCTGGGGCCGGTGCCCGAGCTGCTGCGCGCCTATCTCGACGAGCAGATCAGCTGGGAGCAGTACGTGCCGCGCTACCTGGCAGGCCTCGCGCGCCCAGAGGCGCAAACCGCCATCGCCGAGGTGCAGCGACGCGGCGCGACCGGCCGAGTCACACTGCTCTGTGGCTGCCCCGACGAGACACACTGCCACCGGTCCCTTCTGAAAGCCCATCTGCTAGACTCTGCGCGTGCGAATCCCGGCCTGCGATCTCAGCGCGTTCGACGCCGCCGAGCGCGTCCGGCACTGCGCGCTGCGCGACGAGCGCCGCGCACGACGTCACGAGGCCCGAGAAGTCGCTGAGAGCGGCCGGATGCGCAGCGCGGGTCGCGTGCTCGCGGCGACGATCGCCGCCGTGACATTGTTCGCCACGCCCGTCGCCGCCGAGCACGAGATCTACTATCGCTTCACGGTGCTCGGGTACGTCAAGGACACGCACGGCAAGCCCGTGGCCGACGCGAAGGTCGAGGTCATCCGCGAGAAGACCGACTTCAAGTATCTCGGCGAGACCGACGACACGGGATTCTATCTCGTGCGGGTACGCCTGGGCGACGAGAGCCGTGGCGAGACACTCACCGTGCGTCAGGGCGCGCACGTGCGCCGCGTGATCGCCACCTTCGATCCGTCCAACGTGACGGACGAGCGAGGCACGCGCGTGGACTTCGAAGGCGCACACTCGATCGAGCGCGCCGCGCGGTTCCAGTCGACGCTGCAAAGCGCCATCGGCGCCGTCAGCGGGCACTGACCGATCATCGGAGGAGCTGCCATGGCCGCCAAGAGCAAGGGCATGAAAGCGTACGTCCTCATCGAAACCGCGCCGGGCAAGACCAAGGCGATCCGCAAGGCGCTGGGCGCGGTGTCGAAGGGCGCCGTCGCCAATCTCGATGCGGTGACCGGACCTTACGACTTCATCGCCGTCGTCGAGGGCCCGACCCTCGATGCGATCGGACGTCTGGTGACCGACGAGATCGGCGCGATCAACGGTGTGACGCGCACGACGACCTGCGTGGCGATCTCGCTCACCTGATGCGTGTCCTCGTCGTCGGCGGCACCGAGTTCATCAGCCTGCACCTCGTTCGCGCGCTGCTGCGTGATCGTCACGACGTCGTCGTCTTGAACCGCGGCCGTCAGCCCGATCGCGTGCCCGCCGGCGTCAAGACGATCATTGCCGACCGCAAGGACCACGCGGGGCTGGGCCGCGTGCTCGGCAGCGAGCGCTTCGATGGCCTCGTCGACATCACGTATGCGCCGACCACCGGCGATGACGTGCGTGCGCTGCTGGCCGCGCTCGGCGGTCGCGTGGGCCACGCGATCTTCGTGTCGACGGGCCGCGTGCACGACCACGCGCTGCCGATTCCGTATCATGAAGACACGCCGCGCAGTCTCTACTGGGGCGAATATGCGAAGAACAAGATCGAGGGCGAGGACACCTACCTCGGCAGCGGCGTGCCCGCCACCGTCGTGCGCCCGACGCATGTGTTCGGCCCGCTCAACACGCGCAACAACGAGACCTTCTTCTTCGATCGCCTCGTGCGCGGCCGGCCGGTGCTCGTGCCCGGCGACGGCGGCTGGCTTCGCCAGTTCGGCCACGTGGAGGATCTCGCCAACGCCATGGCCGCGATGCTCGGCGATCGCCGCGCCTTTGGCCGCGCCTACAACGTCAGCGGCGAGGAGTCGGTGACGCAGGTGGGGTTCGTCGAGCTGATCGCCGAGGTCGTCGGGCGGCGGCTTACCACAGTGCCGGTGTCGAAGGCGCCGTTCGGCCAGAACCTCGTGTACGACTGCCACGCCGTCTACACGACCACGCGCGTGCGCCGCGAGCTCGGTATCCGGCCGCGGTACACGCTGGTTTCTGGCCTCGCGCAGACATTCGAGTGGTATTGCCTCGAGGGCCTCGACCGGCGCGAGGTCGATTTCTCCCAGGACGACGCCCTGCTCGCCGCAGCCCGCTCGTGAGGCGACGCGGGCCGGTCACCGTCCTCGTTTACTATCCCGAGGCGAGCGAGGCGAAAGCCTACGCCGCCGCCGTGCACGCACGACGCGGACAGATCCGCGTCGTGGCCTGCTCGACGCCCGACGAAGCGAAGGCCGCGGTGGCCGAGGCCGACGTCCTGTACGCGTGGAAGTTTCCTCCCGAGCTGTACCCGATGGCGCCGCGCCTGTCCTGGATGCAAGCGATGGGCGCGGGCGTGGACTGGGCGCTGGTGCCGACGCTGCCGGAAGGCGTGATCGTCACCCGGATCCCCGGCATCTTCGGCCCGTGGATGCGCGAGTACGTACTCGGCTGGTGCCTGGCGATCACACAGCGCACCGAGACTTATCGCCGCGCTCAGCGCGAACGCCGTTGGCGTCAGGAGATTCTGCCGGAACGCCTCGCCGGCAAAACCATGGTGATCGTCGGGCTCGGTGACATCGGCCGCACCATCGCGGGCGGCGCTCACGCCCTCGGCGTGCGCGTCATCGGGGTCAGCCGCTCGGGACGCGCCGTGCGAGGCGTCGAGCGCGTGTTCCGCCTGCCGCGGCTCGAGCGGGCGCTGAGCGAAGCCGACTTCGTCGTCGTCGTCCTGCCGCTCACCGAGGACACGCGCGGCCTGCTCGGCGCGCAGGCGCTCGCGGCCATGAAGCCGACGGCGTGGCTCTTCAACATCGGCCGCGGGGCGGTGATCGACGAGCCCGCGCTGATCGACGCCCTCCGAAGCCGCCGGATCGCCGGCGCCGTCCTCGACGTCTTCCCGACCGAGCCGCTGCCGTCCGAGCACCCGCTGTGGAGCCTCGACAACGCCGTGGTCACGCCCCATATCTCCGGGCCCAGCACGCCGGCGGAGATCACGCCGGTCTTCGACGACAACCTCGCGCGCTGGCTCGCGGGCCGCCCCCTGCGCCACGTCGTGGATCGCACGCGCGGCTACTGAGCCTGCGTCCGCGGCGCGCTTTTCCGCAGACGACTGCACGGTCGGCGCGCGCGGATTTCAGCGGTCGGGTACGAGAGTGCAGCCGCGCTGACGCTTTCCTGACGAGGCGGCACGCCGTTTCGAACGTAACTGCGCGCCGACCGAGAATTTTGCAGCCCCGTGCACAGGGCCGCCGCGCGCGTGGAATACGGCTTGCCCGGGAAGACCAGCGTGGCCCGCCTCGCGCTCGTCGTCGCCCTGATGGTGATGTGGACCTCCCCCGCCCTCGCCACCACCGTCGTGCCGATGAGCGAGGCAGACCTCGCCGCCGAAGCCGCGGCGGTGGTGCTCGGCCGCGTGACGGCGCTGCAGAGTCACTTCGACGCCGCGCGCGGCCAGATCTTCACCGACGTGACGCTCGCGGTCGACGAGGTCGTGGCGGGCCCGCCGCTGCCGGCGACCGTGACCCTGCGTCAGCCCGGCGGCCAGGTCGGCAACGTGCGGACGTGGATCGACGGTTCGCCCGAGTTCCTGATCGGCGAACGCGTGATGGTCTACCTCAAAGTGGCGCGCGACGGCAGCCTGCGGGTGCTGCACCTCTATCAGGGCAAGCTGTCGGTCATGACGGATCCGCTCACCGGCGACGAGGTCGCCATTCGCATCACAGGCGGCGGCGTGCGCGTGCTGCCTCCGAGAGGCAACGCCACGTCGCCGCCAAAAGACACGCATCGTCTGGACGACTTGCGGCGCCTGATCCACGGAGCGCGAGCGCGGGCGCTCCGGTCACAGCAGACGGCTCCGATACAGAGCGCGCCGGCGGTCGCCGGCGATATCGTGCAGCAGCAGGACGCCTTCGTCTTCCTCGGCACGCCGTCACGCTGGTTCGAGCCCGACACCGGCGCCGCGATCACGATGAGGATCAATTCCGCGGGGCAGCCCCAGGCCCCGACGCTCGGGTTCGATGAGATTCGCCAGGGATTCGCCGCGTGGAGCAACGATCCTCAGGCGAACTTCCGGTATGCCGACGGCGGTTTCACGTCGGCCGGAGGGCTGCGGTTCGACGGCGTCAACGCGGTCAGCTTCAACGATCCGGACGGCACGATGGATCCGCCCGTCAACTGCAGCGGCACGCTCGCGATGGGCGGCTTCTCGAGGAGCACCTCCGAGTCCCGCGTCGTCAACGGCACGACGTTCATGCGGATCCTCGACGGCGACGTCGTTTTCAACGACGGCTGGCAAGGCTGCGGCTTCTACGAAGTTTTTGGGAACTTCGCCGAGGTGGCGACGCACGAGCTCGGTCACGTGCTGGGTCTCGGACACTCCACCGATCCGACGGCGACGATGTTCGCGAGCGCGCACTTCGACGGCCGCGGCGCCTCACTGAAGGCCGACGACCTCGCCGGGCTGCGCTTCATCTATCCCGCGACGGCGGCCCCCGCGCTCACGCTCGGCTTCGACACTCCCGCCAACGGCGCGACGGTGTCGGGTGCGACGACGGTCAGCCTCGTCGCCGCGGGCGGAACGGCGCCCTACACCTATCAGGTCTCGCTCGACGGGACGTCGATCGCAACGAGCGCGTCGTTTTCGTGGAATACGCCGGCGGTGAGCGACGGCGCGCATGCGCTGTCGGCGACGGTGACGGATGCCGGCGGCCATACCGCCTCGGCGAGCATCACGGTGACGGTGGCCAACGGTGGAGGCGGCGGCACCGGAACCCTACGCGTCGCGATCACGCAGCCCGCCAGCGGCGCCACCGTCAGCGGCGTGCCGTGGGCGGTGATGTGGGTCGAGGGCTCGAACGCCGCCTCCAACACATTCACGCTGACGCTCGGCAGCCAGGCGATGGGCAGCACGACAACGCCGAGCCGCGGCCCGATCTCGATGCCGTACGACACGCGCGTCGTGGCCAACGGCACACAGCCACTGACTGCCACCGTGCGCGATGCTTCCGGCAACAGCGCAACCACGACGGTGAGCGTGAGCGTCAGCAACGGCGGGGGCGGCGCGCCTCCGCCAGCTCCGCCGCCCACCCAGCCGTCCCCGCCCGCACCGCCGCCTGCGACGGGCACGCTCAGTGTCTACGTCACCAGTCCGACGAGTGGAGCGACAGTCAGCGGCACCAGCTGGGTCACGCTCTGGCTGAGCGGCGCGTCGGGCGGCTCGAACACCTACACGCTGAGCGTCGGCGCGCAGACCGTGGCAACGACGACGACGTCGAGCACCGGGCCGGTGTCGATGCCCTGGACGACGTCCGCAGTCGCGGACGGCCCCCAGACACTCACCGCGAGCGCGCGTGACGCCTCGGGCAATACGGGAGCCGCGTCGATCGCGATCAACGTCGCCAACGGCGGAGTGGCGCCACCGCCGTCGCCGCCGCCCACGCCGAGCGGAGCGCTGAAAGTCTTCATCACGAGCCCGGCGAGCGGCGGCACGGTGAGCGGCACCGCGTGGGTCAACATCTGGGTCGAGGGTGCGGCGAACGGCGCCAAGGTCTTCACGCTGCGCGCCGGCGGCGCGACCGTCGCGACCGCGAACGACGCCGGCGTACACGTGACGCTGCCGTGGAGCACGGCGGCCACGCCGAACGGCGCGACGACGCTGAGCGCGACGGTGCAGGACGCGAGCGGCAGTTCGGGCTCGATTTCGATGCCGGTAACGGTCGGTAACTGACGAGCGCTACTTCTTCGAGATCACCCAGCGATCGAGCGCCAGGTGCGGCAAGCCCGAGCGCTCGAACGTATCGATGGCATTCTCGGGCGAGCCCACGAGCGGCTCGCCGTGCAGATTGAACGACGTGTTGAGCACGGCGCCGATGCCCGTTCGCCGCTCGAACTCGCGGATCACGCGGTGGTATGCGGGATTCCACTGCTCGTCCACCAGGTGGGCGCGCGCGGTCGCATCGTGCGGATGCACGGCGGCGACGATCTCGTCGCGGCGCTTGGGATGCGTCGCGAAGGCCAGCATCATGTACGGCGACGCCAGTCCCTTGGGGTTGACGACATAGTCGTCTTCGCGCTCGCGCAGAATCGACGGCGCGAACGGCATCCAGAAATCGCGGTTCTTGATCATGCGGTTGATCGTGCCGACGACGCGGTGATCCGACGGGTTGGCGAGGATGGATCGATTGCCGAGCGCGCGGGCTCCGAACTCCATCCGCCCCGCGCAGCGCGCCACGACACCGTCGGAGACGAGCAGCTCGGCGATCCGCTCCTCGATGCGCTCGTGCTCGCTGACGCGATACTTCGACGCGAGGTCACGCGTGCGGATGAGCGTTTCGACCGCGGCTGCGTCGATCGAGGGCCCGAGATACGCGGGCCCGAGCGGACGCGGCCGCGCCCCGGCTCCTGCGCGCGCGAGCCAGCCGAGATACGCGGCGCCGACCGCGTTCGACTCGTCGCCGCACGACGGGAACACGAACAGGTCGCGCAGCCACGGCTCCTCGGCGAGCAGCCCGTTGGCCTTGACGTTCATGAACACGCCGCCGCCCAGCGCCAGGCGCTCGCCGCCATGGCGCTCGCGCATCAGCCGCGCCCACGCGAGCAGCGACTCCTCGACCATGCGCTGCGCGCCGGCCGCGATGGCGTCGAAGCGCAGACCCAGCGTCGCCTCGAGCAGCTGCCGGTAGCGCGGGCCACGCCGCCGCCAGGCAAATCGCGCGGGCGTCGTCGGCTCGAGGGCGAACACCGAGCGCAGCGCCTCGTGTGCGCGCTCGGCCTGACTCGCCGGCGCGTACGGCGCGAGCCCCATCACCTTGTACTCATGCTCGCCGAACTTCATGCCGAGCAGCAGCGTCACGAACGAATAAAAAGAGCCGAGGGAGCCCGCCGCGCTGGGCACGGCCTCGTGCCGGATCAGCGCGGTCTCGCGCCCGGTCGATGCGGTGGCGCACAGACCGTCGCCGGCGTTGTCGTTGGTGAGCACGAGCGCGCGCTCGCCGGCAAACGGCGAGCCGTAGTAGGCCGCCGCCGCGTGGCAGAGATGATGGTCGAACGTCGCGATCCGGCTCCGATCGATGCCGAGATGCTCGGTCACGAGCGCGAGGCGGTCACGCTCCGAGAGCTCGAACTTGCCGCGTGAGCGCTCGGCCAGGCCGAGCCGGGCGCCCAGCTTGCGGGCGCGGCGCCCAAGCCCGCGCGCCGGCTCGTCGAGCCGTACGCCGTAGTACGCGCGCGCATAGTCGATGTCGTGCAGCACGCGATTCATCCACTCGCGCGCGTAGGCGCGATTGCCGGCGAGCGCGACCAGGTCGATGTCCTTTGGGCTGATGCCGAGATCGCGCAGGAGCGCGTCGACGGCGAGGCGCGGATAGCCGGCGTCGTTCTTGAGTCGGGTGAAGCGCTCCTCGGAGGCGCAGCCCACGATCGCGCCGTCGCGCAGGATCGCCGCCGTCGCGCAGTGGGTCTCGGTGATGCCGAGAACGATCATCCCGCCGATCTTATCAGAGCGCCCCCGTGAACGTGTCGCACTGCCGCAGGTCACCAGACTCGATGCCGCGCGTGAACCAGCGCACGCGCTGCTGCGACGTGCCGTGCGTGAACGTCTCCGGCGCCACGCGCCGGCCGGCCTGCCGCTGCAAGCGGTCGTCGCCGATCGCCGCCGCGGCGGCCAGCGCCTCCTCGATGTCGCCCGACTCGAGAATGTGGTGCGCGCGATCGGCGTGATACCCCCACACGCCGGCGAGGCAATCGGCCTGCAGCTCGAGTCGCACAGATGCCGTGTTGGCGGCGGCGCCGCCGCGCTGGCGCTCAGCCATGACGTGGTCGGAGATCCCGAGGAGCTTCTGCACGTGATGGCCGATCTCGTGGGCGATCACGTACGCCTGCGCGAAATCGCCCGGCGCGCGAAAGCGAGCCCGCAGCTCACGGAAGAAATCCAGATCCAGATAGACCTTCATGTCTTGAGGACAATAAAACGGCCCGGTCGCCGAGCCGGCGATGCCACAGGCGGACTGCACGGCGTTGCTGAACAACACGAGCCGCGGCTCGCGGTACGTGCGGTCCATCTCGCGAAACAGCGCGCCCCACGTGTCTTCGGTGTCGGCGAGCACGGTCGCGACGAAGTCACGCATCTCGTCCGGCTGGGTCGACGACGCTGACGGAGCCTCCTGAGTGGTCCCGGGTCCGGTCGGTGCATCGCCCTGCAGAATGATGCTCGGGTCGAGGCCGAAGAACATCGCCACCAGCAGCAGGACGATGGTGCCGATCCCGCCACCGACCACGAGTCCGCCGCCGACGCCTCGGCGGTCCTCGATGTTGTCGCTCTGCCTTCCACCCAAGCGCATGGCGCACCTCCAGTGGAGATTTGGCCTCGCGGGGTGCAATCGCCAGGCCTACAAGATGGCCGGCGGGTCCTTCTCCAGCGCCTCCTTCACCTTCGCCGCATCCACCTTGATCTCGATGCCGGCGCGCTCGAGCTCGAGCAGCATCGACACGCGCGAGTCGCGCTCGCCCCAGCCGCGGTTAAGCGCTTCAGTCATTTCCATAAGAGTCAGCTCGCAAAGGCGCATCGGCACACCGAATTCGCGCCCCACCGCTGTGGCCAGGCTGACGTCCTTGTGCGCCAGGCGGAGCGCAAAGCTCGGCGGCTCGTACTTGTTCTGCAGAAAGTTGTCGCCGAGACGATCGTACAGGCGCTGGCGACCGTTCGCGCCCTTGCGAACGGCTTTCCACAGCGCGAGCGGCTCGAGCCCGGCCTTGACCCCCATCGCGAAGACCTCGGCGAGCGCCGTCTGTACGGCGTAGCCCGCGCAGTTGTGCACGAGCTTGGCGATCGAGCCAGCGCCGATCGGCCCTATATACGTGGCCTGGTCGCCCATCGCGTCGAGCACGGCCTTGTGGCGGTTGAAGACGTCCTCGTCGCCGCCCACCCAGATGGCCAGCTTGCGGGACTGCGCGCCGCGCGGGCCGCCGCTCACGGGCGCGTCGAGCATGTGCAAGCCGCGCTCGGCGAAGAGCTTGCTGATCCGCCGCACGACCGTCGGCGAGTTCGTGCTCAGATCGAAGTACGCCTTGCCGCGTCCGAGGCCGGCCAGGATGCCCTGCTCGCCGAGCGCGACCGCCTCGACGTCCGGCGGCGTCGGCAGCGACGTGAAGACGACCTCGCTCGCCTCCGCGACCTGCTTGGGCGAGTCGACCCATTTCGCGCCCGCGGCGATGTGCGGCTTGGCCGCCTCCGC
>Ga0075433_10000486_pt1 | contig 25903 bp, 25 predicted proteins | sample RhiMethybrSRZTD2_FD_75299 | JGI IMG/M metagenome (GOLD analysis project Ga0075433, IMG submission 75299) | Populus rhizosphere microbial communities from Tennessee, USA - Rhizosphere MetaG P. TD hybrid SRZTD2 | ecosystem: Host-associated > Plants > Roots > Rhizosphere > Soil | place: USA... | reverse complement strand
GCGCGCGAGCGCGCCGACTGCATCGTGCGCGGCATCCGCGCCGTGTCGGACTTCGAGTACGAGTTCCAGATGGCGCTCATGAACCGCAAGCTGCGCTCCAACGTCGAGACGGTGTTCCTCATGCCGCACGAGAAGTACACGTACATCGCCTCCCGGCTCATCAAAGAGGTGGCGAGCTTCGGCACGTCGGTGGCGGGCATGGTCCCGCCCGTGGTAGAGAAGCGGCTGACCGACAAGTTTCCCCTCAAGTGATGTTGGCCGATCGCCTCAAGACGCTGGCGCCGTCGTCCACGCTTGCCGTGCAGGCCAAGGCGCGCGAGCTACGGGCGCGCGGCATCGACGTCATCTCCTTCGGCGCGGGCGAGCCGGATTTCGACACGCCGGAGCGCATCAAGAACGCGGCGCTGCAGGCGATGCGGCGCGGCCAGACGAAATACACCGAGGTCGGCGGCGTTCCTGAGCTGCGCGCGGCCGTCTGCGCCAAGCTCAAGCGCGACAACGGCCTCGACTACGCGTCGGACGAGATCCTCGTGTCGTGCGGCGCCAAGCACACGCTCTACAACCTGGCCACCGCGCTGCTGAATCCCGGCGACGAGCTGCTCGTGCCGAGCCCGTTCTGGGTCTCGTACCCGGAGCAGGCGCGGCTGCTCGGCGCCGTACCCGTGGCGGTCGAGACGCGCGAGGCGACCGGCTTCGATCTCGATCCCGATCGTCTGCGCGCGGCGGTCACGCCGCGCACCAAGCTCATCGTGCTCAACAGTCCCAACAATCCGACGGGCGCCGTCTTCTCGCGCGACGCGCTCGAGGCGGTGGCCGGCCTGGCCGTCGAGCGCGGGCTGTGGATCGTCTCCGACGAATGCTACGAGTCGCTGACGTTCGAAGGGCGCCACGTCTCGATCGCATCGCTCGGCCCCGAGATCAAGGCGCGCACGGTCGTCGTCAACACGTGCTCGAAGGCGTACGCGATGACGGGCTGGCGCATCGGCTACGCGGCCGGTCCCCGCGCGCTGATTCGCGCGATGACGGACGTGCAGAGCCAGGTCACCTCGAATCCCGCGTCGGTGGCTCAGTGGGCGGCTGTCGAAGCGCTCTCCGGGCCGCAGGATGAGGTCGCGAAGATGGCCGGCGAGTTCGATCGTCGACGGCGGCTCATCATCGGCGGCCTCAACGCGTTGCCCGGCGTGTCGTGCGTGATGCCGAAAGGCGCCTTTTACGCCTTTGCGAACGTCTCCGGCCTCTTCGGACGCACGTGGACCCGCGGCGACGCGTACACGACGCTGAAGAGCTCGCTCGACGTGACGAGCTTCCTGCTCGAGGCGGCGCGCGTCGCGGTCGTGCCGGGCCTGGATTTCGGCTCCGACGCTCACGTCCGGTTCTCGTACGCGACGAGCGACGCGCTCATCAGCGAAGGACTGTCGCGGATGAAGGCGGCGATCGCCACGCTCGGGTGAGCGATGCCGGAGCCGGCGCTGTCGCCCTCGAGGCGGCGGCGCAGGCCCCTGTCACGCTCGTCTTGGGAACCAGCGACACTGGCAAGACGTCGCTCATCGCGCATCTGGCCAGCGCCTTGGCGGCTCGCGGCGAACGAGTCGCCGTCGTGGACGCCGACGTCGGCCAGTCTGAGATCGGGCCGCCCACCACGGTTGGTCTCGGACGTGTGACTGGGCCGCTCGGCCGCCTCGCCGACGCGGAAGTTCTCGCGCTCGAGTTCGTCGGCGATACCTCACCCGTGCGGTACATCCGCGAGACGGCGGAGGCGACGGGACGGCTGGTCCGCCGCGCGCTGGACGCAGGCTTCGACCGCGTGCTGGTCGACACCGGGGGACTCGTCGAAGGACCACTGGGTGTGGCGCTCAAGCGCGCGAAGATCCGCGCGGCGGATCCGGATCTCGTGCTGGTCTTGCAGCGGCGCGACGAGAGCGAGCCGATCGCGCGTGCGCTCGAAGCCGCCACTCGACCGCGCGTCGTCCGCCTGGTGCCATCGCCCGCCGTCGTGCGCCGGACGGCGACGCGACGCCGGGAACATCGCGAGAAGATGCTGCGCGACTACTTCGCGCGTGGCGCCACGACCGCGCTGCCGACCTCGCGCGTGCCGATCCACGACCGCCGAGGTCACGCGCTGGTCGACGTCGCCGTGGGGTTGCTGGTCGGCGTGCTCGGCGCCGATGGCGAGACGCTTGGCATCGCGCGCGTGAAAGCGTGGGAGCCGGATCGTGGCCGGATCGTCATCGACACTCCAGTCGCTGCTGATCGCATCGCGAGTCTCGCGGCGGGACGAGCCAGCTCGCGGGAATAACCGCCGACGCGCTCGGCCGAGCCGGAGGCGTGTGTGTTGAGGCCCGTGGCGGTAGGCTGCAACGCCCATGCCCGTGGTACGATTCGAGCCCGCGTTTGTCACCGCGCGCAAAGGAGATTCGCGGCATGAAGCTCGAAGGCGCGTATCAGGTTCCCGCGGCCCGCCAGCAGGTGTGGGACGCATTTCTCGATCCGGATCGCCTCCGACAAGCCATTCCCGGGTGCGAAAAGCTCGAGGCTATAGGTCCCGACGAGTACAAGGCGACGATGAAGGTGGGCGTGGGCGGCGTGAAGGGCACGTTCGAGGGCAAAGTAAAGCTCGCGGACAAGAAGCCGCCGGAGTCCTACAAGATGGCGGTAGAAGGCAGCGGCGGACCGGGCTTCATTCGCGGCGATACGCTCATCACGCTCAGCGACGCCGAAGGCGGCGGCACGCGGGTTGCGTACAGCGCCGACGTGCAGGTCGGCGGACTGATCGCTTCCGTGGGCCAGCGAATGCTCGGCGGTGTGTCGAAGATGATGGCCGACAAATTCTTCGGCAAGATGGCCGACCTGCTCAAGGGCAAGTAGTCCGTGGCTTCCCGCTACCTCGAGCCTCGGCTCGAGCGCGCGTCGCGCGCCGACATGCGACGGCTCCAGGCGCGGAAGCTTCGCGAGCAAGTCGCGCACGCACGAGCGCACAGCCCGTTCTATCGGCGCAAGCTCGCCGGGGCGAAGCCGATCAAGACGCTCGACGATCTTCGCCGCCTGCCGTTCACGACCAAGGACGAGCTCAAGGAAAACCAGGCAGCGAAACCGCCGTGGGGCGATGTCCTCGCGGTGCCGTTCGCCGAGGTGCTGCGCATCCACATGACGTCGGCGACGACCGGACGACCGCTGGCGTTTCTGGACACCGCGGACGATTGGTACGGCTTCTATCACTCGTACGCGCGCGCGCTCCACGCGTTCGGCGTTCGACGCGCCGACATGGTCATGGCGGCGTTCTCGTACGGGCCGTGGATCGGCTACTGGTCCGGCTTCTACGCCGCCCAGGATCTCGGCTGCCTCGTGTTCCCGGCCGGCGGCTTGTCGACCGATCAGCGCATCGACGCGCTCTTGACGTGGCCGATCACGGTGCTGGGCTGCACGCCATCGTACGCGCTGTTCCTGGCTGAGCAGGCGGCGAAGAAGGGCATCGACCTCGCGAAGGACACGAAGGTGCGGATCACCTGGCACACGGGGGAGCCTGGCGCGTCCATCCCGGCCACCAAGGCCAGGATCGAGCAGGCGTTCGGCGCGAGGGCGTACGACCTGCCTGGACTGACAGAGGTCGCCGCCTGGGGCTTCGAGTGCGACGCGCGCGCGGGGCTGGTGCACGTCAACGAGGACTATTGCCTGGCCGAGGTCCTCGACGAGGCCGGTGAGCCGGTGAAGCCGGGCGAACGGGGTGAGCTCGTGTTCACGAGCCTCTACCGCAAGGCGATGCCGGTGATCCGATATCGCACGCGCGACGTCGTGCAGGTGGCGGACCGCCGGTGTCCGTGCGGCCGCACGCTGCTCGCACTCGAAGGCGGCGTGCTGGGGCGCCTGGACGATATGAAAAAGGTGCGCGGGATCATTGTGTACCCGCGCCGCGTGGAAGAGCTGGTGCGGCCGTTCGCCGGGGTCGACGAGTTTCAGATCGTGTTCCAACGCCGCGAAGGCCTGGATGAGATCGTCGTGCGCATCGATCCATCACCGTCGCTCTCGCGACGCGAGTGCGACGGGCTCTGCAGCCAGCTCGGCGACGCGCTGCGGGTCGGGCTCGGCATTCGCGTCGCGGTCGAAGCCACCGAGCCCGGAGCATTGCCGCGCTGGGACCACAAGGCGCGGCGCGTGAAGGACGAGCGCACCGAGGTGCCGTTCTAGATGAAGGCGGCGTATTTCAAGGAGCACGGCGCCAGCGACAAGATTCTCTACGGCGACTACAAGGATCCCGTGGCTGATGCCACGCACGCCGTCGTGCGCGTGCGCGCGTGCGCGTTGAATCACGTGGACATGCTGCTGCTCGACGGCCGCTTTCCGCCGCCCGGAGGTCTGCCCCACATCAACGGGTGCGAGGTAACCGGCACGATCGAGGCCGTCGACGGCGGCGGGCTGCGCCCTGGCCAGCGCGTGATCGTCTTCCCAGGCTTTTCGTGTGGGACATGCGAGTTCTGCGTGCGCGGTGAGCGCACGGTGTGCCTGCGCTACGGCTACCTTGGCGCGCACAAGGACGGCGGCTATGCCGAGCTGGTGCGCGTGCCGGCGGCGAATTGCCTGCCGCTGCCAGAATCCATCTCGTTCGAGCACGGTGCCGCGGTGCCGCTCGCGATGCTCACGTCGTGGCACGCGCTCGTCGCACAGGCGGCGCTCAAGCCGGGCCAGACGGTGCTGGTGCAGGCCGCGGGCAGCGGCGTGGGTAGTGCGGCCATCCAGATCGCGCGCCTGATCGGGGCGCGCGTGATGACCACCGTCGGCAGCGACGACAAGATCGACTTCGCGCGGGGGCTCGGCGCCGAGCACGTCGTCAACTACCGCACGCAGGATTTCGTCGAAGAGGCCAAGCGCTGGACCGGCAAGCGCGGGGTGGACGTCGTCGTAGAGCACATCGGCGGCGAGACGTTCGAGCGCTCTTCGTATGCACTGGCCCGGCTCGGCACCCTGGTGTCGATCGGCTCGCACGACACGCACTGGGGCCGGCTCGACCTGCGCCACGTGTATAGCAAGAATCTCAGGATCGTCGGCACCAATCTCGGCTCCATCGTCGAGCTTCGCACCGTCCTCGAATACGTCGCCGCCGGCCGCCTGAAGCCAGTGATCGATCGTGCGTTTCCCCTGAAGGACGCGCGGGCGGCCGTCCAGCATGTGCTCGATCGAAAGAACAAGGGCAAGGTCCTGCTCACCCCTTGACGCTGGCCGCCCTTCTCGAGCGCGCCGCGCTGCGGCGCCCACACGCCGACGCGGTCGTCGATGGTGATCGGCGGCTGACGTACGCCGAGCTCGCGGCGAAGGCGCGCGGCCTGGCCGAGGGATTCCGGCGACTCGGCGTCGCCCGCGGCGATCGTGTCCTGATCGTGCTCCGCAACCGGCTGGAGCACGTGCTCGCGTACTGGGCGCTGCAGCTCGCGGGCGGCGTACCGACCCCGGTGAACTTCCGCCTCGCTCCGGGCGAGCTGCGCTATGTGCTGCGGGACTGCGGCGCGCGTGTGGCGCTCTGCGAGGCGTCCACATCGGCCGCGCTGGCGGAAGCCGCTGACGGTGCGCCCGTGCGCATCGTGGCCGTCGGCCGCGACGGTCCGCCCGGGGCGCTGGCGTTCGAGGAGCTCGCGATCCGGCCGGGGTTGCTGCCGACCGTGGCGGCGAGTGACCTGTCACTGATCCTCTACACGTCCGGCACCACCGGCCGGCCCAAGGGCGTGCCGCGGACGCATCGCAATCACTGGGCCGGCGCCGTCGCGCACGTCGTGCAGTGCGGCTACACCTGGCAGGAGCGCACGCTCGGCGTGATGCCGCTCTATCACACGATGGGCATTCACGCGCTCACGAGCATGGCGGCGATCGACGGCTGCTTCGTCTGCCAGCCCGACTGGAGCGCGGCGACGGCGCTGGCGCTCATCGCGGGCGAGCGTCTGACGGCGCTCTACCTCATTCCGACGTTGTTCTACGATCTCGTCCATGCGCCCGGGTTCGCCACGGCGAACGTGTCGAGCGTCCGGAAGCTGGCGTACGCGGGCGCGCCGATGCTGGCGCGGCTGACCGAGGACTGTGTCCGCGCATTCCGACCGGACGTTTTCGTGAACCACTACGGCTCGACGGAGATCTACACCTTCACCGTGCGTTCGGACGTCGCCGCGAAACCCGGCTGCGCCGGTCGCGCCGGCCTGCACAGCACGATGCGCGTGGTGACAGCCTCCCCCGAGCGGCGAGTCGGGCCCGACGAGGTCGTCGCACCGGGCGAGAAAGGTGAGATCATCGCCAGCCTCGGGTCCGAGGAGGCGTTTGCGGGCTATTGGAACCGGCCCGACGCCAAGGCCCTGCGCGACGGCTGGTATTTCACGGGCGACATGGGTTGGCTCGACGCCGAGGGCGAGCTGTACGTCGCCGGGCGCGTGGACGACATGATCATCAGCGGCGGCGAGAACATCCATCCCGTGGAGGTCGAAGACGTGCTGGCGCGCCATCCCGGGGTGCGCGACGTGGCCGTGGTGGGCGAGCCCGACGAGCGGCTCGGCGAGCGGGTCGTCGCGTTCGTCGTGTCGAAGAGCGCGGGCCTGACGTTTGAGACGCTCGACGCGTTCTGTCTGGCCGCGTCCGATCTCGCGGCGTTCAAGCGCCCGCGGCGTCTGGTGTTCGTGCGCGAGATTCCCAAGACCGCATCGGGCAAGATCCTGCGCCGTCTGCTGCGGGACGGCCAGTACGCCGAAGTCACACCATGATTGCGGGCACGCCACCCCAAGGAGGGCGAGGCACGTGAGCGAGTTTCTCCGAGTGGAGCATCGAGGGCCGGTGGCGACGCTGTGGATCGACCGCCAGCCGAAGATGAACACCATGACGGTCGCGATGCGCAACGAGTTCCCGGGTATCTTTGCCTCGCTCGAGGCGGACAGTGCCGTGCGGGTCGTCGTCGTGCGCGGCGCTGGCGGCAAGGCCTTCAGCGCCGGCGGCGACGTCGCCGAATTTCTCACGCTCGCGCCGGCCGATCTCGAGATGTGGGGCGATACGCTCACCTCGGCCGAGCGGTTCCGCAAGCCGGTGATCGCGGCGATCGACGGCTACACGATGGGCGCGGGCCTCGAGCTGGCCGTCGCTTGCGACTTCCGCATTGCGACGCTCCGCTCGGAGTTCGCGTTCCCCGAGGTCCGTCTCGGCATGATCCCGGGCTCGGGCGGCACGCAGCGCGCGTTGCGGCTGATCGGCATGACGCGCGCGAAGCTGTTCATGATGACGGGCCAGCGCATCGGCGCGGAGCGCGCGGAGGCGTGGGGGCTGATCACTCAGGCCGTCGCGAATGACAAGCTCGACGAGGCGGTGGGTGCGCTCGCCGGCGAGCTCGCCGAGCGCGCGCCACTGGCCTTGCGCACGCTCAAGATGGTGCTCAACCGCGGCGCCGATGCGCCGCTCGACACGGCGCTCGAGCTCGAGCGCAAGGCCTACGCGTGGCTGCGCAGCACGCACGACTATGAGGAAGGCGTGAAATCGTTCGTCGAGAAGCGGCCACCACAGTATCGGGGGCGATAGCCATGGCACAGACGCTCGGTCTCATTCTCGCCAATCGGGCCGTGGTGCTGGGCGCCATCAAGGCGCGCGATCTGCTCGAGCAGACGGCGGCCGCCGAGGCGTCCGGCGTGTTCGACGCGGTGTGGGTGGGCGACAGCCTGCTCGCGAAGCCGCGGCTGGAGTCGGTCGCGCTGCTGTCGGCGCTGGCGGGCATCACGCAGCGCGTCCGTCTCGGCGTCGGATGTCTCGCGACGTTCGTGCACCGGCATCCGGTGCTCTTCGCCCAGCAGTGGGCGAGCCTCGACGTGCTCAGCGAAGGTCGCGCCTGGCTCGCGGTCTGTCTCGGCGGCCCCGACAGCGCCAACGCCGCGCAGGCAGCGGAGCACGCCGTCATGGGCATCGCCTCCGCCGACCGCGTGGCACGCCTGGAAGACGGCATCGTCATCCTCAGAAAGCTGTTCGGCGAGGCCAAGGCGTCTCACGCGAGCCGCTTTTATCAGTTCGAGGGCGTCGCGTTGCAGCCCAAGCCCGTTCAACAGCCACTGCCCATCTGGATCGCCTCGAATCCGACGGGGCTCACGTGGAAGCAGGGCGCCAGCGCCGCCGCGCCCGTGGTCGAGCGCGGATTCCGGCGCGTCGCGAAATTCGCCGATGGCTGGATGACGAACAAGCTGAGCCCATCGGAGTTCGCCGAGCAGTTCGGTCGCATCCGCGCGATGGCCAAGGAGGAAGGCCGTGACCCGGCGGCGATCGGCAGCGCGCTCTATCACAACATCAACGTCAACGAGGACCGTCAGGCCGGGCTCGAGGAGTCGAAGAAGTTTCTCGACGCCTACTATTCGACGAACTTCACCGCGAAGTTCGTCGAGCAGTGGACGATCTCCGGCGATCCCAAGTCGTGTGCCGCGCAGCTGCGCGACTACGCTGCGGCCGGCCTCGGTCACATGGCGCTTCGCCTGACCTCTTGGGACCAGCGCGGCCAGCTGCGGCGCTTCCTGGACGAGGTGATGCCCGCCTACGGAGAACGACGATGAGCCAGGGGTTCATGGATCTCCGGGCGTGGGTCGCGCTGCTGGAGAAGGAAAACGAGCTCCGCCGCATCCGCGCGGAGGTCGACTGGGACCGCGAGATCGGCGCCGTCTCGCGCCGCGCGCTGGAAAGGAAAGGCCCCGCGCTGCTGTTCGAGAACATCAAGGGCTATCGCGGCGGCCGCTGCACGCGCGTGCTGACCAATGCGCTCGGCGACCGTCGCCGCCTCGCGTTGGCGCTCGGCTTTCCCCGAGACGTCGGCAACGCCGAGCTCGTGCAATACGTGATGAAAAAGAATCGCGAGACGATCACGCCGCGCGTGGTCTCGACCGGACCGGTGAAAGAGGTCGTGGTTCGCGGCGACGCCGTGGACCAGACGGAGTTTCCGGTCCCGAAGTGGAACTTCCGCGAGGGCGGCCGCTACATCCACACGTTCTCCGGCATCGTGACCCGCGATCCCGACACCCGCGTGATGAACGTCGGCATCTACCGCGGCATGATCGGCCAGAAGAACACCACGCCGTTCCTGTTGATCAAAGGCGGCCAGCACTGGGGCGCCCATTTCGTGAAATATGCGGGGCGGGGTCAGGCGATGCCGGTGGCGTGCGTCATCGGCTGGGATCCGATCATGCCGTTCCTGGCGGGCTCACCGATCCCCACCGGCGTCTGCGAATGGGACGTGATGGGCGGCTACCGCGGCGAGCCCGCCGAGCTGGTGCGGTGCGAGACCGTCGATCTCGAGGTGCCGGCCTCCGCGGAGATCGTGATCGAAGGCGTCATCTCCGACGACCCGAGCACGTACGAGCTGGAGGGACCGTTCGGCGAGTTCACCGGCTACGTGTCGGACGTGCCGACGCTCCGGCCGACGATGAAGATCACGTGCATCACGCACCGCCGCGATCCGATCTTCCAGGGCTGTCTCGAGGGCACGCTGCCGGGCTCGTACAGCGAGAACAGCGTGATGTCCTCCGTGCAGCGGGCCGCCATCGCGTGGAACATTCTTACCGGCGCCGGTATCCCGGGGATCCGCGACGTCTACGTTCACCCGATCACCAACGGCGTGAACGTCTGCGTGAAGATCACCAAGCACTATCAGGGGCAACCCAAGCAGATCGCCGCCGCGCTGTGGGGCAACGCCGCGGCTCAGTACCGGTACAAGCACGTGTGGGTGGTCGAAGACGACATCGACATCGCGTCGTACGAGCAGATCGACTGGGCGGTCGCGCATCGCGTGAATGCGGGCGAGGGCGGCATCGTGATCTTTCCCGGCTCGTTCGGCTCGCCGATCGATCCCTCCACACCGCTCGAAGACCGCAACGTCGCGCAGCTCGGTACCGGCCTCTGGAATCGCGTGCTCATCGACGCGACCCGCAACTGGAAGTTCGAGCGGCGCGCCGAATGGAGCGGTGAGCGCTTTCCGCCGACGGTGCGGCCGGCGCCGGAGGACGAGGTGCGTGTGCGGGAGCGCTGGGAGGAGTACGGGCTCGGCGACGTGTAACCGCGCCGGTTGACAAGGGGGCACCCGCCGTCACGTCGCTGACACCGGCAGGCGATGGCCTCTGGCGCAACTCCGCGATTTCTAGGCTCACCGCGTCTGGCGCGGACGTTGCCTTGAGCATTGATCGTGAGGTCGAAGATCGCCGCCGGCGTGCTCTACGCGGCACTGCTTGCCGTCGCCGCCTTCGCGTACGCGGAAGAGCCGAAGGGCTTCGGTGACGTTCCATGGGGCGCCTCCGAAGACACGCTGCGGTTCCGGATTCCGACGCAGTCGTGCGACGTCATCGATCCCACCGTCGACTACGGCTCGCGGCGCTGTCGCGCCGCCGGCGGCGTGACCTACGGCAAGATCCCGCCGAATGCCGTCTTCTTCTACTTCCGCAACAACATGCTGGTCGCGTGGCGAGTCAATGCTCACACGCGCTATCGCGAGACGCTCGCCAGGATGCTGCTGAAGCAGTACGGCCACCCGACGACCGTCTACAAGGGCAACTACGTGACGTGGAAGGGATCGAGCACCGACATCGACTTCATCGGCGGTCCGGTGCAGGACAGCCTCGTGGTGGTCACGAAGGCCGAGCAGGTGACGCGCGAGGCCGAGCGACAGGAGCGAGCCCGCCGCGCCGCGAAGCGCTAGATCGGAATCAGAAACACCCGCGTCCGCCGAACGCTGAGCGTCTCCTCCACACCGACGTTGGGCGCCGCGATCGAGACGCGAAGCCCGCGCCGCCCGGTCACGAGCACGGCGTCGGCGTGTCCATCACGCACGAACCACGCACGCTGACCGGGACGCAGCGATCGGCTCACCGTCACGCCCACCCAGCCTGTCACGGGTCGCCAGCGTAGCCGCAGCGGATGCAGCATCGCGCCGATCGCGACGAGCGCGAGCGAGCTGAGCGCGACGACGCCGCCGGGCTGATCGGGCAGCAGCACAGCCACGACCGCGAGCAGGATCAGCCACGCCGCGAGCGCATCGAGCCAACGGAGATACCGCGCGCGCGAAATCCACGTCTCGACGGCGCTCGGCAGAGGGGTCGTCGGCGTCGCCACGTTTTGAGCGTAGCATGCCCACGGCCGTGTCCTTCGCCGATCGGCGATGCTTTCGTTATGACGTGCTATGCGACGCGGCGCTGTCGGGCCGCGGCGCGGCGATCGTCTTCGTCTTCGACGCCGACACGATGCACGTAGACCAGCTCACCACCGAGCCAGCCAGAGATCGCGACGCCGACCACGCCGACGATCGACAGGATCAGCGGCCACGGCGAATCGGCGGCGACGCGCGTGCGGATGAACCAGTTGATCGCGAAAATCGCCACGGCGGCGAGATTCAGGATCATGTGATAGGTCGCGATGCGTGCCGCGCGGCCGGTGAGCGTCAGCCAGTCGACGAAGCCGGGAATCGAGGCGAGCAGCGCGCCAACGACGCCGGCGCCGACGTTCCAGAACGCGGCGGTACGCATGCTTGGTCGGCCCGTAGTCGCGTAGATGATGTCGAAGACCAGCGCCGCGACCCAGAGGCCGAGCGGAAGGACGACGAGCATCGGATGGATCGGATGTTTGGCGACGCGTGCGCTCGTGAGCGCCATTGTGTGTCCCCCTCGATCGCGCAGGCTTCGCCGTCGAGAGTGCATCGCATGTGCCATCGAATGTGGTGTTCAGCCTCGCTGAGCTACCGGCGCGGCCACCGCGGGACGCAGGACCAGACACAGCGGGATCGTCGCCAGCACCACGATCGCGACCAGGCTGAGCGCGAGCGGGACTCCGCCGGCGTCGCCGACGAGGCCCCACACGGTCGGCGCGAGCGCGGATGCGCCGACGCTGACGGTGTAATACAGCCCGTACGCGCGTGAGCGGCGCTCGGTCGACACGAGATCGGCGACGGTGCCGTAGAGCACCGACGACGTCCCGTTGAGCGCCACGCCGAGCGGAATGAGGACCGCGAGCGCGATCGGCAGCGGCGCGCCGACGACGGTGAGGATGAAGGCGGTCGTGGCGGCCTCGGTGATGACGACCGTGCGGATCACACCGACGCGATCGGCGACCACACCGCACACGAACTTGCCGGTGGCACCGCCGGCGAAGACGAGCGCGAAGGCCAGCCCGACACCACCAACACCGAGGCCCTTGGCCATCAGGATGAACGGCATGAACGTCAGAAACCCGGTGCGCGTCGCGTTGTCGATCATGCCGATCGCGCACAGCGCCGAGAATCCGCGGCCGTCGCGAATGCCCCAGCCCGTAGCGGCGGCGTGCTCGTCTGCGGCGTGGATTTCAACAGCGCCGGCGCCGAGCCGAGTCAGCAGCGGAACGATCGCGAGCGCCACCGCGACGCCGAGCACGCCGTAGGTGGCGCCGGCAGCGCGCCAGCCCACGAGCCCCGCGAGGACGCCGATCGCCGCGGCCACGCCCGCCTTGCCGAGGTCGCCCGAAAAGTTGTACGTGCCGAGCGCGGTGCGGCGATTGCCGTCCTCGTAGGCCTTGCTCACGATGGACGACGACAGCGGGTGCTGGACGCCGGAGCCGAGCCCCGCGCAGAGCAGCAATGCCAGCAGCGAGACGAAGCCGCCGGCCGAACCCGCGACGATGAAGCCGAGGGCCGTGACCGCGGTGCCCAGAGCCAGGACGCGGCGCTCGCCGAAGCGCTCGGCGAGAAAGCCGGCCGGGATCTGAAACGCCGACATTCCGCCCGTATATGCGGTGCGGATCAAACCGACCTGCGAGAACGACAGCCCGAACTCGGTGGCCCACAGCGGCAGGAAGACGTACAGCGTCTCCGAGAAGCCGTCGTGCAAGAAATGGATCGTCGAGGCGGCGAGCAGCACCGCGCGGGGCCGGGTCTTCACGGCCCGATCATCCCCGGCCGCGCGTCGCCGTTCAAGTAGAATACCGGCCGAGTCGAGGAGGCGACGCGCATGCCGATCAGTATCACGCGTGTGTACACGCGGCTCGGGGACGGCGGCGAAACCGCGCTCGTCGGCGGACGCCGCGTGCCGAAGGACTCGGCGCGCATCGTCGCGTATGGCACGCTCGACGAGCTGAACGCCGCGGTCGGTCTGGCGCGCGTGTTCAACGCCGAGCGCATGGGCGGACGCGGCCCCGCGCGAGAGCGCCACCGCTGGCTCGACGAGGTGCTCAAGAAGATTCAGAACCAGCTGTTCGATCTCGGCAGCGAGCTCGCGACGCCGCCCGATGCGGCGTACGAGGGCATGTTCCGCATGGGCGAGGGCGAAGTCCGGGAGCTCGAGCAGCTGATGGATCAGTGTCAAAAGGATTTGAAGCCGCTCAAATCGTTCGTGCTCCCGGGTGGCGGGCGGATCCAGGGCTTCCTGCATCAGGCGCGCACGGTGTGCCGTCGTGCCGAGCGCGAGATCCTTGCCCTGTCCCGCGTGGAGCCGATCGGCGAGTGGCCGCTGCGTTACGTCAACCGGCTGAGCGATGCGTTTTTCGTGCTCGGCCGCTGGGTAGGCAAGCACATGGACGAGCCGGAGTACTACTGGGAGCGCGGGCTCTCGGCCCACGCGCGGCCCCGGAGAGCGAAATGAAGCCGCAGGCGCTGATTGCGGGCGTGCACGAGTTCCCCGAGCGCAAGACCCCGAAGAGCGTGCTCGAGATCCAGGCGCTGTCGGCACGCGCCGCGCTCGAGGACGCCGGGCTCACGAAGAACGACGTCGACGGCTATTTCACTGTGGCATCGAATCCCGGCATCGGCCCGCTGCCGATCGTCGACTATCTGAACCTCAATCCCAAGTACATCGACGGCACCACGATCGGCGGCTCTTCGTTCGTCGCCCACGTCAACCACGCCGCGTCGGCGATCGCCGAAGGCCGCTGTCGCGTCGCGCTGATCACCTACGGCAGCACATCACGCTCGTCGGGCGTCGCCGTCGGCACGCGCGAGCGCATCTCCGGCGACTATCTCGATCAGTTCGAGGCCCTCTTCGGGACCTCGACCGTCGGGCTCTACGCGATGGTGGCGCGGCGGCACATGCACGAGTACGGTACGACGTCGGAGCAGCTCGCGGAGATCGCCGTCGCGACGCGCAAGCACGCGTCGCTCAACCCGCTGGCGCTCTATCGCGAGCCGATCACCGTGGCGGACGTGTTGAAGTCGCCGATGATCTCGGCGCCGCTGCACCTGCTCGACTGCTGCGTCATCACCGACGGGGGCGGCGCGCTCGTCGTCGTGCATCCCGACCTCGCGCGCGATCTGCGCAAGCCACCGGTACGGCTGCTGGGCAGCGCCGAAGCCATCGCGCACACGTCCGCCGGCCGGCGCGACTTCCTCGTCTCCGCCGCGGCGGAATCGGGCCCGCGGGCGTTCGCCGACGCCGGTCTCTCGCCGCGCGACGTGCAGATGGCGATGATCTACGATTCGTTCACGATCACGGTGCTCGTCACGCTCGAGGATCTCGGCTTCTGCAAAAAGGGGCAGGGCGGCGCCTTCGTATCCGGCGGCCGCATCGCGCTCGGCGGCGAGCTGCCTATCAACACCGACGGCGGCGGGCTCTCGTCGAACCATCCGGGCATGCGCGGCATCTTCCTGGTCGTCGAGGCCGTCAAGCAGCTGCGCGGCGAGTGCGGCGAGCGGCAGGTGAGAGACTGCCGCGTGGCCGTCGTGCACGGCACCGGCGGCGCGCTCGGCAACCGACATTCCGGCGCGACGCTGATTCTGGGGGGAAATTGACGATGACGGCAGACCGCCCGACCGTCGAGCGCGGAAGCGCTCCGACGGCAAATCCAAAGATGCCGGAATACACGAAGCCGCTTCCCGAGATCACCGCCGAATCCAAGCCGTTCTGGGACGCGTGCGCGCGCCACCAGCTGCTCGTGCAGACGTGCCGCGAGTGCGGCGCGGTCCAGTATTACCCGCGCGGCGTGTGCGCGGCGTGCTGGAGTCCCGACGTCGAGTGGACGCCGAGCGCCGGCCGGGGCCGCGTCTACACCTTCACGGTCACCCACCGCACGCAGGCCCGCGGCTTTCGCGACGAGCTGCCGTACGTGCTGGCGTGGATCACGCTCGACGAGGGGGTGCAGGTGATGTCGAACATCGTCGGTGTCGATCTGGCGACGATCAAGATCGGCATGCCCGTGCACGTCACGTTCGACGACGTCAAGGAAGGCCTCAGCATCCCGAAGTTCACGGCGGCCTGACCGGCGTCGCGTCAGTCGCTGGTCAGAACCGCCTCGAAGCGCCTTGTGGCTGGATTCCAGAAGTATGTCTTCCAGCCAATCGTGAAGAGGTCGCCGACGACATTGATCTTCTGGCCGTCGACCGCCTCGGTGAAGACGCCGCTCGGCGGCTTCGGAATGCAGAAGGGGCCGGGCCAGACGTTCTTGTCCTCAGCGAAGCCGTACGGATCGGTAATCCCCTCGATCTGGGCGACCTGATAGCTCGTTCCGCGCGCCTCGAACACGAATGCCGCGACGGCGACGTCGCGCGCGCGTCTCATCAACAGCGCGACATCGGCGCGTCCATCTCCGTCGAAGTCTCCCACGCATCCCGCCAGCAGAGTGCCCGGTGCCGGGAGGTCGGTCATACGGAACACGTCGGTCGTGTAGACATACCGACAGTCCTCGGGCCGCGCGAGGCTCAGTGCGCGCTTGGCGAGATAGAGCGGAGAGAACTCCGGAACGACCAACTTGGCCACGACCGGACGGGACGGCGAAATGCCGAAGCGACCCTCGGGGAAGCGATCCATGCAGTCCGCGCCAGCGACTTTGCCGACGCTGCCCACGCCGACGCCAAGCACGACGACGAGACCACAGATGACAAGCGTCCGCACGGTGTCGACGTTCGCCGTCAGGCCGGCGGTCCTCCCACGTGCTCGATCCTTACGTCGGTGATGTCCGGCGAGACGTTCCGGAACGCGGTCGCCAGCATCGGGCCGAGCATGTCGTCTGCGATGAGGCATTCCTCACACGCGTCGGGCCGATGCACGATGCGCAGCGCGACCACCCCACCGACGACGTCCTGCACCGACACGTCGAATCCGTCGGCATCGAACCCGGGCCGGAATTGATCCAATACGCTTTCGAGCTTCTCGTTCATGCCGAGCCTCCGATCGGTTTGTCGATGGCAGCGGACGCTCGCAGGATACCCGACGCCGAGCCGCAGCGGCATCGGCGGCACGGAAATCGGGTAAGCTACCCCGCCTGGAGGAACGCATGACCCAGCGTGCCGTGCTCGCCATGTCACTCGCGCTATCCGTCCTCGTCGCCTCGCCTTCTGGGCCGTCGGCGCAGACGCCCAACGAGCGGATTGGACAGGTGAGCTTTCCGACCTCGTGCGCGCCCGCCGTGCAGAAGCCGTTCGAGCGGGCCGTCGCGCTGCTGCATTCGTTCTGGTACATCGAAGCTGCGAAAGCGTTCGCCGCGGTCACCCAGACGGACCCGGACTGCGCGATCGGCTACTGGGGCCTCGCGATGAGCCAATGGACCCAGATCTGGGCGCCACCCCAGCCCGCGGCGCTCAAGCGCGGCCTGGAAGCGATCGACAAGGCGAAAGCGGCGAACGCGAAGACGGCGCGCGAGCGCGACTACATCGCCGCCGCCGAGGCTTTCTTCAAGGACGCCGACACGCTGGATCATCGGACGCGCGCACAGGCCTACGGCCGCGCGATGGAGCAGGTCTACGCGAAGTATCCGAACGATCGCGAGGCGGCGATCTTCTACGCGCTGGCGCTGCAGGCGACGGCCGATCCGCACGACAAGACGTACGCCAACCAGCGCAAATCGGCGGCGCTGGCCGAGAAGGTCTTCGCCGCGGAGCCGAATCATCCGGGCGCAGCGCATTACATCATCCACGCCTACGACTACCCGCCGGTTGCGAAGCAGGGGCTCGGCGCGGCCGGCCGGTACGCTCAATTCGCGTCGACGGTGCCGCACGCGCTCCACATGCCGTCGCACATCTACGTGCTGCTCGGGATGTGGCCGGAGACGATCCAGAGCAACATCCTCGCCGCCGCCGCCGAGAAGGATCGCGGCAATCCCGACGATCGCATGCACGCCCTCGACTACCTCGTCTACGGCTATCTTCAGCAGGCGCAGGACGGCGAAGCCAAGAAGATCGTCGACGAGGCGCGTGGGATCATGACCGATCTCGCCGCGCGCAATTACAACTCCGGCCGCGCGACCGCGGCGTTCGCCATGGCAGCGATCGAGGCGCGCTTCACGATGGAGCGTGGGCGCTGGGCGGAAGCCGCCGCCATCGAGCCGCGGCCAACGCGCTTCGCCCATACCGATGCGATGATCCACTTCGCGCGTGCGATTGGCGCGGCGCGCACCGGCAACGCGGCGCAGGCGCGGGCCGAGACCGACGCGCTCGGCCGTCTGCGCGAGACGCTGCAGCAGAACAAGGACGCGTACTGGGCCGAACAGGTGGAGATCCAGCGTCGCGCCGCTGCCGCGTGGACCGCTCGCGCGGAGGGCAAGACCGAGGAGGCGCTGTCGGTAATGCGCTCCGCGGCCGAGCTGGAGGCGACGACCGAGAAGCACAACATCTCGCCCGGACCCATCGCACTCGCGCGCGAGCTGCTGGGCGATATGCTGCTCGACATGCGGGAGCCCGCGAAGGCGGTCGCCGAGTACGAGACGGCGCTGACCGTCGCGCCGAATCGCTTCAAGGCGCTGCACGGGCTCGGTCGCGCGGCCGAGCTGGCCGGCGACGCCGAGCGTGCGCGCGCCGCCTACGGCAAGCTGCTCACGATCGCTGCATCGTCGGATGGCGCGCGCCCCGAGCTGGCGCAAGCCAAAGCCGCGCTCGGAAAGTAGGCGGCCTATGCGCTTCGCCTCGGCGCGGATGTACATGTGGGCACCGTCGCTGTCCGCGGCCTGGCGGCGATTTCTCGCGACGATCGTCGCGCGTGCCGGCGTCGACGTGACGGTGATGGAGGAGGCCGATCCGACGCCGCTCGACGAGCTGTGGCAGCGAGCCGACATGGGCTGCATGTTCATGTGCGGCTATCCGTGGGCGATGCGTCGCGATCGGCCGCAGCTGCTCGCCGCGCCGGTGCCGTCTCCGCCGCGCTACGGCGATCGTCCCGTATACGTGACGGACTTCATCGTGCGCGCCGACAGCGCCTACACGCGCGTCGAGGACACGTTCGGCGGCACGATCGCGTACTCCGTCGAGCATTCCCATTCCGGCTACAACGCGCCCCGCTATCATTTGCTCGCGTATCGCACGCCGGAACGCCCGACGCTGTTCAAGACGGTCATCGGCCCGTTCGTGCGTCAGCGGCCGGTCATCGAGGCGGTGATCGACGGCCGCGCCGACGTGGCGGCCGTCGACGGCTACGGGCTGGATCTGCTGCGACGGCACGCGCCGGAGGTCGGCAATCGCGTGCGGGTCATCGCGACGACGCTGCCGGCGCCCAGCGCGCCGCTCGTCGCCTCGCCCGGCACGCCGCCCGAGGCGTGCGAGAGGCTGACCGCCGCGCTGCTGGAGGCGCACACGATGCCGGAGCTGAAAGCCACGCTCGACGAGGTGCTGCTCTCGAGATTCGTCCGCGTGGTGCCGGCGGATTTCGAGATCTTCCTCGAGCGCGAGCGCGCCGCCGAGGCCGCCGGGTATCCCAGACTCGCCTGAGATTCCGTGAAAGGATCACGCGTGAAGCGTGTGAGTGTCGTCCTGTTCGTCGTCTGCCTACTGGTCGGTGGCGCATTCGCCGCCTTCGCCGAGGATTTGACCGTCGCGCTGTCGAGCCTGTCGACGGAAAGCCTCGATCCCATCCTGGGTGGCCACATCGTGAAGTTCTATCTCGATCAGATCTTCGACTACCTCGTCGGGATGACAGCCGACGGCGAGCTCTCGGCCGACGGCGGCATCGCGACCCGCTGGGAGTCCTCTGCCGACCACAAGCGGTGGACGTTTTACCTGCGTCGTGGGGTGAAGTTCCACAACGGCGACGAGCTGACGTCCGAGGACGTCAAGTTCAGCCTGCTGCGCGCGATGGGCAAGCGCTCGACGACCGGCTATGCCGAGCCGCTGCGCGTGCTCATCAAGGACATCGAGACGCCGGCACCGGATCGCGTCGTGATCGTGACGAAGGAGCCGACCTCGATCATCCCGCAGTACCTGTCGCGCGGTCTGGCGACCGAAGGCATGATCGTCCCGAAGAAATATCTCGAGGCGAAGGGCGACGACGTCTTCGCCCGTAGCCCGGTCGGGAGCGGACCCTACCGCTTCGTCGAGCAGGTGACGGGCTCGCACATCAAGCTGGAGGCGATGCCGTCCCACTGGCGCGCGGGCGTGCCGAAATACCGGAACCTCACGTTCCGCATCGTCCCGGAGGAGACCACCCGCATCGCGCTGCTACGCCGCGGCGAGGCGGACATCCTCGAAGTCAGCCGTGATCGCGTCAAAGAGCTGCAGCGTGCCGGCGTGCCGATCGTGATGAAGCGGCAGGATGCGCACGTGGACTTCTGGTGGATCCTGCCGTGGACGAGCTCGCCGATTCGCGACAAGCGGGTGCGCGAGGCGCTGAACGTTGCCATCGACCGCTCGGAGCTCATCGAGTCGGTCTTCGCCGGCATGGCGGAGCCGGGCGCCGTGCCGTTCGCGATGGCCAGCGCGATCCGCGACGTGAAGTTCCGGATCACCCCCGAGCACGTGTACCCATTCGATCCGGCGCGGGCCAAGCAGCTGCTGGTCGACGCGGGGTACCCCAACGGATTTCCGATGGAGCTCTACGCCTATCAGCTGCCCGGCTTGCCCGAGGGCCGTGCGATGGCGGAGGCGCTGGCGGGGTATTGGCACAAGATCGGCGTGCAAACGACCCTGGTGCCCGTGGATTACGTGGCGTTTCGCAAGAAATGGTTCGATCGCTCCGCGCCCGGTGCGCTCGGCTATTACAACCAGTCGAATCGCGACTGGCTCGGCACCTACGCGATGATCGACAAGTGGACCAATCCGACGCAGAAGTCAGCGTCGATCAGCGATCCCGAGCTCGACCGACTCGTGGAACGCGTGCTGGCCGAGACCGACCGCGAGAACGTCAACAATCTGATGCGCTCGATCTTCCAGCGCCTGCGGAGCGAGCACCTGGGGATCCCGCTCGTGTACCTGCACAACGCCTACGCGACGTCGAAGAAGATCTCCAAGTGGAATCCGGGCTCGGTCATGTACGACCTGAACATCGACGAGCTTGTCCGCCAGCGATGAGGTCTCCGATGCCACGCGGCGGCGAGACCCTCCCGGCGCGACGGCGCGCCCGCCCCCGGCGGTAGCGATGGATGGCATAGGCGGCAGATCGACCGAGACGCGAATCGGCGCCAATGATGGCGCATCCGAGACCGAGGAACGAGGCGGCGACGATTCCTTCAAGCAGCATTGGCGACCGTCCTCCTTTCGCCTTGTGATGCCCCGTAAGTGCCGTAGGTTACGGGGTGGAAGCGCCGGGCGCGTAATTCTTTGACCGCGCGCTAAACCGCCAGCCCGGCGCAGCGCTATACTCACAAAGGCCCATGGCCTACAACGCTTGGTTCTCCTGCATCAACGGCTGCCCGGGGGAGTTCGACCTCCGGGAGGTCATCTACCGCTGCCCGACCTGTGGCGACCTGCTCGAGGTGCAGCACGACGTCGAGGCCCTCAAGTCGCGTTCGGCGGCGGCGTGGATCCAGCTGTTCGACGACCGCTATCGCCGCAACATGTATCCGTACGGGTCCGGCGTGTGGGGGAAGAAGGAATGGGTGGTGCCCTTCATCGACAACGAAAACATCGTGTCGATGTACGAGGGCAACTCGAACCTCCTGTGGGCCGACCGCTTCGGCAAACAGCTGCACGTCGAGGACCTGTGGATCAAGCAGTGCGGCAACTCGCACACGGGGTCGTTCAAGGACCTCGGCATGACCGTCCTGGTGTCCGTCGTCCGCCAGATGATCGCCGGCGGCGTGCCGATCGACGCGGTCGCCTGCGCCTCCACCGGCGACACCTCGGCGGCGTTGGGTGCGTACTGCGCGGCGGCCGGCATTCCGGCCGTGGTGCTGCTGCCGAAGGACAAGGTCTCGATCGCGCAGCTGGTGCAGCCGCTCGCCAACGGCGCGCTGGTGCTGTCGCTCGACACCGACTTCGACGGGTGCATGGCGGTCGTCCAGGAGATCACCAAGGAGAAGCGGATCTACCTCGCCAACTCGATGAACAGCCTGCGCATCGAGGGGCAGAAGACGGTCGCCATCGAGATCGTGCAGCAGTTCGACTGGGAGGTGCCCGACTGGATCGTCATCCCCGGCGGCAACCTCGGCAACGTGCACGCGCTGGGGCAGGGCTTCGTGATGATGCAGGAGCTCGGTCTCATCAACAAACTGCCGCGCATCGCGCTGGCGCAGGCCGAGCGCGCCAACCCGCTCTACCGATCGTTCCAGGAGGACTTCAAGACGTTCGAGCCGATCGTGGCGCAGCCCACGCTCGCCACGGCGATTCAGATCGGCAACCCCGTGAGCGTCAAGCGGGCGATTCGGACCCTGCAGCACTTCAACGGCGTCGTCGAGCAGGCCACCGAGCAGGAGCTCGCCGACGAGGCCGCGCGCGCCGACCGCACCGGAATGTTCAACTGCCCGCACACCGGTGTGGCCCTGGCCGTGCTCCGCAAGCTGGTCGACCGCAAGATGATCCGCTCGAGCGAGCGGGTGGTGGTCATCTCGACCGCCAACGGTCTGAAGTTCGCCGATCAGAAGGCGGCGTATCACATGGGCACGCTGGAGGGCATCAAGCCCTCGCACCGGAACAAGCCGGTCGAGCTGCCGGCCGATGCCAAGCGCGTGGCGCGCGCGATCGCCCGCCACGTCGAAAAAATCAAGCTGCTGGTGTCGTCCTGACGGGCACGTGATGGAGCCGCAGAAAAAGCCGCTGGGACCGAGCACGCTGTCCGTTCACGGCGGCGAGCCGCGCCCGAAGCCGGCGAACGCGCTGGCCACCCCGATCGTGCAGACGGCAACGTTCACGTTCGCCAATACCCAGGAGCTGAAAGACCACTTCGACGGCAAGATCGAGCGCGTCGAGTACGGGCGCTACGGCAATCCGACGCAGAAGATCGCCGAGGCCAAGCTCGCGGCGCTCGAGGGCGCAGGCGACTGCCTGCTGTTCAGCAGCGGCATGGCCGCGATGACGACGGCGCTGCTCGCGATGCTGTCGCGCGGGACGCACGTCGTGACCACCGACGATGCCTATCGGCGGACGCGCCAGTTCCTCAACCAGACGCTGCAGCGGTACGGCATCGAGGTGTCGACGGTGCCCGCGGGAGACTACGACGCGCTGGAGGACGCGATCCGCCCGACCACGCGCGTGCTGCTCAGCGAGTCGCCGACGAATCCGTACAATCGCGTGCTGAATCTCGAGCGGTTCGCGGCGATCGGCCGCAGCCATCGGGTGAAAACGGTGATCGACGCGACGTTCGCCACCCCCTACAACGTGCGGCCGCTCGAGTGGGGCGTGGATCTCGTGATGCACTCGGCGACGAAGTATCTCGGAGGCCACAACGATCTGCTCGCGGGCGCGATCCTCGGCTCACGCGACATCGTGGACGCGGTGCGCAGCCTGCAGGGCATCACCGGGGCGATCGTGGACCCGTTCGCCGCCTACCTGCTGGTCCGCGGCCTCAAAACATTCGCGCTCCGCGTGGAGCGGCAGAACAACAACGCGCAGGCCCTCGCGGAATTTCTCGAAGCCGATCCACGCGTCGTGGCCGTGCACTACCCGGGCTTGGCCACGCATCGCGAGCACGACATCGCGAAGCGTCAGATGCGCGGCTTCGGCGGCGTGGTGTCGTTCGAGGTGCGCGGCGACATCGATGCGGCCTCGCGCGTCGTCGACGCCTGCACCATTCCGCACCTGGCCGTCTCGCTCGGCGGTGTGGAAAGCCTCATCGAGCAGCCGGCGATCATGAGCTTCTACGAGCTCACCACCGAGGAGCGGCTCGAGATCGGCATCAAGGACAACCTGATCCGCTACTCCGTCGGAATCGAAGATCCCGACGACCTCATCGCCGACCTCGCTCAGGCCCTCGACCGCCTGGGCTAGAGGCTCGGCGCCGCGCGCGGCCGCGGCGGCGCCACTGTTGGATGGCATAGGTCGCTTTGCGGCCCAGCCGTGAATCGGCGCCGATGATGGCGCAGCCGAGGCCGAGGAACGACGCGGCGACGATCCCCTCGAGCAGCATTGGTGCGATTCCTCCGCCCGAGAGCAAGGGCAACACCAGTGCCACGCCGTTCGGGACGCAACCGAGTCCGCAGTCAGCCTTGAAAGAAACACAGCGAGATGCCGCCGGGCGAAACGCCGCGGACATGGCGGGCGAAACCGCCGGTTCTCCACGCTCGGCGACCGCCCGACGCCTGTGACTCGCCCGCCCTTGACAAGCGCCGAGCCCCGACGAAGAATCCCGGCACCCTTGGACCGCGCATACAAGGGAGGTGGGGCGGATCCTTCCACCGTGTGGTGGGCAGCCACGGCCGCTGGACCGGCGAGCCGCGCTGAAGGTCGCGGCCGGTTTCGGACTGTGCATGACGCTCTGCAGCGTCGACGTCCTCAGCGCTGAGGACGACACGTCCGCTCGGCCGCGGAAGGGCGACCGCCTCGTCTTCGCCTACGGTGAGCGCGCCGGCCAGGTGATCAACCCGCAGGATCTGCCGCTCGGCGGACCTCAGCAGCTCGCCTTCCCGATGGACCCGACGACCAAGGTCGTCCGCAACGGGTCGCTCCTCAACCAGGTGGCCCTCATCCGCCTCGACCCGGGGCAGCTCAGCCCGGACACACGCGCTGAGGCGGCCGGAGGTGTGGTCGCGTACTCCGCCGTCTGCACGCATGAAGGATGTCCGATCTCCATGTGGCACGCGCAGTCGAAGACGCTCTTCTGCGCGTGTCACGCGTCGCGATTCGACCCGACCGATCGCGCGCGCGTCGTCGACGGGCCTGCGCCTCGACGGCTCGCCATGCTGCCGCTCAGCCCGGGCGAGGGCGGCATCGTCGCTGCCGGTGGGTTCACCGGACGAATCGGACGTCAGCCCGCATAGAGGAGGTGCTCGCGTAGCGCGCGCGCAACGAACGAGCCGTTCCCAGGAGGAGGATCAGCAATGAGGCTGGCAAGAGACCTCGTTATCGTCGTTGCGGTATTCGCGATCACGCTCGTGCCGATGCTGGGCGACGCTCAGCAGGGCTACCGCGCCGTTACCGACCAGCGGCTCGCCGAGCCGGAACCCAGCAACTGGTTGATGACCCGCGGCAACTATCAGGGTTGGTCGTACAGCCCGCTCGATCAGATCAACAACTACAACGTGAAGAAGCTGACGCCGGTGTGGGCGTTCTCGACCGGCGTGGACTCGGGCCACCAGGCCCCACTGATCGTCAACAACGGCATCATGTTCGTCGCCACGCCGTACAACCAGGTCGTGGCCCTAGAGGCCAAGACCGGCAAGCTGCTGTGGCGATACAAGCGTGAGATGCCCGAAGGGCTCAGTGTCCTGCACAACACCAGTCGCGGCGTCGCCCTCTATGGCGACAAGGTCTATCTCGCCACCCACGACTGCGTGCTCGTGGCGCTCAACGCCACCACGGGCAAGGTGGCGTGGGAGCAGAAGGTCGAAGATTGGAAGACCGGCTACTACATGACGCTGGCTCCGCTGGTCGCGAAGGGCAAGGTCATGGTCGGCGTCTCGGGCGGCGAGTTCGGCGTGCGTGGTTTCGTGACCGCGTTCGACGCGAACACCGGGAAGCCGGCGTGGAAGACATTCACGATTCCCGCGCCGGGCGAAAAGGGCAGCGAGACGTGGACGGGCGACACCTGGAAGAAGGGCGGAGGCTCCGTCTGGATGACCGGCACGTACGATCCGGCGCTGAACCTGACGTACTGGGGCACGGGCAACGCGTCGCCGTGGTTCGGCGACCAGCGTCCGGGCGACAACCTCTACACGTCGTCGACGGTCGCGATCAATCCCGACAACGGCAAGCTCGCGGCGCACTTCCAGTACCACTGGAACGATTCGTGGGACTGGGACGAGCCGGATGCGCCGATCATCGCCGACTTCACGAAGGACGGCAAAACGGTCAAGGGCCTCATCAAGCCGGCGCGCAACGGCTATCTGTACCGGTTCGAGCGCAGCAGCGACAAGATCTCGTTCGTGTCGGCCACGCCGTACGTCAAGCAGAACGTCTTCAAGAGCATCGACCCGACGACCGGTCGGCCGACCTACAACGAAGATCGCGTCCCGCGCACGGGCAAGCGCGCCGACTTCTGCCCCTCGCTGTGGGGAGGCAAGGACTGGCCGTTCGCCGCGTACAACCCGAAGCTCGGTATGTTGTTCATTCCCGCGAACGACAACCACTGCGGCTACATGGAAGGCAAGATCCAGCCGTACGTCGCGGGCAAGTGGTGGACCGGCGTCGACATCCCGGACATCGGCTTCGCCGTCGACAAGAGCGCCAGGCACTTCGGTGAGGTGCAGGCGTGGGACGTCAACGGCAACAAGCGGGTGTGGAGTCACCTCTATCCCGAGTCGATGAACTGGGGGCCGGTGCTGACGACGGCCGGTGGACTCGTGTTCGGTGGCGGGACGAACGACCGGTACTTCCGCGCGTTCGATGCGAGCACGGGTGAAGTCCTCTGGCAGTTCCGCACCAACTCCGGCATCACCGCGCCGCCGGTCTCGTTTGCGGTCGACGGTGTTCAGTACGTGGGCGTGGCTTCCGGCTGGGGCGTCGACCCGGCGTTCCAGCAGGGGCTGCTGTCCGATCTGCTCGGCTGGCAGAAGGACGTGCCGCAGGGCGGCGTCGTCTGGGTGTTCGCGGTAGGGCAGTAAACGATGAGCACGTCCCGGCGGTCGACGGCTTGCTGCGGCGCCGGCCGCCGGGATGCTGCGCTCCCATGCTGCTGAGATT
>Ga0075433_10000485_pt1 | contig 25921 bp, 17 predicted proteins | sample RhiMethybrSRZTD2_FD_75299 | JGI IMG/M metagenome (GOLD analysis project Ga0075433, IMG submission 75299) | Populus rhizosphere microbial communities from Tennessee, USA - Rhizosphere MetaG P. TD hybrid SRZTD2 | ecosystem: Host-associated > Plants > Roots > Rhizosphere > Soil | place: USA... | reverse complement strand
AAGGACGACACGGGATGCCTGCTGTACCACTCGAAGGTCGTGACCGCCCGCGAAATCGGCGCCGACCGGTGCGCCCGGACGAACGACGTGGAGGCCCGGCTCGACACGCTCCACGCCCACAACGTTTACACGATCGCGCGGATCGTCGTGGCGAAAGACCCGTTGCTCGCGGAGCGGAAGCCCGGATGGTCCGTGCGCGATGTACACGGCGGATTGTGGCGCGACCGGATCGGCAGCGCGTGGGTCGATGCCTACAACGATTCCGTGTGGGTGTACGCCGGCGAGCTGGCGCGTGAAGCCGTCGGGCTCGGGTTCGCCGAAGTGCAATTCGACTACGTGCGGCTCCCCGACGAACCGCGTGCGCGCATGGTCAATGCCATCTTTGCCGCGCGACGCAACGGAGAATCCGGGCGCGATGCCGTGCGCCGCCAGGTCCGCCTGCTCACCAGCATGGTCAAGCCGCTCGGCGTGCCGGTCACGTTCGACGTCTTCGGGCTCACCGCCTCGGTGACGACCGGCGATCTGGGCATCGGACAGGTGTGGGAAGATTTCGTCGACGTCGCGGACGTGATTCTCCCCATGGTCTATCCCAGCCACTACACGCGGGGGGCGTTCGGATTTCGGACTCCCAACGCGCATCCCTATAGTGTCGTGCGGTTTGCGCTCGCGGACGCGCTGTCCCGGACTGGAGCGACCAACGCGGCGCAGATTCGCCCATACCTCCAGGCGTTCACGCTGGGGCGGCGGCGCCCACGTTATACGCCGACCGAGATCCAGGCGCAGATTCGCGCCGCCCAGGACGCGGGGATCGAATCCTGGGTCCTCTGGAATCCCCGCAGCGTCTACCTAAGAGCCGCCCTCCCACCGTATCGTTCTGACGCGGGCCGGCTCCGGATCTCAGGGGGCGAATAACACGACGGTCCCGCCCGCCATTCAGGGAGGGCGTCGTGACCAAGGTGACCGCAGCGTTTCTGCTCATCGTTTTGAGTGCCTGTTCCGATAGCGGCACCGCCCCGACCACCAACATCGTTTCCCCAGGTGAGAAAGCCGCCGTCCAGCAGGCGCTCGCGCTCTCGTTCGGGAGTGACAGCCTCTACACGAGCCTGTCCGGATTCGTGTTGCCGTTCATCGACCAGGCCACGGCGTACCCGAATCCGTCCGGGGACTCGACCAGGGTCGCCGCGTTTCAACTGGAAGTGGTCGCGGGGACGCTCTCGGGCGGCGTGTTCGGCGCGCTGGCCTGGCGCGGCTACCACGCGAACACCGCCACGGTCGACACTGTGGTTCTTGTCGTGGGGGCGGGCCTCACGACGCCGGTTGAGGATTCACTGCGGGAGGCGTTCGCCGTAAATCTGCTCGGCTCAGGGACCGCCTGGATCATCGCACAGGCCCCTGATTCGAGCGTTCAGACCTGGCGCGCGCGGACCGGCGCACTGAACGTCAACAGCGCGACGTTTGGATCCGCGAGCAGCGCCGATGTCGGTGGCGGATTCACGATTGCCCGGTCGCGCGGCACGATGGCCGGCGACTTCCACACCACCGCCAGGCTGGTCCCCGATTCTTCGACGACCGTCACCACAACACTGGATTTTTCCGGCGGCGTGGAGGGCGTGCACCTGCGGGTGGAAGGCTCTCCCTGATCGGGGAGGTCAGGTGACAGAGGCGGGGACGGCCGGCTCCCATTCGGTAATGAAGCCGGCAATCGCCGACGCGGCAACCGTATAGGGATTGGCGAGATACAACTGACCCGGTCCCGAGCGGCCCGGGAAATTGCGATTGATTGCGCTGATGGTCACCTCGTCCTTGGTGCGAGACACGCCTGGTCCGGCATTGATGCAGGCACCGCAGGACGGCTCCAGGAACTGCGCCCCAACGCGACGGAAGACCTCCAGGTATCCACGCTCCTCACAGTAGCGTTTCACGTCCTGTGAGCCGCACTGAATGAAGAACCGGACGCCCGGCGCCACCCGCTCCCCGCGGTCGGCCGCTTGCTTCAAGACCCGGGCGTACATGTCCATGTCTTCCCTCTTGCCGGCGGTGCAGGATCCCGCGTAGGCGATCTCCACGTTCACCCGGCCCGGCAGCTCATCGATGTGGAGGCCGTTTCCCGGATCGCCGGGAAGCGCCACCATGGGACGGATCGTCGCGGCGTCGATTTCGATCACCTGGCAGTAGGTTGCGTCGGGGTCGCTCGCCAGGTCGGCGCACATCCGTTCGGCGTCCGCCCGCGACAACCCGCGGTACGCCATCAAGTAGGCCACCGTCTGGCCATCGGGCGCGACATAGCCCGTGAACCCGCCGACCTCGGCCGTCATGTTGGTCATCGTGGCGCGTTCGTCCACCGACAGGGCTTCGATCGCTTCCCCGGCGTACTCCACCAGCTGCCCGATCGCCTGGCCGCTCTTCACGTACGGTTGGCGCAGGATCTCGAGCATGAAATCCTTCGCGGTCACGTTGTCCGGCTTGCGGCCGCGCACCACCACTCGCACGGTTTGGGGCACCGTCACGCGCACGTCTTTCGTGATCCACGAGTTGAAGATCGCCGTCGTGCCGACGCCAAAGGCCACGCATCCCACCGCGCCGGCGTGGGGCGTGTGAGAATCGGAGCCGATGATCACTTGTCCAGGCAACGCATGCGCTTCGAGAATCTTGGAATGGCAAATCGCCTCGGAGCCATGGACCCCGAGGCGCTGCAGCTCGCCGTACAGCTTGATGCCCTGCTTTTCGGCAAATGTCCGTTGTTTCTTTTCGAGCTCGAGCGCGACATCCAGGAGACCTTCCTTCACCCGTTCCGGCGTCATCGCCTCACCCAGGAAGGTGAGGTGATCGCGGAAGAAGAGGACGGACGCGGGATCGTTGACCTGTTCGTCGGCGCCGACCAGCTGCTCGAAGAAGATCGCCGCCATCGGTGTCACGTACTCGTGGCTGAAGCGGATGTCCGTCGTGACGAATCCTTCGTCGCCGGGCCGCACCGCCGGTACGCCTATCGCCCCGGTCGCGAGGTCCACAACCCAGTGGCGCGCCAGGATCTTTTCACCCAAAGTCATCGGGCGGACCTGGGTCAGCGGCGGGCTCACGCGCGCCGTTCCCTGGAGGCGAGCCAGGTTGTAGGCGAACAGGCCGCCATACTCGATGATGCCGCGCGTGATCTCCCCTTCTCCCTGCGTAAACGCCGTGAGCGGGATCTCCTCGCCGCGACGCAGCTTGTCGAGGATTGAGAAATCGGTGGTCGCGAGGACGCCGAGATTCTGGCAGTTCTCCTTGTAAATCCGCTCGATGTTCTCGGCCACGACCAGCTTGATCCCCGCACACATCTCCGCGTACGGGGACTGCTCTCGCGAGGAGCCCTTGCCCCGTCGCTTGCCGCTCACCGATGCGACGAAGCCGCCGCGCTTCACGGCACCGCGCGTGATGGGGAATTCCTCCCCGCACTTCAGGCCGAGGTAGGGGAACTCGCCCAGCGTTTCGTCGAAGTAGTAGCAGATATAGGCGGGGGTGATCTCGTCGGTCGAAATGTTGTCGCGCAGCTTGATCGCCTGGCTCCAGCTCACATCTTCGCCGTCCAGCTGACGACGCACCAACACCGGGTCTTCCGCGAGCAGCAGCACGCGCCCGTCCAACCGGACCCGGTCCGGGAGCTTTTTGATCGTTCGCTGTTTCAATCCGTCGATCATATGGGGAAGATCACCCCTTGCCCGAGGGCGATCAAGCGCGTTTCCTTTGATTCATGCTCTTGTCCCTCTTGCTGTTGCAGACGACGGCGGCGCCAGTGGTTCGCTCTACTCTGACCGGCGTATTCAAGAGTCCTCGGGTGACCGAAAGCTCCGGCGTCGTGGTGAGCCGGACGCATCCGGGGATCCTGTGGACTCATAACGACTCCGGCGACCGACCATACCTCTACGCCACGGACCTCCGTGGCAATGATCGCGGCGCGATCCTCGTGTCGGGAGCGGACTTCGTCGATTGGGAAGACTTGTCATCGGGGCCATGTCCCATCGGTCGTGGCTGGTGCCTCTATATCGCGGACACCGGGGATAACCAGGAACGACGCAAACGTGTCACCATCTACGCGGTCCCGGAACCGGAGCCCCCGCGCAGCGCCGCCGATACGCAACGGGTCACGGCCGCCGCATTCGCGCTGTCACTGCGCTATCCGGACGGCGCGCATGATCTCGAAGCGATCTACGTTTCGCCGCGCGATACGGCCGTGTACCTCGTGTCCAAGGGATGGAGCGGATCGATCCGTCTGTACCGGGTGACCCGGGCGGCGTGGAGCGATAAAGGCGTAACGACAGCGGAACGTTTGCAGACGCTTCCGATCAAGCCGATCCCCTCCCGCGCTCGACTGGCGACCGGGGCGGCCATCCGCCCCGACGGCCTCCTGGTGGCTATTCGGACTTACATCGATGTCTTTTTCTTCCGTCCCGGACCCGATGGGCGGCTGGCCATCGTCCGCCGACCGCCTTGTTCATTGATCGGAGTTGATCGAGGCGGTGAGGCAGTCGCATTTCTGGACGATTCCACCTTGCTCATCACCAGCGAGGCGAATCGGATCGGGCGTGGCACTATCCACACACTGCAGTGCCCGTGAAGCCAGCATAACCCCTGTAATAACAATAGATTGCGTTCGTAAGCGCTGGGGGCTGGCCTCAGATACCAATCCCCGATAAGTTTGCGCCCGCTTCCCGGCCACTCGTGGACATCAAATACCCGCTGCTCGAGCGGAGCCCAGAGACTGGAACTACCCAGCACTCATCGCCTGCCCCTGACTTGGTTGTACGAGGCGGGTAGCCCATCGATCCAATTTCGGGCGCTCACCGAAGTTGTGCCCCCTGCGGCGCGCGATCCGGAGCGCGTAGCCGCGCTTCAGGCTGCGGTGTTGTCGGATCGCGGGGCCTTGGCAATTGCCCGCAAACAGAAGGATACCGGGCTTTGGGGCGCCAACCTGCTGGGCTACGGCCCGTCGAAAGCGTTCGGCTGGAAGGAAACCGGTACGGTGTTTCAATACCGCCGGCTGATCGAGCTGGGATGGACGGCCGATCAACGCCCGTTCAAGCTGGCCGACCGGTTCTTATTCCGGCTGCTGTCACGGGATGAAGACCCATCGCTACAGGTCGAGTTTCAGCGTGCGGCAAAGACTGACCCCGGTCTGGGACTATGGGCGCGTAACATGCACCGGGAGGCAGCGGCATCCGCCCTGGCGCGTGCCGGCCATGTGGAGGACCCTCGTCTGCGCGGTACGGCGCACAAAGTCGCCAGCGACATCTCGCTGTATCTCCGCAGTGGGCTGATCGAGAAACCATTCCGGAAACTGTCGGGAAAGACCATTCTCGATCCGCAAGCCGCTCCGCCGACGATTTTCGGCATCGAAATGCTCGCGTTCATGCCCGCCGTGCAACGCGAGCGCGCGGGGTTCGTCGAGCGCCTCGCGAGCTTCTTCGGGGCACCCGCGCCCAAGCGGGCGTTCTACATCGTCGCTGGACGGAAGTTCTTCAAACCGACCTTCGAGCTGCTGGGCGATCCCCTCCGCTCGGACGCTCAGGGCCATGTCCCCGACGTCCCGTTCGCCGTGTATTGGCTCGAGCTCCTCGCACGGCTCGGAATCGTGCGTCAGATCCCGAGCGCCAGCCGCGTGCTTGCCCGGTTGTTCAGTGAAACGGACGATCAGGGTATCTGGAACCCGAAGAACCTCAGGGCATTACCAAAGGCCAACCCGGTCGTCACCCATTGGTTTCCGCTCGAGGGGCCGGGAAAGAGCCCAGCCCAACGCCAGACCGACATCACCTTCCGCCTGGCGCTGATCGCCAGACTAATGGGGATTCCCGTCGAAGTCGCGTAGTTTCTCCGTTGCGGTTTGGCTTCTTTTGTTGTAGTAGTAGCAAATATTACTACCTCATCGATCGACCTGACGCCTTTTGGCTTCACGCCCACCGAGTCGACCGTGTATGCGACTTTGCTGCGGCTTGGGCCTTCCACGGGCTACGCCGTGGCGCACGCCGCCGGGTTCGCGCGTGCCAACACGTATGCGGCGCTGGAGGCGTTGCTGCGCCGTGGAGCGACCTTCCGTTCGCCGGGTCGTCCGGCACGCTATCGGGCGACGGATCCGACGGGGCTCCTGGTCCAACTCGCTGCCGAGCAGGGTGAGCGCCTGGATCGGCTGAGCCGGGCGTTGGCTGGGATCCGGCCACCGCCCGAGCCGGCGACCCATGTTCTGGAGGGCGTGCGGGCCATCGCCAACGCGACACAGCAGTTGGTGGCCAGGGCCGAGCAGCGAGTGGATGGCGTACTCTCGGCTGAGCTGTGGCAGCCCACGATTCCGGCGTGGCGGCGCGCGGCAGCCCGTGCCACGCTCCACATTCGCATCGCGGGGGACGCAGTCGACTCTGGTGAAATAGGCTTCCCCGGAGCGCCCGGGGATCATCCTACAGTGTTGCTGGTAGACGGTCTGCACACGGTGCTCGCGGCCAAAATCGAGGGGGTGGACGGTCTGGCCGGCTTGTGGAGCTCGAATCCGCTGATCGCCCTGGTCGCCCGGTTAGTTATCGGGGAAACATGAGACTTCAGTACGCTGTCGCCCTGACCCTGGGTGCGGGCATGAGTGCCTGCCGGGCGGCACCCATTCCCGCCTGGCAGCGCTACCCCGCTGGGACTCCGCTCATCCCTCGCTACGTCTCGGTAGATAGCCATCCCATCAGGATCATAGAAACCGGTCACGGCCCGGCGGTGGTCCTGATCCACGGCCTCGGTGCTTCCCTGTACTCCTGGCGGTATTCCATGCTGCCATTGGCCGAGGCCGGCTTTCGTGTGATTGCTTTCGACGATCTCGGCTTTGGATTCTCTGACAAGCCAGCTCATGGGTATTCGAACGATGCCTACGTGAAGCTGCTGTTCGGACTCATGGATTCGCTCGGCGTGACCGATGCAGTGCTTGTGGGGCACTCGATGGGGGGCGCGATCGCCGCCGAGGCCGCATTGACTCATGCCGACCGTGTCAGCGGTCTGGTGCTGGTCGATGCTGCTGGATTCGGTGTTCGGTGGCCGTTCATGCTGCGCGCGGCGCGGTGGCCGCTGGTCGGAGCCTTCGTGGATCGCTTCCGTGGCCGCGCCGCTACCGCCCGGACCCTCCGTATGATCTACGGCGATCCGTCCCGCGTGACGCCCCAGGATATCGACCAGTACTATGCTCCGTTTCGCGAGCCAGGAGCCGCGCGAGCCCTGAGGGGCGTGCTGCGGGAATACCGCTTTGATGCTCTGCGAGGCCGGATGGCCTCCATCACCTCACCTACACTTGTCATGTGGGGCAGCGCGGATCGACTGATCCCAGCCGCCATCGGTCAGGCCGTGGTGGCGGACCTTCAGCAGGGTGCGTTTGTCCTTTTTCCCGGCGCTGGACACGCACTCCCTGAAGAAACACCAGCAGCGTTCAACCGCACGCTGCTGGCGTTCCTGCGCCACGGCTTGCCTTCCCCGCCGCAGAACGTCGCGCTCACCCGTCCCTAGCCGAACCATGCCACGGAGCATATTATTCCATCAACCATTTGGTTGAGGAAATACGCATGGAGCCTAAGTTATCCAATAACAGGGCGTTACGCATTGTACGGGCAGCGCGAGAAGAGTTCTCAAGACGGGGATTCGCGGGCGCTCGCGTGGAGCGAATCGCGAAGGCAGCAGAGGTCAACAAGCAACTGTTGTTCTACTACTACCACTCCAAACGCGGACTCTTTCAGGCGGTGGTGCGCAGCGGAGTGACCGAGCTCGAATCAGCGCTTACGGCGCTTCCCTCCTCCACCGGCAAGCCCTTGGAACGCCTCCAAGATGCGTTGGCGACGTTGTTCGAATTCCTTACGGCGCATCCTGACCTGGTCACACTGATCTCTCACGCCGACCGAATGGACGCCGCCCCATTTGCGCCGGCGATCCGGCGGTTGGTCGTGATGCTGGCAGAGGGGCAGGGCCTGGGCCAGGTGCGCGGCGACCTGGATCCCCACCTCGCTGCCGCTCAAGCGGTTGTGCTGATGGTTGCCTATCTACGGCTGGAATCGCTGATCGCCGCTAGCGCTCCACCGCTCGGCGCCGACGAATCGACGTTGCGCGAGCGGTGGAAGCGAGCGGCTGTGGATCTGATCGTCAACGGCGTGCGAGCGTAGCGCGCCGTCAGTTCTTCGAGACCATCTTGGGCTCGCGCGGGGCCGGTCCTTCGAAGACGAGATTCCCCGCCTCGTAACGCGCGCCCCGCAGCGCCAGGGAAAGCACCTCACCCAGGTCCTCGACCAGGTGAATGTCCAGCGACTTCCCGACGTCCTCGGGGAGATCCTCGAGGTCGGCTTCGTTCTCCTTGGGCAGGATGATGGTCTGGATCCCGGCTCGTACCGCACCCAGAACCTTTTCCTTCACTCCGCCGATGGGCAGCACCCGGCCACTGAGGGTGATCTCTCCCGTCATCGCGAGGTCATGACGCACCGGACGCCTGGACAAGGCGGACACGATGGCCGTGGCCATGGTCACGCCAGCGGACGGTCCATCCTTGGGGATCGCTCCGGCCGGAACGTGGACGTGGAGATCAGTGCCGGCCATATCCTGGTCCGCGATGCCGAGTCGCGCGGCGTGTGATTTCGCATACGTGAGGGCCGCCCGGGCCGACTCCTTCATCACGTCGCCCAGCTGGCCTGTGAGCACCAGCTCACCGTTGCCTCCCATCACGCTCGTTTCCACGAACATGATGTCGCCTCCCACGGGCGTGTAGTACATGCCGGTGGCCACACCGATCTGATCCGCGCCCGCCTTCCGCTCGGGATGCACCTTGGGACGGCCGAGCAGGTCATCGACGTCGGGCTTGCTGACCGTGACATGCTCGACGGATCCATCGGCGATCTTGCGGGCCACCTTTCGACCCAGCTTGCCGATCTCCCGCTCGAGCTGCCGCACCCCGGATTCCCGCGTGTAACTCGAGATGATCTCCCCCAGGCCGTCGTCCGTGAGGGTCAGCTGGGTCGCGCTCAACCCGTTGGCGACCAGCTGCCGCGGGATGAGATACCGCTTCGCGATCTCCAGCTTTTCACGCTCGGTGTAGCCTGCGAAATTGACGGTCTCGAGCCGATCGAGCAGCGGCCCCGGGATGTTCTGGAGAAAATTCGCCGTCGCGATAAACAGCACCTCGGAGAGGTCGAATGGCACACCCAGATAATGATCCGTGAACGAATCGTTCTGCGCCGGGTCCAGGACCTCGAGCAGGGCCGAGGCCGGGTCGCCCTGGAATGAGACGCCGAGCTTGTCGACTTCGTCGAGCAGGAACACGGGGTTCTTCGCGCCGGCCTGTTTCATGCCCTGGATGATCCGCCCCGGCATGGCCCCCACGTAGGTGCGCCGGTGGCCCCGGATGTCCGCCTCGTCCCGCGCGCCACCAAGGGAGATGCGGACGTACGGCCGCCCCATGGCGCGCGCGATGGATTTCGCAATCGACGTCTTGCCCACGCCGGGCGGACCGACGAACAGCAGGATCGACCCCTGTGACTCGGAATCCTTGTCCTGAGCCGGTTTGGCGTCTCCCGGTGGATTCGCAGCTCCTTCACGCTGGCGCAGCTGGCGAACCGCCAGGAACTCGAGGACCTGGTCTTTCACGTCCTGGAGTCCGTAGTGATCCTCCTCGAGGATTTCCACCGCCCGCTTCAGATCGAGCGATTCCTCGGCGCGCTTGCCCCACGGCAGTTCGGCGACGGTCTCGAGGTAGGTCCGGATCACCTGGCTTTCCATCGATTCCCGGCCGGCGCGCTCGAGCCGGGCAAGCTCCCGGTCGACTTCCTTGCGCGCGGCTTCCGGCAGCTCGAGCGCCGCCAGCCGCTCGCGCAACTCATCTACCTCGCCGGCCTCGTTTTCCTCACCGAGCTCCTTGCGGATGGCCTTCATCTGCTCTCGCAAAAACATCTCGCGCTGCCGCTCGCCCAACTCCTCCTGAACCTGGGACTTGATGTCCTCCTGGGCCTCGAGCACACCGATCTGACGCTGCACGGCCACCAACACGCGCCGTAACCGTTCCTCGACGGCCAGCGTCTCGAGCAAGCTCTGCCGCTCGGCTGGCTTGAGCTCGAGGTGCCCCGCCACGAGGTCCGCGAGCTGACCTGGATCGGTGACGCCCTCCAAGACTTGCTTCACGACCTCGTCCGGCAGCCCAGATTTCTGACCGAGCTCAGCGGCCCGAGCCCGAACTTCCCGATACAGCCCGAGAAACGACGGATCCTGCGCATTGAGGGGCGGCAGGTCCGGGGCCTCACGCACGACGGCCTGCAGATAGCCGTCGGCCTCGGTGTAGTGCACCGCGGTTCCGCGCTGTTCTCCTTGCAGGACGACCTGGATGCCATTCAACCCGCGCTGCACCTGTCCTATGCGCGCCAGGATCCCCATGGTATAGAGGAGACTGGGCGTCACCTGGTCGATGTTTTCGCGCTGGGCAACGGCGAACACGAGCTTGGTGGATTTGAGCGCGGCTTCTACGGCGCGCAGGGACGACGGGCGGCCGATCCCGATGACCGTGGGCACACCCGGAAACAGCACGAGGTCCCGCAACGGCAGAACTGGAAGAGTCAGACGCTCGGACATTTTCAATCCTCTCCATTCGGTTTATGCGACGCGCCCCGCCGAAAGCATCGGGCGTGCCACCGCTGAAACACGAGTTTGTGCGGGAACGTTCCAGTGGAGGCCGCCAATTGGGCACGGCATGTCAAAACGCGTGGCGATTGAGTTCTCGGATGCCGTCAGCTTGGCGTGCTTCTCCTAAGTCACGATCGCTGGGCCGGTTGCATGGCTCACGCAATGGGGGTAAATCTATGGCCGTCATGCGATTCGAATTGAAATGACGGGTCCCGATCGATCGTTGTCGGGCCGGCTGACGCAGGCGCTGGGTGGCTCCTACACGCTCGAGGGGGAGATCGGGCGTGGGGGAATGGGCGTAGTGTTTCAGGCCAAGGACCAGCGACTGAAGCGACAGGTGGCGATCAAGGTGCTGCCACCGGATCTGGCCTTTCGTGAAGAAGTGCGTCTGCGCTTCTTGCGTGAAGCCGAAACCGCCGCGCGATTGACCCATCCCAACATCGTCCCGATCCACAGCGTCGGCGAAGGACCGGACGGGCTGGTCTACTTCGTCATGGCCTTCATCGACGGCGAGCCTTTGTCTGCCCGATTGAAGCGGCGCGGTCACCTCGCGGCTGAAGAATCCCGTCGCATTCTGGTCGAGACGTCCGACGCTCTCGGCGCCGCGCACGCGCTCGGGATCATTCACCGCGACGTCAAGCCCGATAACATCATGCTCGAAGGCAGCCGGGGCCGAGTGATGGTGACGGATTTCGGCATCGCGAAGGCGCTCTCTTCTTCGAGCTCGGGCGGTTTAACGGGAACCGGCGTCGCCATCGGCACGCCGCATTACATGAGCCCGGAGCAAGCCGCGGGCGATCGTGAGATCGACGGGCGCTCGGATCTCTACAGCCTGGGTGTGGTCGGTTACCAGATGCTGTCCGGCGAGCTGCCGTTCCAGGCGCCGACCGTCCCGGGAATCCTGATCAAGCAGATCACCGAAGCGGCGCCATACCTCTCCGACAAGGTGCCCGACTGCCCCGAGGACCTCGCCGGCTGCGTCATGCGGTGCCTCGAGAAAGAGCCTGACGGCCGCTGGCCGACGGCGGACGCTTTGCGGCGCGCACTCGAATCCCGGACCGCGCCCGCCTACCGGCCGCGCCGGGCGTCCGTCGGGAGCCTGGCAAGCCGGCGCAGTCCGGCGGGTTTTCCGCCGCTCCCGCACCTGCCGCTGCCCTCCCCAGGCATCCCACGCAGTCCTATCGTGCCCCGCCGTGGAAGGGCACGCTCGAAAAAAGACCTAGCTGCCCAGAACGCCTCTGGTGAACCCGAGATCGTCCGCAAGACCCGAGGGAACGTGGTTTCCTGGGCCTCGGTGAGCGCCGGCCTATTGGTGGTGGACATGATGACCGGCGGAGGAACCTGGGTTTTTTGGCCGATCATGATGTGGGGCGCCTTCGGCGTCATGCCGCAATTCCTGAGGCTGTGGCAAGCCGGTTATTCCTGGCGCGACGTGTTGCACCGCCCCGTGGCCGCGGACGCGGCGGACGTGCGCCTCGGGTTCGCCGCACCGGGGAAACAGGGTGTATTGCAGGCTCCGACCACCGGCGAATTCGGACGCCAGGCTGTGCGGGTGCAGCAAGCCAGGGGGGACTACGACGCCATCATGCGCGTCGTGGAGCGGCTTCCCAAGTCGGAGCAGAAGTTGCTTCCGGACGTGGCGGCCACCGCCAACGCGTTGCTGAAACGGGCCGAAGAGCTCGCCCGGGCGCTTCATGCATTGAGCGTGGGAGTGGAGGACGGCGCCCTGGAACGCCTGGAGGCGCGGATCGAGGGACTCAAAGGTCAACCCGATTCATCCGAGCGGCAGCGCCAGCAAGTCCTGCTCGAGCGCCAACGCCAGACATTGAGCGACCTGTTGCAACGCCGTCAGGCGATCGAGGACCAGCTCGAGTCGTGCGTGCTCGCGATGCAGACGATGCGGTTCGATCTGCTGCGGCTGAAATCGGCGGGCGTCGATGCGGTGCTCGGGGATCTGACCCAGGCCACACAGCAGGCCCGAGCTCTTTCCCGCGACGTCGACCATGCCATCGAAGCCGCGGGAGAAATCCGGGAGGCCCTGGGCGGACCTCCCTAAGGCCGAACCGGCGCCGCCTCACGGCGGCACTGGGCCACCAGCGCCGGGCCGTCGTCGCGGCTCAATCCGAATTCCAACAACATCAGAAACTGATCGGCGGCCACCTCGCAAATGTGCTCGCGCAGCGCGGCGACCGCCCGCAGCTCATACAGCCGCGCCCAGCTGGGCCGGACGCGAATCGCTTCCACGATCACGCTGTCGGCGGTGACCGGAGGCCCGCGCAGGGCCAGCTGCGCGAGCGGCTCCCCCAACAGGTCGCGCGGGAACGGTGACCGCAGGGTGCCGCGGGTCGCGCCCAACGACGCCCGTGTTTCCGACACGACCACCGGCCAGAGACTGTCGCGAGTGGCCAGCTCAGCCAGCGCCGCGTGAGCCCGGGCGGGGTCAGCTCCCGCCGCCAGCGCCCGCTGCAAGAGGGCGCGCGCCGGACCGCTCTGGTGACGATTGAGGGCGATCGACCCGGCCAGGAGCAACGCGCGGGGATCGTCGTGACTGAGGACGGCCGGCAGCAGTGAGTCGGCCGCCGCGGTGTCCCCCATGATCACGCTGATGGCCGACATGCTGAGACGCCAGAACGGATCGTCCGGCTGAGCGGTCAACGCGGCCTGTACGAAAGGACGGCCGGCCGGATCGCCGAGCCGGGCCGAAAGGGATCGTGCCAGCCGCAGCGGGGAGAGGTGATCCGCGGCTTCAACCGGTGACTCGATGGCTGCCAGCGAGTCGATGATGCTGGCGACCCCATGACTGTCGAGGAATCGCCGTGCCGCGACGAACTCGAGCTCCGGACGGTTGTCCGAATGGGCCAGGGTGGCCCGGCTCTCGAGCCGCTCGGAGCCTTGTTGCCCGAGGACCTGCCGGTCGAAGTAATCCAGTGGCTGGTCGATCGCGAGATACTCGTGCCCGAATTTCTGGAGCGGCCCGCCCGGACCGAGCAGCGTGGTGACCCAGGCAGTATCGGCAACCAGCGAGTGCCCCGAGCCCAGCACCATCAAATCGTAGGCGCCGCCCGCCCATACCGAGACGTGCGGGAACACCGTGCGCAAGTTGCGAACGATGCCCGCCACGACCGAGAGCGGCAGCTGATAGAGCTGCACCCACTGGCAGAACACGCCGTCGTCAGAGAGGCGGCGACGCACAATGCGATAGAACTCCGGCGTGTAGAGCGTGGCGACCCCCGCCACCCACGGATTGCTGGGCTCCGACACGATGACGTCAAACCGATCCGGGGAGAGCTGCAGGGCGCTGCGGGCATCGTCGGCGATGGCCTGCACGTTGGGACGCTTCAACACATCCTCGTTCACATGGCGGAACAGGTGCGCCACCTCCAGCACCGCCGGCTCGAGCTCCACCACCCGCACCCGCTCCATTCCCGGCGCCGCGGCCATGACGGCCGTGGTCACGCCGCTTCCGAACCCGATGGCCAGGGCGGACCGTGCGTGTGGGCGGGCCGCGATGGGCGCGAGTCCCAGCATCGTCTGCGTATCCATGTCGCCATAGTCGGACGCATCGACCTTGCCGGTCACCTTGAGGGTGCGCCCCACAGTGGACTCCCACACCGATACGGTCGTGTTGCGCCCTTCCACGAATGCCAGGGGCCGGGCTCCGGCGTGATTGAGAAACGCCCGACGCTCCGCCGCGGTCATGTTCCCCCGGCCGTAAATCGTGGGTCCGAGATCGATGAGCCGCGCGCTCCATCGTGGTGCGGCGATCGCTACCGCGAGGCCGACGATGGCCAGTAACCCGCCACCCAGAACTCGGACTCGCAGCCGTGAGTGCTCGGCCGACCCTTCGGCCACTCCCCGAGCGGCCAACCCCGCCAGGCTGAGCGCCGCGAGCACGTTGATCGCGAGACCAAGCCGCAACGTGAGATCCGTGCCCAACCAGGAAACGAGCACGAAACCCGTGAGCGTGGCGCCCGCGATACTGCCGACGGTGTTCAGGAGATACGACCGGCCGACGTCCGCACCCCGGGCCTCGCCAGGCTGCGCGACGAGATCCGTCAGCAGGGGGAATGTCATCCCCATGCCGATCGCCGGGAGGAGGAGGACCGCCGCAACGGCCCCACCCATCAAGGCCAGGCGCGGCCCCGCATCGAAGTCCGAGATCTGGAACACCCAAACGATGTACGCGGGCAGCAAGTTGAAGAAGATCAGGAAGATCGCGGCGCCCGCGGCCGTGAGCCCCTGGGCTGCCGCCGCCGAGGCCGCCGTGTCCCCGGGCGACACGCGCCGCCGGGCCACGATGGAGCTGCCGATCCCGATGCCCAACAGGAAACACAGCAAGACCAGCGTGAAGGCGTAGGTCGAACCGCCTACCACCATGACCAGAATGCGGGTCCAGGCGATCTCGTCGAGCAGCGAGGCGAAAGCCGTGATGGTGAGGAGCACAACGGCCAGGGCCCGAAGCGTGGGCGGAACGGCGATGGTGAGGGCGGTGTTCTCGCTCCCCTGCGCGGCAGGCTCCGCGGACGGCCCAGGGTCCGGAAGGCGCAACGCAACCAAGCCGATGACCAGGTTCACGAGGGCGGTGGCCACGAGGCTGGCCCTGATGCCCACGAACTCGATCAGGAAGAACCCCGCGAGCGCGGTGCCGGCACAAGCGCCGAGCGTGTTGAGTCCGTACAACCGGCCGAGCGAGGCCCGCAACCGGCCGCGGTCGGTGGACGTGAACGCCCGAGTCAGAACGGGAAGCGTCCCACCCATCAGCGTCGTGGGCACGAGCAGTACGATCCCGGCGAGGCCGAAACGCAGGGCGACGCTTACGCCGGATCCCGGGGGCAGTCCGTGCGCCAGGGCGATGTAGGCCTGTTGCGCGAGCCACAACACAAGCGGCGAAACGAGACCGAACAGGCCGATCAGGATCTCGAGCCGGCCATACAGGGCCGCCGGTCGGGGGTGACGATCGGCGCGTCGACCCAGCAGCCAGGCGCCCAGCCCGAGGCCGCCCATGTAGGCCGCCACGACGGTGGTCACCGATTGAACAGTGGAACCGAACGACTGAAACAGCAGCCGGACCCACAGCAGCTCGTAGACGAGGCCCGTGGCACCGGAGAGAAAGAACAGCAGGCTGTAGCCGAGGACCGGCTTAGAACGCATGCAGCTCGCGCATGGCGCGCGCGAGATCCTCCACCTGCGGGAGAATGAAGTCCTCGAGATCGGGGGCGTAGGCCACGAACGTGTCGGTGGACGCGACCCGCTTCACGGGCGCATCGAGCCAGGGGAAGCACTCGTCGGCGAGCCTGGCGGCGATCTCGGCGCCGTATCCCCAGGACATCGCGTCCTCGTAGGCGACGATCACCTTGTTGGTCTTCCGGACCGACGTAGCGATGGTCGGCCAATCGACGGGCGAGAGACTGCGGAGGTCGATGACTTCGACGCTCACGCCTTCCTGCTCCTCCAGCTGCTTGGCGGCGACGAGCGAGCGCTGCACCACGGCCCCATAGGTGACGACCGTGAGGTCCTTCCCTTCCTTCACGGCTTTCGCCTTGCCCAGCGGAATCATGAAATTCGGACCCGGGTTCGGCGCCTTGTTGTAGGTCTGGCGATACAGATGTTTGTGCTCGAGAAACAGGACCGGGTCGTCGGAGCGGATGGCGGTTCGCAGCAGGCCGTTGGCGTCGAGCGCCGTCGCGGGACAGACGACCCGCAGGCCCGGGACGGACGTGAAGACGACGGCGCCCGTTTGCGAGTGATAGACGGATCCGCCCTTCAGGTAGCCGCCGTAGGTCACCCGGACGACGGCGGGGCAGGAGAAGGCGTTGGAGGACCGCCAGCGGAGGGTTGCGAGCTCGTTGCGCAGCTGGTGATAGGCAGGCCAGATGTAGTCGAAGAACTGGATCTCGACCACCGGCTTCAGCCCGCGCGTCGCCATACCGATCGCGCGTCCGACGATGTTGGCCTCGGCCAGCGGCGAGTTGTAGACGCGATGCCCGCCAAACTGGCGCTGCAGCCCCCACGTCACCTTGAAGACGCCGCCCTTGCCCTTCACGTCCTTGATGTACTTCTCCCGGCTCACATCAGCGACGTCTTCACCGAACACGATGATGCGCGGATCCCGCGTCATCTCGTCCTTCATACAGGCATTGAGCAGGTCCACCATGGTGGTGGGCTCGCCGGTGAAGTGCGGATCGTCTTCAGTGTCGAATTGCTCGGAGGTGGGATCGACATCCGGCGAGTACACGAATTTCAACGCGGACTCCGGGACCGGCTGGGGAGCCGCCAGCGCGACGTCAGTCGCGACCTGAATCTCCTCTTCGACCTGCTGCTTGATCGCTTCGATCTCGGCCGCCGTGGCGACTCCCTCGGCGATCAGACGCTCGGGAAAGGTGACGACACAATCCCGTTTGGCGTCGTCCTGCCGCTCCACGGGCGGACGGTACAGGATCTCGTCGTCGGAGAGTGAATGCGAGTACGGCCGCGTCACGTGGGCATGGACCAACGCCGGCCCGCGACGGGCGCGACAATGCGCCGCGGCGTGGGACAACGCGGCGTAGGAGGCCACGGGGTCGCAGCCGTCCACCTCTTCGACCAAGAGGTCGGGGAAGTTGGCGACCAGCGCGGAGACTGAGCCACCCGCCGTCTGCACTTCGACCGGCACGGAAATGGCGTACCCGTTGTCTTCGATCAGGAACAATACGGGCAGCTTGAGATTGCTCGCGCTGTTCAGCGCTTCCCAGAACTCCCCTTCGCTGGTCGTGCCGTCGCCGGCCGAGCAGTAGACGAGTTCGTCGTTCTTGGTCGGTCGCTCGGTGAGACCCTCAACCTGGCTATAGCGCAGCCACGCCTCAGCGCATCCCACCGACTGGAGGAACTGCGTCCCCGTAGGGCTCGACTGGCTGACGATGTTGAGCGCCTTGTGGCCCCAATGGGACGGCATTTGCCGTCCTCCCGAATTGGGGTCGTCCGCGGCAGCGACCGCGGAGAGCAGCATTTCGGTCGGCGTCATCCCGAGGGCCAGACAGAGCGCGCGGTCGCGGTAGTAGGGATAGAACCAATCGTACGCGGGCTTCAGGACCTTGCCGGCCGCGACGAGCACCGCCTCGTGACCGGCACCGGAAATCTGGAAGAAGATCTTGTTCTGCCGCTTGAGCTGGATCTCTTTGTCGTCCAGCCGGCGGGACAAGTACATCAAACGGTAGATGTCGAGCAGCTCCGCCTTGGCGAGCGGCCGGGAGGGGGTGGGGGCGGGTCGTGACTCGGCGCGAGGACGGGTGCGGGAAGCCATGGCCCCAAAATAGCCTAGCGATGCGGTGCTGCCAAAAGTTCCGGCAACCGGGCGAAGTACGGCAGGGCCACGGTAGTCCGGAATACGAACTCTTGCCTTGCCTCCGGTCCCCATCGGACCTCGGCGACCCGCGCTGCCAAGGCGAAGGCCAGGCGGGCATCGAGCGCGCTATCGGTCTGCGCGGTCACCTTCAGCCGTGACCGCACCCGCGCGAGGAAGGGCATGAGGAGCTTCGAACGCCACTGGTCGGTTGCGGTCAGCCACTGGGCCCGTGCCGGTGGTGTGGCGGGGAGGGTCAGGGCCACACTGTCGGAGACCGCATCGTCGAAGCCGGAGTCGCTCGCGACGCTCCACCACACCGGCAGCGGCGCGGGAGTAGGAAGGGTGACATCCGGCGCGATGCCGCCACCCCCCCGCACGACGCGCCCTGCGTCGGTGTGGAATTCCGTGAGGGTGTCCTCCTCGGCGCCGCCCTTACCCGCGAAGGCGCGGTACTGCTCGGCGGCCAGGCCGCGGTAGCGTCGTTGAATGAAGCGCCCGCTCGGGCTCAAGACGTGGCCGACCGTCAACATCAGGATGTCCCCAGCCGGCGGCACGAAGAACGCCGTCTGCATCAGCGCTTTGCCGAAGCTGCGCCGCCCCAGCAACAACGCGCGGTCGTGGTCCTGGAGCGACGCGGCCAATGCCTCCGCGGCGCTGGCACTGTGCTCGTCGATCAACACGATCAGCGGGAGGGTGGCAAACGCGCCGTCCCGCTTGGTCGTGTAGGTGACGTCGACGTCCTTCTTCCGTCCGACGGTTCGAAACACCAGAGTGCCACGTGGGAAGAACTCCGCAGCAACGTCCACCGCCGAGGTCACGATCCCGCCCGGATTGCCACGAAGGTCGAGGATCGCCCGGCGCATGTGCGCGTCCTTCAAGTGATCGAGGGCGTCATGGACCTCGCGCCCTGCGTTCTCACCGAACTCCTCGAGCCGCACGAACCCGGTGATCGAATCGAGCATCCGGGTCACGGACACCGACGTGACCTTGAGGAAATCCCGTTTCACGGAGACCGAGAGCGTGTCGGGCTCGAGGCGCGGGCCGCGCTCGAAGCGCAGCCGCACCTTGGACCCTTTGTCTCCCGCGAGCCGCAGCTCGAGGGCCCGCACCGGAATGCCCGCCACCGACGTGTCGTTGATCATCACCAGCCGGTCGCCCGGCTGGATCCCGGCCTTGGCCGCCGGGCTCCGGGGCGCCACGGCAAGCACCGTGACCGCGCTATCCACTTCTTCCAGCGCGAGTCCGGTGACGGCGATCTGGCCCTGCTCGATGGCATTCCGTCGTTCGAAGTCAAGCCGGGAGTAATACGCGCTATGCGGGTCCAGCGCCCGCAGCATGCCGTCGACCGCGGCGTGCACCAGCACGCCGTAGGTCACCGAATCGACGTAGTTGGCGCGAATGTGGTTGAGCACGCCCGAGAACGCCTGCAGCTCCTCGTAGGAGGAGCGCTGCTGGGCCGCCGCGGACGACCCGAGGACCAGGGCTGCGGCCAGCCCCAGGGTCGGCGGCCGACACATCGTCACCAGCGCTCCATCTTCACGGTTGCCAGCACGCTGTTCAGGTCGTTGAATTTCACCGCCCGCGGCTCGGCGGGGAGCAGCGGACTCTCGTACTCCGTCTGGCCGTCGCGAACGTTTACGCGGAAATGCGCGAACCGGTTCTCGCCCAGATCGGCCGACACCAACACGAACATCTGGAATCCGGGCGGGACATGCTCCTGCGTGACCCGGAGCTTCACCTTGTAGCGGCCGTTGTCCGCGGCCTGGCTGGTCCAAGCGACATGATAGATCGGAATCCCGGTGCCCTTCACCCACTCGTCGAAGAACCAGTCCATCGGGATACCGGCGTGGCGCTCGACGACGGAGCGAAAGTCGTCGGTCGTCGCCCGTCTTCCCCGATAGGTCTGATAGAAGTCCCGCATCGTCTCGGTAAACCGGTCTTCCTTCATGGTGCCGAGATCGAGCATCAGGATCCGCAGCATGTGAAAGACCCAGGCGCCCTTCTCGTAGATCATCACCTGGTAGCCGCCCAGGGGACCATTGCGGTACCCGATCCAGATGGGGCCGACCTTTTCACGGCTGTCGTTGATGTCGAACCGGTACTGGTCGAGGAACTTGAAGTACTCGTCGTTGCGCTTGCGCTCGGATTGGACGTACCAGAGCGCGGAAAACGATGCGAGGCCTTCGGCCAGCCACGCATCCCGATACGAGGCGGGTTGGACGCCGTTGCCCCACCACTGGTGCGCCACTTCATGGGCGCGGAAGAACTCGTCGAAACCGTCCAGCGACGTGTACTGGAACGTCCCCCACGACAGGTCGATCAAGCCGGGAAACGACACGCCCTCGTTGTAGGGAATCTCCGTCACGTAGAAGTGCTGGTAGAAGCTTTCGCCGAACAAGGTCGAGAACAGCTTGAGGCTGTTGGATATGTCGACGGCGACGTTCTCCCGCATATGGCTCTGCTCGAGGAGCATGAAACCGGCGGCGGCCAGCTCGCGCTTCAGGAGTCGATGCGCTTCCTCCGAAAGCATCACATCGAGGGGCGGCGCTCCCGGATGCTGGACGTGATAATTGTCGAACAGGCCGAGATTGAAGGTGGCGAAGGGCGTGGGCCGCCGCGTGACCCAATGGGTGGTGAGCACCTTCCCCGCGGCCGACGAGTCGGTGCGCTCACCGATGCTCGCGATCGGATACCAATCCGGGCTGTGGTAGGTGATGTCGAACATCGCCAGGTCGGCGCCCTGTCGATTCCTGGGATACCAGGACGCACCGGGGTCGATGTAAAACCAATTGCCGTACCGGTCGATCAAGCCTCCATGTTCGCCATGATAGAAGACCGTGAACGAAGTCGAATCGCCGGCCTGGAGTCGCCGGCCGGCGCGGACCCACCAGTCCCCCCCGTCCTTGGCCTTGAATACCTCGGCGCGTGTCCCATCAGCCAGTCTTGCCGAATCGACGTCGAGCTTCTCGTGCAGATCGAACAGCAGCCAGGGCCCCACCGGTTCGACCGCGACGGCCGTCAACGTGGCGCTCGCCGCGAAATTGAGATTCACGCTCGGCGTCGAGATGAGCTGCACGTCCAGCGCGTAGTGCGGCACGGAGAGGCGCTCGCGAAACCGCCACGCCCCGTCTGATCCCGCCAGCGGCCGCCGCAGCGGGAACTGCGTCACCACCGCCCATTCAGCGCCCCAGCGGATCCGACCGACGGGGCGATACAGCTGCACCGCTTCGGCGTTGTCCGGGTCGATCTGGAACAGCATCGCGCCGCCGGCACGCTCCACCTTGGCAAGGAAGAACCCGGTGGAAACGCTGTTGAGCAGCGGCCCGATGACCGAGCCCTCGAGCGATCCCTCTTCGCTTCCTTTCAGGGAGTTGACGAGATCGCGCACGTGGTCCGCCACATCCCCAGGGATCTCGGCCGCGGCATACGTGAGGGCCCGGAGCTGGTCGGCAGTCGAGTCCGCAAACAGCATCACCGCTTCCGTGATCGCATCGTCCAGGGTGGGGGAAGGCGCAAACCGCTGCAGCTCGGATCGCTCAGTCGCGTTCGGTGGCGTGAAGGTGAACCGCCCGTCGCCGCGAAACACCGCGGCGACCGTCCGGCCACCGACCGGACTCATGAGGTAGAGCTTCCCTCGCTCGAGCGTGAGCTGGCCGGCGTCGCGGGTGAGCACGAGGTGACTGACATCCGCCACGTAGCCGGGGACGGGCGAGAGGCTCGTCAGCTCCCGGTAGCGGTCCATGTACGTCGCGGCCGGGGTACCCTCCGCGGCGATCGCGCTCTGACCGGCCAAGCCAACGGGCACGAGCCAGACGGTCACCCAAACCCACGAGCAGCGGACAAGATGAGATGGAGACATACGCAGCACCCCGCTATGGCAGAGCGGCCAGACGCTGCTTCGCATCTGCAATTTCCGCGCTCATTCGGCTCGGCGCGATGGAAACGAATTGGGCCAACGCGACCTTCGCGAGGGCCGGTTGACTCCGTTGCATTTCCACCAAGCCCAGCACATAGGGAATGCGGGGAATGCGGCCGTTGGCCTCCTGCGCCTGCCGCAACGTGGTCGCGGCTTCGTCCAGCCGTCCGGCGTCGCGCAACAGCTCCCCGAGATCCACCAGCAGGCTCGGATCCTCCGGATTGGCGTCGACCGCGCGGCGCGCTTCTTCGATCGCCTGCGACCACATCGTGTTCTCCGCGTAGAGGCGGGCCAGCCGGGTGTGGGCCATCCACAAGCCGAGATCGTTGGCGAGCGCCTCCTGGTACAGGGCCATGGCATCCGCCGGGCGGTGCACGCGCTCCATCAGCAGGGCGAGCAGGTAGCGATAGTCGTTGGTGCCGAGGTCGAGCTGGATCAGGGAGTCGCTGGCTTCGTGTTTGAGGGAGCGATCGAGTACGACGCGGATATCCGCGATCGCTTTCAGGTATGAGCGCAAGTGGGCCGCCGCCAACCCGCGCAACCAGAACAGGCCACTCGGGATCGAGTCGACCGGCTTGCCCTTGTAATACCGCTCGATGAAGAGGTCGATGGCGTTGTAGGACAATTCGTAGCGCCAGCCGAATTGACTGACCCCGAGCTCCAGGAGATAGATCGTCGTGTAGTCCCCGTAGTCGGGAATCGCGACGACGTCCTGCTTGGGCGGGGTCGCGCCGATCACGCGAAAGTCCACCAAGGGATCGACAAGGAAGGCGCGGTGCAACAACCGGTTGGATTCGGCCACCGAATCCTGCCACGCCGGGGGGAGTTTGCGCTTCGCGACTTCGTTCCAGAGCCGGGGGCGTCGATCGTACGGGAGATACCCGAGCAGCAACCACGCCGGGGCGTATCGCGGGTCCACGGTGACCGCCTGCCGCGCCAGGCGACCGGCGTCGTCATACCGTTTGAGGATGTCGTAGCGATATGCCAGCCGGTACAGCGCCTCTGCATCGAGCGAATCGCGTCGCGCGTTGGCTTCCAGCTGCTCGAGTGTGGGCGGCCGATCGGCAGCCTGGCTCAGGAGCGGGAAAGGGCCGAGCAGGAGTATCAGCGGGACGGCGAGCCGCCAAGCACCCATGACATGGAACATGCCCTGCCGCCACCGGGTCCGACAGGGTCCCGACACCGTGCCTTGGCATACGCGAATCGTTCGCAATATTGCAGAATCACATCGAGGGCCTTCATGGACGAGACCGCCAAACAGACTGTCCTGCGCCACTTCCCCTACGGCACGTATGTGGTCACGGTCGCCGCGGACGGTGAAGAGCACGGGATGACCGCCAACTGGGTTACCCAGGCGGCGGTTGAGCCACCGATGGTCGCGATCGCGGTCGAGAACACATCGAAGACGATCGGGATGATCCGTGACGCGCGCTATTTCGGCGTGAGCCTGCTCGCCACCGGGGCCGGGCAGCGCGATCTGGCGGGGAAACTGGGTCGATCGTCCGCGCAGGCACCGCACAAGCTCAAAGGCATCCGCACGAAACCGGCGCCTGTTTCCAAGACACCGGTTCTCGCCGAGTCGCTGGGGTGGGTCGAGTGCCGGGCGGTCGCCTCACTACCCGCGGGCGATCATACCCTGGTGTTGGGAGAGGTGGTCGAGGCCGGATTGGAGAACGCCTCGGAGCAACCCCTCACGTCGCTGGAAGCGGGGCTCAAGTACCCTGGCTAATGGGCTGTCAGCTATCGGCTATTCGCCCTTGCGGTAAACGACTTTCCCTCCAACGATCGTGACCGAAACTCGCGCCGTGGCGAGCGATTCCGGGGCCATCGTGAACAGGTTGTGGTCCACGACCACCACATCCGCGAAGCGCCCGGGGGCCAGCGTCCCCCACTGCTGGTCCGCGAATACCGCCCAGGCATTTCCCGCGGTGTACGCGCGCAACGCTTCTCCCACTGTGATCTTCTGCTGCGGCACCCAGCCCGTGGGGTTCTTGCCGTCGAGCGTACGGCGCGTGACGGCGGCGTACACCCCCCAGAGGGGGTCGAGGGTCGCCACCGTCCAGTCGGATCCGAACGCGAGTGGCGCTTCGGAGTCCAACAGATCACGGAACGCGTAGGTCGTCTGTATGCGCTCCGGCCCGATCCGCTGCTGGACCCAGCGCCCGTCGTCGATCGCGTGGTACGGCTGCATGGAGGGCACTACGCGCAGCCGGCCGAACATGGGAATCTCTTCACGACGCAGATGCTGCGCATGCTCGACGCGGAAGCGCCGGTCGCGCGTGCCGTGCACTTTGGTGACGCTGTCGTAGATCGCGAGCAGAATCGCGTTGGCCCGGTCCCCGATGGCGTGCACCGCGACCTGCAGCCCGGCCGAGTCGGCATTGCCGATCCAGGTCCGCATGTCGGCTTCGCTGTTCTGCATGAGGCCGCGGTAGCCGGCGGAGTCGTCGTAGGCGTCGAAGAAGAACGCCGTGCGCGATCCCGCGGAGCCATCCATGAACCCTTTCAGTCCGCCGATGCGCACCCAGTCATCGCCCGGGCCACTCGCTTTGAGCGTCTCCGCCACCGCGCGCCAGCCGTTCAAGGGCAAGTAGAGATAGACGCGCATCGTCATCTTTCCCGCCCGCTCGATGCGCCGGTAGCTGGCGAGGTCGGACCACGACGCCGACATGTTCGCCGTCGCGGTGACGCCGAGTGACGCCGCATAGGCGAGTGCACGAGCGACGGCCGAGTCTCGTTGCTCCGGGGCGGGATCGGGGATGGCCTGCCCGATCAGGCCCATCGCCTGATCCTTGAAAATGCCGGTAGGTTCGCCGGTCTTCGCGTCCCGCAGGATCTCGCCGCCGGAGGGGGTGGGGGTGTCCTTCGTGACGGCCGCCGCTTTCATCGCCGCCGCATTGGCCAGCGCTTCGTGGCCGTCCAGCCGGCTGATGAACACGGGATTGTTGGGGGTGACCGAATCAATCCACTCATGGCGCGGAAGCGGCTGTCCCGGCCAGAGGGTGTGGTCCCAGTCTCCGCCCAGTATCCACTGCCCCGCCGGAATTCGTTGCGCGAAGTCCTTGACGCGCCTGACGAACTCCTGCGGCGTCGGGGCATCGCGCAAATCGAGCGAGGCGAGCTGGAATCCGCCGTCCACGAAGTGCGTGTGGCCGTCGGCGAATCCCGGGACCACCAGCCCGCCGCGCGCATCGATCATCGTGGTTCGCGATCCCACATAGCGTGCGACCTCGGCCGAATCCCCCACCGCGAGGATTCGATCGCCCCGGATCGCGACGGCGCCCGGTCGACCCTGGCCGGTCGAGAGACCGGTCCACACGATCCCGTTCACGATGACGCTGTCGGCTTTGGGGCCACAGGCGGCGAGCAGCAGGACGGAGAGCACGGCGATGCACGAGCGGGACATGCGGGGACTCCGTATCAGCGCAGTTTGGTGACACGACGAATCGTTTCGATCGCCGCGAGCGGATCGACGCCCGGCGACGCGGGAGGTGAGGCGGCGAGCGAATCGCGGATATCGAGCAGCACCTCGAGCAGCAGCTGCTCCCGTTGGTAGGACGCGTCGAGGTCCAGCATGCGACGCTCATCGCCGGACGCCTTGGCGCGGTCGTAGGCTTCGCGGTAGATGGTTTCGAGGTTCCCGAGGATTCGGTCGCGGGGTCTGGGCATGGTTTCTAGTCGTCGACTTTCTTGATCACCAGACCGCTCGGCACCTTGGGGATGAAGAAGGTCGATTTGGGCGGCATCACATCGGCCGCGTCCGCCACCGCGAACACCTGGGACACCTTGGTCGGGTTCATCAACACCGCCGCCAGCGCTTTGCCGGCGTGCGCCAGCCGCAGGGCGGCCGCGGGATCCGGGGAGTAGGTCAATGTCGGCGTCGACTTCCCCGCTGCCAGTATTTCCTGGACGACGAGCCGCTCCACCACCGCGACGTCGAGCGAGCGCACCGCGGCCGTGCGACCCAGCTCCGGCAGGCTCGCCAGCGGGGCGTCCGGCCGCAAAACGAGCAACCGGTCCCGCTCTCCGCCCGCAATGGC
>Ga0075433_10000480_pt1 | contig 26041 bp, 30 predicted proteins | sample RhiMethybrSRZTD2_FD_75299 | JGI IMG/M metagenome (GOLD analysis project Ga0075433, IMG submission 75299) | Populus rhizosphere microbial communities from Tennessee, USA - Rhizosphere MetaG P. TD hybrid SRZTD2 | ecosystem: Host-associated > Plants > Roots > Rhizosphere > Soil | place: USA... | reverse complement strand
ATCGGCGCCATCGCCGGGCGCGCGCTGTACGAAGGCAAGCTCGACCTCAAGGCCGCGCAGGCCGCGGCCGACAAGGCGCTCGGCAAGGCCTGATATGCCTTTAGCCAAACGCGTCATTCCCTGCCTCGATGTGACCGCCGGCCGGGTGGTGAAGGGCGTCAACTTCGTGCAGCTGCGCGACGCGGGCGACCCGGTCGAGATCGCCGCGCGCTACGACGGCGAAGGCGCGGACGAGCTCGCGTTTCTCGACATCACCGCGAGCTCCGACGAGCGCGACCTCCTGCTGCACGTCATCGAGGCCGTGGCCTCGCAAGTGTTCATTCCCCTCACGGTGGGCGGCGGCGTGCGTCGCGTCGAGGATGTGCGGCGCCTGCTCAACGCCGGCGCGGACAAGGTATCGATCAACACCGCGGCGGTGCAGAATCCGGAGCTCGTGCGCGAGGCGTCGAGCGTGGTGGGCTGTCAGTGCATCGTCGTCGCCATCGACGCGAAGAAAAGCGGTTCATCATGGGAGGTGTTCACCCACGGCGGACGCCGGGCCACCGGGCTCGACGCGGTCGAGTGGGCGCGCCGCATGGAAGCGGCGGGCGCGGGCGAGATCCTGCTCACCAGCATGGACCGCGACGGCACCCGCGACGGGTTCGACCTTCCGCTGACCCGCGCGGTCGCCGACGCCGTCGGCGTGCCGGTCATCGCCTCCGGCGGCGTCGGCAAGCTCGAGCACATGGCCGAGGGCGTGCTCGAAGGCCGAGCAGACGCAGTGCTTGCGGCGAGCGTATTCCACTTTGGCGACTTCAGCGTGCGCCAGGCGAAGGAGCACATGCAAAGCCGCGGCATCGAAGTGCGCCTATGAGCTTCCTGGACGAAATACCATGGGACGAGCAGGGCCTGATCGCCGCCGTGGCGCAGGACGCCAAGAGCGGTAGAGTGCTCACGGTAGCCTGGATGAACCGCGAAGCGCTCAGGGAAAGCGTCGAGCGCGGCGAGGCCGTGTACTGGTCGCGCTCGCGCAAGCGCCTGTGGCGCAAGGGCGAGGAATCCGGCCATGTGCAGAGGATCGTCGAGCTGCGGCTCGATTGCGATGCGGACGCGCTGCTCCTCAAGGTGGAGCAGGCGGGCGGCATCGCTTGCCACACTGGGCGCGAAAGCTGCTTCTATCGCAGGCTGGAGGACGGGAGGTGGGTGGCGACCGACCCGGTCCTCAAGGACCCGTCGCTCATCTACCGAAAATGAAGACCGGATTGGCCGAAACCCTCGAGCGCATCGCCGCGCTCATCGAAAGCCGCAAGCAGGCGGACCCGAAGACGTCGTACGTCGCGAGGCTCATGTCGCAGGGCGAAGACAGCGTGCTCAAGAAGATCGGCGAGGAAGCGACCGAGACCGTGCTCGCCGCCAAGAGCGGCGATCGCCTGCACCTCGTGCGCGAGACCGCCGACCTCTGGTTCCACTGCATGATCCTGCTGGCGCGGCACGGCCTGGGCCCGGGCGACGTGCTCGCCGAGCTGCATCGGCGCGAAGGCATCTCCGGCCTGGACGAGAAGGCGGCGCGAAAACACGACGAGCGCTCCAATGACTGAGCCCCGCGCTGACCCGAACTGCATCTTCTGCAGGATCGTGCGCGGCGAGATCCCCGCGAAAAAGGTCCACGAGGACGAGCACGTGCTCGCTTTCCACGACGTGCGCCCGCAGGCGCCGGTGCATTTCCTCATCATTCCGAAGGAGCACGTACCGACCCTGTACGACGCTGACATGCGCCAGCACCAGGCGCTCGGCAGGATGGTGGCGCTCGCGGGAGAGCTGGCGCGCAAGGAGGGTGCCGCCGAGGGCTTCCGCTGCATCATCAACACCGGCCGGGTGGGGCATCAGGAGGTGTATCATGTGCATATGCACGTCCTGGGCGGTCCCGAGCCGCTGGGACCGATGCTCCATCGAAGGAAATAGGAGAGAGATATGGGCTCGCTCAGCATTTGGCACTGGCTGATCGTCCTGGTGATCGTGATGCTGATCTTCGGCACCAAGAAGCTGCGCAACATGGGCGCGGATCTCGGCGGCGCGGTGCGCGGCTTCAAGGACGGCATGCGCGAAGGCGGCGACAAGCCGTCCGACGCGGCTTCTTCGCCCGCGCCGCAGGTCACCGGCAAGACGGTCGAAGGCGAGGTCAAGAGCAGGACCGAGCACAAGGCCTGAGGCGGCAGACTCCATGAAAAGGCGCCCGCGGGCGCCTTTTTAGTCTCCGCACCCCATGTTCGACATTGGATTCTCCGAGCTCCTGGTCATCGGCATCGTGGCGCTCATCGTGATCGGCCCCGAGAAGCTGCCGCGCGTCGCGCGCACCGTGGGCGTGCTGGCCGGGCGGCTGCAGCGCTATGTGGCCGACGTCAAGGCCGACATCAACCGCGAGGTCGAGCTCGAGGAGCTGCGCAAGATGCGCGACTCGATGCAGCAAGCCGCCTCCGAGTTCCAGTCGTCGGTGCAGTCGGAGGTGAACAAGACCGAGGCTGAGCTCAACCAGACGGCCGCCGAGCTGAACAAGACTGTCGAGGATGCCGCAAAAGACCAGCCGGCCCAGAGCAAGCCCGAAGAGCCCAGGCTCGAAGAAACCAAGCCCGAAGACACCAAGCCCGAAGAAACCAAGCCCGCCGCATGAGCGACCAGGAAAGCTTCATGTCGCATCTCATCGAGCTGCGCTCGCGGCTGGTGCGCGCGGTCGGCGCGGTGCTTGCGCTGTTCCTGCTGCTGTTCGTCTGGCCCGGATCGGGCTACATCTACGATCTGCTCGCGGCGCCGCTCATGTCGGCGCTGCCCGAGGGCGCCAAGATGATCGCCACCGGCGTGATCACGCCCTTCATGGTGCCGGTGAAGGTTACGGCGCTCGCCGCATTCTTGATCGCTCTGCCCTACGTGCTGTACCAGGCGTGGGCCTTCGTCGCGCCGGGCCTCTACGAGCACGAGAAGAAGCTCGCGCTGCCGCTCGTGATCGCCAGCACCGTGCTCTTCCTGGCCGGCGTGGCGTTCTGCTACTACATCGTGTTCGTGCGCGTGTTCACCTTCATCCACAACTTCGCGCCGAAGTCGATCACGCCGGCGCCGGACATCGAGGCCTATTTCAGCTTCGTCATCACGATGTTCCTCGCGTTCGGGGTGACGTTCGAGATCCCCATCGTGGTCATCCTGCTGGTGCGCATGGGACTCGTGTCGGTGGAGAAACTGCGCGATGCGCGGCCCTATGTAATCGTCGGCGCTTTCGTGGTCGCCGCGGTGGTGACCCCGCCCGACGTGCTGTCGCAGTTCATGCTCGCGCTGCCGATGTGCCTGCTCTACGAGGCGGGGCTGTTCCTCGCACGCTTCATCAGCGTGCGGCAGAAGGAGCAGTCCGACTACAAGGCCGAATCGGGCTAGTCCGGAATCCGCAGCCTGCCTTCCACGTCGACGCCGATACGGGCGTTGGGGGCGGGCGCGCGCTCGATGGGCGGCAGGTTGGCAGGCGAGAGCGGAACCGCGCGCCCGTCCTTGATTTCCCGCGTCCGGGTGCGCACCACTTGTGAAGGCGGCAGCGGCTGGCCGTTCTTCAGGTGCTCCCACATCAGGTTGAGCGCCCGGGTGAAATAAACGTTGAGCGGCACATAGCGCGAGTCGAAGCCCGCAACGCCGTTCAGCACGTCGAGATGGTGCGCGTGCGTGACTTCGTAGTAGTACAGCCTCGAGTTGGGCTCGACCGCCTTGTTCCGGGCGTAGTACGCGCGCGACGCGTAGTTGGGCGGCAGCAGCGCGTCGGAGCGCCCGTCGACGATCAGCGCCGGCTTGCCGCGCAGATTGCCGGTGAGGTGCGTTTCCTCGATGCCGCGCCGCACGCGGCGCGCCTGTTCGGCCATCTCGGCTTCCAGGGGCCGTCCGCTGACCGCGTCGACGCCGGTAGCGAGCGAGCGCAGGCACAGCGCGCCGTCGAGGTTCAGGTCTCGGACGCCGCTCGACGGCGAGACCGACAGCCGGTCTTCTTTCGCGCCTCCGGGCGACAGATTGTTGATGAGGTTGATTCCCGCGGTCGGCGGGATGCCGTTGGAGAGGGCAAACGAGTTTTCCAGGCCTCCAGCCTCGGCTGGATTCCCCGCGTCGACGCCGGAAGACGTGCTTGCGGCGAAGCTGTAGCCGCACAGGTTGTCCAGGACCGAGAAGCGCCCGTAGCTGTTTGCGTACGTGACCGCGATGCCTTGCACCACCGAAAGGCTGTAGTGCGAGGGCAGCACCAGATTGGCGTCGGGAAGGATCCCATACTCGTTGATGATGCGCTGGCTCTCGGCGGCCTGCTGCGCCAGGGTGGGGGAGCGCAGCAGGCCTTTTTTTGCCAGCGAGGCGCAGCGCGCCTCGCGCAGCGGCTGTGGCACCGTGTTGAAAGGCACGCCGCGGATCGAGTCGGCGAGCGAGGCGCAGGGTAGGTAGACATTGAGCAGCGTCGAGGTGTCCAGCGTCGAGCGCACATCGGCGAGCGACACGTTCGGTTCGGACAGGGCGAGGCCGTCGATCAGGCCGCGCGTATCTTGTTCGGCGGCCGCGAGCGCCGCATAAGCGCCGTTGGAGATGCTCGAGGCGATGACCAGCGTGTTTTCAGGCATGTAACGCCCGGCGCGCCGGTCCGTCAGGCTGCTCAGCACATAGAACGCGAAGTCGATGGCGGCGAGCGTGTGCCGGCCCCAGTCTTTCTCGGGGTTGACCTGAGAATGCGCATGTTTTACTGCGACCCGATTCGGATAATCGCGCAGATAGCCGGCGCGCTGTTCGGCGCTGATGCGCGCAGTGAAGAGCGAATCTTCTCCGGCGCGAGCGGCGCTCGCGCGCTCGCCGGTGACGAGGTTGACCGTATCGGTGGTGAGGTCATGAATGCCAGTGCCGGTGCCCTTGTCCGTGTAGGCGACGGCGCAGCCGCGCTTCAGGCCCCACTCGCCGGAGGTGCCGATCGCGCCGTAGATGCCACGCGATCCGGACGAGGTAGCGGTCACGATGCACGGATCCTTGGGATCGAACCGGTCGGGCACCTGGACCATCAGCGTGGCGCCGTCGAGGTAGGTGAGGAACTCGTCGCCGGCAATCTTGCCTTCGCCGAGGGTGTCGCGGCCGGCGAGATCGATGTTCGGCCCGTAGAGCACGCCATACCCGCCCGCGGCGCTCATATCGACCAGGGCACGGTAGTTGTAGTAGATCGCGCGCTTGCGCAGCTCGACCGATTTCGGCTTGGTCGGATCGCTCATCGCCGGCGCTATGCTCTGGCCGAGCCCGGTCTTGCCCAGTCCGGCGGTCAGCAGATCGTCGCTCACGCCGTCGTAACGGTGTTGCAGCACCTTGCTGGGCCAGACCGGTCGAGGCGCCGGCTCGGCAGCGGGCGGCGCGGGCGGCGCGGGCGGCGCGCTCGGGGGCAGGGGCGCCGGTGTGGTCGAGGACGCGGGCGCGGAGGAAGGAGCGGGAGCGCCCGTCGGCGCGGGCGCCTGGGGCGTGGCGGCGCAGCCGGCGAGGCACAGCGCGGCCACGGCTGCAAAGATCCTGCGCTTCATGCTTGCCCTTCCTGGAATATCAGTCGCCGCGGTCGCCGCGCGGCTGCGGCTTGGGCCGCCGCCCCACGGTTACGCTGGCATCGAGGTCCTTGCCGGCGCGTTTGAGCTTCAGTCTGGCCGTGTCACCCGGCGCGAGCGCCGCGACCAGGTTGAGCATCGAGGTCGGGTCGCCCACCGGGCGGCCCTCCACCTCGACCAGCACGTCGCCGGGCTTCATGCCCGCCTTGTCGGCCGGACCGCCGCGCAGCACGCCGGCGATGAGCGCGCCGCGCGTGGTCTGCAACCGGAAAGACTCGGCGACCGCCGGCGTGATCTCCTGCACCTCCACGCCGATCCAGCCGCGCGTCACGCCGCCGCTTTTCACGATCTGCTCGAGCACCATCCTCGCCGTCGATACCGGGATCGCGAAGCCGATTCCCATCGAGCCGCCGGAGCGGGTGAAGATCGCGGTATTGATGCCGACGAGATTACCGCCGACGTCGACCAGCGCGCCGCCGGAGTTGCCGGGGTTGATGGCGGCGTCGGTCTGGATGAAATTCTCGAAGGTGTTGATGCCCAGGCCGGTGCGTCCGAGCGCCGACACGATGCCGCCGGTGACGGTCTGGCCGACGCCGAAGGGGTTGCCGATGGCGAGCACCACGTCGCCGACCTTGAGCGCGTCCGAGGAGCCGAAGGTGATCGCCGGAAGGTTCTCCGCGTCGACCCGCAGCACGGCGAGATCGGTCTCGGGGTCGTTGCCCACGATCTTGGCGAGGAGTTTCCTGCCGTCGTGCAACGCGACCTCGATTTCGTCGGCCGCCTCGACCACGTGATGATTCGTGAGCAGGTAGCCGCTGCTGCTCACGATCACGCCGGAGCCGAGGCTCGACGAGCGCTCCGGCACCTGGTCGCCGAAGAAGCGCCGGAATACCGGATCGTTGAGCAAAGGGTGGCGCGGCGCGTCCTTCGAAGTGAAGATGTTCACCACCGACGGGGTCGCGCGCGTCACCGCGCCGCTGTAGGAGCCGGTGCTCGGCACCGCCGGAAGCGGTCCGGTCGCCGGCGCCTGCTGCACCACCGAAAGCTGGCCCGCGGGCGTGCGCGAGGGCAGCCACTCGGGACGGAACGTGGAGACCACGAACAGCACCGCGACCGCAACCGTCGCGGCCTGCGCAAAGATGAGCCAGAGGCGCACCATGGAAGGTCCGCAGTATACGGAAAATCTCTAGAAGATTTAAGCGCTTACGGCCGAAATCGTGGACATTTGCAAGGCCCGCCGTTAGAATCGCCGACTTTCGCGCTCTCCCGCTGCAGCTCATAACAACGCCATCTCCATGAACGATCGAGAAAAAGTAGATAAGACGCGGCGCACGCTCGTGGTCGCCACCAGCGTGGCGGGTGGCGTCGCCACCGTCGCCACGGCGGCGCCGTTCGTTGCCAGCATGTGGCCTTCCGAGCGCGCCAAAGCCGCCGGCGCGCCGGTCGAGGCCGACATCGCCACGCTACAGCCCGGCGAGTTACGCGTGTACGAGTGGCGCGGCAAGCCTGTGTGGGTGTTCCGCCGCTCCAAGGAAATGCTCGAGTCGCTGAAGGCGGTCGAGCCCTACCTCACCGATCCGCAGTCGAAGTATTCCGAGCAGCCAAAGTACGCGAAGAACGAGAATCGGTCGGAGAAGCCGGAGGTCATGGTGCTGATCGGGGTGTGCACGCATCTCGGCTGCTCGCCGCAGATGCGGCCCGCCGAAGCGAAGGCCGAGATGGGCGCCGACTGGGTGGGCGGCTTCTACTGCCCCTGCCACGGCTCCAAGTTCGACCTGGCCGGGCGCGTGTTCCGCGGCTCGCCCGCGCCTAAGAATCTTGAGGTGCCGCCTTACGAGTTCTCCTCCGATGTGGCCTTGGTGATCGGCGAGGACAAAGAAAAGAAGGGAGCGTAAGGCATGTCGCGTCTGCAGGCTTTGTGGGGGTGGTTCGACTCGCGCATGCCGTCGGCTGCGGAGCAGTGGAAGATCCACGCGTCGGAGTACTACGCGCCGAAGAATTTCAACTTCTGGTACTACTTCGGCTCGCTCGCGGGATTGGTGCTGATCATCCAGATCGTCTCCGGCATCTTCCTCACCATGAACTACAAGCCCGACGCGAGCCTCGCCTTCGGCTCGGTCGAGTACATCATGCGCGACGTGTCGTTCGGCTGGCTGCTGCGCTATGTCCACTCCACCGGCGCCTCGGCGTTCTTCATCGTGGTGTACCTGCACATGTTCCGCGCCCTGCTGTACGGCTCGCACCGCGCGCCGCGCGAGCTGGTGTGGATCTTCGGCGTGCTGATCTACCTCACGCTGATGGGCGAGGCGTTCTTCGGCTACCTCCTGCCCTGGGGCCAGATGTCGTACTGGGGCGCGCAGGTCATCGTCAATCTCTTCGGCACGGTGCCCTTCATCGGCCCCGACCTCGCGCTGTGGATCCGCGGCGACTACGTCGTGTCCGACGTCACGCTCAACCGCTTCTTCGCCCTGCACGTGATCGCGTTTCCGCTGGTGCTGCTCGGCCTCATCGTCGCGCACATCCTCGCGCTGCACGACGTGGGCTCGAACAACCCCGACGGAGTCGACATCAAGAAGACCAAAGGTGCGCACGGCAAGCCGCTCGACGGCATTCCGTTCCACCCCTACTACACGGTGAAGGACCTGGTGGGTGCGGTCGTGTTCCTCGCCATCTTCTGCATCGTCATGTTCTTCGTGCCGGAAATGGGCGGGTACTTCCTCGAGGAAAACAACTTCATTCCGGCCGACCCGCTGAAGACCCCGCCGCACATCGCGCCGGTGTGGTACTTCACTCCGTACTACTCGATCCTGCGGGCCGTCCCGCCTATCGGAATTGACTTTCTCGGAATTGCGCCAAGCCAGTTTCCGGGGGTTTTGGCTATGGGAGTCGGGGTCCTTATCTTCTTTTTCCTGCCGTGGCTCGACCGCAGCCCGGTGAAGTCGATCCGCTACCGTGGGGCGCTCTACAAGAGCTGGCTCGCGGCCTTCGTGGTCGTGTTCGTGATTCTCGGCTATCTGGGCGTGAACCCGACCACGGTGTGGGGCCAGTTCAAGTTCAACGCCTTCTTCCTCGACACCAAGGACATCGCCACGTGGGTGGCGCGGCTGTGCACCCTCGTCTATTTCCTGTTCTTCTTCCTCATGCCCTGGTACACGGCGCGCGACAAGGTGAAGCCGGTCCCCGAGCGCGTGACCTACCATCACTGAGGACAAGGGTGAAAAGCCTCGCACTGGCCATTCTCCTCGCGCCCCTGGCGGTGCTCGGCGCGGAAACCGGCTATCGCCTCGACAAGTCGCCGCACGAGCCGACCGACCTCGTCAGCCTGCAGACCGGCGCCAAGCTCTACGTGAACTACTGCCTGGGCTGCCACGCCATGCAGTACATGCGCTACGGCGGGCTCGAGGAGCTCGGCCTTACCGAGCAGCAGATCAAGGACAACCTGCTCTTCACCGGCGACAAGGTCGGCGAGCCGATGAAGGGTCCCATGGACCCGAAGACCGCCAAGCAGTGGTTCGGCGTGGCGCCGCCCGATCTCTCGGTGGTCGGCCGCTCGCGCGGCGCCGACTGGCTGTATACCTACCTGCGCACGTTCTACCGCGATCCGAAGACCGTCACCGGCTGGAACAACGCGGTGTTCGAGAACGTCGGCATGCCGCATGCCCTGTGGAGCCTGCAGGGCGAGCGCGCCTACGATCGCGAGAAGCGCGAGTGGCGCGAGCTCAGCAAGGGCGCGCTCTCCCAGGTGGAGTACGACACGGCGGTGCGCGACCTCGTCAACTTCATCGCCTATGTCGGCGAGCCGGCCGCGATGGATCGCCGGGCGATCGGCATCGGGGTGCTGTTCTTCCTCGGCATCCTTTTCATCCTCACCTATCTGCTCAAGAAGGAATACTGGAAAGACGTGACCTAGCGTCTTTGCAGTCGGACCACGACCATGATGCAACTCTATTCGGGCACCACCTGCCCCTTCAGCCACCGCTGCCGCTTCGTGCTCTACGAGAAGGGCATGGACTTCCAGGTCATCGACGTGGACCTGTACAACAAGCCCGAGGACATCGCGGTGATGAACCCGTACAACCGCCTGCCGGTGCTGGTCGAGCGCGACCTCATCCTGTACGAGTCGAACATCATCAACGAGTACATCGACGAGCGCTTCCCGCACCCGCAGCTGATGCCGGCCGACCCGGTGATGCGGGCGCGCGCGCGGCTCATGCTGTTCAACATGGAGGTCGAGCTGTTCTCCCAGATCGACGCGCTCGAGGGCGGCAAGGAGAAGCAGATCGACAAGGCGCGCCAGCACGTCACCGACCGCCTGGTCGAGCTGGCGCCGGTGTTCACCAGGACCAAGCACATGCTCGGCGACGACTTCACCATGCTCGACGTGGCGATCGCGCCGCTCCTGTGGCGCCTGGACCACTACGGGATTAAACTCGGCAAGACCGCCGCGCCGCTCATGAAATACGCGGAGCGCATCTTTTCCCGGCCGGCGTTCATCGAAGCGCTCACGCCCTCCGAGAAGGTCATGCGAAAGTAGTCGAGCGACACGTGAGCGAGATTCCCACCAAGCCGTACCTGCTGCGCGCGCTGTTCGAGTGGTGCGTCGACAACGGCTATACCCCGCACCTCGCGGTGAAGGTCGACTCGCGCACGCAGGTGCCCCTGGAGTACGTCAAGAACGGCGAGATCACGCTCAACATCAGCCCCAACGCCGTGCACAAGCTGCAGATGGGGAACGAGCTGATCGAATTCTCGGCACGCTTCGGCGGCGTGGCGCGCCAGCTCGCGGTGCCGATCACCAACGTGTACGCGCTCTACGCGCGCGAGACCGGGCACGGCATGACCTTCGACGTCGACGGGCCCAAGGCGGGGCTGCAGTCCAAGGCCGAGTCCGAGCCGGTGCGCGAGCCCAAGCATCCCGCGGTCAAGCCCCCCGCGCAGCTTCCCGTGCCGGCTGCCACGTCTCCCGAGCCGCCGAAGAAGCCTTCCGGGGGCGGCAAGCCGACGCTGCGCCGGATCAAGTGACGGCCGCCCGGGGAGCATAATCTCCCTGAAGTGCCCGCTTAGCTCAGTGGCAGAGCAACCGCCTTGTAAGCGGTAGGTCGTCTGTTCAATCCAGACAGCGGGCACCACTTCGCATGAGGTCGTTCCTGGTTCTCATTCTCGTGGCGCTAAGCGCATGCTCGGAGCGGCCGACCGTGGGCGTCACGATCTCCAATACCCCCGAACCGATCGAGAGCTGCGGCAAGAAGATCGGTCCCTGCTGAGCCCCAATTAACACAAACAAAAAAGCCCGCCGGGCGGCGGGCTTCAGTTCGCGAAGCGGTTCGCTTACAGCGGCTTGATGTTCGCCGCCTGCAGGCCCTTGGGGCCGCGCTTCACTTCGAACTCGACCTTCTGGCCTTCCTTGAGGGTCTTGAAGCCGCTCATCTGGATCGCGGTGTGATGCGCGAACAGGTCTTCACCGCCCTCGGTCGGGGTAATGAAGCCGAAGCCTTTCGAGTCGTTGAACCACTTGACGGTACCGGTTGCCATGTTCATCTACTTCCTCTAAATGCCGCGACGATTCCGGGCGCGACAAAGCCGGGCATGACGATCAAGGAAGTGATTTGACTGCCACTACTGACGCTGCTGAATGCGGCGGGTGTGAGGTGCAAATTCGCTGCCTGGATGAATCACTGCGCGGCGGATCATATCACCTTTTTCTCGATTTTCTTGTAGTGGGCACGGTGGCCTTCGCCGCGAGCGGCAGCGCGGTCTGGTACTTAACTTGCTTCAGGGCGAAGCTCGATTTGATATTGCCGACGCCGGGCACCCTTGAAAGAAATTCCAATATGAAGCGCTCGAACGCGGGCACGTCGGGTACTAGAACACGTAGCAAGTAGTCGGCATCTCCGGTCATCAGGTAGCACTCCATCACTTCCGGACGGTCGCGCACCGCACGCTCGAAGGTGTCCAGGGCGGGCTCGATCTGTTTTTCGAGCGTCACCTGCACGAGCACGCTGACGCCCAGCCCGAGCTTCTTCGAATCGAGCAGCGTGACGTAGCGGTCGATCAAGCCCGCGGCTTCCAGCGCTCGCACGCGGGCGAGGCAGGGCGACGGCGAAAGGTTCACCGCGCGTGCGAGGTCCACGTTGGAGATGCGCGCGTCCTGCTGCAGACGCGCGAGGATGCGCAGGTCGATGGCGTCCATTGCAGCATGATATGCTGCTTGCGCTTAATCTGGCAGCGGAAAACGATACCCCATGCCGGCGAGTGCAAGCTACCATGCCGGAATGGCCAATCTTTCCGACATCGTCTCCTCCGCCTTCTGGCGCGTCAATCCGCCCGACGCCGATCCCGTCGAGACCCGTGAATGGCTGGAGGCCTTCGACGCGCTGATCGCGTCGGAGGGACGCGAGCGCGCCACCTTCCTGCTGCGCAAGCTCCTCGACCATGCGCGGGTGCGGCGGGTGCCGCTGCCGCCGGTCCTCAACACGCCGTACAAGAACTCGATCGAGCTCGCGCAGCAGCCGCAGTTCCCGGGCAACCTGGAGCTCGAGCAGCGCATTTCGTCGATCGTGCGCTGGAACGCGCTCGCGATGGTGGTGAGGGCCAATCGCGCATATCCGGAGCTCGGCGGCCACATCGCGAGCTACGCCTCGGCGGCGGATCTCTTCGAGGTGGGCTTCAACCACTTCTTCCGCGGCGGAGCACACGGGGACCTGGTGTATTTCCAGCCCCATTCCGCGCCGGGCGTGTATGCGCGGGCCTTCCTGGAGGGTCGTCTTTCCGAAAACCAATTGAATCATTATCGGCGTGAGACCGCGGGAGGGGGTCTGTCCTCTTATTGCCATCCATATCTCATGCCGACGTTCTGGCAGTTCCCGACCGGGTCGATGGGCCTCGGTCCGATCAACGCCATCTACGCCGCGCGCTTCATGCGCTATCTGCAGCATCGTGGGCTCGCGAACACCGATGCGCGCAAGGTGTGGGCGTTCCCCGGCGACGGCGAGATGGACGAGCCCGAGTCGCTCGCCGGCCTGTCGCTCGCCGCGCGCGAAGGGCTGGACAACCTGATCTTTGTCGTCAACTGCAACCTGCAGCGGCTCGACGGACCGGTGCGCGGCAACGGCTCGATCGTGCAGGAGCTGGAAGGGCTCTTCGCCGGCGCCGGCTGGAACGTGGTGAAGCTGCTGTGGGGTTCGGACTGGGATCCGCTCTTCGCGCGCGATGTGGACGGCGTGCTCCTCAAGCGGCTGCACGAGACCGTGGACGGGGAGTTCCAGACCTACGCCGCCACGGACGGGCGCTTCAACCGCGAGCAGTTCTTCAACAAGTACCCGGAGCTGACCGAGCTTATCGCTGGAATGAGCGACGCCGATATCGATCGATTGAAGCGCGGCGGACACGACCCGGTGAAGATCCACGCCGCCTACCACGCGGCGCTCAATCACCGCGGACGCCCCACGGTGGTGCTCGCCCAGACGAAAAAGGGCTACGGCATGGGGACCTGGGGCCAGGGAAGAATGGGCACGCATCAGCAGAAGAAGCTCGACGACGTCGCGCTGCGCGAATTCCGCGACCGCTTCGCGCTGCCCATTTCCGACGACGACGTGGCGCAGCTTCGCTTCTTCCATCCGGGCCCCGACAGTCCGGAGATCCGGTACCTGGAGGCGCGTCGGCGCGAGCTCGGCGGATACTTGCCGACGCGTGTCACGAAAGCCCCCGGCATCGCGGTGCCGGGTCTCGCGGCAGCGGAGAGAAACCAGTCCACCACGATGGTGTTCGTGCAGCTTCTCGCGCAGCTGCTCAAGGACGAAACCATCGGGCCTCGCGTGGTCCCGATCGTGGCTGATGAGGCGCGCACCTTTGGCATGCAGACGCTCTTCCGGCAGTCGGGCATCTACTCCGCCGTCGGCCAGCTCTACGAGCCCGAGGACCACGACGAGCTGCTCTACTACCGCGAGGCCAAGGAAGGGCAGATCCTGGAGGAGGGGATTACCGAGGCGGGCGCGCTTTCGTCATGGCTGGCGGCGGCCACGTCGTACTCGACGCATGGCCTGGCGATGCTGCCGTTCTACATCTACTACTCCGTGTTCGGTTTTCAGCGGGTCGGCGACCTCATCTGGGCGGCGGCTGATTCCCGCGCGCGCGGGTTCCTGCTCGGCGGCACGGCGGGGCGCACGACGCTGGCCGGCGAGGGCCTGCAGCACCAGGACGGGTCCTCGCACCTCATCGCCTCGACGATTCCGAACTGCCGCGCCTACGACCCGTGCTTCGGCTACGAGCTCGCCGCAATCGTGCACGACGGCGCGCGCCGCATGCTCGAGGCGCAGGAAGACGCCTTCTACTACATCACCGTGGCGAACGAAAACTATGCGCACCCGCCCATGCCGCAAGGCGCCACGGAGGGAATCCTCAAGGGTCTGTACCCGCTGAAGGCGGGTACCGACGTTCAGCTGATGGGCTCGGGGCCCATCCTGCGCGAAGTGATCGCGGCGGCAGACCTGCTCGAAAAGGATTGGGGGGTGAACGCCGGGGTATGGAGCGTCACATCGTTTACCGAGCTGCGCCGCGATGGAATGGAGGCTGAGCGTACCCGCAGGTTGGGAGGGAAAGCCGAATCCTGGGTGGAAACCTCCCTCAGGAACGCGCAAGGGCCGGTCATCGCCGCGAGCGACTACGTGAGCGCGGTGGCCGATCTCATCCGGCCTTACGTGCCGCGCAAGTACGTCGCGCTCGGGACCGATGGTTTCGGACGCAGCGACACGCGCGCCGCGCTGCGCGCGTTCTTCGAGGTGGATGCGCGCAACATCGCGGTGGCGGCGCTCGCCGCGATCGGGCACCCCTCAGTCGGCGGGGCGCGGACTCGTTATGGGATTGGGCTCGAGGGCGCCGGGCGGCCCGCCTGGCAGCGGTAGCGGCTTGTCGATCTGGCGCACCGCCGGCGGCGGAAGCCGCAGCACCACCGGCTCGTTCGTTTCGGCGGCTCGCATGCGTTCGTATGGGCGCAGTTGCTGCGCGATCTCGGGATCGGGATGGAGCGGACGTCCGACGAACGGGTCAAGCTGCGGGGACACGGTGCCGCGCGCAAAATCGGCGCCGCGCTGATCGAGCTGGATGAGCGCGCGCTGGATCTCCTGCGAATGGAGCTGCTGCGCCGCGCAGGCGAGCGGGCAGAGCAACGGGCATAGCAAGATAGCGCCGGCGATCTTCATCGACTTCATTCTATAACGCTGCGGCAAGCTCGGCGCCTTCGCGCATGGCGCGCTCGGCGTCGAGCTCGCCCGCCTGGCGCGCGCCGCCGATGTGTCGGAACCGTGCGTGCGGCCAGCGCCGCGATTCCTGCCCGGCGCAAACGATTACGGTGTTTGCTTCTACAACAAGATCTTTTCCATCAACGCGGATGTGAATCCCGCGGTCGTCGATGCGGCGGTATTCGACGCCTTTCAGCATCCTTACGCCGTTGCGCGCGAGCTCGGAGCGATGCACCCAGCCGGTGGTGCGGCCGAGCGTGTGCCCGAACGGGCCGCTCGAGCGCTTGAGCATGGTGATGCGGTGCGGCGGTTCCTTCGCCGGCGGAGTCATGACGGAACCGTCGGCATGGACGCCCCAATGCGCCGCGAACGCGCCGGAGTCGAGCGGCGCGCGGCTCGAGCGCTCCAGGAGATAGAGCGCGACGTCGAAGCCGATGCCGCCCATGCCGATGATCGCAATCTCGCGACCCGGCTCTACGCGGCCCGACAGCACCTCGGCGTAGCTCGCGACCTTGGGGTGGTCGATTCCGGCGATCGCCGGCCGGCGCGGATCGATCCCGGTCGCGATCACGGTCTCGTCGAAAGCTTGAACGGTCTTCTCATCCACTTTGTGATTTAGCAGCACCGTGACGCCGGCGCGGCGCAGGCGCTCGGCGTAGTACGCGACCGATTCGGCGAATTCCTGCTTGCCCGGAACGACCTTCGCCAGATTGAACTGGCCGCCGAGCTCGCTGCCGGCTTCGAACAGCGTCACGTGATGCCCGCGCTCGGCGGCGACCGCTGCGCAAGACAGGCCCGCGGGCCCGCCACCGACGACGGCGACGCGCTTACGCTCTCTCGCCTTGAGAAAAACAAGCTGCGTCTCTCTTCCGGCCCGCGGATTGACGACGCAGCTCGCCGGCTCGCCGGTGAAGTAGTGGTCGAGGCAAGCCTGGTTGCAGGCGATGCAGATATTGATGGCCGCGCGATCGCCGGCTTTCGACTTGTTGCCGAATTCCGGATCGGCGAGCAGAGCGCGCGCCATCGAAACCAGGTCGGCGTCGCCGCGCGCGAGAATCGCCTCGGCGACTTCCGGAGCGTTGATGCGATTGGAGGCTGCGACTGGAATGCGCACCGCCTCGCGCAAGCGTCGAGTAGCCCAGGCGAACGCGCCGCGCGGCACGGCCTGCGCGATGGTCGGAATGCGCGCCTCGTGCCAGCCGATGCCCGAATTCAGGATCGTGGTCCCGGCCGATTCGAGGTCGCGGGCGAGAGTCCGGGTCTCGGACAATGCCAGGCCCCCTTCCACCAGATCCAGCGTCGAGATGCGGAACACGATGATGAAATCCGAACCGACGGCGCTACGCGTGCGCTTTACCAGCTCGACGGCGAAGCGCATGCGGTTTTCGAGCGAGCCGCCCCATTCGTCGCTACGCCGGTTGGTGCGCGTGGCGAGGAACTGCGTGACGAGGTAACCCTCGGATCCCATGAGCTCGACGCCGTCGTAGCCGGCCTCGCGCGCGAGGCTCGCCGCGACGACGAAATCGGAAAGCGTGGCTTCGACCTCGTCGACGGTCATCTCGCGGGGAGCGTGCGCATTGATGGGCGACTTGATCGCCGAGGGCGCGACGATGCGCTCGTGGAAGCCGTAGCGGCCCGAATGCAGGAGCTGGAGCACGATGCGTCCGCCCGCCTCGTGTACCGCGCGCGGGATGACGCGGTGCCTTTCGGCAGCCTCGCGGCTGGAGAACTGCGCGCGATGCTGGCCCAGGTTACCGGCGTCGTTGGGCGAGAAGCCGCCGGTCACGATCAGGGCGGCACCGCCGCGCGCGCGTTCGGCGTAGAAGGCGGCGAGCCGTTCCATGCCGTCGGGCCGGGATTCGAGCTGGGTGTGCATCGAACCCATGACGATGCGGTTCGGCAGGGTGACAAAGCCCAGGTCGAGCGGCCGGAAGAGGTTCGGGTACGCGAGCATCGTGGCGCAGGGATTGGATAAACTAGCCGCATGATCATACGGGACCCCATTCGTGGCGAATCGGGTGGCGAAACGCTGGTTGTCGGCCAGACCGATCATTCGCGCCTCGTCGGGCAGCTGGCGGCGCACTGGGGAAACGGCGAGGTGGCTCGGCCCGAGCCGTGGGAATCGGTGGTGCGCGCGGCGATCTACCACGACTACGGATGGCTCACCTACGAAGCCAGTCCGCTGGTGGATCCGCAAAGCGGTGCCCCCTATCGCTTTCTCGGATTGCCGCTCGAGGAACGCCAGCTCGAGTCGTACCAATGGTGCATCGATTGGATGGCCGGTACCGACCTGTACTCCGCCCTCCTCATCAGCCGGCATCGCACCGGGCTATGGAAGGGGCGTTACGGCGTCATGCAGCATCCGCAGCGCAAGTACGACTTGCACAAGCTCGACCCCAGGATCGTCGAGCTGATCGAGCGCAATGAAGCCTGGCAGGAGGAGCAGCTCGAGTCGCTCGATGAGCGCGCACGCAGCAGCTTTCCGGCCAACTATCGAATGATGCAGGTGTGGGACCTCCTCGGCCTGTACTTCTGCTGCCAGGAGCCCTATGACGACTACATCGATCCCGTTCCCACCGGTTTCGACGGGGAAGGGCGGCGCATGACGATGCGGCCGCTCGGAGAGCGCCAGGTGCTGTTCGACCCTTATCCGTTCGACGAGCCGCGCCTGAGGATTCAGCTCTCGTGCAAGCGGCTGCCCGAGCGCAACTACGCGAGCGCAGCCGAGTTCCGGCAGGTCTACTTCAAGGCGCCGAACGAGCTTCTCGAGTACGAGCTCCTGGCTGCTTGAGAACCAGCACCGTCCCGAGAATCACCAGCGTTGCGCCGGCGAGTGTGAAGAGCGATACGGTTTCTTGCAGGAACAGCGCTCCCCACAGGACGCCGAATACCGGAATCAGATAGGTCACGGTGAGCGCGCCCGTGGCGCCGATATCGGCGACCAGTCGGAAGTAGAGCAGATAGGCGATCGCACCGCAGACCAGGCCGAGGGCGAGCATGCTGGCTGCGACGAGCGGCGTCGGCGCCGCCGCGGGAGGCGACAGGACGATGAACGGCGCTAGGAGTACGCCAGCCGCCAGTTGCGTGCCGACCGCCATGCCGCGCGAAGGTACAGCGCTCGCCCAGCGCTTCATGTAGCCGCCCGCAAGCCCGTAGCAGAAGGCAGCACCAAGCGCCGCGCACACGGCACCATAGGAAGTCGTTTGCCCCGCCTGGGGTTGTGTCACCAGCGCCACGCCCGCGATGCCGGTCAACAATCCGAACGCTTGGCCCGCGCTTATGCGCTCGCGCAGGAGTGCTGCGGACCAAAGTGCGCCCCACATCGGCGAGGTGGCATTCAGCACGGACATTAATCCCGCTGTCAGCGTGAGCGCGGCGTAGGCCCACAGCAGAAATGGCACGCCCGAGGTCAGGATACCGACGATCACGTATTGGCGGGCGTAGCGCCGCAACTCGGGGTGATAGCCCGTCGCGGCGAAATAGACCGCGAGTGCAATGCCGGCGATCAGCGTTCGCAGCTCGGCAGTCAGTACCGGTCCGAGGGCCGGGGCGCTGATACGGGTGAACAGGAACGACGCCCCCCAGATCGCGGCGAGCAGCAGCAGGCGCGCCGCGTCTGTCCGCCGCATGCTAGCGCTTCTTTTCCAGCGCGAGGAGCTTGCGCTTGCGCTGCAGTCCCCAGGCGTAGCCGCCCATGCCGCCGTCGGTCCGCACCGCACGGTGGCAGGGCACGGCAAGCGCCACCGGGTTGGCGCCGCAGGCGCTGCCGACCGCACGCACCGCCGCGGGCGCGCCGATGGCGCGGGCGATCTGCGCATACGTACGGGTCTCGCCTCGCGGGATGCGCCGCAGCTCGTCCCAGACGCGGCGCTGGAACACCGTGCCGCGAATGTCGAGCGGCAGCCGTGCGAGGCTCGTTTCGCCTTCGATGAAGGCGAGGATCCTGGCTTTCAAGTCCTTCAGCTCGCCCGGCACGATTTCGGCCGCCCTAAACTCCTCAGCGAGGAGGCGTTCGAGGCGCTTGTCGTCATCGCCCAGCTTGACCGAGCAAAGGCCCTTGTCGGTCGCCGCGACGAGCACGGTGCCGAGGGGCGAAGCGAAAGAGCAGTAGGAGATGCGCTGGCCCTTGCCCCTCGCGCGGTAATCACGTGCTTTCATGCCGAGCATGGGCTTTTCGTAAAACCGTGACACCGAGCCGTAGCCCGCTTCGAACACCGCATCCGCGACCCGACGCCCATTCTGCAGCGACGCCTTCACCGATTCGACCCGGTGCGCGTCCTGGTAGTCGCGAGGCGAGACGCCGAACGCTTCCTTGAAGCGGCGCTGCAGGTGAAACGGGCTCGCGCCGACCGCGCTCGCGAGCTCGCCGAGCGTCACGCGCTCGCCGCGCCTCGCGTCGAGATAGGCCTTTGCCTTGCCGATGTATCCGTCCATGCCGCCACTCTACCCGGTGGCGCGCGCTGCATCTATCCGCTTCTTGCGCGCATTCTCCAAACTACTCAGCGGCTTGCAAGCGCTCCTGCTGTTCCTGCGTGACCTGGTCGATCTTCTGTCGCGCCTGCTGCAGGGCCTTTTGCGACTGCTCGAGCTCCTGTTTTCTCGCCGCGGCGCTGGTGGCAGCTGCGCTCATGGAGTCCATGCCGCAGCCGGCGAGTATTGCGAGTCCGAGCAGCACGACGATGCGTCCCGGGTTCATGGCACCTCCCATGACCCTTAGATACCATGCGCGGATCGCGGACGTGGTGGAAAAAGTTCTCGTCGCCGCGCGCACTACTTCGGGCGGTTGTCGATGACGCGCTTTGCCTTGCCGATCGAGCGCTCGATGGTGTTGGTCGGCACGTTTCTCACGTCGGCGCTGATGCCGATATAGGACTTGATCGCTTGGCGCAGCCCCTCGGCGCCTTCGCCTTCCACCAGCACCGTGAGATGGTCGAGCGGTCCCTGCTTGGAAAGCTCGAGGACGTAGTGCGGGCTGAGACCGGGCTGCTTGAGGATCAGCTCCTCGATCTGCGACGGAAACACGTTGACGCCGCGGATGATGAGCATGTCGTCGGAGCGGCCGGTGATCTTCGCGATGCGCCGCATGGGGCGCGCGGTACCGGGCAGAAGCCGCGTGAGGTCGCGCGTGCGGTAGCGGATCATGGGCAGCGCTTCCTTGGTGAGCGAGGTGATGACCAGCTCGCCCTTCTCGCCGTCCGGGAGCGGCACGCCGCTGCGCGGATCGACGATCTCGGGGTAGAAGTGATCCTCCCAGAAGGTGAGGCCGTCCTTCGTCTCGATGCACTCGGCGGCGACGCCGGGTCCGATGATCTCGGACAGGCCATAGAGATCGAGCGCCTGCAGCGAGGTTTTTTCCTCGATCGATCGCCTGAGCTCATTGGTCCAGGGCTCGGCGCCGAACATGCCGATGCGCAACGAGCTTTTTTTCGGGTCCAGCCCCTGGCGCTGCATTTCGTCGGCGATGGCGAGCATGTAGCTCGGCGTCACCATGATGACGTCGGGCTTGAAGTCCTGGATGAGCTGCACCTGCCGCTCGGTCATGCCGCCGCCGAGCGGGACGACGACGAGGCCCAGGCGCTCGGCGCCGTAATGCGCGCCCAGGCCACCGGTGAAGAGCCCGTAGCCGTAGGCTACGTGAACCTTGTCGCCGGGGCGGGCACCCGCGGCGCGAATGGAACGCGCCATTACCTGCGCCCAGGTATCGATGTCCCTGGCGGTGTAGCCCACGACGGTGGGCTTGCCCGTCGTGCCAGACGACGCGTGGACGCGCACGATCCGCTCCATCGGCACCGCGAACAAGCCGAACGGGTAGGTTTCGCGCAGGTCGGCTTTCGTCGTGAACGGGAAGCGCGAAAGGTCTTCAAGCGAGCGGCAGTCCGCGGGTTGCACGCCCGCGGCGCCCCACTTCCTGCGATAGTGCGGCACGTTGTCGTAGGCGTGCTGCAGCGACCATCGCAGCCGCTCAAGCTGCAGGACCCTCAGCGCGTCGCGCCCTGCGGTCTCGATCGGCTCGAGCGGAAAGGCCTTCACTTGCCTTGGAATTGCGGCTTGCGCTTCTGCATGAACGCGGCCACCCCTTCGCGGTAGTCCTCCGAAAACCCGGCTTCCCGCTGCAGATCGCGCTCGAGGTCGAGCTGCGAATCAAGCGAGTTCCCCGCCGAGGCCTGCATCGCTTTCTTGATGAGGCCATAGCCCTTGGTCGGGCCGGCGGCGAGCGTCTGGGCGATTCTTGTCGCCTCTTCGACGAGCCGGTCGTCGTCGACCGCTTTCCAGATCAAGCCCCATCGCTCGGCGTCTTCCGCCGACAGGCGCTCGCCGAGGAGCGCGAGTCCCATCGCGCGCGCGCTGCCTACGAGCCGCGGCAGGAAGTACGTGCCGCCGGAATCGGGCACCAGGCCAAGCTTCGAGAACGACTGAACGAAGCTCGCCGAGCGCGCGGCCAGTACGATGTCGCAGGCGAGCGCGATGTTGGCGCCCGCCCCGGCGGCGACTCCGTTTACAGCGCACACGATCGGCTTCGGCAGGGCACGCAGGCGCCGAACCAACGGGTTGTAATTCGAGCCGAGGCTCACCGAGAGATCGATCGGCGCGGTGTCCGCGCTGCGGCTGCGCGCGGCGAGATCCTGTCCCGCGCAAAAGCCGCGGCCCGAGCCGGTAAGGACCACGGCGCGCACGTCCGGTTTGTCGCGCGCTTCCTCCAGCGCTTCGCGCAGCAGCTCGTGCATCTCCGGGTTGAAAGCGTTCAGCTTGTCCGGGCGATTGAGGGTGACGTACATCACTCCCGCGTTGCGCGAGACCAGGATGGGTGCCATCGGAAAAGCTTACAATCGGCCGGTGCCCAGAGTCTATTCCATCGACGGCATCACGCCGGTGGTCGACCCGAGCGCCTACGTCCATCCGAGCGCGGTGCTGATCGGCGACGTGATCGTCGCCGCGCGCGCCTACATCGGCCCTTGCGCTTGCCTTCGAGGCGACTTCGGCCGCATCCTGGTCGAGGAGGGGGCCAACGTGCAAGACAGCTGCCTGGTGCACGGCTTCCCGGGCAAGGACACCGTGGTCGGTGCCGAGGCCACCGTCGGCCACGGCGCCATCCTGCACGGCTGCGTCGTGCGCCGCGGCGCGCTGATCGGGATGAATGCGGTGGTCAACGACAACGCCGAGGTCGGAGAGGAGGCGATGGTCGCCGCGCTCGCTTTCGTCAAGGCGGAGGACAGAATCGCGCCGCGCAGCCTGGTCGCCGGAATACCCGCCCGGGTGGTGCGTACCCTGACCGAGCAGGAGCTGCGCTGGAAGCGGGACAACATGCTGCTCTACCAGGACCTCGCGCGCCGCAGCGCCGCGACCATGCGCGAAACCGAGGCGCTCTTCTCTGTCGAGCCCGGGCGCAGGCGCATCGACATCCCCGAGGCCGTGCCCTTGTCCGAGCTGAAGGCAGCCAAGCGATGACCTACCAGTTCATCTCCGTGGAAAAGAGGGGGCGTGTCGGACTCGTCACGCTCAATCGCCCAAAGCAGCTCAACGCGCTCAGTCCTGATCTCATGGCGGAGCTCGGCCAGGCGCTCAGGGAGTGCGACGCCGACGAGGGTGTCGGCGCCATAGTGATCACCGGCAACGAGAAGGCATTTGCCGCCGGTGCCGATATCGCGGCGATGAAGGACTACAGCTACATGGACGCCTACATCGGCGACTACATCACCGGGTGGGAGCATTTCCGCGCCGTGCGCAAGCCCGTGATCGCCGCGGTGGCGGGCTATGCGCTCGGCGGTGGCAACGAGCTCGCCATGCAGTGCGACATCGTGATCGCCGCCGACAACGCCAAGTTCGGCCAGCCCGAGGTCAACCTCGGCATCATGCCGGGATACGGCGGCACGCAGCGCCTGCCGCGCTTTACCAGCAAGGCGAAGGCGATGGATCTGTGCCTGACGGCGCGCACGATGGATGCGCACGAGGCGGAGCGCGCAGGGCTGGTCTCGAGAGTCGTGCCATTGGACAAGCTGGTCGACGAGGCGCTCGCGGTGGCCGAGAAGATCGCCGGCTTCTCCTTGCCGGTGGTCATGATGATCAAGGAGTCGATCAACCGCGCCTACGAGACTTCGCTCGCCGAAGGGGTGCTTTTCGAGCGCCGCGTGTTCCAGTCGCAGTTCGCGCTCGAGGACCAGAAGGAAGGCATGGCAGCGTTTCTCGCCAAGCGCAAGCCCGCGTTCAAGAACCGATAAACCGCACCGCCCTCACGCTGCTCGCGGCCCACATCCTGTCGATGCTGGGCTTTTCGACCTATGCCGCGCTGCTCCCCGAGCTGCGCGACGCGTGGTCGCTCTCCAATTCGCAGGCTGGAATCGTCGGCGGGACGTTCTTCGCCGGCTACGTGGCCACGGTGTCGCTTTCCACCGCGCTCACCGACCGCGTCGACGCGCGCTGGGTGTACCTGACGGGAGGCGTGCTGGCGGCCGCGGGGGGCGCGGGCTTCGGCCTCGCGGCATCCGGCTTCTGGAGCGCGGTGCTGTTCCAGGTCGTGCTCGGTGCGGGCATCGCGGCCACGTACATGCCGGGCCTGCGGCTGCTCTCCGACCGCATCGGCGGACCCAAGCAAAGCCGCTATATCGCGTTCTATACGTCCTTCTTCGGCATCGGGACCGCGCTCTCCTTTGCGATCGCGGGGTTGGTCGCGCCGCGCTACGGCTGGCGAGCCGCGTTTCTTGTTTCCGCACTGGGCCCTTTCCTCGCCGCGTTCTTGGTGGCGCTATTCATCCGGGGGCTCCGGCCCCAGGCCCCGAAAGCGTTACACCTCGGCGCGCTTTTCCCGCTCGCCGCCTGGCGCAGGGTGCTTGCGAACCGCGCCGCGGCGGGCTTTACCTTCGGCTACGCGGCGCACTGTCTCGAGCTCTTCGGGTCCCGCGCCTGGATGGTGGCGTTCCTCGCGTATTCGGCCAGCATGCAGTCGGGGCCGGCCTACCCCTGGAACGCCGCGGCGATCGCCGCCGTGATCAACCTGATCGCGGTACCCGCTTCGATCGCGGGCAACGAAGTCGCGCTGCGACTCGGCCGCCGCCGCTGGATCGTCGCCGTCATGAGCGCTTCCGGTACGAGCGGAATCGTGCTCGCCCTCGGCGCGCCTTGGCATTGGGCCGCGGTGCTCGCGTTGCTGGTGGTCTATGCCATGCTGGTAATGGCGGAGTCGGGCACCCTCACGGCCGGCTTGGTCGCGGCCGCGCCAGGCGATTTGCGCGGCGCTGCGCTGGGCCTCTACTCGCTCGCGGGCTTCGCCGGCGGACTGGCCGGGCCGGTCGTGTTCGGCGCGGCGCTCGATCTCGCCGGCGGGGCGGCGAGCCACCTCGCCTGGATCGCCGCTTACGCGGCTATAGGCGCGGGGTGCCTCGCGGCGCCGCTCGTGGTTAGAATGAATCCGGACAAAACGCGCCTCTAGGAGGAGACGTGGAGCGCATCTGGCTGAAAAGCTACCCCCCCGGCGTGCCCGCGGACATCGATCCATCCGAGTTCAAGAGCCTGGTGGAGGTGTTCGACAGGAGCGTGCGGCAGTTCGCCGACCGGCCGGCGTATCACAGCATGGGGCGGGCGATCAGCTACGCCGAGCTCGAGCGCCTGTCGCGCGCCTTCGGCGCCTGGCTTCAGTCGAAGGGGCTTGCCAAGGCCGCGCGCGTGGCGATCATGCTGCCGAACTGCCTGCAGTACCCGGTCGCGATGTTCGGCACGCTGCGCGCAGGCTGCACCGTCGTCAACGTCAATCCGCTCTACACGGCACGCGAGCTCGAGCACCAGCTGCGCGACTCGGGCGCCGAGGCGATCGTCATCCTCGAAAACTTCGCCGCGGTGCTGCAGCAGGTGCGGCCAAGGACCGCGCTCAAGCACGTCGTCGTCACCTCGCTCGGCGAGATGCTCGGATTGAAAGGCCTGGTGGTAAACCTGGTGGTTCGCAGGCTGAAGAAGATGGTGCCGCCGTTCGAGCTGGCCGGTGCCATCGGTTTCAAGGCCGCCCTCGCGGAGGCGAATGGCGAGCGCCTCGAGACCCCGGCGCTCGGGCACGACGACATCGCGTATCTCCAGTACACCGGCGGCACCACCGGCGTATCCAAGGGCGCCATCCTGCTGCATCGAAACGTCATCGCGGCGCTGCTCCAGTACCGGGCGTGGATCGGGCCCTCAATGGACGCCGAGCGGCCCATCATCATCACCGCGCTGCCGCTCTATCACATCTTCTCGCTGACCGTGAACTGCCTGGTGATGATGTTCGTCGGCGGCGAGAACGTCCTGATCACCAATCCGCGCGACATTCCCGGCTTCGTGAAGGAGCTCGCGCGGCACAAGTACAGCATGATCACGGGCGTCAATACGCTGTTCAACGCGCTGCTCAACCACCCCGACTTCGCCAGGCAGGATTTCTCGCACCTCAGGCTCACCTTCGGCGGCGGCATGGCGGTGCAGAAAGCGGTGGCGGAGCGCTGGAAGCAGGTGACGGGCACGACGCTCATCGAGGGCTACGGCCTCACGGAGACGGCGCCTTCGGCCACGGCCAATCCGCTCAACCTGGCCGAGTACAGCGGCAGCATCGGCGTGCCCATGCCCTCCACCGAGGTGGAGTTGCGCGACGACGCGGATCGCGGCGTGCCACTCGGCCAGCCCGGCGAGATCTGCATCCGCGGCCCCCAGGTGATGAAGGGCTACTGGCAGCGGCCCGACGAGACCGCAAAGGTGCTCGGGCAGGACGGCTTTCTGCACACCGGCGACGTCGGCATCATGGACGACAAGGGGTTCATCCGCATCGTCGACCGCAAGAAGGACATGATCCTGGTGTCGGGCTTCAACGTGTACCCCAACGAGATCGAGCAGGTCGTGGCCGCGCATCCCGGCGTGCTCGAATGCGCGGCGATCGGCGTGCCCGACGAGCACTCCGGAGAGGTGCCCAAGGTTTTCGTCGTGCGCAAGGATCCGCAGCTCACCGAGCAGGACGTCCTCGAGCACTGCAGAAAAGAGCTCACCGGATACAAACGGCCGAAGTACGTGGAGTTCCGCTCCGAGCTGCCGAAGACGAACGTCGGCAAGATCCTGCGCCGCGCGCTGCGCGAGGAGAAGAAGGCCGCCTAAGGCGTGAGCGCCGCTCGTCTGGAGGCGTGAGCGCCGCTCGTCTGGAATGCGCTGCCGCCGGTCAAGGCGCGTGCAAGTAGCCTTATGCGGCAGTGCGATAGTGATGTTATAACCGCAAGCAAATGCTCTACGCGCTATATGAAG
>Ga0075433_10000478_pt1 | contig 26067 bp, 25 predicted proteins | sample RhiMethybrSRZTD2_FD_75299 | JGI IMG/M metagenome (GOLD analysis project Ga0075433, IMG submission 75299) | Populus rhizosphere microbial communities from Tennessee, USA - Rhizosphere MetaG P. TD hybrid SRZTD2 | ecosystem: Host-associated > Plants > Roots > Rhizosphere > Soil | place: USA... | reverse complement strand
CACCGAACCAGTAGTGCAGGGTGACGAGCGCGGTGCCGCCCAGCAGCAGGACGGCGAGCGCGCGACGCAGGAGGCGCGTGAGGCCGCTGTCGAAGGCTGCCGGGTTGCCGGGGGCCATGCCCAGCTATCGGCATAACAAGTGAGTTCCCAAAGCTCCTGAAACGCCGAGCTTGCGCACTTCTCTAGAATCGGTGCGATGAAGGCAGGAATCCATCCCGAGTACACGCTTGCCAACGTGCACTGCTCGTGCGGCAACCAGTTCTACACCCGCGCCACGGTCGCGGATCTGCATGTCGAGCTCTGCTCGGAGTGCCATCCCTTCTACACCGGCAAGCAGAAGCTCGTCGACACCGGCGGGCGGGTCGAGCGGTTCCAACGGCGGGCCGCAAAGCACGCCAAGGCTTCGAAGTAGGCCATGGGCGCGGAGACAGGCTCTCCGCCGGTCGGGGCCGTTTCCTCGAACGGGGCAGACCCGCTTCGCATGCCCGACGGCGCCCTCGTCGCCAAGCGCGACGCGCCGGTCGGCGGGCAGGCGGTGCTGGAGGGAGTGATGATGCGCGGCGTCTCGACCTGGGCGGTCGCGGTGCGCAATCCCGAGGGCCAGATCGAGCTCAGCTCCGAGGCACTAGTGCCCTGGGCGAAGCGGCACCGGCTCTGGCGGTTGCCGGTCCTGCGCGGCGTCGTCGCCCTCGGCGAGTCGCTGAAGATCGGCTTCCGCGCCCTGGCGATCTCCGCCAACGCGCAGATGGAGCCCGACGAGGAGGGCGAGAAGGAGGAGATAGGCGGCTGGGTCTGGGGGCTGACGATCGTGCTCTCGATGGCACTGGCGATCGGCCTCTTCTTCGTCGTCCCGGTCGGGCTGACCAGCCTGATCAAGGACCAGCTCGGCTCGCCCCTCCTCTTCTGGCTGATCGAGGGCCTGTTGCGCACGGCGCTCTTCGTCGCTTACATCGCCGCGATCAGCCGCATGCCCGACCTGCGTCGGGTCTTCGAGTACCACGGCGCCGAGCACAAGACGATCTCCTGCTACGAGGCCGAAGACGAGCTGGTCCCGGCGCGCGCCAAGCTCTACTCGCGCCTGCACCCGCGCTGCGGCACCAGCTTCCTGCTGATCGTGATGGTGCTGGCGATCTTCGTCTTCGCGCCGATCGGGCTGCCCGCCTGGTACTGGCTGCTCGCCTCGCGCATCCTCGGCATCCCGCTGATCGCCGGCCTCTCCTACGAGGTGATCAAGTGGGCCGGCAAGAACCGCCGCAAGCGCTGGGTTCGGGCCGTCATGTGGCCGGGGCTGATGCTGCAGAACCTGACCACGCGCGAGCCCGACGAAGCGCAGCTGGCGGTGGCTATAGCGGCGCTGGAGAAGGTGTTGGCTGAGGAGAAGCCTGCTGAGGCGGGCGAGTCTCCTATTGAGATCGTCGCTTAGGGCGTAGGGGAGTCGGGTGCCCCTCCGTCGGAGGCCGTCGCGCAGCTGATCGCCTGCCAGGGTTCGGTTTGCCTGTCCATGAGCCTCCGCCGGAGGGGCACCCGACTCCCTTCCCTCTATGTTGTTCTCCATGATCGACGCGCTTGTCGAACAGATCGAAAGCCGCTTCGCCGAGCTGGAGCGGGAGATGTCGGATCCGGAGGTGATCTCGGATCGGCAGCGGTATGCGGAAGTGGGGCGGGAGTATCGGGAGCTTGAGCCGGCGCGGAAGCTGGCGGGGGAGTACCGGACCTTGAAGGACGATCTGGAGGGGGCTCGGGAGCTTTTGGCTGAGGACGGGGACGATCCGGAGCTGCGGAAGGTGGTCGAGGAGGCGCCGGGGCGGCTGGAGGAGCTGGAGGAGGAGATTCGGCTGGCGATGGTCGAGCGGGATCCGAGCGACGCCAAGAACGTGCTGGTTGAGATCCGGGCGGGGACCGGGGGAGACGAGGCGGCGCTTTTCGCCGGCGACCTCTACAAGATGCTCACCCGCTACGCCGAGGAGCGCGGCTTCGCCACCGAGGTGCTCTCCCAGTCGGCCGCCGAGGTCGGCGGCTTCAAGGAGGTGACCTTCGCGGTCAAGGGCGAGGGGGCCTACTCGATCTTCAAGTACGAGGGCGGCACCCACCGGGTGCAGCGCGTGCCCGAGACGGAGAGCCAGGGTCGTATCCACACCTCGACCGCGACCGTCGCCGTGCTGCCCGAGGCGGAGGAGGTCGAGGTCGAGGTCGACCAGAACGACCTGCAGGTCGACGTCTACCGCTCCTCCGGGCCCGGAGGGCAGTCGGTCAACACGACCGACTCGGCGGTGCGGATCACGCACAAGCCGAGCGGGATCGTCGTCTCGATGCAGGACGAGAAGTCGCAGTTGCAGAACCGCGAGAAGGCGATGCGTGTCCTGCGGGCGCGGCTCTACGAGCGCGAGCTGGCCGAGCAGCAGGCGAAGGTGGCGGCGGAGCGCAAGGCGCAGGTCGGCAGCGGCGAGCGCTCGGAGAAGGTCCGCACCTACAACTTCCCCCAGGGCCGCGTCACCGACCACCGGATCAAGCTGACCTCGCACAACATCGACGGGGTGTTGGCCGGGGGTTTGTCCGAGTTCACCGAGGCGCTGGCCGCGGAGGAGAAGCGCCAGAGGCTGGAGGCGGCTGCAGCCTCGGCCGCGTGACCGCATCCGAAATTCACCACGGCGGGGTGGGGTGAATGTCGGATGCGGTCACGGCCAGTAGCGTCCGCGACGCCCTCAGCGGCGCTGTTGACGCGCTTGCGGCGGCGGGAGTGGAAACGCCGCGGCTCGACGCGGAATTGCTGCTGGCCGAGGCGACGAGGTGGGATCGGGCGCGGCTGGCCGCCGAGCCCGAGGGCGGCGTGCCCGCGGACGCGGGGCGGAAGTTCGCGGCGATGGTGCGGAGGCGGCTGCGGCGCGAGCCGGTCGCCTACATCCTCGGCCGCAAGGGCTTCCGCTCGATCGAGCTGGCGGTCGATCCGCGGGTGCTGGTCCCGCGGCCCGAGACCGAGCTGCTGGTCGAGCTGGCGCTGGAGCTGGGGCCGCGGCGAGTGCTCGACGTCGGCACCGGATCCGGCGCGATCGCTCTGGCGATCGCCGACGAGCTGCCTGGGTGCGAGGTCGTTGCCACTGACACGTCGCCCGCGGCGCTTGAGGTGGCCCGGGGCAACGCCGAGCGGTTAGATCTCGCGGAGCGGGTCGGGTTCGTCGAAGGGATGCTGCCCGATGCCGATGTGGGCTGGGTAGGGGAGGAGGAAGAGAAGGCCTTTGACTTGATCGTCGCCAACCTGCCCTACGTCGCTGAGACCGAATGGGTCGATCTCCAGCCCGAGGTAACTGAGTGGGAGCCGCGCGAGGCATTGCTCGCCGGTCCCGACGGCCTCGACGTGATCCGTGCCGCGATTCCCGCCGCAGCGTCTCTCGCTCCCGCGCTTGCCCTCGAGGTCGGCGCCGGCCAGGCGGCGGCAATCAGCGAGCTGCTCTTCGAAGCGGGCTTCGCCGCGGTCGAACCCCGCCCCGACCAGGCCGGCATCCCTCGGGTTGTCTGGGGGCGACAGTGAGCGCGCCTGGCGCCTTTGTCGCAAATATTCCAACAAACGCGCCAGGGAGCGCCTCGTGACCGTCGTTTCGGTCGATCGCGATGGCGCGGAGGCGGTGCGCACCGCTCTTGAGCGGACGATTGCCGGCGGCGGCGTCGTCCTCTTCCCCGCCGACGGGCTCTACGGGCTCGCCTGCGATCCGCTCGACGCGGCGGCGATCGAGCGCATCCACCGGATCAAGGGCCGCGACGACGGCAAACCGGCGGCGGTGCTGTACTTCTCACCGCTGGCGATGCGCGAGCTGGTCGAGGGGCTTGGGCCGAGGACCCGCGATGCGGTCGCCGCCCTGCTTCCCGGCCCGGTCACGCTCGTCCTCGCCAACCCGCATGGCCGCTACCCCCTTGCCTGCCGCGAGGACCGCGCAAAGCTGGGTATCCGCCTGATCGGGGGGCCGCTGGCCGGCGCGATGTGCCCGCTCTTCCAGACCTCCGCCAACCTCAGCGGCGAGCCGGCGCCGGGAAGCTTCGAGGACGTCCCCGCCGCGATCCTCGCCGCGGTCGACCTGGCCATCGACGGCGGCGCGCTGACCGGCCTGCCCTCTACCGTGGTCGACCTCACCCGCTTCGATGCGGACGGTGAGTGGAAGGTGCTGCGCGAGGGCGGTTTCTCGCAGGGGGACCTAGCAGCCCGGCTCGCCGCGGTAGGGGAGGCGGACGAGCCGAGTGGCTGAGTTGTCGCGCTCGTTCGACTCGAAGAGCAGGTGCTTCGGGTCGACGGTCATCGTGTAGGCGAAGCAGCCGCGCAGGCCGGTCACGTCGATCCACTGCTTGTCGTAGTCGGCGGGGTAGATGTCCGACCAGCCGACCGAGGTGCCGAGCGTGATGGCGTCGATGTAGGGGTCCTGGTTGCAACCGGGGTAGTGGGGGGCGTACGGCGAGCGTCGGCCCGGTCGCGTCCGCTCGAGGTCCCGCAGGCAGTAGTTGAGCTTGGGGCTGGTGCGCACGATGGGGCCGACATTGCCGTCCGGCCCGACGCGGCGCAGGGTGAAGCCGGCGAGCTGGTGGACCTTCCAGTAGGAGCCGCCGAAGTAGGCGCCGACGTCGGTGAAGTGCAGGGTCGCCCCGGTTCGCAGGAAGAGGCGGCCGCCGCCGACCCGGTGGATCCGCTGGTTGACGCGCATCGAGTGCCAGCCGTTGCGCCGGCCGTGCAGCTCCATCGGGCCCTTGCCGCGGCTCTTGACGTTGCTGGTCGCGCGCAGCAGCTGCCTGCCGTAAGAGCCGTCGAGATAGATGTCCGCGGGCTTGCCGATCCTCAGGTTGGGGCAGAGGAGATGGCGCGCTTCCGGTCCTTCGCAGGGATTTTCAGTCGCGGCGGCCGTCTGCGCAAGCGCGAGAAGCAGCAGCGGAGCGAGGAGCGCGGAGGCGATGCGTGAGTTCGGCGTGCTCAACTCAAGGCCACTTTCCACACACGCATTGCGTATCCCTGCCCGTTGCTATCGTCGCCGACACAGCGATCGCGGAGCGACCAAGCGTGCATATCTGATTCTTCGCGCCGGGAGCGAAGCGGAGCATTTGCAATGAGCGAGCTACCCGAAAACCTGCAAGCGGCACCCCTCGCCGAGGTCGATCCGGCGATCGCCGCCGTGCTCGAGGCCGAGCTGGCCCGCCAGCAGGGAACGCTGGAGATGATCGCCTCAGAGAACTTCGTCCCGCAGGCGGTGCTGGAAGCGGTCGGCTCGGTGCTGACCAACAAGTACGCCGAGGGCTACCCCGGCAGGCGCTACTACGGTGGCTGCGAGGAGGTCGACGTCGCCGAGCAGCTGGCGATCGACCGGGCCAAGGAGCTGTTCGAAGCCGAGCACGCCAACGTCCAGGCGCACGCCGGCGCCCAGGCCAACAACGCCGCTTACATGGCGCTGCTCGAGCCCGGCGACACGATCATGGGGATGGCGCTCGACCATGGCGGCCACCTCACCCACGGGATGAAGCTGAACGTCTCGGGGAAGCTGTACGAGATCGTCGCCTACCACGTCCGCCGCGAGGACCTGCGGGTCGACATGGAGGAGGTCGAGCGGCTCGCCAACGAGCACCGGCCGAAGCTGATCGTCGCCGGCTGGTCGGCCTACCCGCGGCAGCTCGACTTCGCCGTTTTCCGGGCGATCGCCGACTCGGTCGGCGCCAAGCTGATGGTCGACATGGCGCACTTCGCCGGCCTCGTCGCCGCCGGCGAGCACCCCAACCCGGTGCCGCACGCCGACGTCGTCACGACGACGATCCACAAGACCCTCTGCGGCCCGCGCAGCGGCATGATCCTCTGCACGGAGGAGCACGCGCAGGCGATCGACAAAGCGATCTTCCCCGGCCAGCAGGGGGGCCCGCTGATGCACACGATCGCCGCCAAGGCCGTGGCGCTGCGGATCGCCGCGACCGAGCAATTTCGCGCCCGCCAGCGACAGACGATCGCCAACGCGCAGGCGCTGGCCGCCGGGCTCGAAGCGAACGGCGTGCCGGTCCTCACCGGCGGCACCGACGTCCACCTCGTCCTCGTCGACCTGACCCCGAGCGGCCTCGACGGCAAGACCGCCGAGACGCGCCTGGAGGAGGTGGGGATCACCGTCAACCGCAACGCGATCCCCTTCGACGAGCGGCCGCCGATGAACCCCTCGGGCTTGCGGATCGGCACCCCGGCGCTGACCACCCGCGGCTTGGTCGAGGACGACCTGACCGAGATCGCCGCCGTGATCGCCGCCGCCCTGACCGGCGACTTCGAGGCCGAGAAGGAAGCGCTCGCCGAGCGGACCAAGGTCCTGATGGACCGCTATCCCCTATATCCGAGCCTTGTTCCTGCAACGGCTTAATGGCCGTGAAAACCGAGTAGGTCGGGGAACGCAGGGAAGGGAGGTGAGGGGAGCGCACTTCTGGTGCGTGACCCGATCCGACCGACCGAGGACCCCGAGATACGAAGGTTTGCAGCGGCCATGAACATATGGGTCGACATGAGCGCGCCGGCTCATGTGCTGGTGCTGCGCCCGATCATCGAGCGGCTGCGCGAGCAGGGCCACACAGTCGAGGTCACCTCGCGCGACTACGCGCAGACGCAGGCGCTGCTCGAGCTGCACCGGATGTCGCACACTCCGATCGGCCGTCACGGCGGCGCCTCGCGACTGCGCAAGGCGCAGCGGCTCGGCGCGCGGACGATGGCGATGGTCGGCTTCGGCCGCGGTCGCTCCTTCGACCTCGCCCTCGCCCATGGCTCGAACGACCTGGCGATAGCGGCGCGGCTGCTCGGCGTGCCCGAGTGCAACATGCACGACTACGAGTACGCGGTGACCCAGCACAGGATCGGCTGCCGCCTGGCGAGGCGGGTGATGTTCCCCGACTCGGTCCCGCCCGAGCGGCTGCGCCGCTTTGGCGTCGGCCCCGAGAAGCTCTTCCCATACCCGGGGCTGAAGGAGGAGTACTACCTCTACGACTTCGAGCCGGATCCCGAGGCCTTGCCACGGCTCTCGGTCGACACCGGGCGGGTCGTCGTGATCGTCCGCCCGCCCCCCGACGTCTCTCTCTATCACCGCAAGTCGAACCCGCTCTTCCCCAAGGTCCTGCAGCGGTTGGGCAGCGACGCCGGGGTCCACGCCGTCGTCCTGCCCCGCACGCAGGCCCAGCGCGAGCTGGTCGATAGCCTCGCGCTGCCCTCGCTGATCCTGCCGTCGGGGGCGGTCGAGGCGCAGAGCCTCGTCGCCCTCGCCGACCTCGTCGTCTCCGCCGGCGGCACGATGAACCGCGAGGCGGCCGCCCTGGGCACGCCTGTCTACACGACCTACGGCGGCCGCCTCGGCGGCGTCGACGAAGCGTTGATCCGCTCTGGCCGCCTGCGCCCGCTCACCGATCCGCGCGCGATCGAGCTGCGCAAGCGCACGGCGGGCGCGACTCCGACCAGGCGCGACCCTAGTCTGCTGGTCGAGACGATCCTAGGTACCGTCGGAGCAGACCATCCCGCCGCGGCAGCCGACATCCCGAGCTGACTCCCTCGCCCTGCCCGCAGACGTCCAGGCCGAGCTGGAGCAATTCATCGCGCTCGCCGGCGACGGCGAGTCGCGTCCCGTCGACCCCGTCCTGCGCGGCCTCGACGTCCTCATCTCCGCCGCCATCCTGTTGATCCTCTCGCCGCTGCTGTTGCTGACCGCGCTGGCGATCGTGCTCAGCTCGGGGCGGCCGCTCTTCTACCACGGCGCCCGGGTCGGAAAGGGGGGGCGGCTCTTCCGCATGTACAAGTTCCGCACGTTGAAGCCCGACGCGGAGGAGCGGCTCGGGCCGTACCTCGGGGAGGAGCTCTCGCGGCGCACCGAGCTGGAGGTCACCCGGGTCGGCCGGGCGCTGCGCGCGATCCACCTCGACGAGACCCCGCAGCTGTGGAACGTCCTGCGCGGCGACATGGCGGTCGTCGGGCCACGGCCGATCCGCCCGGCCTTCTTCACCGAGCTCTGTCGCGACATCCCCCAGTACTGGCAGAGGCTCGTGGTCCGTCCCGGCGTCACCGGCTTCGCCCAGACGCGGATGACCCGCGAGGAGTCCTGGGCCGACAAGCTCGCCCACGACATGGAGTACATCGCCGACCGCTCGGTCTCGCTCTACGCCAGCGTCCTGCTCGCCACCGTGGTCAAAGTCTTCGGCCGCGGCCCCGCCGCCCCCGGCTGAGAGACTGCCCGCCATGTGCGGGATCTGCGGCATCGCTACGGCGGATGGAACGCCGCCGGACGTCGAGGCCCTGCGGAAGATGAACGGCCGTCTGCTCCACCGGGGCCCCGACAGCGACGGGTTCTTCGAGGACAGTGGCGTCGGGCTGGCGATGCGGCGACTCTCGATCATCGACCTCGAGGGCGGCGACCAGCCGATCTCCAACGAGGACGGCAGCGTCACCGTGGTCCAGAACGGCGAGATCTACAACTACCGAGAGCTGCGCGCCGAGCTGGAGCGGCGCGGCCATCGCTTCGCCACGCACTCCGACACCGAGGTCCTCGTCCACCTCTACGAGGAGCACGGCGACGAGTTCGTCGAGCGGCTGCGCGGCATGTTCGCGCTGGCGCTCTGGGACGGGCGCGAGCGCCGCCTTCTCCTCGCCCGCGATCGCTTCGGGATCAAGCCGCTCTACCACCGCCACCTGGGCGGGACGCTCTCCTTCGCCTCCGAGCTCAAGGCCCTGGTGCTGCAGCCGGGCTTCTCGCGTGAGATCGACCCCCGTGCGGTCGCCGCCTACCTCGCCTTCAACTCGATCCCGGCGCCGCTGACGATCTTCGCCGATGCGCGCAAGCTCCCCGCCGGGACGCTGGCCGTCTGGCGCGACGGCGAGCTGAGCCAGGCCCGCTACGCCCGCCCGGCTCCGGTCGAGGCGGGGGACGCCAGGCGAGGGCCCGAGGACGCGCTCGCCGCGGAGCTGCGCGAGATTCTGCGCGACTCGGTCCGCGCCCACCTGGTCGCCGACGTGCCGGTCGGCGTGCTGCTATCCGGGGGGGTCGACTCGGCCGGGATCGTCGCCCTCGCCGCGGGCGCGCAGGCCGAGCCGGTGAAGACCTTCTCGGTCGGCTTCGAGGAGGCGAGCTTCGACGAGCTCGAGCGGGCGCGCCTGGTGGCTGAGCGCTACCGCACCGAGCACCACGAGATCGTCCTGCGGCCCGACGCGGTCGAGCTCTTCCCGAAGCTGATCGAGGCCTTCGACGAGCCCTTTGGCGACTCCTCGGCGCTGCCGACCTACCTGGTCTCCGAGCTTGCCGCCGGCGAGGTCAAGGTGGCGCTGTCGGGGGAGGGGGGAGACGAGCTCTTCGGCGGCTACTACACCTATGTCGCCGATCTGCTCGCGCCGAGGATCGGCCGCCTCGCCGCGCTCGCCGCGCCGCTGATCGAGCGCCTGCCCAGCTCCGACTCCAAGGTCAGCTTCGATTACAAAGCGAAGCGCTTCGCCCGCGGCGCCAAGCTGCCGCCGCTGGAGCGCCACCACGCCTGGAAGGAGATCTTCTCGCGCCCGCTCCAGGCGGCGCTGCTGGGCGCTCGCGATCCCGGCTGGGACCCGCTCGACGTCTACCGCGAGCGCTACGCCGAGACCGCCGCGGCGGAGCCGCTGGCCCGCCTGCAGGACGTCGACCTCGGCATCTACCTGGTCGACGACCTGCTGGTCAAGACCGATCGCTCGAGCATGGCCCACTCGCTCGAGCTGCGCGTTCCCTTCCTCGACAACGAGGTGGCGGCGACGGCGCTCGGCCTGGCGACGCCGCTGAAGGTGCGCGGCCTGGCCAAGAAGCGCCTGCTGCGCCGCGCCCTGGCGCCACTGCTGCCGAAGGAGGTGCTGCGCGGGCCGAAGCAGGGCTTCTCGATCCCGGTCGCCGCCTGGCTGCGCGGGCCGCTGCAGCCCTTTGCCCGCGAAGTCCTCTCGGCGGACTCCCTCTCGCGACAGGGCTGGCTCCACCCGCCGACGGTCGCCGGCCTGCTGGATCGGCACTGCTCCGGCGAGGAGGACCTCAGCCGTCAGCTCTGGGGCCTGATCGCTTTCACGCTCTGGTTCGACAGGTACGCGAACTAGCCTGAGCCAATGCCCGCCGGCGTCGAAGCCCTGCTCGCCTTCCTCCTCGCCGGTGTGCTTGCGCTGCTGCTGGTGCCCGTCACCGATCGCGTCGCCCGCCGCATCGGCGCGATCGACGTCCCCGACGATCAGCGCTCGCTGCACGCGGCGCCGACGCCGCGCCTGGGTGGCCTGGCGATCTTCCTCTCGGTCCTTGCGGCGGCGTTGATCTGGCTGCCTTGGGACGCGGAGACGCGGGCGATCCTCGCCGGCGCGGCGCTGATCACCACGGTCGGCATGCTCGACGACGTCTACGAGCTGAACGCGGCGGCAAAGCTGCTCGGACAGACGGTGGCGGTGATCGTGCCGGTCTCGGCGGGGGTGACGGTCGACAGCTTCACCGTGCCCTTCCTCGGGCAGCTCAACCCCGGCTCGGTCGACCTGCTGAGCCTGCCCGGCGGCGGCGCGATCGACCTCGGTGACGTCGGCACGACGATCGGCATCGTCGCGATGATCAACGTGATCAACTTGATCGACGGCGTCGACGGCCTCGCCGCCGGCGTCTGCGCGATCTCTGGCGTCACCCTCGCCGTGATCGCCCTCTCGCTCGACCGCAACGCCGCCGGCGTCCTTGCGGCGCTCACCGCGGGCGCCTCGCTCGGCTTCCTCCGCCACGGCTTTCCGCCCGCCAGCACCTTCATGGGCGACACCGGTTCCAACCTGCTCGGCTACCTGCTCGGGGTCGTCGCCGTGCAGGGCGCCCTGAAGACGAACGCCGTCATCGCTCTCTTCCTGCCCCTGATCGTGCTCACCGTGCCGATCCTCGACACCGGCTTCGTCGTCGCCAAGCGACTCAAGTACGGCCGCCCGGTCTACAAAGCCGATCGCTGGCACTTCCACCACCGCATGGCCAACATCGGCTTCTCGCAGCGGCGCACGCTCGCCTACCTCTACGGCTGGACCTTCGTGATGGCGGCCCTCGCCCTCGCCCTGCGCTTCGTCCCCTACAGCGACGACCACGGCCACTTCGACGTCCTCTGGACCGCGGTGATGGCCGCCTTCGGCCTCGCGGCGCTGGCGGCCAGCGTCTACCTCGTCTACGTGCTCGAGATCCTCAAGCTGCGCCGCTTCGGCCGTGTCGACCCGGTCACCGGCGAGTTCGGCGTGGTCGACCCGGAGACCGGCGAGTTCGAGGCGATCGTCCCCCGTCAATAGACTTTGTGCGAGGTTGTGACAAACCTCACGAATCGGCTCTAGAAAGCGGTTCGTCGGCCCTTTGGGTTATAGTCGGTTATCCGCTCGCCTCTCCTGTTAGGGAGCCCGAAAGGCGGATTTATGTCTCCTCCCAAGCATCTCGACCTGCTGGTGCTCGCCGCCGCCCTTGCCGTGTTCGTCATCGGGGGGCTGCCCCTGCTCGGCTACGCGGTCGCGGCAGTCGTCTGGCTTGCCCAGCGGGGGATCCAGGTGCTCGCCGCGCGTCGCGCGGCCACCGAGCTGGCGGGCGGCAACCGCCAGCGGGCGATGGGCACCGTCGCCGCGACCACGCTCGGCCGCGTCTGGCTGATGGCGACCGCGGTGCTGCTCGCCGGCATCGCCGAGCGCGAGGCCGGCCTCGCCGCGGCGCTGCTGCTGCTAGCCCTCTTCACTCTCTCCTTCGCGGCCCAGGGCGTCGCCTACCTGGTCGACCCCGACGCGCAGGGCGTCAAGGCGACCGACCGGGGGGTCGAGGCGCGGTGAGGACGAAAACGAAAGTCCTGATCGGCCTCGGCGCCTACCTGGCGCTGGCGATCCTGATGCTGCTGATCTTCGGCAGCGCCGGCAAGAACGAAGAGTTCCAGCCGCAGAACGAGTTCAAGCTCGAACCGTGGCTCTCGATCCACCTCGGCAGCGTCGACCTCAGCATCAACAAGGCGGTCCTCTACCTCCTCCTCGCCAGCGGCCTGACGATCGCGACGATGACCTGGCTCTCCCGCCGCATGGCGCAGAAGCCGAACCGGGTGCAGACGGCGGTCGAGGTTGCCTACGACCTGACCAAGAACAACATCACCGGCGGCAACCTCGACCAGGCGACGGCGGTGCGCTGGTTCCCCTTCCTCGCCGCCCTCTTCTTCTTCATCTGGTTCTCCAACATCATCGGCTTCCTGCCGCTGCCGATCAACACCGAGCACACGGTGAGCATCTTCGGCCTCGAGCTGCCCGCCTTCGCCCTCTACGCGGCGACCGCCAACCTCTCGATCCCGCTGGTGCTGACGCTCGTCGTCTGGGTCTCCTACCACGTCGAAGGGATCCGGGCCAAGGGCTTCTTCAAGTACCTGGCGAGCTGGCTGCCGCCCGGCCTGGAGGAGATGAACCCGATCGCCAAGGGCTTCATCTTCGTGATCGAGGCAATCTCCCACTTCGCCCGCCTGATCTCCCTCTCGGTGCGTCTCTTCGCCAACATCCTCGCCGGCCACCTGCTGCTGCTCTTCATGGGCGGCGGGCTCGCCGTGCTGCTCGGGATCGCCGCCCTGGGCGCGCTGACCTTCCCGCTCGCCTTCTTCTTCTTCATCCTCGAGGTGGGGCTTATCGCCACCCTGCAGGCGTTTATCTTCTCGACCCTCACCGCGATCTACATCGGCGGAGCGACCGCCGCCAGCCACTAGAAAAGGAGCGTTGTAAGCAAATGGACCCGTCCCCCGTAGTCGCCGCGATCTCCGACGAAGGGATCGAATCGGCCGGCAAGGCGATCGCTCTCGGCGTCGGCGCCGGCCTCGGCTCGATCGGCGCCGGCATCGGCATCGGCTTCATCTTCGGCAAGGAGATCGAGTCGGTCGCCCGCCAGCCCGAGATGAAAGACGAGCTGCAGGCCATCCGCTGGCTCGGCTTCGCGCTGACCGAGGCGGTTGCCTTCTACACCTTCATCTTCGGCCTGATCGCCTTCTTCCTCTAGGCCTGGCGACGTGGATCTCATCGGCCATATAGCGGGCCTGGTCCCGCTCGCCGCGGAGTCGGGCTCCGAAGAAGGCGGCAGCTTCCTGGTCTCGCCGGGCCTCGGCCTGATGATCTGGACGCTCGTCCTCTTCCTCTTCACGATGTGGGTGCTGAGGAAGGTCGCCTTCCCGAAAATCCAGGAAGCGCTGGACAAGCGGGCGAAGACGATCGCCGAGTCGATCGAGGCGGCGGAACGGCAGCGCCGGGAATCCGACGAGCTGCTCGAGGAGTACCGCGGCCGGCTGGCCGAGGCGCGCGAGCAGGCCGACGACATCATGGCCCGCGCCCGCAGGGCGGCGGAGACCGCCGAGGCGGAGGCGACCACGGCGGGCAAGGAGAAGCGCGAGGAGCTGGTCGCCGCGGCGAAGCGCGACATCGAAGCGGAGACGCGGCGCTCGCTGGAGCAGATCCGCAAGGAGGTCGCCGACCTGACCGTGCTCGCGACCGAGAAGGTGACCCGCAAGAGCCTCGACGCGGAGGACCAGCGCCGCCTGGTCGAGGAGGCCCTCAGCGAGGTCGACTTCAGCACCCTGTCCGGCGCGGAGGGGTCGCGGAGCTGATGGAGGCGGCTCGCGTATACGCCGGGGCCCTCTTCGAGGTCGCCCGGGACAAGGGCAAGCTCGACGCGATCGGCGCCGACTTGGTCGAGCTCGCCGACGTCGTCGCGGCCGACCGCGACCTGCAGGTCTTCTTCTTCAGCCCCCACTTCACCTCGGCGGAGAAGGTCGATGGGCTGAGGCGGGCGGTCAGCGGCGCCGACCGGGAGCTGGTCAACTTCCTCGAGCTATTGATCGAGAAGCACCGCATGCCCGAGATCTTCCGCATCCGCCGCGAGTTCGAGCAGTTGTGGAAGAGCGAGAACAAGCGCATCGACGTGACCGTGACCAGCGCGGTCGAGCTGGACCCGGCCGTGGTCGAGAGGGTCGGCGAGGAGATCGAGCGGCAGACCGGCCAGAGGGTCGAGCTCGCCAGCCGCGTCGACGGCGAGATCCTCGGCGGCATCGTCCTGCAGGTCGGCAACATGGTCCTGGACGCGAGCATCCGCAGTCGCCTGGAGAAACTTCGAAAGAGCGTCGCCCAAGCGGCGTAAGGAGGCATAGAGCAGCCCAATGGAGATCAAGCCCGACGAGATCGCATCAATTCTGCGCGAGCGGATCGAGGGACTGGACACCGGCAGCGCTGACCTCTCCGAGGTCGGCACCGTGCTTTCCGTCGCCGACGGGATCGCCCGCATCCACGGCCTCGAGCGCTGCATGGCGCTGGAGATGCTCGAGCTGCCGCACGGCGTCACCGGCCTCGCCCTGAACCTGGAGGCCGACAACGTCGGCGCTGTGCTGTTCGGCGAGTGGGACAAGATCGTCGAGGGCGACACGGTCAAGCGCACCGGTCACCTGCTGCGCATCCCCGTCGGCGAGGAGCTGCTCGGACGCCTCGTCGACCCGCTGGGCCGCCCGCTCGACGACAAGGGCGAGGTGGCGACGAGCCAGACCCGCCCGGCCGAGTTCAAGGCGCCGGGCGTGGTCCAGCGCCAGCCGGTGAGCGAGCCGGTGCAGACCGGGCTGATGTCGATCGACGGGATGATCCCGATCGGCCGGGGCCAGCGAGAGCTGATCATCGGCGACCGCCAGACCGGCAAGACGGCGATCGCGATCGACACGATCATCAACAACCGCGACAAGGACATGATCTGCATCTACGTCGCGATCGGCCAGCGGATGTCGACCGTCGTCCAGCTGAAGGAGGTGCTGGAGGAGAACGGCGCGATGGAGAACACGATCATCGTCGCCGCCCCCGCCGACGAGGCGGCGCCGATCAAGTTCATCGCCCCCTACGCCGGCTGCGCGATGGGCGAGCACTTCCTCTACGACGGCAAGGCGGCGCTCTGCGTCTACGACGACCTCACCAAGCACGCCTACGCCTACCGCCAGATGTCGCTGCTGCTGCGGCGCCCGCCCGGTCGCGAGGCCTACCCGGGCGACGTCTTCTACCTGCACTCGCGGCTCTTGGAGCGGGCGGTGAAGCTGAGCGACGAGCTCGGCGGCGGCTCGCTGACGGCGCTGCCGATCATCGAGACGCAGGCCTCCGACGTCTCCGCCTACATCCCGACCAACGTGATCTCGATCACCGACGGTCAGATCTTCCTCGAGTCCGACCTCTTCTACTCGGGGGTGCGGCCGGCGATCAACGTCGGCATCTCGGTCTCGCGGGTGGGGGGCAACGCGCAGACCAAGGCGATGAAGAAGGTCGCCGGCAAGCTGCGCCTCGACCTCTCCCAGTACCGCGACCTCGAGGCCTTCGCCCAGTTCGGCTCCGAGCTCGACCCGGAGACGCAGAAGACCCTGGGCCGCGGCGAGCGGCTGGTCGAGATGCTGAAGCAGAAAGAGCGCGAGCCGCTGGAGGTGGCCGACCAGGTGGCCGCGATCTACTCCGGCACCGGCGGCTTCCTCGACCGGATCAAGACCGAGCGGGTGGGCGAGTTCCTCGCCGACCTGCGGCTTCACCTGCGCGCCGAAAAGCAGGGGCTGCTCGACCGGATCGCCGAGAGCGGCAAGCTGGAGGAGGCCGACGAGGAGGAGCTGGGCGCGGCGATCCGCGACTTCGTCGACGACTTCGGCGCCGACTTCGACGAGCACGGCGACCCGGTCGAGGCGGGCGAGTCGGATCGGATCAAGTCCGACGGGGAGCGGGCCAAGCCGAGCCGTACGGCGGAAGCCGAAGAGGCGGAGAAGGAGACGGCCGCGGCCTGATCCCCGATGGCATCGCAGAAGGACGTCAAGAACCGCATCGCGTCGATCAAGAACATCAACAAGATCACGCGGGCGATGGAGATGGTCGCGGCGGCGCGGCTGCGGCGGGCCGAGCAGCGGATCGAGCAGCTGCGGCCCTACGCGCAGGGAATGCGCAAGCTGACCCGCCAGGCCGCCGAGCACGCGGGCGGCCTGCCGCGGGTGCCGGTGCTGGTCGAGCGCGAGCGGGTGAAGCGGGTCGGCGTCGTCCTGATCACCGGCGACCGTGGCCTCGCCGGCGCCTTCAACACCAACGTGATCCGCGACGGGCTGCGCCTGCGCGACGAGCTCGCCGAGCAGGGGGCCGAGGCCGCCTTCTCCGCGGTCGGCCGCAAGGGCGTATCCGCGCTTGCCTTCCGCAAGCAGGAGGTGCGCACCTCCTACGTCGGCTTCACCGACCGGCCCGGCTTCGCCGACGCGCGCGAGATCGGCGAGGAGCTGACCGCGCGCTACGTCGACGAGGAGCTCGACAAGGTCGAGCTGGTCTACAACCGCTACGTCTCGCCGCTCACCCAGCACGTCTGGCGGCAGACGCTGCTGCCCCTGCAGCGGGCCGACGTGATCGGCGCCGGCGCCGACGAGGAGGAAGAAGACATCGAGGAGAGCGAGATCGAGAAGGCGCACCGTCAGGCGCTGTGGGAGTACGAGCCCGACGCCGAGGTGCTGCTGGCGCGGCTGATCCCGGAGTACGTGAACGTCTCGGTCTACCGGGCCCTGCTCGAGTCGGCGGCCTCCGAGCTGGGGGCGCGGATGACCGCGATGCGCAACGCGGCGGAGAACGCCGAGACGATGATGGACGACCTCACCCTGGAGATGAACCGGGTCAGGCAGGCGGAGATCACCCAGGAGATCCTCGAGGTGGTGGCCGGCGCCGAGGCGCTCGGCTAGACGAGACTTCGATAGAGAGACGAGAAAAGGAACCAATGGCTGACAGCAACGGAACGAATGTGGGACGGGTCGAGCAGGTGACCGGCGTCGTCGTCGACGCCGTCTTCTCCGAGCGGCTGCCGGAGATCTACTCGGCGCTGAAGATCGAGATGTCCGGCGACGAGGACCGCGAAGCGACCGAGCTGGTCTGCGAGGTGCAGCAGCACCTCGGCGACGACCGCGTGCGCGCGGTGGCGATGGACGCGACCGACGGCCTGCAACGCGGCGACAAGGTGGTCGACACCGGCGGCCCGATCACCGTCCCGGTCGGCGACGCGACCCTGGGCCGCATCTTCAACCTCCTCGGCGAGCCGATCGACCAGGGCGAGCCGATCGAGGCGGGGGAGCGCTGGCCGATCCACCGGCCCGCGCCGGAGGCGTCGGACCTGGCGCCCACCCAGGAGATCCTCGAGACCGGGATCAAGGTGATCGACCTGCTCGCGCCCTACGCCAAGGGCGGCAAGGTCGGGCTGTTCGGCGGCGCCGGCGTCGGCAAGACCGTCCTGATCCAGGAGCTGATCCGCTCGATCGCCGAGGAGCACGAAGGCCTCTCTGCCTTCTGCGGCGTCGGCGAGCGCTCGCGCGAGGGCAACGACCTCTGGCTCGAGATGAAAGAGTCGGGCGTGATCGACAAGACGATGCTCGTCTTCGGCCAGATGAACGAGCCGCCGGGCGCCCGCCTGCGGGTCGCCCTCTCCGGCTTGACGATGGCCGAGTACTACCGCGAGCAGGGCGGCCAGGACGTGCTGCTCTTCATCGACAACATCTTCCGCTTCGTCCAGGCGGGCTCGGAGGTCTCGGCGCTGCTCGGCCGGATGCCATCCGCGGTCGGCTACCAGCCGACGCTGGAGACCGAGATGGGCGGTCTGCAGGAGCGGATCACCTCGACCGAGCGCGGCTCGGTCACCTCGGTGCAGGCGGTCTACGTCCCCGCCGACGACCTCACCGACCCGGCGCCGGCCTCGGTCTTCGCCCACCTCAACGCGACCACGGTGCTCTCGCGGGCGATCTCGGAGAAAGGGATCTACCCCGCGGTCGACCCGCTCGACTCGACCTCGACGATCCTCAAGCCCGACGTGGTCGGCGAGGACCACTACCGCACCGCGACCGAGGTGCAGGAGGTGCTGCAGCGCTACAAGGAGCTGCAGGACATCATCGCCATCCTCGGCATCGACGAGCTCTCCGACGAGGACAAGCAGACGGTTTCCCGGGCGCGAAAGATCGAGCGCTTCCTCAGCCAGCCGTTCTTCGTCGCCGAGCAGTTCACCGGCCGCAGCGGCGAGTTCGTGCCGGTCGCCGAGACGGTGCGCGGCTTCCGCGAGATTCTCGACGGCGAGCACGACGAGCTGCCCGAGGGCGCCTTCTACATGCAGGGCTCGATCGACCAGGTGACCGAGAACGCCTCCTCGGCGGCGGCTGCGTAGGGGCGGGCTTTGGCGGGCGAGACCAAGTTCGGGGTCGAGATCCTCACTCCCGAGGGTGAGGTCTTCAGCGGCGAGGTGAGCCAGGTCTCGACCCGCACCGCGGGCGGCGAGATCGGCATCCTCGCCAACCACGCGCCGCTGCTGGCGGCGCTGCGTCCGGCCGAGCTGCGCCTGTACGAGGGCGAGGGGGAGCCGCGCCGTTACGCCCAGGCGCATGGCTGGCTGCAGGTCTTCGCCAACCACGCCCGCCTCCTGGTCGAGGAGGCGATCGCGCCGGAGGATCTCGACTCGGCGACGCTCAAGGAGCAGCTGGCCGACGCCGAGCAGCGGCTTGCCGATGCCGAGGAGGGCGGCGGCGAGCAGGCACGGGCGCGCAAAGATCAGGACAGGGCTGAAGCGTTTCTAGCTATCGCCCAGGGGTGAAGGCCCGCCGGGTGACCCTCCCCCGGAGGCCGTTGCGCAGCTGGTCGCCTGTCTGGGCTCGATTTGCCCGTCCTGGAGCCTCCGTGGGAGGGTCACCCGGCGGGCCCGCGCGCGCAGGCGGTAGTACGCCGGTATGAGCGAGGAGCTGGTTGGGCTTGCCAGGCGGTTGATCGGCTACGACACGTCCGAGCCGGATGGGGTGCTGGAAGCCGCGGGCTTCGTCGAGGGATGGCTGGAAGCGCGGGGGATTGGGGTTGCCACGGAAGAGGTGCGCGGGCTGCCGGTGCTGAAGGCGCAGGTGGGGCCGGAGGATGCGCCGACCGTGGTCCTGCATGGGCATCTGGACGTGGTGCCGGGGCTGGCTGGGCAGTTCGAGCCGCGGGTCGATGGCGACCGGCTCTATGGGCGCGGGGCCTATGACATGAAGGGGGCGTTGGCGGCGATGCTTGTCACCCTCGCGGCGATGCGCGAGCAGGAGCGGGTGCGGGTGCGGCTGGGGATCGTCGGCGACGAGGAGTCTGAGGAGGAGGCGGATCGAGGGAGCGACCGGTTGGTGGACGGCGGCTTCGTCGGCGACTTCGCGATCACCGGCGAGCCGACCGACCTGCAGATCGGGGTCGAGGCAAAGGGCGTGCTGGCGTTGCGGCTGGAGGTCGGCGGCGTCGCCGCCCATGGCGCGACGCCGTGGCTGGGCGACAACGCAGTGCTCAAGGCGCACGACGTTTTCCGCAGCATCGAGTCGCTACCGTTCGCGAGGCACAGCTCGGAGCTGTTCGACCGCCCCTCGATCAACCTCGGCCGGATCCTGGGCGGCGACGCGCTCAACAAGGTGCCCGACCGATGCGCGATCGACGTCGACATCCGCTATCTGCCCGATCAGGACCCGGAGACGGTGCTGGAGCAGGTCCGCGGCCTGCCCGATGCCGAGGTGACGCCGCTGTTCACACGGCCGCCGGCCGTCGTCGACCGCGACTCGCCCTTCGTGCTTGGCTTGAGCGAAGCGGTTTCGGCGCACCACGACGGCGAGCCGATGAGCGTCGGCCGGGACGGCGCCTCCGACGCGGTTTCCTTCCTGCGGGTCGGGGTGCCCGCGGTCGAGTTCGGCCCGGTCGGAGAAGGCCATCACGGCCCCGCCGAGTGGGTTTCGGTCGCCTCGCTGCAGGTCTACCGGCAGACGCTCGAAGAGTTCCTGCGGGCGATACCGGACCGGCTCGAAGGTTGAGGTGGGCGTGACGGTCGAGCAGCCCTTCATGAGGTCATTCGCAACCTCCCCGCGCACGTCTGACGGCGGCGGACACTGCGCGGTGCGGCGTCCTCGGGCTTGCCCTTGGCACCACCAAGGGCTGCGCCCTGCGTCCTTGCTCCGCTTGGTCCGCCACTCGTCAGCCGCACACGCGGAGGTTCCGAATGACCTCTAAGCCGCCGCCGTCGGGCGACCACGAGCCGCCGCCGAAGCGAAAGCGCTACTGGTGGCGCTTCACGCTCGGTTCGGTGCTGATCGTCGCCGTCACCGCGGCGGCCACCTCGGCCAGCATCCTCCTCTACATCGGCAGCATCGCCAACGCGCTCTCGCACAACAACAAGCTGCAGAGCAAGGTCGAGCGCTTCCTCGCCCAGACGCACGGCGGCGAACCGGAGAACATCCTGATCATCGGCTCCGACAAGCGGGCGAGCGAACCGGAAGACCCCGGGCGCTCCGACACCACGCTGCTGCTGCGGCTCGACCCCGACACCAACGCGATCGCGCTGATGTCGATCCCGCGCGACCTCAAGGTCGAAATCCCCGGCTACGGGACGGAAAAGTTCAACGCCGCCTACACCTACGGCGGGCCGAAACTGACCCTGCGGGTGGTGAAGGAACTGACCGGCCTGCCGATCAACCACGTCGTCAACGTCGACTACCTCGGCTTCGTCCGCGCGGTCGACGCGATCGACTGCGTCTACGTCGACGTCGATCGCCGCTACTACCACTCGAACGTCGGCGTCGCCCCCTCCGAAGAATATGCCGAAATCAACGTCCAGCCCGGCTACCAGCTGCTCTGCGGCAAAAAGGCGCTGCAGTACGTGCGCTACCGGCACACGGACACCGACCTGGTGCGGGCCGCGCGCCAGCAGGACTTCCTCAGCGACGCGCGGCAGCGGGTGCCGATCGACCAGCTGGTCCTCGGTCGCAACGAACTGATCGACATCTTCACCAAGTACACGACCTCGGACATCAGCGACACGCAGACGATGCTCGAAGTGCTGAAGCTGTTCATCGCCTCGCGCAACGCGGAAATCAAAGAGGTCCACTTCCCGGCCGAACTGGGGCCGAGCTTCGTCTATGCCTCGCCCGAAGCGATTCAGGAAGCCGTCGACAAGTTCCTCGGTATCGAAGCCAGCGGCGGGCCGCGCGGCTCTCTCGACGAGGGCGACGCCGAATCGAAGAATGCGAAGAAGAAGTCGAAGCGGGGGAAGCGCAAGCAGCGGCCGAAGCCGCACCTGGCGGCGCCGAAGCCACCGGGCAGCGACGGGCTCGTCCCCGCCGGCGAAACGGGCGAGGCGGAGGGCAAGGCGGTGGCCCGCAAGGTCAGCCGGGGCTTTCCCGTCTTCTACCCGGCGCGGCTTCCCTCGGGGGCCTTCTACGTCGAAAGCAACCCCTACTACCACGTGCAGGACCCGCGCGTGTACCACTTCAAGGACACCGACGGCAAGCGTCACGCGGCCTACCGGATGACGCTGGAGATGGAGCTGCCCGACGGCATCCACTACTTCGGGGTACAGGGGATCCGCGGCTGGACCGATCCGCCGATCCTCGCCAACCCGAGCCTGACCAAGACGATCCACGGGCGCGATTACGACATCTACGTCGACGGCGATCGCGTCAAGATGATCTCCTGGACGCGGGGGGAGAACGTCTACTGGATCTCGAACAGTCTGCTGCAGGTGCTGACCAACGATCAGATGGTGGGGATCGCGCGGTCGGCCAAGGTGATAATCCCCAACAGGAAGCCAAGAAAGCGAGGGAGCGCGAAGCGATGACGGAGAGCAGAGAGCCGATCGGCGTGATCGGGGTCGGCTGGGTCGGCCTGGTCACGGCTGGGTGCTTCGCCGAGCTGGGGCACCCGGTGGTCGCCCGCGACATCCTGCCCGAGAAGGTCGCGGCGCTCTCGCGCGGCGAGACGACGATCCACGAGCCGGGACTCGACGAGCTGCTCGCCCGCAACGCCGAGCGACTCACCTTCACCACCGAGATGGACGAGCTGCTAGATGGCGCGCGGCTGCTCTTCGTCTGCGTCGACACGCCGCCGACCCGCTCGGGCGACGCCGACCTCTCCCGCGTCCGCGCCGTGGTCGAGGAGCTGCCGGCGGGGGGGGACCAGGTGCTGGTCATGAAGAGCACGGTCCCCGCCGGGACCGGCGAGGCGATCCGCCGCGATCGCCCCGGCCTCGCCTACGTCTCCTGCCCGGAGTTCCTCAAGGAGGGCACCGCGGTCGAGGACTTCATGCACCCCGACCGGGTCGTGATCGGCGCCGACCCCGGCGACGAGAGCGCCGGCGACGCGGTCGCCGCCCTCTACGAGCCGCTGGGGGGCGAGCTGGTCCGCACCGACGTCGCCAGCGCCGAGATGATCAAGCTCGCCTCCAACGCCTTCCTCGCGACCAAGATCTCCTTCGTCAACGAGATCGCCAACGTCTGCGAGGAGGTCGGCGCCGACGTCGGCGAGGTGGCGCGGGGGATGGGCCTCGACCGGCGCATCGGCCCCTCGTTCCTGCGCGCCGGGATCGGCTACGGCGGGAGCTGCTTCCCGAAGGACGTCAGCGCGCTGAAGATGCTTGCGGGCAATACCGGCTATCACTTCCAGCTGCTGAACGCGGTGATCGAGGTGAACGAGCTGCAGAAGCGGCGGGTCGTGCAGAAGCTGCTCGGCCGGCTGGGCTCGCTGGTGGGCAAGCGGGTGGCCCTGCTCGGCCTCGCCTTCAAGCCGCAGACCGATGACATGCGCGAGGCGTCGAGCCTGGTGCTGGCGGCGCGGCTGCAGGGAGAAGGGGCAGAGGTAAGCGCCTACGACCCCGTCGCCGCAGGCGCGGCCCGCGATCTGCTCGACGGCGTAGCGATGCACGACTCGGCCCTCGACGCGCTCGAAGGAGCGGATGCGGCGGTGCTGGTCACCGAGTGGCCCGAGTTCGCCGAGCTCGACTGGGGCGAGGCGGCGAGCCGGATGGCGAACCCGCTCATGATCGACGGCCGCAACTTCCTCGACCCGGAGAGGCTGACAAGGTCAGGCTTCGAATACGAGGGCATAGGCCGCCACAGCGCGGGTGACCGGCGCATATCTGCGTCCTCGGTCGCTCGCGTGCAGAGCACGCCACGCTCCCTGCGTCCTTGATCTGCTTGGTCACCCACACTGTGGCGAAGGCATGCAAGCAATTGTCTTAGTCGGGGGTGAAGGAACCCGCCTTCGTCCTCTGACCAACACCACGCCCAAGCCGGCGCTGACCCTTGTCGACCGGCCATTCCTCGCCTACATGATCGAGTGGCTGGCAAGCCACGGGGTGACGGAGGTCGTGCTGGCCTGCGGGTTCCTGCCGGACGTGCTGCAGGCGGCGCTCGCCGGAGAGGAGGAGCGCGCCGGGACGAGGATCCGCTACGTCGTCGAGCCCGGGCCGCTGGGCACGGCGGGGGCGATCCGCTTCGCCGCCGACGCTCTCGGCGACGAGCTGGACGACCGTTTCCTGGCGCTCAACGGCGACGTGCTCACCGACCTCGACCTCAGCGCCCTGCTGGATGCGCACGAGCAGCGCGCGGCGGCGGCGACGCTCGGGCTGCACCCGGTCGAAGACTCCTCCGCGTTCGGCCTGGTGACGAGCGGCGAGGAGGGCCGGGTGCTCGAGTTCCTCGAGAAGACGGGCGAGAGCAAGCCGGGCGAGGTCAACGCGGGCATGTACGTGCTCGAGCGCTCGGTGCTCGACCTGATCGCGCCGGGGGAGAACGTCTCGATCGAGCGCGAGGTCTTCCCGCGCCTGGTCGGCGCCGGCCTGCACGGCCTTGTCCTCGACGGCTACTGGGTCGACATCGGAACGCCGGAGCGTTACCTGCAGGCGAGCTGGGACATCCTCGAAGCGAGGGTGAGGACGGGCGTTCGGCCCACCGGTCCCGGCCTGCTGGTCGACCCCGACGCCGAGGTCGACGACGACGCCACAGTCGGCCCGCGGGCGGTGGTCGGACCGGATTGCCGCGTCGGCGCGGGCGCAGGCGTGCGCGAGTCGGTCCTGCTGGCGGGCAGCGCGGTGGGCCAGGGCGCCCGGGTCACCGGCTCGGTCCTCGCGCCGGGAGCGGAAATAGCACCAGGCGCCGTAGTCGAAGGCGCCGTGGTGGCGCAGGGTGAAAGAGTCCCCGCCTAGCTCATGCTCGAAGACGTCCTCGCGATCCCGGACCACCTGCGCGACGCGCTCTGGCGGGTCGAATCGGCGCGGCTTCGGCCCGCCGACTCGGCCGGCCTGCTCGTCTGCGGGATGGGCGGCTCGGCGGTGGGGGGCGACCTCGCCGCGGCGGTGCTCGGCGACCGCCTTGCGCGGCCGCTGCTGACGAGGCGCAGCTACGGGCTGCCGAGCTGGCTGACCGCGGACTGGACTGTGTTCTGCTCCAGCTACACGGGTGAGACCGAGGAGACCAATTCCTGCTTCGCGGCTGCCGAGAGCCTCGGCGCCCGCCGCGTCGTCGCCGGCACCGGCGGCGCCCTGGTCGAGTCGGCGCGGGCGGCGGGCGATCCGGTGATCGGCTTACCGGGCCTGCTGCCCGCCCCACGCACCGCCGTCGCCTACATGCTGGTCTGCGCGCTCGAGGTGGCCGCCGCGAGCGGCGTCGCGCCGCGCCTCGCCGACGAGGTCGAGGCGGCCGCCGCCTTCCTCGAGGCCGAGCGCGACGAGCTCCGCCATCGTGCCGCCGAGATCGCGGCCGCGCTCGGCGATCGGACCCCAGCGGTCTACGGCGCCGATCTGACCGCCCCGGCGGCGGCTCGTTGGAAGACCCAGGTCAACGAGAACGCGAAGGCGCCCGCCTTCTGCGCGGAGCTGCCCGAGGCGGACCACAACGAGATCTGCGCCTGGGCGGCCGACAGCGCCCGCTCCCTTGCGGCGGTGCTGCTCGAGGACCGCGATCAGCACCCGCGCGAGCAGCTGCGCTTCGAGCTGACCGCGGCGGAGATCGAGCGGGCGGGGTCCGTCGTCGTCCGCGTCGAGACCGCCGGCGAGAGCCGCGGCCAGCGACTGCTCTGGACGGTGATGCTCGGCGACCTCGTCTCCCTGGAGCTCGCCTCGGCCCGGGGTGTCGACCCCCTGCCGATCGAGGCGATCGACCGGCTCAAGTCCGAGCTCGGCAGTCGCTGAACGGCCGCCCTGACCCGCTGTCGATTTCTCCCTATCCTTCGCGGGACTCAATTAGACGAAAGGAACCGATGGCAACCGCCACCTCAAACTTCAAGGTCGCCGACATCGACCTCGCCGACTTCGGGCGCAAGGAGATCGCCCTCGCCGAGGTGGAGATGCCCGGCCTGATGCAGACCCGCGAGGAGTTCGCGGCCTCCCGTCCGCTGAGCGGGGCGCGGATCACCGGCTCGCTCCACATGACGGTGCAGACCGCCGTCTTGATCGAGACCCTCCTCGCCCTCGGCGCCGAGGTGCGCTGGGCCAGCTGCAACATCTTCTCCACGCAGGACCATGCCGCGGCCGCGATCGCCGCCGCCGGCATCCCCGTCTTCGCCTGGAAAGGCGAGACCCTGGAGGAGTACTGGTGGTGCACCGAGCAGGCGCTGCTCTGGCCCGACGACGAGGGCCCGAACATGATCCTCGACGACGGCGGCGACGCCACCTTGCTCGTCCACAAGGGCGTCGAGTTCGAGAAGGCGGGGGCGGTGCCCGACCCGGCTTCGGCCGACTCGGAGGAGCTCCGCGTGGTGCTCGAGACCCTGCAGCGCTCGCTCGAATCCGACCCGCAGCGCTGGACCCGGATCGCCGAGGGGATCAAGGGTGTCACCGAGGAGACGACCACCGGCGTGCACCGGCTCTACCAGCTGGCCGAGACCGGCGACCTGCTCTTCCCGGCGATCAACGTCAACGACTCGGTCACCAAGTCGAAGTTCGACAACCTCTACGGCTGCCGCCACTCGCTGATCGACGGCATCAACCGCGCCACCGACGTGATGATCGCCGGCAAGACGGCGGTGATCTGCGGATACGGCGACGTCGGCAAGGGCTGTGCGGAGTCGCTGCGCGGCCAGGGCGCGCGCGTGCTGGTCACCGAGATCGACCCGATCTGCGCGCTGCAGGCTGCGATGGAGGGCTACCAGGTCGTGCGGCTCGACGACGTCGTCGGCACCGCGGACATCTTCATCACCTGCACCGGCAACAAGGACATCATCACCGCCGACCACATGACCCGGATGAAGCACCAGGCGATCGTGGGCAACATCGGCCACTTCGACAACGAGATCGACATCGCCGG